>Ga0082212_10006696_pt1 | contig 15410 bp, 13 predicted proteins | sample TergutNt197P3_FD_71548 | JGI IMG/M metagenome (GOLD analysis project Ga0082212, IMG submission 71548) | Neocapritermes taracua P3 segment gut microbial communities from Petit-Saut dam, French Guiana - Nt197 P3 | ecosystem: Host-associated > Arthropoda: Insects > Digestive system > Gut ...
AAAATCAATTCCCTGTTCTATTTGCAGAATAGTTGAAGACATTATCCGACTATCCGGTTTCAGGTTGATTTGTTCTGCAACAGTTGCCAGGGATGAACCGACTACAACTAAAGCATGTTGCACGGATTTCAACAAATCAAGTGTTCCTGCATCATCAATTTCAGTAATTAACAAACCGATAAACGAATTGAGTTCGTCAATCGTTCCGCAGGTCTCAACCCGTTGATGGATTTTCGGCACACGTTGACCGCCGACCAACGAAGTTGTTCCGCTATCACCGCTTCCCGTATATAAAGCGCTTTTTTTCATTTGGGTAAACAACTATTTAATCACCTGTTTATATAACCAATAACTGAAAACTACCTCGGAGGGTTCAATATGCTATTCAAATAATATTCCACGTAATTGAACGGAGGCTCTTTCATAATGACAATGTGGTTTTTGTCCAGGAAATACATGGTTGGGATTGATCGAAGTATATACGTCCCTTCTCTTCCTATCTCTTCACTATGGTCATAGCCGTTAATCCATGAAGCCGGAACCTGCGCCGAGGACTTACTCCATCCCTCCATGTTGGCTCCGGGGTAGATAGCCAAGATGGCCAATTTCTTTTGATTTTGCATTTCTTTGATGACTTGCGATCCTTGTATCAATGCTTTCAACTCATTGCAGTCTTCACAGTCGAAGTCATAAAACACTACTAAGATATAGTCAGCGTTCAAATTACTCAAGGAGTCTTTTACACCCGACGCTTTCGTGTAATGAATCTCGGCAGCCTGTGTACCCGGACGATTTTTCTGCAACATCTGCAATATGGCAATCGGACGCTCTTTGCGTGGCTGATCCAGACTGTTGGAGGCAACCATGTGCTCCAATACAGGGATGTACAATTCATCGTTGCGCAATGTTGAATTCGGGTTGGACAGATAAAACTCCATTTTGGAATAGAAAAAAGCATACATGGCCTGATTCTTATCCGCCTTATTCAATAAATTTTCAATGCCTGCACAAATAACAGGATAGGCGGTATATGGAAGGATTGAGAGGTAATTAGTCAACGCCTGCTCGGTAACAGGTTCCGCGCTGCCAATCCAGGCCGTATCAGTGAAATCAAACTGATCCCAGTAGTGCATGACCAAAAAATCAGCCTGTGCCTGCTGGTCGGTATAAATTGTGGGTACGGTTACCATCGGGAAGGTACGTCTGGCCGGTTCTTTCGGTCGGTTTGTACATCCGATCATCGTGATGACAATAATCAGTCCAAATAACACACACAGAACGTGTTTTTCTCTTATTGTACCGCATCGTAGACATTGACAGTCATTCCAATTATGCTGTTTGTTTTGTGTCTTGCCGCATGAAATGCATTTACAACCATCCCATTTATGATCAAATAAACATTTTAGACTCATATCAATTACATTTTGAAATTTCACCTGTACAATTCTCGATAATCACCAGTAGAATGATACTTATACACATAACATTTATCTTTTATTATTTTTTATGGCACAAAGTTACACTTTTCTATTGTTTTACAAAATTGATTTTGCTTCGAATTGCCAATTTTCATCCACTGCGCATTCGCTGGCTTGCATGCAACGTACCGTGTGTTGGCTGAAGTGCATTAATTGCGTTCGTTGCCATGTTGCACTAAATTATCGGAATGCTATTCGGCACAAAAATATATCAAAAAAAAATATTTGCAAAAAAATCATCTATAATACTACCGTGCAATTCTTCAAAACTTTGTATACCATACTGTTGTCTGCTTTTTATTGACAGGATTCCTGTTGGTCTATTGTTAATGATTTTGTTATTCCAAATCTATTTGCATGGAATTGAGAAACTGGAATAAACAAGAACATCCAGTTTCATATTTAACATAAAAGACTCAGATTTATCACAATCATCAAAGACATCACTTCCATAAAATAAATACTTGCTTGCATACAAAGATAGTTTTTTGTTCTTTCATCATGTTCTTTTCTCGCTGTTTTTTTTAGCAATTTTTGGAACATTCTTTGAAAATCACCTTTTTATCTTTTTGTTTTACAGTTATTTATAAGTTTATTTGGCGGTTTAATGTAAAAATAGTATTTTTGTGGCATCACAGTAAAATGATGACAAATATTTTAAAGTGACGTATGACAAAAAAGGAGCGATATAAGGGTGTGATCGAATGGTTTAGTCGGAATGTTCCCGTTGCGAAAACGGAATTGCATTACGCTGATCCGTTTCAGTTGTTGATTGCCGTGATCCTGTCTGCCCAATGTACCGACAAACGGGTCAATATGATTACGCCGGCTTTCTTCAGCGCTTTCCCGACTGTCGAAACATTGGCTGCTGTATCGCCCGATGTGGTATATGAATATATTAAAACGGTATCTTATCCAAACAATAAAGCCAAACACCTTGTGGGTATGGCTCAAAAACTGCTGTCCGAATTTAACGGAGAGGTGCCATCCGAGGTAGATGAATTGTTGAAACTGCCCGGCGTAGGCCGCAAAACAGCCAATGTAATCGCATCCGTAATTTTCGACAAACCGGCCATGGCCGTCGATACGCATGTGTTTCGCGTAGCCAACCGGATCGGACTGACGGATAACAGCAAATCGCCTTTGGCAACAGAGAAAGAGTTGGTCAAACATTTTCCTGAAGCTGTTCTGTCCAAAGCCCATCACTGGCTGATATTGCATGGAAGATACGTTTGCCTTGCACGTAAACCTAAGTGTTTGGAGTGCGGGATACAGGGGTGGTGTAAGTACTACAATCCTAATTAAGAATTAGGAATTAAGAATTAAAAATTAAGAGAAAAGGAATTATGATTCCTAATTAGTATGAACTACATAAGTACAAGAGATATTCATCAAAATGAAACAACTGCATCTAAAGCAATTGTAAGTGGACTGGCGCCTGACGGCGGTTTGTATGTGCCTTGCGGTTTTCCCGGTTTCAATGATTTTATTGGGATGCCATACAATCAGATAGCTTTTCAAATATTGAAACGTTATTTGACGGATTTCTCGGACGAAGAGTTGCATGAATATATAAATTCGGCGTATAGTACGAACTTTCCCGTTCGTGTCAATGGTTGTTATTTGGAATTATTTCATGGGCGTACATCCGCGTTTAAGGATGTCGCATTACAGATTTTCCCTTATCTGCTGACCGCTGCGTTGCGCAAAAACGACATCAAACAAACGGCTGTAATCCTGACGGCGACTTCGGGCGATACAGGCTCTGCCGTTTTAGCGGGCATGGCCAATGTCCCCAATACACGCGCCATCGTGTTTTACCCTGCGGACGGCATAAGTAATATGCAGAAGCTACAAATGACCACGCAGGAAGGCGATAATGTCAATGTATTTGGTATAAAAGGAAACTTTGACGATGCGCAAACAGCAGTAAAAGAGGTTTTTGCAGACAAACAATTCCAAGCCGGATTTGCAAACGACTATCTGTTTACATCGGCCAATTCGATTAATTTAGGGCGATTGTTGCCGCAAATTGCCTATTATTTTTATTGTTATTCCGAATTGGTTCGTAACGGCGCAATCCGGGAGGGCGAGAAGATTAATTTTGTTGTGCCAACCGGTAATTTCGGCAATATCCTGGCGGGTTATTATGCGTATAAAATGGGGCTGCCCATTCGCCAATTGATTTGTGCAACCAATTCAAACAATGTATTGTATGATTTTATCAAAACAGGCATTTACAGTATAAAACGCACGTTGAACGTGACGGTTTCGCCGTCTATGGACATTTTGATTTCAAGCAACCTGGAGCGGTTTATTTTCGAGATTGGCGGTTATGATACCGTTTCCAAAGTATATAAGTCGTTGAAAAACACCGGAGAATTTACGATAGACTTTCCTGCGAATATATTTGAAACAGACTTTGCGTCAGACCCCGAAACAATAGCAACGATCCAAAGCGTTTACAGGTCGGATCATTGTGTTTTAGACCCGCATACAGCGGTTGGTAAATGCGTTTACGAAAAATACAGAAAACGCACCAATGACGAAACATATACCGTAATACTTTCTACTGCTTCGCCTTATAAGTTTCCCGAAACCATAGAAAAAGCAGTCGGAAACGTGTTGAACAATCCACCCGAAAACCTGAGATTGTTGAGTGAGAAAACGGTTTTGCATAATCAAGTAACCAAAAATATAAGAGAAACCATAAAAAGTGTTTTAGTATGAAAATAAAAGTACCTGCCACAAGCGCGAATTTAGGATGCGGCTTCGACTCGGTCGGCTTTGCTGTGAATTTGCATTTGGAATTAGATATTTTGGAAGCAAGCGACAAGTGGGAAATCATGCATGATTTAGGCGCCGATATTCCCCAAGATCACACCAATTTAGTAATCTCTACCGCGCTCAAAATCGCGCCTGAATTAACGCCGCACAGAATCCGTATGACGTCCAATATCCCGTTAGAGCGTGGATTGGGTAGCAGTTCGTCGGCGTTGGTTGCAGGTATAGAGCTGGCTTGCGCTATCGGCGGGATGAACCTGTCAACACAAGTAAAATTGCAGCTTGCATGCAGTATGGAGGGGCATCCGGATAATGTCGCTCCGGCTATATTGGGAGGGCTTGTGGTAAGCACGTATTGCGAGGGTATCCTCGAATATGTCAAAGTGGATATGCCAAAGGTTTGTATTGTCACTTACGTGCCTGATTATAAGATGTCAACCGTTGCCATGCGTAAGGTTTTGCCACAAGAATTACCGTTTAAGGAGGCAGTTTGGGCGTCATCGATAAGCAATGTCATGGTGGCAAGTCTTCTCAAAGGCGACATAATCAAAGCAGGCCGCATGATAGAGCAGGACAGGTTTCATGAAAAATACCGTGCTAAACTTGTCCCCGAATTGCTGCAATTACGCGAAACAGCACACAAATATGGCGCATACGCAACTTATTTAAGTGGTTCAGGTTCAACGATTATCAGCCTGACGCCCATAGAAAAAGCAGATGATTTGATTGAAGTCATTCCAAAAAACGGTAAAGCGGCTGTACTCAATTTATCGATTGAACCTCAAGGGTCTCTTATTTTCAATTAGGAATAACTGAATGATTTGAAAATTCAACTATACTCTAAACTCTACTAACTAAACTCTAATTTTCAGTTCCACAACGCCTTAACAGCGTAAAACATCATAACGGAAGTAATGATCAACTTGATTCCTGTTCCGAAAATAAAAGCAAGGAATGCCCCGAATGCAACTCTGAATGCTTTAGCGCTATCAGTCCGATTGTGAATTAATTCGCCTGCCAATGCGCCGAAAAACGGCCCGATAATCAGTCCTGCCGGAGGAAAAAAGAAAAGTCCTGCCACAAGTCCAAATATTGAGCCTATAGTAGCCAAACGTGAACCACCAAACCGTCGTGTCATGAAAGCCGGCAAAAAATAATCCGTGATGATAACAAATACCGTTATGGCTGCCCACAACCACAGAAAACCTTGTGTAAATCCTCCAAATCCGCTCCATTGCAGCATCAACAATCCCATATAGCTGAAAGGAAGACCCGGCAGTATCGGCACAACCGAACCGGCAAACCCCGCTAAAAGGAACAGGAAAGCAAAGACAGCCAATATGATTTCTATCATAACAGAAAAGCTGTTTCTTTCAAAATTTCGGATACGGTAGGGTGGGGGAATATGATTTTTTCCATTTCTTTGAGGGTCATTTCCTGTTCGATGGCCATACAGGCGCCGTAGATCATTTCGCTACAAGGGTTTCCCAGTATATGTACACCCAGCACTTCGCCATGTTCTGTTCCGACCAATATTTTACACAGCCCGACACCGGCTTCGTTTTCGGCTACAAACCGACCTGCGTATGCCATTGGAAGCGATGCAATCCGGTAAGCAATGCCTTCTTTTTTTGCGGTTTCTTCGGTCAATCCCACACAGGCGACTTCGGGATTGGTATATACCACGCTCGGTATGGCATGATAGCGCATGATGTCCGGTTGTCCCGTCAGGTTGTTTACCACGACTTCGCCTTCGCGGCTTGCCGTATGTGCCAGCATCGAAAAACCGGTTACATCGCCTGCCGCATAGACGTTGGGTACGTTGGTACACATCCTGTTATCCACTTTTACGGCGCCACGGTCTAATTCGACTCCGATGGTTTCAAGTCCTAATCCGTCTGTAACGGCGCGGCGGCCTGCACTGACAAGTATCTTATTACCCGTGACAGAACCTGTTGCTCCTTCAGTGTTGCAAAATATCACTTCATTGCCTCTTATTTCGGTTACTTTGCTCGACAAGAAGAAACTGATGCCTTTTTTTGCATAGATTTCACGCAGCATACGGCTGATTTCTTCGTCCAATCCGCCCAAGATTTCAGGTAACATTTCAATCACGGTTACTTGCGTGCCCAGACTGTTGAAAAAAGAGGCAAATTCCATACCGACCACGCCACCGCCTATGATTACCAATGATTCGGGCTGTTCTTTCAGGTTCAGGATATCTCGGTTTGTTAAGATAATATCTTCGGCTTCTTTGACGCCCGGAATGGGGGGGATAAATGCTTCCGAGCCTGTACATACCAACAGGTTGGAGGCAAAGAAAGTTTCGCCGTTACATTCGATTGCGATTCCGTCCGAAGAACGTCCTTTGATAGATGCTATTCCTTTTACGACCTGCACGTTGTGTGTATTCATTTTGGCTTTGATGCCGGCTACCAATTTTCTGACTACTTTGTTTTTGCGGGCAATGATTTTATCGAATTTAAACGATACTTCCGGTGCATAGATTCCGTATTTTTCGCCGTCCACGGCATTGTCGTAAACTTTTGCGCTGTACAACAGTGTTTTGGTGGGAATACAACCTTCGTTGAGGCATACGCCGCCCAATTCGTTTTTTTCAAACAGGATTACATTCAGGCCCTTGGCGCTTGCACGCTCGGCGGCTACATATCCGCAGGGGCCTCCTCCGATAATTGCTAAATCAACCATTTTAATTATGAGTTACAAGTTACGAGTTACAAGTTTGAATCGTAATCTTAATCGGCCGTCGGTATATTCATAGTTCAGCATTTTGAAATGTCCGATTTCGGATGTGTTGGCGACGTGTTCGCCGATGCAGGCGCAGGTGTCGTAGTCGCCTACACGTACGATACGGAGGGTTTCCGATACATCTTTCGGAAGTTTACTCAGGTCAACATAGCGAGATGCCTCATCATGGTTCATATATTCGACTATGACGGGTAGATGCAGGTCAATTATTTCGTTTACAATGCGTTCTATTTCGGCCATTTGTACATCTGACGGAGTTTCGGATAGCAGGTAATCGCACTTTGACTTTTTGCGTTCGATATGTGCATTTCTTGAACGTGGACAGCCGAACATGCGTACCATTGTCTGATTCAGGATATGTTCGGCAGTGTGCATGGGCGGATATTCCGTTTTGTGATGTTCGTTTAATACAGGAGGTTCCATTGAGTTGAGAATTGAGAATTGAGAGTTGAAATCACACAAACGTCCAAGTATGCCCCTTTTTTGCCAGCTCGAGTATTGCGTCGGGTATAATCAGCAGGTCGCGATGGATCTCCAAATAAACCTTATCGACTTTCAGCTGGCTTGAGATCATTGTCCATGTAGAGTTCAACCAGTGTGTGTTTTTCATTTTTTCTACTTCTTGTGCACGGGTATAGACCGACACTTTAAATCCATTATAATTACCGCCGAAAGCGGCCATACTCATCAATAAAAAAATGATGACAGAGCAAATACAATATTTACGTTTCATGCGAAAAATATTAGACTGTTCATACTTAATGCTGCAAAATTAATGTTTCAAAACAGTTTCTTGTTATTTTTTCTTTTCTTTTTTATTATTTTTGTCAAAAAAACATGATTAATAAGGCGCTAATTAATCCACAAAGCATTGTGGTTGTAGGCGGTTCGAATAATACATCTAAACCGGGGGGGAACTGTTTTCGCAATTTGCTCAATGGAGGATACAAGGGCACTTTATATGCAGTCAATCCCAAAGAAACAGAAGTGCAAGGTCATAAATGCTACCCGCATGTGTCCGAAATACCTCCAACCGATTTGGCTATTATTTCGATTCCGGCGCCTGCCTGTCTCGAAACAATTACAATTTTGGCTAAGGATAAAAAGGTCAAAGCATTTATCATGTACACTGCCGACTTTGGCGAAACGACAGCAGAAGGAAAGATTCTCGAAGAACGAATCGCAAAAGTGATCAACGATGCAAATGCTTGCTTAATAGGTCCGAATTGTATCGGGATACTGAACAGGTATCATCACAGTTTATTTACGCTTCCAATCCCTGAAATGGAACCTTTCGGGGTGGATATGATTTCGAGTTCGGGGGGTACGGCTATCTTTCTGATGGAGTCGGCTATCAACATGGGATTACGATTTAATTCGGTTTGGTCAGTAGGCAATGCGGCACAAATATCAGTTGAAGACATTTTGGAATATATGGATACGCATTTTAATCCTGAAACAGATTCCAGGATAAAGCTACTGTATATTGAAAGTGTAAAAGATCCGGATAAACTCCTTGAACATACAGGTTCGCTGATACGTAAAGGTTGCAAGATCGCCGCCATTAAATCAGGGACGTCCGAATCGGGCTTGCGGGCTGCTTCGTCGCATACCGGCGCTATGGCCAATCCGGATTTGGCAGTCGAAGCGCTTTTCCGAAAAGCAGGAATCGTACGTTGTACAAGCCGTGAAGAGTTGGCAACCATAGGCGCCGTTTTCACGCAAAAAGAATTAAAAGGAAGGAATATCGCCATTGTCACACATGCGGGCGGCCCAGCTGTGATATTGACAGATGCGCTGGCAAAAGGTGGAATGGAAATACCCAAATTATCGGGAACAACTGAAGCCGAACAACTCAAGAAACAACTTCTTCCAGGTTCGTCGGTAAGTAATCCGATCGATATTCTCGGAACGGGAGGGCCTGAACATTTGGCAACAGCTATTGATTATTGCGAAAAAATATTCAAAGATATAGATGGAATCGCTGTTATTTTTGGTAGCCCTGGTTTGACAAGGGTGTATGAGGCTTATGAGGTATTGGATCAAAAAATGCGGTCGTGTACGAAACCTCTTTTCCCGGTGCTACCATCCGTAAGTACGGCTTGGGACGAAACCAATGTCTTTATCAAAAAAGGCCATGTGAACTTCAGTGATGAAGTAGGGCTTGCCAATGCTCTTACTAAAATACTAAAAACGCCTCGTCCCTTGACAAATAATTTGGAATTGATGGGAGTTGATATCCCAAGGGTACGCAAAATCATTGACTCCATATCTGAATCCGGGTATATTGCGCCGTATCTTGTTCAGAAACTCTTCAAGGCGGCCAATATCCCGATGGTTGAAGAACTCGTTTCAGATGAATGGGATAAAATACGCGATTTTGCGGAAAATGTGTCATATCCCGTGGTAGCTAAAGTGGTGGGGCCTATACATAAATCTGACATCGGAGGTGTAGCCCTGAATATCCGCTCTCAAAAACACCTCGAAATTGAATTTGAGCGACTGATGGGACTTTCTGATGCACAATCTGTTATGATACAGCCGATGTTGAAAGGAACAGAATTGTTTATCGGAGCCAAATATGAAGAACGATTTGGCCATGTGGTGTTTTGCGGTTTGGGAGGAATATTTGTGGAAATATTTAAAGATATAGCGTCAGGCTTAGCCCCTCTTGCTACCGAAGAAGCACTTTCTATGATTCGTTCACTCAATGGTTACAAGGTATTCCAAGGTGCACGCGGACAAAAAGGAATTGATGAATATCAGTTTGCCAAAATCACTGTGCAATTATCATCCTTGCTCCGCTTTGCCACCGAGATTAAGGAATTAGACATCAATCCCCTTTTGGCAACAGATAGAGGAATCATTGCCGTCGATGCCAGAATCAGGGTGGAAATGGGATTTTCCTTAAGTGGACCGGAGAAGGCTATGATGCCAAAAAAATAGTATAAAAATAATCTCAAATTGCAAGTATTCTCCCATTGAGTAGATACTTACTGTCTTCGTTTCGTATGCCTTTACTTCATTCAGTATACTTTTCTCCATTGTAAATCGCACAAAATATACTATCTTTATAAACGTCTCAACCACATACTTTCTTTATATTGAATGTTTTTTAGATGAAGTTATCATAGTTAAGAAAGTTGTGGTTTTTATGCAAATCGCGCCGAGACAACACCGAACTTAACAGAGTGGGGTGAGGGTTTATACCGAATTTTTATCGGTCTGTGTATATGTCAAGACTTTTATGTACATTTGCACGTTTAAATCAAAATTCAACGATTGTGGCAAGTACAAAATATATTTTCGTTACGGGAGGCGTTATTTCCTCGTTGGGAAAGGGCATTGTTTCGGCGTCCATAGGCAAATTGCTTCAGGCAAGAGGTTTTAAGGTAACTATCCAAAAGTTCGACCCGTACATTAATATTGATCCGGGCACGTTGAATCCATACGAGCATGGCGAATGTTTTGTGGCAATCGACGGACATGAGGCCGATTTGGACTTGGGACATTACGAACGATTTCTCAATGTACCGACTACCCGTGCAAACAATATCACATCGGGACGCATTTACCAAAGTGTGATTGAAAAAGAACGACGCGGGGAATATTTGGGAAAAACTGTGCAAGTCGTCCCTCATATCACGGACGAAATCAAACGAAACATCAAATTACTTGGATCGAAAAATAAATTTGATTTTGTGATTACCGAGATTGGCGGTACCGTAGGCGATATTGAATCGCTGCCCTTTATTGAAAGCGTTCGCCAAATGAAATGGGAATTAGGCAAAGACTGTCTTTGTGTACATTTGACTTATGTACCTTATATCACAGCAGCTAAGGAGTATAAGACCAAACCCACCCAACATTCCGTCAAGCAACTGTTGGAACAGGGTGTGCAGCCGGATATATTGGTGTTGCGAACCGAACACGAACTCAACGATACGTTGCTTCACAAGGTTGCGCTCTTTTGCAATGTATCCAAAGATTCTGTCTTTCAATCGATTGATGTGCCTACAATTTATGAGGTGCCCTTAGTGTTGCAACGACAAAAAATGGATTCCATCATCCTGCAAAAAACAGGGCTTGAATTGGGGCCTGTGCCCGAAATGAAACCATGGAAAGATTTTTTAAAGCGGAAAGAAAACGTAACTAAGGAAGTAAAGATTGGTTTAGTCGGCAAATATGTTGAATTGCAGGACGCTTACAAGTCTATTGACGAATCGCTACTGGTGGCTTCGGTTTATAATGACCGGAAATTGAATTTAAAATTATTTCAATCGGAAAAAATCAACGAATCGAACGTGGCAGAACAACTTGTCGGTTTGGACGGCATATTGATTGCGCCCGGATCGGGCATGAGGGGTGTTGAAGGCAAGTTGATTGCAATCCGCTATGCGCGGGAAAATGATGTTCCCTGTTTGGGTATCTGTCTCGGCATGCAATGTATGGTTATCGAATTTGCACGTAATGTGCTGGGTTTGAAAGAGGCCAATTCGACCGAAATGGATATGAAAACGCCGTACAATGTGATAGACTTGATGGATGAACAGAAAAATGTGTCTAATTTGGGTAGTACCATGCGGTTGGGTTCTTTCGACTGTGTGTTGAAAAAGGATTCGAAAATATATGAGGCATACGGCGAGAAACATATTCAGGAACGTCATCGGCATCGCTATGAGTTTAACGAAGCATACAAAACGAGATTGGAGGAAGCAGGCATGAAATGTACAGGAGAAAACCCTGATACCCAATTAATAGAGGCTGTCGAAATACCTGACTTGAAATGGTTTATCGGCGTACAATACCATCCTGAATACAACAGCACGGTGCTGAAACCGAATCCGCTGTTTTTAAGTTTCATCAATGCAGCAAAATCAATTGACAATTGAAAATTTGTAAGGGCGAAAAATTTTTCGCCCCTACGTTATACTCTAAAAAAAAATGGATAAAAATACAACTCTCGGATTATTATTAATTGGTTTGGTTTTCTTTCTTTTCACATGGCTAAACCGTCCGACACAGGAACAAATTGAACAGCAACGGCGGTATAACGAGTATATGGACTCGTTAGCCAGAGTGGAACAAGTCCGTTCGGCTGATATTTCCAATCCAACAGGTATAAGCATCGCAGAAAGTGCTGTTACAGATGCGACCGACTCGGTAAAATCTGCCTATCTTACGCAACAATTCGGCGCATTTGCCCAAGCCGCAGAAGGGACGGAACAATTTGTTACCCTCGAAAACGACAAGGTCGAATTGAAAATCAGCAGTAAAGGAGGACGGCTCTCCTACGCGCGCCTGAAAGAATATACAACTCACGACGGAAGACCGTTGGTGCTTTTCGACGGTGAAGAATCCACGTTAACTTTCACATTAGTCACTGCCACAAACCGTGTGGTCAATACATCGGATTTGTATTTTACTCCCATCAAAGAAGGGTTGCCAAACAATTCGATTACGATGCGCCTTTTGATTGAAGAAGGCAGTTATATGGATTTCAATTATACCTTGACGCCTGACGATTATATCTTGCAATGGGATATACAGAGCGCCGGCCTGAATGGCATTTTGTCGCCCAATACCAACTCGTTGGATATGTATTGGCAGCAGAAAGCGCGCAAGTTAGAGAAAGGAAGAAAATATGAAAATCAATTTACGGGACTTTATTACAAGTTTGCGAACGATAATGTCGAGAAACTGAGTGAAGCCAAAAATGATGACAAACAACTCTCCAATCGCTTGAAATGGATTGGTTATAAAAACAAATTTTTCTCAACCGTACTGATAGCAAACGGCTCATTCGAGGCGACACGGCTTCAATCTGTACAATTGAACGAAACAGACACCACCTTTTTAAAAGAATTTTATGCCACTACTTCTATCCCGTTCGACCTGACAGGCAGAGAAAATATTGGTTTTACTTATTTCATCGGCCCCAACAAATACAAACTGTTACAGGCTTATGACAAGGATGTGCCGGCCGACCAAAAATTAAAATTGGACGAATTGGTGCCATTGGGATATAAATTTTTGCGCCCTATTAATAAATACTTTATTTTACCCGTTTTCAACTTTTTAGAAAATCATTTTACCAATTATGGACTGATTATCTTATTATTAACATTGATTGTAAAATTGATTTTATTTCCATTGTCTTACAAATCCTTTATGTCATCAGCCAAGATGCGTGTCTTGCGCCCGCAAGTAGAAGAAATTAATGCAAAATTTCCCAAACAGGATCAGGCAATGGATCGTCAAAAAGCGACAATGGACTTATACAGCCGAGCCGGAGCCAGTCCAATGGCAGGCTGTCTGCCGATGTTACTGCAAATGCCGATATTAATTGCCCTGTACTGGTTATTCCCCGGAGCTATCGAATTAAGGCAGGAAAGTTTTTTATGGGCCAAAGACTTATCTACTTACGACGCCATCATATCATGGAATTTTAATATTCCCCTGATTTCATCTTTTCTTGGCAATCACCTCAGTCTGTTTTGTTTGCTGATGGCGATAACCAATATAATTAATTCTAAATTTACAATGGATGCATCCAATACCGGTCAGCAACAAATGCCCGGTATGAAAATGATGATGTATATGATGCCTGTGATGATGCTGTTTTTCTTAAATCAGAGCGCCGCCGGATTAAATTATTATTTCTTTATCTCGACGCTGATAGCTGTTTCCCAAACATATTTATTCAGATTCTTTGTCAATGAACAGAAATTATTGATGCAATTGGAAGAAAACAAAAAGAAACCCAAAAAGAAATCGGGATTTATGCAACGTTTGGAAGAAGCACAGCGTCAGCAGCAACAGCAAATCAAAAAACAGCAACAACAGCGCACCAAGCAACAACAACAGCAAAACGACAAACGTTTACAACGAAAAAAGAATTGAATAGTGACTAACGGTTAGTGGTTAATGATTTGTAGGGGCGTACCCTTGCGGTCGCCCAAATTGTGATTTTGTAGGGGCGGGGTCTGCCCGCCCATTTGTAATAAATAGTAAATAGTACCTGTTTCTTTCACCCCATAATATGTAATTTTTATGAATTATTCTAAATACAGCATCTTTATTTTATCACTCATTGCAACCACTCTTTTTCTGTCGGGTTGCAAACAGAAATATCCCAAAGTAATCATACAAACCTCTATGGGCGATATGACCGCCGAGATTTATATCGAACAAGCCCCTGTTACGGCAGGCAATTTTTTAGCTTTGGCAGAAGCAGGTATTTTTGATTCGGGCGCTACTTTTTATCGCGTTGTGCGGGATGATAACCAACCGAATAATGCGGTAAAGATTGATGTGATTCAGGGTGGATTACGCGATTCGCAGGAAAAATCGTTGACACCCATTCGTCATGAAACGACCCGGGAAACAGGTTTGCAACATCTGAACGGCTCATTATCCATGGCTCGTAGCGCTCCGGGCACGGCCGACGCCGAGTTTTTTATTTGTATCGGCGACCAACCTGCATTGGATTTTGGCGGCCAACGCAATCCCGACGGCATGGGATTTGCCGTATTCGGCCGCATCATCAAGGGAATGGACATCGTCAAAAAAATCCAACAACAAAAAGATACCAATCAATACCTTATCGAACCCATAAAAATCCTCTCCATCCAAAAACAATAATAACGACTATTCCTGATTTCCTCATTCTCAACTCTCAATTAATTTCCCATGTTACATTTTTCTCCCTGAACTGTCATTCCCGTAAATGAAATGTCAGAATCAGTAAAAAAATGAAACAAACAAGTATTTTTTTGATTACCGGATTGATTGCACTGTTGCATCCGGTATTGCTCTCAGCGCAACCGTCGGGAACCATTCGCGGCGTCGTGACCGACGGTGCATCGGGACAAACCATTCCCGGTGTTACGATCATTGTCAAAAATTCAAATCCTCCGGTCGGTACGACGACAAATGCAGAAGGGATATTCAGTCTGAACAACCTGCCTGTCGGACGCTACGACATACAGAGCAGTTGCATAGGTTATGAACCGGCTTTGTCAAGGGAAGTCATGGTATCTTCCGGTAAAGAGGTTTTCATGGAAATTGCCCTGCGTGAAAATGTGCACGAATTGACCGAAGTGGTGGTTCGTGCGAAAGTAAACAAGGAAGCGCCGTTGAATCCGATGGCTTTGGCCGGAGCACGTATGGTGAGTGTGGAAGAAGTGAGTCGTTATGCCGGCGGAATAGACGATCCGGCACGTTTGGTAACAGCGTTTGCAGGCGTTTCGGGCAGTTTGAGCAGCAACGGTATTTCGATACGGGGCAATTCGCCGATGTTCCTGCAATGGCGTTTGGAGGGTATGGAAGCCGTTAATCCCACGCATTATTCCGATATAACCGGCGTCGGAGGCGGTA
>Ga0082212_10006697_pt1 | contig 15408 bp, 11 predicted proteins | sample TergutNt197P3_FD_71548 | JGI IMG/M metagenome (GOLD analysis project Ga0082212, IMG submission 71548) | Neocapritermes taracua P3 segment gut microbial communities from Petit-Saut dam, French Guiana - Nt197 P3 | ecosystem: Host-associated > Arthropoda: Insects > Digestive system > Gut ...
TTTCAAAAAATGGCAAAAACAAATGTATGGAGTTTCGCTTTGCGAAACTCCAAAGTCAATCAAAAAAAACATGTGTTTTTTTTGATTGACTAGGCGTATAGCTCAGTTGGTAGAGCGGCGGTCTCCAAAACCGCAGGTCGTGGGTTCGAAGCCTACTGCGCCTGGCTCTTATTGTTAAGGAGAAACAAGGATAATGAGAAAAATAATCCAGTTTTTTAAGGAATGTTATGCTGAGTTACGCAAGGTCGTGTGGCCTGGCAGAGATGATGTTATCAGTTCTGTCGGGGTTGTACTTGTTTCCACTGTTATTATTGCAGCGGTTTTGGGTTTAATCGATGTCCTTCTACTTCTGGGAGTACAGACAATATTTAAGTAATGCAGCTTTTTTGCCTGACCGTTAATAGTGGCCAGGTTAAAAAGACTAAGGATTGGGAATGGCAGCAAGCTGGTATGTTCTTCATACCTATTCGGGATATGAGAATAAAATCGAAAAGATTATTCATCTCATGATTAATGCAGGGGATCTGAATAAAGAAATCATAAAAGATATTAAAATTCCCCAGGAAGAAGTTGTAGAGGTAAAGGACGGAAAAAAACGGACACAGAAAAAAAAGTTTTTTCCCGGTTATATTCTTATCGAAATGGATCTGCCTGACGGTCTTGAATGGAAGGAAACCTGTTCCAAAATAAAAAAGATTCAGGGAGTTACAGGGTTTGTGGGAACTCCGGCCGATAAACGGCCGCAGCCTCTTTCGGGAGAAGAAGCCAGGGGTATTTTACAGAAATCCGGGGAAATTAAGGGTGAAAAGCCTGTAAGGGCCCGCCAGGTCTTTAATTCCGGCGAGCAGGTCAAGATAGTTGATGGTCCTTTTGAATCGTTTACCGGTACCATAGAAGAAGTGAACCAGGAAAAGAACAAACTTAAGGTAATGGTTCAAATATTCGGCCGGAGTACTCCGGTAGAAGTTGATCTTTTACAGGTAGAGAAAGTGTAATTAGCTGGTTTATTTTCTATATGAATAAATCAGTACAAAAAATGTAGGAGATAACCAATTAAGGTTATCGTTAGCCGGATGGCAATCCGGTAGCTGGAGTTTTGCATGTAAAACTCCGCCGCAATGTGCTTTGCACATTGCGTAACTACTAAAGGAGAATGCGATGGCAAAGAAAAAAGTTGCCGCCTATATTAAGCTCCAGTGCCCTGCAGGTAAGGCCACTCCGGCCCCCCCGGTAGGACCTGCTCTGGGGCCCCATGGCGTCAGCGCACCTCAATTCGTCCAGCAGTTTAACGACAGGACGAAATCAATGGAACAGGGACTTATAATTCCGGTGGTTATTACCGTTTATGCCGATAAGTCCTTTACCTTTATTCTAAAAACCCCTCCGGCTGCTGTACTTATTAAGAAGGCAATCAGCCTGGAAAAGGGTTCCGCTGAATCTCATAAAATCAAAGTAGGCAAGATCCCCAAAGCCAAGCTCGAGGAAATTGCAAAACTAAAGATGCCTGATCTTTCTGCCAACGATGTTGAAGGCGCAATGAAGATCATTGCCGGTACTGCCCGGTCCATGGGAGTGGAGGTGGAATAATGAAGAGGGGCAAAAAGTACAGAGAAAGTATTAAAAAGTACGATCCGGCGAATCCCTATGATCTAAAAACTGCCCTGGATACGGTAAAATCCATGGCATTTGCCAAGTTTGATGAAACAGTGGATCTGTCGGTTAAATTAAACCTGAAAAAAAGCCAGTCTGTCCGGGATACGGTGGTTCTTCCAAACCAGTTTCGGGGAGAAAAGAAAGTACTGGTTTTCTGTAAACCTGAAAAGGAAAAGGAAGCCCAGGATGCCGGGGCCGCTTTTATTGGAGCTGATGATTTAATAGAAAAGATCAAAGGCGGATGGCTGGATTTTGATGTTGCAGTTGCCACGCCTGACATGATGAAAGATGTAGGGAAACTCGGTATGGTTCTGGGGCGTAAAGGCCTTATGCCCAACCCCAAAACAGGGACCGTTACCTTTGACTTAAAAGGTGCTCTGGCGGAACTAAAACGGGGCCGTGTTGAATTTAGGGCTGATAAAACCGGTGTGGTTCACCTGGCTGTGGGAAAAGTATCCATGGAAAGTGAAAAGATGGTTGAGAATGTCCGGGCGGTTATCACCGAGGTTAAACGTAAAAAACCTGCTGATGCAAAGGGTGAATTTATTCAAACCATTTCGGTGGCTTCCACCATGGGACCCGGTGTGTGGGTCGCTTACAAGGAGGAATAGTATGGCAATTGTAGCCAGCAAAATACAGGAAAGCAAAACAAAAGCAATTGGTCAACTTAAGAATGTTTTTGGTTATGCAGAAGACGCACCGGTAGATTATATCTTTGCCGATTACCGGGGGCTTACCGTAGAGCAAATTACCAGTCTAAGAAAACTGCTTCGGGGCAAAGAAGCGTCATTTAAGGTTGTTAAGAACAACTTTGCACGACTGGCTTTTGAAGAGCTTAAAGCACCGGATGTATCAAACTACCTTGTTGGACCCACTGCAATAGCAATTGCATCAAGGGATTCCAATGAAGTAGCAAAGATACTGCTGGATTTTGTTAAAGAAGCCCCAACCCTGAAAGTAAAAGGCGGTCTTGTTGGAAACAACGTTTATTCAGACAAGCAGGTTGAAGCATTTTCCAGGCTGCCCGGCAGACTGGAGCTTATCTCCATGCTTATGTCGGTAATGAACGGTCCGGCACGGAACCTTGCTGCTGCACTGAATGACATTCCTTCGCGGCTGGTTAGGACAGTTAAGGCAATCGCTGATCAAAAGACTGCGTAAAGCATTTTGTGTTTTACGGTGCTTAAACGCATAGCGTTTAAACGAATGTATGCGAGAACCTGTCAGACTTCATTATGAAGGTTGCTATCTGTCAGGTTTGTTAATAATACCTTTTGTATGAAGGGTGTATAAAACTAAAGGAGAAGATAATATGGCAGCCACAAAAGAAGAAATTCTGGAAGCAATTGCTTCCATGACGGTTTTGGAAGTTTCCGAACTGGTCAAAGCAATGGAAGAAAAATTCGGCGTGTCCGCAGCAGCTCCGGTTGCGGTTGCGGCAGTTGCAGCTCCCGGTGCAGGTGCAGGGGGCGGAGAAGCAGCGGAAGAAAAAACCGAATTTAACGTAATCCTTAAAGCCTATGACGATGCAAAGAAGATCCCTGTAATTAAGGAAGTCCGGGCAGTTACTGGCCTTGGCCTTAAGGAAGCAAAAGATCTTGTCGAAGGCGCACCCAAGCCTCTTAAAGAAGGAGTTTCCAAAGAGGAAGCTGCCAAAATTAAGGATCAGGTCAGCGCTGCAGGCGGTACGGTGGAAATTCAATAAAAGGAATATTTTTGAAGGATTTGAAAATCCGTTTTTACACAACTACCCGTAGATTCTTTTATCTAAAGTATCTACGGCTGTTGTGTGTCTGGAACCTGTGTTTATCAAAGTATTTGTGAGGGTGGGAATGGTAAAGTCAAAAAAAGACGATAAAAGATCGTATGTAGGTAAAGAAGTACACGATGTAATGGAATTGCCTGACCTGATAGATATTCAGCTTTGTTCCTACGAGCGCTTTCTTCAGCGCGGAAAGATAAGGGCTGGCGAAGCCCCCAATGAACAGGGACTGCAGGAAGTCTTTAGATCAACCTTTCCTATCGAAAGCCCCAACAGTGATATGGTTCTGGAATATGAATATTATACTCTGGATGAAGACCATATTAAATTTAATGAACTGGATTGCAAACAAAAAGGCCTGACGTATGCAGTGCCCCTTAAAGCCAGGATAAACCTGATTTTTCAGCAGACCGGCGAAATTCGCCAGAAAGACATCTATATGGGGGATATCCCCATTATGAGTGAGCGGGGTACTTTTATTATCAATGGCGCTGAGCGTGTTGTTGTTTCCCAGATTCACCGTTCTCCGGGCGTTATCTTTAGCCATGAAAAAGGATTGTTTTCTTCCAGGATTATCCCATATCGCGGTTCCTGGCTGGAATTTGAAATCGATCAAAAACGTGAACTTATCTATGCCAAGATAGACAGAAAAAAACGAATTCTGGGCAGTATCTTTTTGAGGGCTTTGGGCTACAGTTCCCGGGAAGAAATAATACGTGCATTTTATTCAGTTGATACCTTTAAAGTAAAGGACGACAAGGATACCCGCGAAAGAATTACCGGCAAAGTACTGGCAGCACCGGTATGGGCAAAGTCCGAAGCAGAAAACACTGCCGACGGAGATAAAAAGAAAAAACTGTACCAAACAGGGGAAAAACTGCACCCGCATAATGTAGATGAGCTTTTGGCAAACGGGATTAAATCCATAGAAGTAATCAACTTTGAAGCGCCGGACTCGCTTAATTCACCCATGCTGCTCAACTGCTTTGAACGGGAAGAAATAAAATTTGTTAAGGAAGATGCTTCACGTGATGAACCTGCCAGGGAAGAAGCGCTGTCTGCCGTTTATTCGGTGCTCATGCCTGGTGAATCAATTACCGTGGAAGCAGCGGAAAAAGATCTTCTTGGGATGTTTTTTACCAGCCGCCGTTACGATTTGGGAAGGGTTGGCCGCTACAAACTAAACAAGAAATTTAATTATAAGGAACCTCTTGCAGAGCATACCCTGGCCAGACAGGATGTAATAGCCACCATGAAGTACCTGATAAAGGTCTATGTGGGGGATGAGGCAATTGACGATATTGATCACCTTGGAAACCGCCGTGTCCGTTCTGTTGGCGAACTAATGGCCAATTCAATGAAGGTAGCTTTTAGCCGCATGGAACGGATTGCCAAAGAAAGGATGAGCCTGAAAGAAACTGACACCATTAAGCCGCAGGATTTAATTTCCATAAAACCCCTTGTGGCTGCCGTTAAGGAATTTTTTGGTTCCAGCCAGCTTTCCCAGTTTATGGATCAGGTTAACCCTTTGGCGGAGCTGACACATAAACGGCGGCTCAATGCATTGGGTCCGGGCGGCCTTTCCCGGGATCGTGCCGGCTTTGAAGTCCGGGATGTTCACTATACGCATTATGGCAGAATGTGTCCCATAGAAACGCCGGAAGGCCCGAATATCGGGCTTATTGTTTCTCTTGCAAATTATACACGGGTAAACGAATACGGATTCCTGGAAACTCCATACAGAAGAGTTGCCAAAGGTAAAGCCACTTCAGACATTGAATACCTTTCCGCCATGGACGAAGACAGGTACTACATTGCCCAGGCTTCGGCACGGTTAAATGATAACGGATCTTTTTCTGATGATCAGGTGTCATGCCGCCGTCAGGGTGATTATACCAACCGTTCACCCGAAGACATTCAATATATGGATGTTTCTCCCAAACAAATAATCTCTGTTTCGGCATCACTTATCCCATTTCTGGAACACGATGACGCTAACCGGGCTTTGATGGGAAGCAATATGCAGCGCCAGGCAGTTCCGCTGGTTTTTCCCGAGGCGCCGCGTGTCGGGACCGGTATGGAAGGGAAATGTGCCTACGACTCAGGCGTGCTTGTTAAAGCCCGCAGAGCCGGTACGGTAATCCGGGTTAGTTCCAGTGATGTTGTTATTAAGCCGGACAATAAGGCAGGGGCAGGTCCGCAGACAACGGCGGACGGTTTAGACCTCTACCGGCTGGCAAAATATCAGAGGACAAATCAGGACACCTGTAATAATCAAAGGCCCATTGTTAAAGTTGGAGACAGGATTATTGCAGGGCAGGTAATTGCAGACGGGCCGGCTACCAAAGACGGTGAACTTGCCCTGGGCAGGAATATACTGGTAGGTTTTATGCCCTGGAACGGGTATAACTACGAAGATTCAATACTTATCTCCGAGCGTGTTGTTAAAGAGGATATGTTTACTTCGATTCATATAAAAGAATTTATTACCGAAGTTAGGGAAACAAAACTTGGCCCGGAAAAGATTACCAGAGATATTCCCAATACATCGGAGAAGAGCCTTGATAACCTTGACGCCGAGGGGATTATTTGTGTTGGCGCAAAAGTCTGGTCGGGAGATATTCTTGTTGGCAAGGTAACACCCAAAAGCGAAACAGAAACCACACCTGAATTTAAACTGCTCAATTCCATATTCGGTGAAAAAGCCAAAGAGGTGCGGGATTCATCGCTTCGTGTACCCCATGGCATCGAAGGGACAATTATTGATATACAGCGGCTTAAGCGATCTGAAGGGGACGATCTTAATCCCGGTGTCGATGAAGTGGTAAAAGTACTGATTGCTACAAAACGGAAACTCCGCGAAGGAGACAAGATGGCAGGCCGCCATGGCAACAAAGGTGTCGTGGCAAAAATATTGCCCGAAGAGGATATGCCCTACATGGAAGATGGCACTCCGCTGGATATTTGCCTAACGCCGCTTGGTGTTCCTTCCCGTATGAACATAGGACAGCTTTTGGAAACGGAACTTGGCTGGGCAGCCAGCACTCTGGATGAATGGTATGCCACTCCGGTATTTCAGTCTCCTTCGGTTGATGATATCGAAGGAAAGCTAAAAGAGGCAGGGCTTCCGGTAACCAGCAAAACCATACTCCGGGATGGCAGGACAGGGGAACCTTTTGTAAACCCGATTTTCTGCGGGATAATCTACTTCCTTAAGTTGCATCACCTTGTAGACGACAAGATGCATGCGCGATCTACCGGCCCGTATTCGCTGGTAACCCAGCAGCCCCTGGGAGGGAAAGCCCAGTTCGGAGGGCAGAGGCTGGGGGAAATGGAAGTATGGGCGCTGGAGGCTTACGGTGCAGCCAATACGCTGCAGGAATTGCTGACAATAAAATCGGACGACATGACCGGGCGGTCAAAAATTTACGAAGCTATTGTAAAAGGCGAACCTTCTACTACCGCAGGGATTCCCGAATCATTCAATGTACTGGTTCAGGAGCTGCGCGGGCTGGCGCTGGACATGACCATTTACGATGCTAAGGGTAAACAAATTCCTCTGACAGAAAGGGACGAGGAACTTATCACTAAATCGGGAAGTAATTTTTAACAATAAACGGGGAGAGTTATGTTAAGGAATATACCAATAGCTGTAAGGCTGGTAGCAATAATTCTTATTCTGATTCTTTCAGCAGCTGCGCTTACGGTAATTATGCTGTTTACAGCCGAAGAAGCAAAAGACAAGGGGATAACGGAAACTGAACAGGCGATGATTGAAGGTCAGCAGGAAAAAATTAAACTTGGTACTCAATCCATGGCAATTGCACTGGCGGCAGCATTACAAGGGATAACAGACCGTGATGAACAGCATGACATTATAAAAAGTTTTATTCAGGATTACCGTTTTGAAGAAGATAAATCCGGTTACTACTTTACCTATATTGGTACCGTGATTTTTATGCACCCAACTCTGCCCCAGCGTGAAGGGGAAGACCTTGGTCAGACAGCTGATAGTAACGGTGTGTACTATGTAAGGGAACTATACGAAAACGCACAGAAAGGCGGCGGCTTTGTTTATTTTGTATTCCCCAAGCCGCCTGATATGGAAATTGCTCCTAAAATGGCTTATGTAGAATATATACCCGGTACGGATATTTGGATTTCTACTGGTATTTATATTGATAACATTGACACCCATAAGGCTGAACTGACTGCCCATATGGAAGAAGCTCTGCAAAAGCGGCTTTATCTTATAATAGGCGCAGCAACGGTGATACTCCTTCTTATCCTGGGTCCTCTGTGTATTATGACCATGCATTCGATCAATTCGCCGCTTAAACTAACGGTTGCGGCTGCGGAACAAATGGCCCAGGGAAATTTAAAAACAGAAATTCAAATTCAGGGCCGGGATGAGATTGCCGTATTACAGCAGGCATTCCTGCGAATGGCGGAAAATCTTGGCAAAGGCTTTGAAACGGTTAAGACCAAAGAAGATGAAGCGAATATCCGTGCCAGGGAAGCCAAAGAAACTGCTGACAAGGTTATGAGTGTGGCTTCGCGTGTAGAAACCGCTTCGCAGGAAGTGGAAAATGCCGTAAGCAGTATTTCCAGCAGCGTTACCGGTGTCAGAAGCGGTAGTAATACCCAGGTTGAAAAAATACTTTGTATACTTGATTCAATGCAGCAGCTGAGCAGCGGGGTGGAGCTGATTTCCGGCAGTGCAGGAGAAGCGGCGGCAAAATCCGAGGAATCCAATCAGAAAGTTGAAGCCGGGATGGAAATGGCTGTCCAGTCAGGCAAGGCTATGGAAGGGCTTTTTACACTTACAGGTAACCTTAAGCAGAATGTAGACAAACTGGATGAACAGTCAAAGACAGTTGGAAATATAATGAGTGTAATTACCGACATTGCAGCCCAGATCAATCTGCTTGCCATGAACGCTTCCATTGAGGCCGCCCATGCCGGTGAATCGGGCAAGGGTTTTGCTGTAGTGGCAGGGGAAGTCAGAAAACTGGCGGAAAAAACGCAGTCAGCGGCTGAACAGGTAGGGGTCAGTATTACCGATATGCAGAAGCTGGCAGTAAATAACATCAGTGCAATGTCTGAAGCGGTCTCTTCCATTAGCCATGTAACTGAGTTGTCAGATAAAGCAGCGCGGTCATTAACAGAGGCTGGAACATCGGTCCGGGAGACCATGCTTAGGGTTCATTCAATACTGGAAAAGGCAGAAGAGCAGGCCGGATCCAGCCGGGCAGTTACTTTACTAGTTAACGAAGTAAATGGTATTGCATCAGAAAATGACAGGCTTGTAAATCTGGCGGACGGCGATCTTAAAGCGCTGCTGGAGAAATCAATGGGATTAATGGAATTGGTGGCCGAATTAAAGAGCTAAAGGGGATTTGAATGAGGGATATACAGGATTTTGATTCGATTATGATTAAGCTGGCTTCACCGGATATGATCCGTGCATGGTCTTATGGCGAAGTTAAGAAGCCCGAAACAATTAATTACCGTACCCTCAGGCCGGAAAAAGACGGACTTTTTTGCGAGCGGATCTTTGGTACAACAAAAGAATGGGAATGTTACTGCGGCAAGTTTAAGTCGATACGTTACAAGGGTGTTATCTGCGACCGCTGCGGTGTGGAAGTAACCCACTTTAAGGTACGCCGTGAACGAATGGGTCATATTGAATTGGCTGCCCCTGTATCGCATATCTGGTATTACCGTTCGGTTCCCAGCCGTATGGGTTTACTCCTGGATCTGACAATGGCTGCCCTGAGATCGGTTTTGTATTACGAAAAATATGTTGTTATAGAAGCCGGTGATACGGATTTAAAGAAAAATCAGTTATTAACAGAAGAAGAATACTACGAAGCCCAGGAACGGTACGGCGGGAGTTTTTCCGCCGGCATGGGGGCCGAGGCAATACGTACTCTGCTGGAAAATATCAACCTTGATGAAATTGCAGTGGATTTACGTGCCAGGATGATCGAAAAAGGCGCCAAAAGCAACAAACGGCTTCTTAAACGAATCGAAATTGTAGAAAATTTCCGCAGTTCTTCCAATAAACCCGAATGGATGATCCTGGACGTAATCCCCGTTATTCCGCCGGATCTGCGGCCAATGGTACAGTTAGACGGAGGCCGGTTTGCAACAAGCGATTTAAACGACCTGTACCGCCGCGTAATTAACCGTAACAACCGGTTAAAACGGCTTCAGACACTTAATGCCCCCGACATCATCATACGCAACGAAAAACGTATGCTTCAGGAGGCTGTTGATGCGCTTTTTGACAATTCCAAGAAAAAGCGGGTGGTTAAGGGCGCCAGTAACAGGCCGCTAAAATCGATTAGCGATATGCTTAAGGGCAAACAGGGCCGCTTCAGGCAGAACCTGTTGGGCAAGCGCGTTGACTATTCGGGCCGTTCGGTAATTACCGTAGGGCCGGATTTAAAGATGTGGCAGTGCGGGCTTCCTACCAAGATGGCCCTTGAACTCTTTAAGCCTTTTATCATGAAAAAACTTGTGGACAAGGATGTTGTATACAATATAAAAAAAGCAAAACTCCTTGTAGAACAGGAAACGCCGGAAGTTTTTGCTATTCTGGACGAGGTAGTTAAGGAACACCCGATACTTCTTAACCGCGCTCCTACATTACACCGCCTGGGTATACAGGCCTTCGAGCCGGTACTGGTAGAAGGAAAAGCCATTAAGCTGCATCCCCTTGTATGTCATGCATTTAATGCAGATTTTGACGGCGATCAGATGGCAGTCCATGTACCCCTGACTCAGGCATCCCAGATGGAATGCTGGACATTGATGCTTAGTGCAAAAAATCTTTTAAACCCGGCCAACGGTAAAACCATCGTATTTCCCTCGCAGGACATGGTGCTGGGTATAAACTTTCTGACACGGATAAAGCCCAATGCCAAGGGTACAGGACGCCGCTATACATCAACCGAAGAAGTGTTAATGGCAGTGGAATCGAAATCCCTGGAATGGGAAGCGCAGATTACCGTTAAAGCACCCAAAAAAAATATCTGGGAGAAGGTAGGAAAGCCCGCACAAAACAGCAGCTATATTGAAACCTCGGCAGGCCGGCTGGTTTTTAACGAAGAAATGCCGCTGGAAATTCCATTTATTAACTACGAGATGAAAGACAAGGAACTGCGTGCGCTGATTGAGCATATCTTTATAGAAAAAGGTTCCTGGACTACGGTAAAAATGCTCGATGCAATTAAAGCAACCGGTTACCGGTATGCAACGGTATTTGGAGCAACAATCGGGGTTGATGATATTGTGGTTCCCAAAGAAAAACCGGCGATGATCGAAGAGGCAAACAAAAAAGTTGATGATATTCAAAAGCAGTGGAGGCAGGGGCATATCACGCAGGAAGAGCGTTACAACAGGGTTGTTGAAGTATGGTCCAAGACCAACGAAGAACTTACCAATATAATGATGAAGACACTGGAAGCAGACAGGGATGGCTTTAACTCGGTTTATATGATGGCCAACTCCGGGGCGCGCGGAAGCCGTAACCAGATTCGTCAGCTTGCCGGTATGCGCGGCCTTATGGCAAAACCTTCCGGGGACATTATCGAACTTCCCATCAGGTCGAACTTTAAGGAAGGACTGTCAGTTATAGAATTCTTTATTTCTACCAACGGCGCACGGAAAGGTCTTGCTGACACAGCCCTTAAAACAGCAGAGGCAGGCTACCTGACACGCCGTCTTGTCGATATTGCCCAGGATGTTGTAGTAAACGAAGACGACTGCGGGACAATAAATGGTATAGCATATTCTGCAATAAAAGACGGAGAAGATATTGTAGAACCCCTTATGGATCGTGTTATAGGGCGCTATACTCTGGAGCGTGTTAAACATCCCATTACCGGGGAATTAATTATCGACGTTAACGAAGAGATTTCCTCAGATATTGCATTGCAAATTGATGCGGCTGGCGTTGATTCGGTACGGATAAGAACAGTTCTAACTTGTGAAGCTAAACACGGGGTTTGCCGTAAATGTTACGGCAGAAACCTGGCAACCAACCGCTCGGTGGATATTGGGGAAGCGGTAGGAACCATTGCCGCACAGTCTATCGGTCAGCCCGGCACCCAGTTAACCATGCGTACCTTCCATATCGGGGGCGCTGCAACAAAGGTTAGCGAAGAAAACCGTATCTTTTTAAAATTCCCTGTGTATATCAGGGATGTTGCCGGGGCTCATGTTGAATTGCCGGATGGGCACTGGCTCTTTACCCGCCGCGGTTATGCCATTGTTAATAAAGTAATGAGAGAATACAAACTCGAAGGAAAAGATGAACTTCTTGTTGAAAATGGGAAGCGGATTATCCGGGGCGAACCGATTATTATGCACGGTGCAAAGGAAATTCTTTCCCCTGAAATTGCATACGCACTGGTACTGGATGGACAGGGGCGGTCTAAATCAAAAACCCTGCTCCTTATAGGGCAGGATCAAAAAATTGAAGTACGCAACGGTTCTGACTTTGCGGCTGCTAAAGGGGATGTAGTGCCGGCGGAAAAAACCATTGCTACCTTCGATCCGTTTAGCGACCCTATCATTGCAGAAGCAGGGGGAAAAGTTGTTTACGAAGACATTATCCCCGGAACAACCATGAAAGAAGAAACAGATGAAGATACGGGAAATATAGAAAAACGGATAACCGAATTCCAGCTGGAAAGCAAACAACCCAGAATTATAATTATGGATGATGACGGAAACGAAGCAGCTTCGTATTTCCTTCCCGGCGGGGCTTATGTTCTTGTTGACGAGGGAGAGAAAATTAATGCAGGGCGTACTATTGCAAAGACGCTTAAAGAAAGCGCCAAGGCCATGGATATTACCTCCGGCTTGCCGCGTGTCAGTGAGCTATTTGAAGCCCGCAGACCAAAAAACCCTGCCGTACTTGCCCAGGTTACCGGAACTGTGTTTTTTAAGGGCATAGTTAAAGGCAAGCGTGTCGTTATCGTACAGGATGCTTTTGAAAAGGAATACAAACACCTAATCCCCATGACCAAGCGGCTTCTTGTGCGGGATGGCGATACGGTGGATGCCGGTGAACTGCTCTGTAACGGGGCGATAAATCCCCATGACATACTCCACATACTTGGGGAATCGACACTGCAGCGCTATCTAATGGACGAAATTCAGCAGGTATACCGGCTTCAGGGCGTGTCAATTAACGATAAGCATATCGGCGTTATTATACGCCAGATGATGCGGAAAGTGGAAATTGTTGCGGTTGGAGATACCCGTTTTATCTTTGGTTCGATGGTGGATAAGTATAGATTCCACGAAGAAAACAACCGTGTAATTTCCGAAGGCGGCCAGCCGGCAATTGCCCGGCCCATGTTCCAGGGGATAACCAAAGCATCACTTAATATTGATTCGTTCCTGTCTGCGGCAAGTTTCCAGGAAACAACCCGTGTCCTAACCAATGCTGCCATTGCCGGATCGACCGATGCTCTAAGGGGCTTAAAGGAAAATATCATTATTGGACACCCCATTCCTGCCGGAACCGGTATGAAGCGGTACCGGGCAGTAAAACTCTTCGACGAAGATTCTCAGGATCTGGATGTTCAGATGCAGGAAATTCTGGAACAACGGAAACTGGAAGCTCTGGAGGAAGAAGAAATGATGGCTTCCCAGGAAGAAGGGGTAGAGCAGGAGCCTGAAGAAACTGAAGAATGACGCCAGACTATGCACGCAGGACAAGGTTGTTTCCGGCTCTTTTGTTTCTGTTTGTCTGTTTTTCCTGTACCAAAAATATTGCATCTCCTGATCCGGCAGAAGAAGAGGTAGTTGATGAAATTAATCCCTATATATGGGAAAAAACAGGAGATACCTGGGATATTACCCTCCGGGCGGGTACTTCATTCCTTTTAGATCAGCCCTGGTCGCTTTATCTGTTTTATTCATGGACTGGTACAGAAGAAGAACTTCCTCTGGAATTGTGCATTCAGGGAAAAACGGTATTTGATTTTTTTCCTAAAACAACAATTGTTACCCCGCACAGATTTCAGGAAACCTTTATTGTTTTTCACAGTGAACAGTGGAAAGACCTGCCGGCGGAAATAACCGTAAAAGCCGAAAGCGGACACGATTTTACTGTTACCAGCATAAGGCTTGAGTCCAGAGAAATGAGTTCCGGTCCGCTTGCCGCTGATCCCGGAACCATGATGAATTATCCCTCTTCTTCCTGGCGGAATGAAAGCTATGAAGTTTTTTTCCATAACCTCTATCCCGGCTTGCTGTATTTGGTTACTGATAGTTTTGCCATGCAATCCTTATTCTTAAAACGCCTGGCTTTTTTTACCGAAAAACCGGGTTTTACCGGAAGGCTTGCAAGAGACGAAGAAATTGCCGGTCTTCGCGACTGGTTTGCCCATGATTATAAAGCCGGGGATTTGGCGGCTTTTTTTGATCTGGCCCGCAAGCAAAACTTTCCCCTTAATAGCAATGAACTTCTTCTTAGGGAATTACTCCTTAAACAGGGAATTATTAAGCAAGAGAATGGAGCCTTTGGGGAGGGGAAAGGCGCCTTGCTGGGTTTTTCCATAGAATCGAAGGACAGGCTTAAGGTTTATTATGTGCATGAATCGGTTCATGGGCTGGAATTTATTATTCCCGAACTGCAAAAGATTTTTTTGGATTTTTTTGATTCGCTTTCCGGCAGTGAAAAAATATTTATTCGTGATGCCCTTCTTTACAGGGGCTACAATGTAATAGAAGATAAACAGCTCCTGGCTTCCGAGGCGGCAGCTTACCTGCTTCAACAAAGACCTGAAGAAACGGATCAATATTTTAAAGATTATGTAATGAACTGGTATGTGGCATATCACAAAGATACGAAGACGGATTTTTCGGAAGAAAACGGTAAAACGGCCGTTTTCAGCGACAATATTACCGCCTTCCTTGCAGCAAACCGCGGTATCTTCGGCAGGCGCAGTGCAGCGCTCCAAAAAGAATTCCTGGCCCTAACAGGCCTGCAGGCAGGCAGCTTTTACGACCTTTTGCCCCGTAGCGCCAACTGATGGAAAAGGAGGAGAAAAGAGAGCGCTATAAGTACTTATTCAACAGGCTATATATTGTTTCTTTATCCTGCTGCCGTTCCTCGTCTGGGGGCTTGAATAATTTGGATGGATTAAGTTTTAATGCTTTACAAATTTTTAGAAATGTTCCCAGATGAGGAACTCTTTGCCCTGATTCAATTGAATATATGTGGTTTTGCGATAGCCCGGCATTTAGTGAGAGATCAATTTGCGATACTTTGGCCCTTAAACGTTCCTGCTTAATCCACAATGCAATATGCTCAAGTATTTCTCTGATCTCAGGATCATTTTCATAATTATCTTTCATTAACAATTAGAATACAAAGTAATATAATACAAGAAAACACACAATATTGTTATTATTTCAATGATAATGTATTGACTTTTTCCATTAACAAGGTAAAATTATTATCTTGAGAAATTACCTTATTATTGCTTAGAAAAAATGGATAAAAGCGCTTATTTAAGGAAGAATATTTCTCTTAATTATTAAATATGAGGCAGTAATGACTGAATGGCTTCGGTTTTTTTTCTTTGCAGTCTTAGGTTTTTGCATAGCGATTGTAGATTTTCGGGCAAAAAGAATCCCGAATATTATGCTTTTGATATTAGCAGGAACCCTGCTTTGTACCGATTTTTTCCTGGAAAAAGAAACTATACCATATAGACTTTTGACTGGTTTTGGAGCATATGTGTTGTTTTATTTAGTATTCAGGTTTCGGGGCGGTCTTGGGTTTGGGGATGTAAAATATGTCGGGGTTATTGGGTATTTTCTTGGACCTTGGTGTGTGATAAACGGGTTATTATATGCCGTTTTACTCGGATTAATATATTGGTTTTTTGGAAATTTGATATTTAATTGGGGGAAAGAGCAACGTTTTGCTTTTGGGCCCTGGTTGAGCTGTGGGGCAGTTGCAG
>Ga0082212_10006698_pt1 | contig 15407 bp, 10 predicted proteins | sample TergutNt197P3_FD_71548 | JGI IMG/M metagenome (GOLD analysis project Ga0082212, IMG submission 71548) | Neocapritermes taracua P3 segment gut microbial communities from Petit-Saut dam, French Guiana - Nt197 P3 | ecosystem: Host-associated > Arthropoda: Insects > Digestive system > Gut ...
ATTGATATATTGCTGTATTCCCACTGTGCATAAAGCGCAATGTCGCTTGTGATGGTAAAGACGTCGCCGGGGCTGTAAGATATGCCGCTGCCGTCGGGTTTCGTATTCCAATGGGTAAAATAATAGTTGGTGTAAATAAAGTTTTTAGCGTCTAAGACTGTTACTTGAGCGCCGCTTGCATACGGGCTGTTCGGGTCGGTCTGCGTCCCCGATCCGCCGTTGGAATGATAGGTCACGGAATAAACGTGTATTGCCGACGTAGTGAAGCCGTGCGTGTTGTTGGCTGCCATCAGGCTACCCGTTGCGTTCGTGAAGCCGGATATGTTTACTGTGTACGCCGTATTGTACGCAAGTCCGCTATACGGGATGGTATATACCGTATTTCCTGCCGACCAGACGCCGCCCGCAAGTGCGGGAAGGCCGTTCAACTGTACGACGCCGGCTGTTGCGGCGTCCATGGGGGTGGTTGAACGTGACGACAATGTTTCCGCTGACTGGAGCGCCTGCGCCGGATGGCGTTACGTCTGTTACAACGGGAGGAATCGTTTCAATTTTAACAAACAGATAGACGTCGGCAGTATTGTCAAAGGCTACAATGCCTGAATAGGTTGGTGCGCCGAACGGGTCGGCTGCTAAGGTATTTGTCCAGTAATCATATACAGCGGGCGAGAGGGCGACGACAGTTTCTCCGACAATCAATAGATCGAATATGTAGAATTTTTTAAAATATTTTTTCAGAATTCATTGCGCATTGAAAAATTAGTTGTATTTTTGCAACTCAAAAGTTACTAAACGGCTAATAACTATTTCCGGGACGAGGAGGGTTGTTGGTCGTTTTTTCTATTGCTGTTATACAATATTGAATGTTTTGCCTGCTACCTTTCAGCACTCCGACAGTTAATTTTATTTTTCCGAATGAACGTTTGTTGTATTGCATAATAATTATTTCGGAAAAACGTTTTTGATTTTGATTATTCGGTTTTGGTTTTACTCGCTTTTCTACGCATGCTTTTTCCAGTATTTCGGTTAAATAAGTTACCGCTAACGTTGATTTATAAGTAAATGCGGCGTGCTCAGCCGTTTCTTGAATAGATAAAAATCTGACATTGATAAAATCATTCAATGCAATGTTAAAAATATGCTTCGTGGGATTTATTGCAATCCAGTTTGCGTAAAAATCTTTGATGATTTTCTCACGCTTTTGAATATCTTCTCTTGTCTGTCCTTGTGGAATATCGGGTTGTGCATCCATATAGTAAAAATTATTCAAAAACACAAACTGCAAAGATAACAATAATCATTGATTTGTCCGCATTTTTTTTAAAACAGATTATTATGTGGAAAAAAAGAAGTATTATTCGCTAAAAACAGACTTCGAAGTCGCCCGATTGTGTATAAAAACGTTCCCCCTCGTTGAGAGACGAGGGGGAACGTAGTGCTTAATCCCTTTTGGGATGGAGTTCGTGAAAGGCTTAATTACTTACCTTCACCGATTTCTTGCCATCGTTGACAATATAAATACCGCGTCCGGGCAGCGCAAGTTGTGCTTTCGTACCGTCGGCAATTCCCTGATATACCAGATTACCGGTAATATCGTACACACTCCAGGGCTTGCCTGCCGTCAGTCCGCTTACAAACAGCGTACCGTCTTCGGTATAAGCTGTCAGACCGATCGTCTGTACCTCTTCAATGCCGACACCACGCGGATCTCTGAATGCAGCCACAACAGTCACATGATGCGCAGGCATTTTGAAAGTGCGAGTAAGTCCTGTGCCTGTCAACGGAATCTCGATACTCCGGTTATACATACTGTAGACATGTATTGTTTCAAAATCATAACCTGCATCGGGGGTAATATTCAGCGTTATCGTTTCGTCTATCCATCCAAGGTATGAAGCATGTGATACGGAAGTGACTTTACCGCCAACGTATGTGCCGATCTCAATGAAATATACAGGCCTTTCAACCGTTAACGTGAATGTTAGCAAATCAGTACCTTGACCGTTGGAAGCCTTGAGCGTAGCAGTATAAGTACCTATCGCAAGACCCGGCGCTATTTCTAATGAATTAGTCGAACTATTCCATGTGAAATGGCTATCGCTGGAAGTTAATGTAACAGAAGGCGTCGGGGTTCCTGTAACGGTAAATCGCACTGACGTAGCAGAATAATTGCTGAAGATCGACCATGAAGTCGGACCTGAGATCATAGGCGGGAACAATCCTGACTGTCCGATGATGGTAATATCTCTTTCGCCATATATTGCTGTACCATCTTTTGCCGTAGCCCTGACTTTTACCGTTCCGTTCGAAACAGCCGTCAATACACCGGTACTGTTGATGGTTGCGATTCCCGCACCGCTTGTTATTGACCAATAGACATCTTTGTTAGTAGCATTCGAAGGTGTTACATTTGCAATCATTTGCAACGAACCTCCATTGTTGGAAATAGTTGTTGCACCTCCTGCACCTGTAACCGTAATACCTGTTACCCATACCGTCGAAGCATCTCCAATAAACAGGCTGAATGTATTTGATGTTGTACCGTCGATGGTCAGCGTCAAATTGGTTCTATAACTTGCAGCTGAAGCAGTACCGGATAACGTCAGAGTGCCTGCATGGTTGAATATATTCACCGTACCGGCTGAAATACCACCCGGTAAGTTTGCTACAGATACTGTATAGGCGCCGTTCAGGATATCGTTTGTTACTATATCATAACTTACCGAACCTGCTGTACCTGCAACAATTGTACCGTTTTGGATATCAAGAACGGATACAGTCTTATTAGTTAAAATGGTTAGTACAGTCAAATTGCTTGTCATTGCAGAGTAACCATTACACGATACTGTTACGCGAGTGGCGTTATGTGTCGAAATCATCATTGTTCCGTTTGCAGGTGAAGCAGTAATACTGTTTGCTGCAAAATCAGCAAATGCCACATCCAATATTGTATGATCAGTGTATGTCAACCTAACCTCCAAAGCGGACAGATTAAGTGGCTGACCTTCTACATAACTCAAGACAGGCTGATTCGTTACTGCAATGCCTGAAACAGTTTTTGTAGCGGCAGCAACTATTGAAATGGTGCCCGTATATGCGGTATTAGTCCCATCATCAATCAATATGGAAATGCCGTTATATCCGGCAGTCATGATCGTACCGGCATCAGGACTTGCAGTTATACTATACGTGCCAAAGTTTGCATACGCTACATCCAATATGGTTCCATCAGTATAAGAGTAGGTAGCAACCAAATCAGCTAAATAAAGTGGCTGACCTGCTATATAATTCAAGACCGGCTGATTCGTTACTGCAAAACCTGAAACCGTTTTCGCAGCGGCAGTAACAATTGAAATGACAGCGGTAGCTGTGCTGTTAGTCCCATCAGATATTGACACGGTAGTGCCTGCATAAGCGGCAGTCATGATTACACCGGCATCCGGATTTGCAGTTAAACTGTACGTGCCAAAGTTAGCGTATGGCACATCCTGTGTGGTTAAGTCGTTGTAATGCAGTGTAACCTCTAAACCGGCTAAATAAAGAGGCTGACCTGCTATATAATTCAAGACAGGCTGATTCTTAACCGTAATGCTTGAAACAGCTTTTGGAACGATCTGTAAATTATTGGTATTTGCAGTCAGAGTATTACATGTTAATGTTACCGGAGTGCCATTGTGTGTAGCAGTAGTCAGAGGTGCTCCGTGTAAAGGTGATGCTGCAATGCTGTACGTTCCGAAAGAATTGAATGGTACAACCACCGGAGGACCACTCGTGTAGGTCAGTGTTACCTCGAGTCCGCTTAAGTCCAGCGTTTGGCCTTCAACATAACTCAATTTTGCTGGTTGATTTGTAACAGAAATACCATTTACTGTTGGTAACGGCGCAGTTGCAGGGAATGTTACCGTAAACACAAGCTGTGAGCCATTGTTACTTACCCATGTCGGCGCAATGCCATTCACAGTGAATCCTGCTATCTGCGCTGTGTTGGCAAAACCGCCGCTAAACGTATAGCCGCTTGTCGCAGTCAATGTTATCGTTGCAGTGTATGGAGTTGCATAACCAAATGTGGCAGGATTGCCAACCCATGTCAATGCAGAATTAAATCCTGTTCCATTGTTTATTCCGGTATTTGGAGTTGCTCCTGCAACAGGCGAGGTAACACCGCCGATAGCAGAAGCAGATATAGGCGTATCTGTTGCAGTTACCACAACGTCAAAAGGATTCGAAGTTGCGCCATCAAACGCGATTGTTATCGAATTATTTCCTGCCGGAGTAGCAGCAGTAGTTCTGATAGTAACTATTTGATTGATAACAACAACATTATCAGCTGTTATTCCTAAAGTATTGGGGGTTACAACAACCGAAAAGGTATTAGCACCAATATTTGAAGTTGTGATTCTGAAAGTGACGCTTCCGGCTGTACCTGCTGTTAATGGGCCGGATTGACTTGCTCCGATTACAGTTATACTTTTTGTAGAAGTACCGGTGCCGCCACCCGGTCCCAGGCCGCCACCTCCATTGCCGTTTCCATAATTTGATCCTCCGATTGTAAGAAAGAAAGGACTGTTGTTATTAACAGAACCTCCTAAGCCACCAGCTGCATTGCTACCGCCGCCGCCACCGCCGGCTCCTGCGCCACCGCCGCCACCGGATGCACCGGTTGCGCCTGCGTTGCCGCCCGTTGCTGATCCTATCACATCATGATGAATGACAATATTTGTAGGTGATGTATTATCTCCGCCCGGATTGTTTCCGCCGCCGCCGCCGCCAATGCCGGATCCACCGCCGCCGTTGTTTGATCCGTTTCCTCCTTTGGTTACAATTTCACCACTATAAAGATTTATGTTGCCATTGGATCCACCGCCGGCGCCATTACCGCCGCCGCCGCCGCCAATGCCTGCGCCACCACCACTGTTGCCGCCACCACTGCCGTCACTTGAATTACCACCAGTAGCAATGATTTTTCCGGTAAAGGTAAGAGTAGCAGGAGAAGACGTTGTGCCAATATTAATGGTACCACTTGGATTACCTACACCACCGTCTCCCCCATTTCCTCCTATACCTGCTCCGCCGCCGCTGTTATTTGAATTACTTCCTGATCCTCCAATAGCTTCCAGATTTCCGGATCCTAAGATATTCAATGTTGCATTAACAGGAACTCGAAGTCCTGCGCCTCTGGTGCCACTTTGAAGCTTGTTGTTGCCAACAAGTGTAAGGTTTACAGTTATTGCATCAGGTGGTGCATTGTTAGCAATTGAAAAGGCACTTTGATCCGTAATAGTATTTACAATTGTTACCCCATTAAGGGTAATATTCGCAATTCCACTACCGGTCACTGTTACGCGATCTGTTGTGGTTGCTCCTGGTGTTGCCATACTAATATTCCATGTACCCGGCGCTGTAAGTGTAAGCACGCCTCCGGTGTATGTCGTAACGGGATCACCGGTAACGACAAGATTCTGGGCTTCTAACCCCATTGCGACCCCCAATAGGCCGCAGATCAAAAGTAAAAAAAATTTTTTCATAGGTTTTATTTTTTAAATTAATAATTAGTCGAATAGTCTCTCTCTTTTTTCTCTTTATTTCAGATAAGTCTGTTTTTAAAATTGATACGTTTTTGTATATCTTATTATAATTCTTTTTATTACACAATTATTGGCCAAATTTTTCTCTTAAATTAAAACTTTTATAACGACAGTTTCCAATTAACATTTATTTACAATTATGCTGTTTTCAAAAAAATCAGGGCATCCGTTTGCCTAAAATAAAATCCTCCCCCAAAAACCGACTCTCTGTATACATTAATTATATTTATCGTGCGGCAAAAATAATAATTTTTTTTAATAGATGTTATTTTTCAAAAAAAAAATTAAAAAAAAATGCAATTTTTAAGTATTTTTAACATTTGAGGGATTTTATCTAAATTTTTTATAAAATAAAAAAAGGTTAAAATTAAAAAATACACACTGTAATAACGCATAAATCGGAAATCCCGACTTTTTGTGCTGTTACAAAGCAACCGAAAACAATAAAAAAAGGCTGTCGGAGTACGACAACCTTTAAAATCTCGGGGGTGAAGAATGGGATTCGAACCCACGACCCTTGGAACCACAATCCAATGCTCTAACCAACTGAGCTATCATCACCATATAATTCCAATTGCTAATTAGGAATTAGGCATCAGGAAAACGTTTCTTCACAAAAACGCCGCAAAGATAACGTTTTTTTTTGTTTTCATCAAAAAAAAAACGTTTTTTTTTACCACGCCTTGGGTTTATGAAACAATTCGCATCGTCCTGTTGATGGCGTCGTCCATTTGTCCGATTGATTCAAGGCCGAGCGTCAAACAGTGCACATTACCTTCTTTCAGGACAAATTGAAGTGATTTTTCGCGTTCGTCGTCCGTCACATGCTTCCCCTCTCCGAACACTTTCATATTGATAATTCCTTTTCCATTGGACTTGGCAACGGCAAGCGCCTTATTTACTTCTTCGGGCGTATCGTCCATATTTGTGCCGAATGGGTTTAAACGTACCATGATAACATCTACCCACCGGCTTACCGCCGCTTCCCTCAGTGCATCAATATGATGGCAGGAGATGCCTACCGCTTTCACAATACCGTCCTGCTTAGCCTTCAGATAATCATCTATATAACCGGTACGGGGTTTTTCCCAGCCGCCGGCTGTAATATAATGCATCAGAAACACATCAATATAGTCGGTCCCTATTTGTTGCCTGAAACGATCGAGCGTTTCGGAAACAGATATTTTCCGGTTTGCCTGATCTTCCGGAATCGATACCTTGGTCAATAACGTCAGATTCTCACGGGGTAATGTTTTGATCGATTCGCCTACAAAAGGCATTGAGCCATACACTTCTGCCATATCGTAAAAACGCATCCCTCTATCGTACGCATGAAGGGCAAGTCGTTTGAACTCATCCATTCCCAGACGCGTCTGATTGGATGCACTTCGTCCGCCTATCGTTCCTGTGCCCATCGCAAGTCGTGGAACAGTCAATCCGGTATTGCCTAATTTCACTTTGTCTACCATGACGCTTTGTTGTGAAATAAGGTCGACGTTGGCCGTTCCGTTTTGTAATACTGTGAAACCGGCAAGTCCGAAAGCGCCGGTTTTGATAAAATGTCGCCGATTCATTGGTTTCATATTTGTTATATTTTATTGATTAATAATGTCTTTTGAGGTTTCTCCACTTCGGTCGGAATGACAGAAACGGCTGCGGTCAGCATGACAGGTACCTATAATCTTGCATCGACCCATTCCCTGTTTAATACTGCTTTTACATCGAAAATCACGGTATTGTCCTGATGATAGCGTGCGAAATCTATTGTCAAAAACTCATCATGCGCTACGGCAAGAATGATGGCTGCATATTTTTTGGCAGGATCGACGTTTGTGATCAGGTCGATTGCGTATTCTTTTTTCACTTCTCCGGCATCGGCCAAAGGGTCGCAGATATCAACAACGACGCCAAAGTCACGAAACTCGCGGTACATATCGGCAATCTTTGTGTTCCTGATATCGGGACAGTTCTCTTTGAAGGTAAAGCCCAGAATCAGCACGTGAGCGCCTTCGACCGGATGACCCTTCCGTATCATCAACTTTATCACCTTGTTGGCAATAAAAGGGGCTATGCTGTTGTTGACATGTCGGCCCGACAAAATCACTTGTGGCTTGTAACCCAACGATTCGGCTTTGCTGGCCAAATAATACGGGTCGACGCTGATGCAATGCCCGCCGACTAAACCCGGATGGTACGTCCGGAAATTCCATTTGGTGGCGGCGGCTTCGAGCACATCGTGCGTATCGATGCCCATCAGGTCGAATATCAATGCTAACTCGTTGATAAATGAGATGTTGACGTCGCGTTGCGTATTTTCAATGATTTTGGCAGCTTCGGCTACCTTGATCGATGGCGCTTTGTGCGTGCCCGCTTCGATAATGGATGCGTAAAGGGCGTCTATCTTTTCGGCTATTTCGGGAGTTGACCCGGATGTGACCTTTTTGATTTTGGTGAGTGTGTTGACTTTGTCGCCCGGATTGATGCGTTCGGGACTGTAACCCGCATAAAAATCTACGTTATACTTCAACCCGGATACCCGCTCAATAATCGGGATGCAGTCTTCTTCGGTACAACCCGGATAGGTGGTCGACTCGTAGACGACAACAGCTCCTTTCGGGATGACACGGCCAAGCATTTCGGAGGCGTCGGTCAACGGAGATAAATCCGGTATATTATTATAATAATGTATAGGAGTCGGAACGGTTACGATATAGATGTCGCAGTCTTTGATATCGGCTTCGTGCGAAGTGAACCGCAGACCCGCCGCGCCGGATGTTTTGGCAAGCTGCATGGCATATAACATGGCTTCCGTATCTGCTTCGAGCGTCGCATCTGTGCCTTCGCATAACGCAGCGATACGCGCCGCATTGATATCGAAACCTGTGACAGCGTATTTCTTTCCAAATTCGATTGCCAAAGGCAGCCCGACGTATCCGAGTCCGATGATTGCTATTTTCATAAAATAATAACTGAATAATTGAGTAACTGAGTAACTGAGTAACTGAAAACTAATTTACCACTAACCGTTAACCGTTATTTCTTACCATTTCGCTATAGCCACCACGATCTTGACAGCTGTTTTGACAACTGTTTCGATGGTATTGATCAATTTGGGCATCTTGTTCATTTGGGTAACTTTGGCGCGGATTACCCTTGCCTGTGCATTGAGCGCAGCAGTCTTTTCGTCCATGTTCTTTGTCACCTGCTTTTGCATCGCAGCAATGGCAACCCGCTCTGCATCGCGCAAAGCAATGGCTGTTAATTCCAATACTTCACGCTCGGCATCGGTTATATCCTGACTGCTTCGTTTGTCGTCGATGGCCTTGATCGACGCCTGAAGTTCTTTTAATGTTTGTGCCTGATTTACCATCTTTCAGTTATTCAATTATTCAATTATTCAGTTATTTCATTTGCGCCTGCAAATACAACGCCAGCGTATTTAGCTCCAGTAACTCATCTAAGAGATAATTGATGTTTTGACGTTTGGCGAGTTCGGCGGCTACTTTATTATGCGCACGTTTGAGGGCTTGCAATGCGGTAATACACCGTGAGCGGGTATATTTAGCCTTTTCAACCCGTTTTACCAAGTCAATATACAGTCGATCGTAGTCAATATCAGGCATTTCGCCCGACGATTCGAGCCTGCGCAGGTAGGCGTTGTAATTGTTTTTCAGCCCTTCGTTTTCGTTTTCAATCAGTTCGATCACTTCTCCTGTCTTTAGCAACTCAATCAGTCCGTCAACACAGGCTGCCACCAGAGTATCGCCTTCCGTAACAAATGACTTGACTGTCTTTGCCTGACTTGTACGCATATACCGTTCGCTTAAATAACCCATGTATTGTCCCGACAGTTTCGCCCATCCGACAGGTATCTGCGTATCTAAAAGGTCTGTTTGATTCAAGCGAAAAAACAGCGAGTCGATATTACGACCCAATCCGCGCCACTCCGTGCCATACTGCGTCCAGCGAACATCGTTGCTGATACTGCGCAACGCTCGCAGATAACTGTTCAACACATTTACATACGCATCGGTGCGGTTTACGATCGACACATCGGCTATCGAAGCCGCCGCTAAGGCGTTGATCTCCTTTTCACGGGCTGCCGCTGAAGTAAGCGATGCAGCATAAAACAAACCACGCTCCAAACGCACGGTCGCCAATTCGTCGAAAATAACTTTCGGGGCAGCAACAACGGTATCGGACGCTACGGTCAACTTATTGACCATCTGCACCTGCGACGTGGTCAGTACGGCGCACGACGACACCATTGCACAAACCAAAAGAACGACAATCGACTTACATATTCCTGTTACATTAAATTTGCGCATAACCTTTTTCTTTGGTTGGGTTTACAAAAATAGTGTTTTTTGATAAAAAAACTCATACATCCGAATTTATTTGTCATTATGTTTTATTATTTTTGCGGTACGATAGAGATTTTTTTTTACAGAATTGAACGAATTTATTATTTCATCACTTTAAACAACAAGAGCCATGGTAGATAAAAGCCTGATTAAGAGTATTGAAAACTCATTGAAAAACCATTGGGATTTTCCCGCATTATCCGATTACAAAGGAAGTACAAATCATTTCAAAGATGTAGCAAGAAATATTGCTAAAATTCACATTTTGTTTGAAGAAGGTGGGTTGATGAAAGGCGATAAAGTAGCCATTTGCGGAAAAAATTCGGCAAACTGGGGAACTGCGCTTTTGGCAACCCTGACCTACGGAGCAGTAGCCGTGCCCATTTTGAGCGATTTTAAACCCGATAATATTCAAAATATTGTGAACCATTCCGAATCACGCGTTTTCTTTGTCAGCGCATCGGTATGGGAAAATATGAACAGCGAAATGCTGCCCAATGTCGATACTTTTGTCCTTATGCATGACTTTTCGATTATCAAAAGTAAACAAGAACATCTGTATGCTGTGCGGGAAACGCTGAATGAGCATTTCGGCAGGAAATATCCGAAAGACTTCGGACCGGAAAATGTCACTTATTTCGTTGAAAATCCCGAAGAGCTTGCCGTTATCAACTACACATCGGGCACAACCGGATTTTCAAAAGGTGTCATGCTGCCGTACAGGTGTTTACATAATAATATGGTGTTTGCCTACCATGTTTTGTCTGATCTGAAAGCCGGTGATACGGTGGTTTCCATGCTGCCTACCGCACACACGTATGGTTTCAGCTTTGAATTTTTGTATGAAATGATCGTTGGATGCCATGTGCAGTTTTTGACCAAAACGCCTACGCCGAAAGTTATCTTACAGGCATTTGCCGAACTTAAACCGCGTCTGATTGTGACCGTTCCGCTGATCCTTGAAAAAATATACAAAAAGACACTGATCCCAAAACTGAACAGTCCGATTGTGAGGACATTACTTCATATTCCGGTCGTCGATAAAAAAATCAGAGGTAAAATCAACAAAGAATTAACCAATGCATTCGGAAACAATTTTATTGAAGTAATCATAGGTGGCGCCGCTTTTAACCCTGAAATTGAAACATTCTTTAAGAAAATGGGCTTCCGCTATACCGTGGGGTACGGAATGACCGAATGTGGCCCCATCATTACATACGACGGATGGAAAAACAACAAACTCCATTCGTGCGGGAAAGCAACCATCAATATGGAGGTGCGTATTGACTCGCCCGACCCGCAACATATTGTAGGCGAAGTGCATACAAGGGGGCCAAACACGATGTTGGGATACTTTAGAAACGAAGAGGCATCGCACGAACAATTCACAGCCGATGGATGGATGAAAACCGGCGACATGGGGATTATCGACAAGGATGGATACCTGTTTCTGAAAGGGAGGAATAAGAATTTGATCCTTGGGCCGTCAGGTCAGAATATTTATCCCGAAGAGATTGAAAGCAAAATCAATACGAGCAGTTATGTGACGGAAAGCATTGTGGTAGAACAAAACGGAAAAATTGTGGCGCTTGTATATCCTGACTATGAAATCCTTAAAGAAGAGCATAAAGACCCCGAAGCGACTATGAACGAACTGCTTATGTTGGTAAACGATGAATTACCGGTATACAGTCATATCGCCAAAATGAAAATCCACCCCGAAGAGTTTGAAAAAACACCCAAACGGAGTATTAAACGGTTTATATATCAATAGAGAATTCAAAAGCACGCAGATGACGCAGCTTTTTTTATATTATCTGCGTAAATCCATGATATCTGCGTCATCTGCGTGCTAAAAAATCTTTTATATATACATATTCACAATCGCCTCATACAACTCCTGCTTACCGCTTATCTGCGCCGGTTCGCCGCTTGCCGCTGCGATATTACGCAAATCTTCCAACGACAATCGGCCATCCTCAAAGTCTTTTCCATTACCTGCATTGAACGACGCATACCTTTCGGCACGCATTTTCCTGTAATCCGACTTTTCAAGGACATCGGCCGCTACCGTCAGTGCACGTGCAAAAGCGTCCATCCCGGCAATATGCGCAATGAAAAGATCGTCGGGATCGGTAGAGTTGCGCCGCGTCTTGGCGTCGAAGTTGGTACCGCCGTTTACAAAACCGCCGGCTTCGACAATCACCAGCATGGCCTGTGTCAGATCATAGATATCGATCGGAAACTGATCCGTATCCCAACCATTCTGATAATCACCGCGGTTGGCGTCGATCGAACCTAACAAACCGGCATCGGCAGCTGTCTGAAGCTCGTGTTCAAAGGTATGACCGGCCAACGTGGCATGATTGACCTCGATATTAAGTTTGAAATCCTTATCCAGACCAAAATGCCGCAGGAATCCGATAATCGTCTCACTGTCATAATCATATTGATGCTTGGTCGGTTCCATTGGTTTCGGCTCAATCAGGAAAGTACCTGTGAAGCCCTGCTTGCGGCCATAGTCGCGAGCGATGGTCAACATACGCGCTAAGTGTTCTTTTTCGCGTTTCATATCCGTATTCAACAGGCTCATATAGCCTTCACGGCCTCCCCAGAATACGTAATTGACGCCACCCAATGCTATCGTTGCATCGATGGCATTTTTAATCTGTGCGCCGGCGAAGGCCACCGATTCGAAGTTCGGATTGGTTGCCGCTCCGTTCATATAACGGGTGTGGCTGAACACATTGGCTGTGCCCCAAAGCAGTTTCACACCCGAAGCAGCCTGCTTTTCTTTGGCATAATCCACGATTTTGGCTAAGTTGCTTTCGTATTCGGCAAATGAACTGCCTTCGTCGATCAGGTCAATGTCGTGGAAACAATAAAACGGTATTCCCATTTTGGTCATAAACTCAAAAGCGGCGTCCATCTTGTATTTGGCGCGGCTCAATGCGTCGGCGCCTGCGTTCCATGGGAACTTCTTCGTTCCACCACCGAAAGGATCGCCTCCTTCGGCACACATCGAATGCCAATAGGCCATTGAAAAACGAAACCAGTCTTTCATCGTCTTACCCATTACAACCCGATTTTCATCATACCAGCGGAAAGCTAACGGGTTCATGCTTTCCCTTCCTTCAAAATTAACTTTCCCTATTCCGGGAAAAAATTCCTTACTTCCTGTTAAAATTTCCATAATAAAATTTGTTTATAAAGTGAATTAATATATACCATTTTTATCCCCCTTTGAAGGCTTTAGCCTTATCCCCCTTTGGAGCCTTTCTGCCTTATCCCCCTTTGGAGGGGGCAGGGGGAGGTCATTATTACGATTTACGAATAATTGTTATACGCAGGACATCAATGCAGTCTCTCTATTTCCTTTTGAATTTCTTTAATAACTTCTTTGTTAGCGATTTCTCCGTCTAAACTGAAAACGACAAATACTTTTCCTCCAAATTTTTCTTCAAAATCGGCAAAACTTGCTTTCATTCTTTCGGTAGCAGAATAACCTCCGAAATTTGCCTTTGCGGTAACAGGTTTTATTTGAATGCCAAATGCCTTATTGCCAACTTTCGCAATGTAATCAATATCTCCTGCATGGTCAAGTTCAGGGTCGCTTTCTTCAAACGTAACTTCAGAAAAAATCTTTGCCAAACCATCGTTCACGACAGATTTTTCGCGTAAAAAACCGTCAAAAGTGCGGTTAATTGTCAAGTTGAAAATGTAGTCTACACAGTCCTGTAAAGTCAGTTGTGTAAAAGCGGATTGCCATTCGGGGATAACGACTTCGGTAATTTTTTCATAAAGTCGCTCTCCCAATTCTTCCAAACTTTCTTTGGTGATTTTGGTTTTTGACTTTGCTGTAGTGTAAGCATTTTCAAAATACCATTTTTCCCATTCGGTGATTGTACTCGGCTGACATTCACGAATTAATGCCATTACAGAACCTACTTTGCCCGGTCGTGAAAGTTGGTAAGTTTGGCAGGCATAGTTTAGAACTTTCTCTTTTTTACCGAAGTTAAGGGAATATTTTTCTTGTTTCATAAAGTTTGAAATTTATTCTTATACTTAAAATTCAATGAATTATCCATATCAACTAATTTTTCTTTCAGCAAATGTGCATTAATAAACGTCTTATTTTCAAGATATAAGTAAGCCAACAAACGATTGTTGTTGTCATATTTTATTTCATCATGGCGCAGAAAAACCCGCTTACCTTTTAGTTTCTCATGTAAAAACTCGGTGGCTTGTCTGTTGACTGTTGGATTTAGTTTTATGCCTATAAGCCTTATTACTAAATCATTATTTAACCTGATAAGTTCGGGACTGATAATTTCTTTTACTGTAAAAAAATCTTCACGGCGTCCGTTGCTCTCTGCATCAATTTTTGAACCGTATTGCAGTTTTTTTACATCAATTTTTTTGTCCAATTTATGAACATCAACAAATTTATACGGCAATTTATTTATTTTTTCCACGAGAGATTGCGGATCAAGTCTGCAATGACGTTGCTGTAAAAATTCCGTTTCTACCTGCATAAGCGCATCGTTCCCGCCAATTTTTTGCTTGATTATTGGAATAAATTCGGGATTAATTTCATAACCTACAGAATTTCTGTTCAATTTTTTTGCCACCAAAGCAGTTGTTCCGCTACCCATAAAAGGGTCTAATACTGTTTCACCATGGAAAGAAAACATTTTTATCAATCGTGCAGGCAACTCTTCCGGGAACATGGCTAAATGTTTGTCTTGTTTTGCGCCATTGAAATACCAATGACCATTAAAATAAGTGTTCCATTCCTCGTTGGTCATTACGGCATTATCTTTTTGTTCTTTTATCGGTTTTGGTGCATTTCCCTGTTTTTTAAACAGTAAAATATATTCAAAATCCAATTTGACAATTCCATTTCTTGGGTGCGGGAAACTACCCATCACAGCGCCGCCGCCCGAAGTGTTCATTGTAGTTTGTTTTTGCCATATAATCTGCCCCATAAAATCAAAACCTGCTGTTTCGCAAAATCTGATTATTTCGGAATGAATTGGAATAACTTTGTAACGTCCATAATAAACAGACCTTGCAAACTGGTCACCAATGTTTATGCACAAACGACAGCCGTCGTGCAAAACTCTATGACATTCCGACCAAACCAAATTCAAGTTGTTGATATAGTTTTCGTAACTGTCATTGAAACCAATTTGGTTCTCTGTTCCGTAATCTTTGAGTTGCCAATAGGGCGGAGAAGTGATAATCAAATGAACAGAACGGTCTGTTAATTCACTCATCTGGCGGCTGTCTCCGTTGATTATTTTATGTTTGGTCTTCATTTTAAACCTTTTACAAAGATGTAATTTTCTTTTGACTTTTTTAAACTCTTTTGTAGTAATTTATTTTTATATCTAACTTCAATATTTTCACATCGTTATTCGCCACACTTCCGTTGCTTGCAGATAACTAAACTCTA
>Ga0082212_10006699_pt1 | contig 15405 bp, 17 predicted proteins | sample TergutNt197P3_FD_71548 | JGI IMG/M metagenome (GOLD analysis project Ga0082212, IMG submission 71548) | Neocapritermes taracua P3 segment gut microbial communities from Petit-Saut dam, French Guiana - Nt197 P3 | ecosystem: Host-associated > Arthropoda: Insects > Digestive system > Gut ...
GTTGTTGGTCAGACTAAACGCAACGGCTCCCCCTCGGGGGAGCAAAAGACGGCAACTGTTGTTTGCATGATTAAATGCAACAGCCCAGTTCCTGAAAGTTTGCATGATTAAATGCAACTCACGCTGCCAAACCCGGTTGCATTTAACTTGTCAACTTACCATTTAATCAGCTGATGCTGGGATATTTTATTTTTTGCTGGTCAAGTTTGATGTTTTAATATATAATGTCATGGAGGCAAAACAGAAAGGCATCAGGGAGGAGGATGTGCGTCAATGATAAAAAACGTCATGGTTTGCGTTACGCAGCAAAAGACTTGCGACCGCTTGATCCAGTACGGGCATGATTTTCTTGGTGAAGGCGATGGCGAGCTTTTTATTATTCACGTTGCCCATTACGAGTTCAAGTTCTTGGGCAGCACCAAAGAAGGCGAGGCGCTTGAGTACTTGTACCAGAAAGCGCTGGAATACGGGGCTAACCTTACGGTGGTGAGGTCGAACCATGTTTTGGACACTCTTGTGGATTTGGTTGAAAAGAACAAAATATCCCATGTGGTCTTGGGCGAATCCGGGGAGATAAGAAACGAAAACAACATTATCATGCAGTTTGAAAACAAGATCAGGGGGATTGCCGAGCTGATAGTCATTCCGGCAAAGTAAGGGGAAGTATCAATGAGGATTTTGGCAGTTGTTACAGGCATAGCTCTCATGCTGACAGGCATCTGGGCCTTTTGGCAGAGAGGCGCCGTATTTTTGAGCATAGCTTTTGTTCTGGGGTGCGTCATGGTTTTTACCGGGCTTGCCAGCATACTGGTGTATTTTTTCGCCCCGGGCAAGCAGGACGGTTTCGGATGGTTTTTTGCGGAGGGTTTCGTAACCTTGATCCTCGGCTGCATCGTGCTGGCCAACCAGCTTGCGACTGACGCGATGGTTCTGCCGTTTTTCGGAATGTGGGTATTGTTCTGCGGCGTTATGAGGATAGTTTCGTCTTTGCATTTGGTCATGGTGAAAAACAATTCGTGGATCGTGAACCTGTTCCTGGGGCTTTTGAGCACGGTTGTCGGTGTCTACGCGTTTTTCAACCAAATTGCCGCCGGATTGCCGCTGATACTGCTGACAGGTGTGTTTTTTATGATGCAGGGCGTAAACGTCTTGGCTTATGGGATTTTCATCCCAGGAAAGAAAAAAGTGAAGAGACATGGAGGAACCAAACGGGTTTGACAGCAAAGAGGCGGGCCTGAAAGGCCAAGTGATATCGCTTATCGTATTGTCGCTTATGCTTGTGACGATATGGTACATGCTCGACCTTGCGCTCCTGACGTTTATCGTCACGTTTATTTTGTACAACATTGTCGGCAAGCTGCAGAAACGGTTCAAAGGGTTTTCAAAGTACGGCTTGCCTTCGGCGCTCGTCCTTGCGCTAGTCTACATGCTGTTCATTTTGCTTCTAATATTGGTCAGCGTCAATTTTGTGCCAAAGGTCGTGCAGCAGTTCATGGATTTGTCGCGGCGAATAATGTATTTCGATTTTAGGCAGCTTGAAGCGGTGCTTGACCCTAGGCTCCTTCCGCTGATCAACGATTTCGACATAGCCAGTTTCCTGAACAGCGTTGGCAGGACAATATCGCAGGCAGCAGCCAAGATCGGCCAGTTTAGCCTGAACCTTTTCTTTGCGCTTGTACTGGGCTTTTTCCTTATAGTCGAGAAAGACAAGATCAAGGAATTCGGGGGGAGGCTGGAAAGCAGCAGGATTTCTTTCATTTACAAGTACTTCTTGGACTTCGGCGGGATTTTCGCAAGGACTTTCGGGAGCGTCATGAAAGTTCAGGTCACTATTTCGTTCATAAATGCGGTTGTGTCTGCTGTCATACTCTACATAATGGGTTTCCCCAGCGTTTTCGGGCTGGCCGTAATGATGTTCTTCCTAGGCCTGATCCCGGTGGCAGGGGTAGCTGTTTCGCTGATTCCCCTTTGCACCATAGCCTTTACGACAGGCGGCATCATCAGGGTTGTCGAAGTGATCATAATGATACTGGTGATCCACGCATTGGAGGCCTACGTGCTCAACCCAAGGCTGATGGCGCACAGGGTGCGGCTGCCGGTGTGCTTTGTGTTCGTGGTGCTGCTGGTCGCAGAGCACTATCTGGGAGTGTGGGGCCTGCTGTTCGGTGTGCCCGTCTTCATCTTCCTCATGTCTGTCTTAGATGTGAACTACGAGATAGAGAAGAAAAAGAAGGGTGAAGAAAAGAAGGGTGAAGAAAAGAAGGATGAAGAAAAGAAAGGAGAATAAACAAACGTGAACGGAATTCTTTATTTTTTGGTGTTTGTTTGGTATGTTGTGTATATTGTGCAAGCGTGTTTTGCGTACGGCACGGGGTACAGGCTTGCGAAAAAAGGCGGCGACAACGGCATTTCGCTTTTTGGATGGCTTTTTGTTCTTCAGCTTGCAGCGATGGTTCCTGGCCTAGGCATTTTTCTTTGGGTAAATTACAGGGATACCGGCAAGGTGAAAGTTGAAGTTGACGACAAAGCTTGGTTTCGGTATGAAGACGGTGCACCTGTTTCGCAGAAGCCGGCAATTACGCTTGCTGGCGGTTCAGAGGGGGTAGCTGCAGCGGCAGCCTGCCCGGTGTGCGGCAGCCCGCATCATGAGGGCGACAGGTTTTGCGCCCAATGCGGCACCGTTTTGCGTGTTTGATAAACTGAAAACAGAGTAGAAATAATGACAATTGTCATATAAAATGATGACAATTGTCACTATTTTTTTTGGCAACAATATGTGTATAATATAATTATAACGGCATGCATTGATGATAAAAAATCAAGGGGAGGAGGGTTTGTTATGGAACAGCCCACCAATACCGTAACGGTGAACAATAGCTTCGCGGCTGAAAAAGGCACAGGCAAGTATGCGGAAGGGGCGGTGGTCACCGTATCGGCAGGCAACCGAGAAGGGTATCTCTTCACAGGATGGAGAGTGTCTGCGTTTGGCCTGGCCTTGACCGACGCAAGCAGAGCGACAACAACATTTATGATGCCGGCGGGGAGAGTGACGGTAACGGCGAACTGGTCACTTGATATTGCTGCGCACCGGGCAAGCGACATTGTTTCAACCCGAATTGACGTCAACATCAATGATGACAGTAAAAAAAACTTGGATACTGAAGACAGCCACAGCAAGGTGGCAGTCAACAGCTGCACAGCAACAGCAGTCAAACAGGTGCATGGCGTGAAGCCTGATGCTCACAGGAGCAGAAGAATACAGCTGCGGCCGTATAAAAGCTTGATGGAGTATATTTTGTCTGCAGACAGAAAAATCATGGGCACAAAAGAATACAGAGAGGCTGAAGCAAATAAGGTGATAACAGTGAAAATTTGCGGGTCGTGCAAAAATTTGTATCCAGAGCATTATGTGTCATGTGAACGCTGCGGCGCACTTTTGCAATTGTACGATGATTACAACTTCAAATTGGCAATCAGCGAGCTGTATAACGGCATGGATGAATTCGGCGAACGCTTGAAATTGCGTGATTGAAAGGAAGAAGGATTTACTATGGAGAAGCCAGTGGCTAAAACCGTTGCTGTGAACGGAAGCGACGCTGCGGATGATAATGAATATGAAATGCTGAGAATATGCCCTTATTGCAACAAAAAGCATAGCAAGAACCATAAAGTATGTTCGCAATGCGGCTCATCAGATTTACAAAAATTTGTAGCGGAAAAAACAGAAAGCAGAATGATAAAGGTGAAAGTCTGTGCGAAATGCAAATCTTTGCACAGCAGTGAATATGAACAATGCCAGCATTGCGGCTCGTTTTTGCATTACGAGATGCGCGAAAAAAGAAACCTGAATTTGGACTACGAATATGATGAATATCAGGCAAATGAGCGTGGATTTGAAATCCCAAAAGGCTACTACAGGCTCGCTGTAAAAGACAGCCATGTGGTACGTGAGTTGACAATGATGCAGAAGATATTTTTTGATACTGATACTGATTACTTGCCAACAAACGGCTCCGGCAGATATAAACAAGGTGCCGTAGCTGCCATATCGGCAGGCATACGCAGAGGATACATATTTTCCAACTGGGAAGCGGCAGAGCCCGATGTGACTATCCACAACGCTCACAATGCTAATGCAACACTTACTATGCCATCAAAAGATGTTACCGTCAGTGCCAAATGGTTGCCGATAAGCAGAATTGGCGAGATGAAGATAAAGGTCAAATTGTGCAAGAGGTGCAAAGAGGTATATGTAGAGAAACATGACATATGCCTCAAATGTGGAGGAAAGGACTTCGAAGAATTTCTGCACGGTGAAATCGCACAGCGCGGTCAAAAAGCGGTAAGAATTTGCCCCGCATGCAAAGAGGTTTACAGTACGAAGCACAAGTTGTGCAGGTATTGCTATTATTATGGGGATGTGCGGTTAATATAGTGCGTCATCTGGCTTTCATGCCTTGCCTGTGACTATGGCAATGAACGTGACCTCGGGCGGCGCCATGAGCCTAAATGGCATTTTTGTCGTCCCAAGGCCGGGGTTGACGTAGAGGACAGTATGCGGAGCGTTGTCGGAAGTATAGGCGCCTTTGAAGTAGTTCCGACCGTAGCGGGGCTGGAACGTGTGCCTGTACCCGAAAAGGTTGACCTGTCCGCCGTGGGAATGGCCGGCGGCCATTAAATCGACGCTGCAGTCGAGCAGGCCGTCCACGATGTCAGGCTCGTGGCAGATGACGATGTTGAAGCAGCTTTCATCTGCAGCCTCGCGCACGATGCCGGTGCTGCCGCTTCCCAGCAGGAAGTCGTCAAGCCCAAAGAGCCTGATGCCAGCGTCTTCAAACAAAACGAATTCATTTCTGAGCACTGCAAAACCGCCGTTTTCCATGATGTCGCTATAAGCGTGGCGAGCGCCGCCTCCGTGGTCGTGGTTCCCGCAAACGGCAAACTTGCCCATTGGCGCACTAAGCTGCGAAAGGGCTTTCGATATTTCGTCCACGTCGCCTTCGTACTTGCTGAAATCATCAATGAGGTCGCCGCAGAACAGGATCATGTCGGGGTTCCCGCTGTTGATGAGGCTTACTGCTTTTTCAAAGTTTTTCAGGGTGTAGTGCTTGCCGAAGTGCGTGTCTGCAAAGACAGCGACGGTGATGCCGCCAAACCCAGCCGACGCTTTGTTGTTTTCAACCGCCAATTCAGCCGAGGTCAGCCGGTGAGGCTCTACATACCTTGCATATGCGGCAACTAATGCTGCAATTGCTATAAAAATCAACATAGCTTGAAAAAATGCCTTAATTGTCCTAAACATCAGTACATCCTTAACATTTAATTGAAGGGCTTATTCATGATACCATTTTGAGAGCCTTTTTTCAAGAAATTTGTTCCAAGCATTTTGAGAGGTGTATGTCGTAGTTCTATCGCAATGTATGTCGTAGTTCTATCGCAATGTATTGACTTTAGGATAAAGGATGATATAATAAATTATAATAATAAACGCAGGGGGGTGCGAGTAATGGCACTGATCCCTTTTGAAATATCGCTTGATGAAAAAGCCCAGTTCAATGCTTTACTAAACAGTATGCGAGCCAAAGCTGCAACGCATGGCTTTATGAGCGACGAAGAAATCAATGCTGAGATTGCAGCCGCGAGGCTGACGAAAGAGCCCTTTGACGAGAAGATAACGTTAGAAGAGTTAGATGCTGAAATTGCGAGATATCAGCAAAAAAAGACGTGACATGAACCTAGTACCAGAGAAAATAATAATCCCTTATTTTTGTCAAGAAATATTAGTAGAGTACAGAAAAGTTCTTCGCCGCCCAAAATTTGGTTTTTATCCTGTGGTAAGCGACAGGATTTTTTGATTAAGCTGGAACAATGACAGTCTGTGGGAATCCCAAATGAGGTGCGGAGCAGTGCGAGGGAACGAAACAAAAATCTGCATAGTAGGGGGAGGGGCTTCAGGCATGGCTGCCGCTGCCGCCGCCTGCATGGAAAACCCCGGCGTTTTGGTCTGCATAGTTGAAAAAAAAGGCAAACTCGGGAGCAAGCTTCTGGCGACAGGCAACGGAAGGTGCAACTTTACAAATACTGCGTGCAGCAGCTCTGTAGAGGTTTTGGATTTTTTCCGCAGGCTTGGGGTCAAGGCGAGGGAAGAGGAGCAGGGCAGGGTCTACCCTTACAGCGGCAGGTCCGAGGATGTCCTTGCTGCCTTTGAATCCTACTTGAGTTCCCATGGTGTTGAAACCGCTTTGGATTTTGCTGTGGAGCGCATTTCAGTCAACAGCAGGGGCGGCTTTGCCGTCAGCGGAGGACAAAGGGAAATCACGGCAGGGAAGGTGCTGATTGCAACAGGGGGCAAAGCCGGCCCACAGTTTGGGTGCAGCGGCGACGGGTACAGGCTGGCAAGGGGCTTGGGGCACACAGCGACTACGCTGGCACCGGCACTGGCACCAGTGGAATGCGAGGGCGACTTCGAGAAGCTCAAAGGGACAAGAGCCAAAGCGGCTGTGTCTCTGCTAAAAAAAGGCGAAGTATTGGAAACCGAAAAGGGCGAGGTGCAGTTTGCCGAGTACGGGCTCTCTGGCGTTTGCGTGTTTAACCTGAGCAGGCACATCAGGCTGCTTGGGTGCGGTTTTTCCGATTACGAACTTGCTGTCGACTTTATGCCTGAAGTCAGCAAGGATGAAACGGTGTTTGAGCTGAGATATAGGAGAGACAGGCTAGGCCTGCCACTAAGCAACATGCTCGTATCGCTTGTGCCGGGTAGCGTTGCCGGGTACATGCTTGAAAAAGCAGGAATAGACGGGGCAGGCTGCGAGGCAAGCGACGCGCAGATTGAGAGCGTAGCCGGAAGCCTGAAGAATTCAAAGTTCACTGTTTCAGGCGTAAAAGGGTGGAGATTTGCCCAATGCACGTCAGGGGGGATACCTACCAGTGAAATAAACATGAGCACTATGGAGTCGAAGATTGCGAAAGGGCTGTATTTCGCAGGGGAGGCCATAGATTACGACGGGCCCTGCGGAGGGTTCAATTTGAACAACGCATGGGAGACAGGAATAAAGGCGGGGAGGGCCATGGCAAGAGATGTACAGAATCCATGAGATAAAACTGAGGCCGGGGGAGGACAAAGGGAGCATACCGGACAAGATAAAAGAGAAACTGAAGACAAAAGCAGAAATAAAATCGTACAAAATAGCGAAAGAATCCGTCGACGCAAGGGACAAAGGGGACATATTGTTCGTTTACTCGGTGGATTTCGACATAGGTGCCGAGTTTCCGAACCTTCAAAAAGCTCCAGACTTGCAATATGCCTATCCTGCCCCCGGAACGGGGCAGATGAAGGGGAGGCCGGTCGTCGCAGGCTTCGGGCCATGTGGGATGTTCGCGGCGCTCATCCTGTCCGAGCTTGGGTACGCCCCGCTTGTTTTGGAAAGAGGGAAGCAGGTGGAGGAAAGGGTGAAAGACGTTGAGCGGTTCTGGAGTGACGGGATACTGGACGAGGAGTCGAACGTTCAGTTCGGCGAAGGCGGCGCAGGTGCGTTCTCAGACGGCAAACTCACCACCGGCATTAAAGACCCAAGGGTTGGCAAGGTGCTTGAGGAGCTGGTCTTGGCTGGGGCGGGCGGCGACATACTGTACAAGCAGCACCCTCATGTGGGCACCGACGTCTTGCGAGGGGTCGTAAAAAACATAAGGAAAAAAATCCTTGAAAACGGCGGCGAGCTGATGTTCCAGACGCGCCTTGACGGCATTGCCTTGCACGGAGGCAGGCTGGCAGCTGTGAAAGCCAGCGGCACGGGAGGGAGCTTTGAGATAGAAACCGAAAACCTGGTGCTGGCGGTGGGGCACAGCGCGCGGGACACCATCAGGGCGCTCAGCAAAACAGGCGTGCTGATGGAGCAAAAACCGTTTTCCATCGGGATTAGGATCGAGCACCTTCAGGCTGCCATCAACGAGGCGCAGTACGGGAGGAACGCAGTCAAGGGCCTTCCTCCGGCAGAGTACAAGCTTGCGCACCGCTGCCGGGACGGCAGGGGCGTGTACACGTTCTGCATGTGCCCTGGAGGAGAGGTGATAGCCGCGTCGTCTCAGCAAGGTTTCCTTGTGACAAACGGGATGAGCAACAGGGCGAGGGACGGGAAGTACGCGAACAGTGCTGTGCTGGTCGACGTGAGGGTTTCCGATTTTGAGCCGGGCGACCCGCTTTCAGGCATTGCCTTTCAGGAAAAGTACGAAAGCGCGGCGTTTTGGATGGCGGGAGGCAGGTACCAGCCGCCTTCCTCAACATTGGGGGAGCTCATGGGCGGCACCAAGGCGGCGCAGCCTGTGATAAACTCGCTGCCGGGCTTTGCGGTTTCCGGCATCAGGGAAGCCATGCCGGTTTTTTCGAAAAAACTGAAAGGTTTTGACAATCAGGACGCAGTCGTTTATGCTGTAGAGAGCAGGAGCAGTTCCCCGGTGAGGATCAGGAGGGACGAAAGCCTTCAATGCAACATAGCGGGGGTGTACCCCTGCGGCGAAGGCGCCGGGTATTCCGGGGGCATAATGTCAGCTGCTGTAGACGGGATTAAAGCTGCTGAAGAAATTGTCAGAAAGTTTGCGAGGAGAGGGTAAATGTTGGAAAAAGGGTACATACAGGTCTACACTGGAAACGGGAAAGGAAAAACTACGGCAGCCTTGGGCTTGGCGCTGCGGACGGTGTGCGCAGGGAACAAGGTTTTCATGGGGCAGTTCATGAAGGGGCAGGACTACAGCGAGCTGAAGGCTGTTGAGTACCTGCCGTGCCTTGAGATAGAGCAGTTCGGAAGCCCTTGGTTCATATCAGGCAAGCCTACGGACGAGGACAGGGCAAACGCCCAAAACGGCCTCGAGAAAATGAAAAAAGTACTGGCTTTGGGCAGCTTCGACATCGTTATTATGGATGAAATCAACACAGCGCTCTACTTTGGGCTGGTTTCGGCCGAAGACGTGCTTTCGGCGCTGGACCTGAAATCGGAATGTACGGAGGTGATCCTGACGGGGCGCTACGCACCGCAGGAAATAATAGACAGGGCCGACCTCGTCACGGAGATGCGGGAAATCAAGCATTACTACACTCAGGGCGTGGGCTCTAGGGCAGGGATAGAGAATTAAGCGAGCTAAAGGAGAATTGCAGATGAAAAAGGCAGTTTGGGCATTGACGGTTTTTTTTGTTGCGGTGTGGGGCGCGGCGGCTTCGCCCGCGCATGCGGAAGAGCCTGATGGGCTTTACAGGCTTGTCAACGCTGGCTGGTACGACCAGTTTACGAACTATGTTGACGGGTACACCATGCAGGTGGACAAGGGCATGAGCGTGGACATGTCCTACTCTTCTGTATGCACAGTCCTTGAAAACGAAGAAAAAAGGATCGAAATATACAAGCAGAGCGTCAGCTCGATCGGGATGTCGGCGTACATCAGCTATTCGAACAGGTTTTTGGGCAACTGGATGGATCATTACCTTGAATACAGCGGACAGCAGACAATCGGCAGCCGCAGCGTGCACGTTACGATCTGGTCAAGGGGAAAGCTTTCTGGCATAAAGAACGACAAGAACTACTATGCCTGCATGGAGCTTGGATCGGGCGGCTACGTGTACACGATTTTCCTCAAGGCAAACGCGCCTGTCTACGACATCGGAGGGTACGCTTACTTGGTTGAGAATTTCTGGCCGATGCCTTTGGGGACGCCTGCATACACGAGGAAGTCAAGCCCCGTGGACGCTTCCCACCGCAACTGGAACGACGAAACCAGGGCGTTTTACAGTACGTATTTCGGAAGCGGGGCAGATTTGACGTGGGGGATATTCGAGCCTGGCACCGCAATCTTTGAATACGGCAAGCTGAAAGAGTACGAAGATTACTTCGACTATGAATTCCCGATAATTCTTAACTACAGCGAGTTTCAGAACACTTACAAGCACCCGAACCTGATGCAGAGGCTCAAGACCGCCTACGACAATGGGAAAGTGATGGAGCTGACGCTCCAGACCTCGGATTTGGGGAGCGGCAACTTGGTTTACATGATATTGAACGGTTATTACGACGAGTTTTTGCAGGACTACGCAAAAGTCATAGCTGATTTCGGCCACCCGGTGCTGTTCAGGCTCGGGAACGAGATGAACGGGGACTGGTGCCCTTATTCGGCGTTTAACACTTCGAAGGACACGGTGGTTTTCAAAGAATTCTACAAATACGTGTACGGCTTTTTCGAAAGGGCGGGGGCGAACAGGAACACCGTTTGGGTGTGGAACCCGAACAGCGTGTCGTACCCGAACTTCCAGTGGAACAACGAGCTGATGTATTACCCCGGCGACAGTTACGTGGACGTGGTCGGCATGACGGCTTACAACACAGGCACGTACTACAGCAGCGTGGGCGAGAGGTGGAAAGAGTTTTACGAGCTTTACAACGAAATGTACTACAGGTACTGCGCTAACTATGGGCAGCCCCTAATGATAACGGAGTTCTCCTGCGCCAGCATGGGGGGCAACAAGGAGCAGTGGGTCATCCACATGTTTGAGGACATCGAGATGTACAACAGGATAAAGGTCGCCATATGGTGGGACGGGTGCGACTGGGACGAGGAAGGCAACATTGCCCGCTCCTATTTCATGGACGAAACCCCTTTGCTGAAGGACATCTTCAGGAGGAACCTTAAGGGGGACTGGACGCGGGGAGTGTTTGGATGACAGGGCTTTTGGTTTAGCTGTGGCTGGCGAGGGACGGCTTGATGAATTCGATATACGTCACCATCCTCTCGGGGAGGTCATAGGAAGCGTTGTTCAAAGACCAGTCGTAGATGACGCCGCGAGCGATGGTCAGCAGAAAATCAACGATAAAGTTCGTGCTTACGTCGTTCCTTATCTGGCCGTCGTTTCTGGCTTCGTCGACCAGCCTTGACAACAGCGAAAGCATGTACCTGTCCCTGTCGAGGAAGAATTCGTGCTGAGTGCCGTAAATGTACTTTGCCGCCTCTACGCCGCTTTTGTCGTTGTATATGGCGTAGTGGTAGAAGAACGTGTCGATATTAGCAAAAAAATCGCCGACTAGCTTGTCTTCAACAGTTTTTTCAAAGTATACGTCGATCATCTTGAACAATTCGACGAACACTTCGCGCTTCGATTTGAAGTGGTGGTAGAAGGCTCCAACGGAAACCTCTGCTTTCTGGCTGATGTCTTCAATTGTAACATTGTCAAAGCCGTGCTCATTGATCAGTTCCATGGAACTTAGATAAATTCGCTCCCGGGTTTTTTGCGCTTGCAGCTTTCTTGTCGTCAAATAGTTTTTTTTCATCATTTTATAATCCTTTGGCGTCATTTTCAGTTTTTTCTTCTATTTGCTTCCTAATGGCATTCAGTCCGACGCGAAAAAGCTCATTGACTGCTTGGGTCCGGGTCGGGTATCGGTTTTCATAGCGGAAGTCGTCTATCTCAGTCAGCATTTTCTCAGAGACTGTTATCGTAAATCGCGGTTTTTCTGTTGGCATGTCTGTTCACCTCAACAACATTATGTCAGAGTTCACCACTGATGTCAAGAGGGAAATCTTGTAAAGACTCATAAAATCTTCAAATGGCAATGTGGATCGCTAAAACATGTTTGACATTGGCTGGCGTTTGTGATATCCTCTGGCTTATGGAAGAATCAATTCACCGAATCAAATCAGATGCAAAAAAAGAATACAGGACGGGGATACTGTGCTTTATGATAAGCGCCGTGATATGGGGGTTCATACCTATTTACTGGAAATCCTTGATGCCGATAAGCACGATGATGATCATCTTGTACAGGATCGTTCTTACCGGAATAGTGGCGTGGGCTGCGGCAATGAGGTTTTATGGCGCGGAAGCTTTAAAAAAGCCTTGGACGCAGAAGGGCGCCATGCTGAAGGTTTTTGCCGCCGGGCTGTTCATCACGACAAACTGGAGCACGTACATATATGCGGTGAGCGAGCAGTACGTCATCCAGCTCTGTCTCGGGTTTTACATACAGCCGCTCATGATCTGCGCCTTTGGCATCGTCCTCTTCAAAGAGCGCCCGAGGAAGCTGAAGTACCTGTCGCTGTTTTTGGCCTTTTGCGGCGTGGTGATCGTGCTTGTCCATTTCAGGGAAGTGCCGGCTGTTGCGCTGATCATTGCGGTTACTTTCGCTGCGTACTCTGCGCTAAAAAGGCATTTGCGGATGGAGGCGCTCGTTTCGCTGTTCTATGAGTCTGTTTTCTTCATCCCTTTTGCTCTCGCAGGCATCGTTTACCTTGAAATCAGCGGGAGTGGCGCACTGAGCCAAGGGCAGCCGCACCAGTTTGCCCTTTTGCTCATATCCGGCGTCCTGACTGCGATACCGCTGGGGCTGTTCACAATGGCTGCAAACAGGATCGACATGGTTGCACTGGGGATTTTAGGGTACATATCCCCGTCCATCGTGCTGCTGCTGGGCATTTTCCTTTTTAGGGAACCCTTCGACTTGACAGAGTTCATCGCGTTTTTTGTAATCTGGGTGGGGCTTGCGGTCTTCGCGTACGACGAAGCCAGGCATTCGAAAAAAAGGGCCGTGCCTGAAGATTCAACTCAGACAAAGCCCTTATCACTGGAGAAGCAAATTAATTAAGCCTAGCCTTTCATCAAATTCGGCAGGAAAGTTACAATGTCGGGAAAGAACGCAAGCAGCAGCGTCACGACTATCAAAGTGATCCAATACGGGGTGACGCCCTTGAAGACCGACTCTATCTTGATGTTCGTAGCGGAAGCCGTAACCATGCTGACTGCCCCAACCGGCGGGGTAATGAAGCCGATGTTTACAAGCAGTATGGTGATAACCCCAAACCATATCCCGCTGAAGCCGGCGGTAATTATCAGGGGGTAGAAAATGTTCGTAAAAATGACGATGACCGCCATTGCGTCCATGAAAAACCCGGCCACTATGTAACACGCGAAGACGAACAGCGCCAGGACAAAGGGGGACAGGTTCATGTCTATGACTGCAGAGCTGATCGTCAGAGGGATCCTTGTTACAGTCAAAAAGTTTCCGAACAGCATCCCGCCTATTATCACCAAAAAGATCATCGCGGTGACTTTGGCTGTCTCTTGAAGGGAGTCGTTGAAAATCGACCAGCTCATCCGCTTTGAGAATATGGCGTACATGAATGCCAGAAATGCCCCGACTGCGCCGCCTTCGTTGGCAGTAAAAACCCCCATCAGTATCCCGCACATGGAAATGAGGAATATAACAGGAACCGGCCAGACCCCTTTCGACGCCGCAAACCGTTCTTTAATGGGTTTGGCAACGTCCGTCGGCGCCAGGCTTGGGTTGATCTTGACCTGCAGCCACGCAGTGAATGAGAGCATTATGGCCGTTATGATGCCCGGAACGATGCCGGCGATCAAAAGCCGCCCAATGGATTCCTCAGTAATGGCGCCGTAAATGATCAGCACGGAGCTTGGCGGTATCAAAATGCCCAGAGTGCCGCCTGCTGCTATGCTGCCTGCTGCCAAGGTGTCTTTATAGTCACGGGACAGCATCTCAGGCGCGGCAATCTTGCCTATTGTCGCTGCCGTTCCGATCACAGAACCGGAAACGGCGGCAAAAAAAGCGGAAGCGACTATCGAAGCGATGGCAAGGCCTCCGCGCATGTGACCGAACCAAGCGTGAAAAGCGGAAAACAGCACCCGCCCCAGCCCAGAGGAGCTTAAAAACAAGCCCATCAGCGTGAACATTGGGATGACGCTGAGCGAATAAATCGTAGCGTCGTCGAAGAAATCCGTGCCCAGCTTGATGAGGGCAGCCTGCGGGTTAATGATTATTGCGTAGCCGCATATCCCGACGACCACCATGGCCATCGATATTGGAAAACGCAGAAACACTAGCAAAAAAAGTACGACGATGCCCAAAATCCCGATTTGCAGCAGTGTCATTTGTCCCCACCCCCCTTCTTCAGCTTGCCTATGGCTTCAATCAAGTCCACCAGCAAAACAAGGTCAAAGAACAATACCGCAATGGCTGATACGAATACCCACGGGAAAACTTGGATGCGCAATACAGTGGTGATCAGGCCGGAATTGTAAAGCCGCCCTGCGTAAACCAGCATTTGCCAGAATGCGAGGGAAAAAGTGACCAGTGCCAGCAAATAAATGAAAACATCGATGACCCGTTGCAGAAAGGCAGGAAACCGAGAGACAACAAGGTCAAGCACGATATGCACTTTGTGGATTTGGCTGTACCCAAGCGAGGTAAACACGATGACGCCAAGCGAATAGCGGGTCAACTCGAAAATTCCCGGAATTGGCCGAATGAACATCCGCCCTGTCACATCTGCCACGGTAGCAATCATCATCAGAAAAATCAGCAATAACGAAATCTTCAATATATAGCCGTTGGCGGCATATATGGTTTTTTTAACAATAGCCACAGTCTTTCCCCCTGTTAATTGTTGTTTAAGTTTTTGAAAGCTATGAATTACTCATACTTCTTGGAAATGCTTTGCATTTGTTCAAACACCTCTCGCCCAGGTATCCCTTTGGCTTCCATGTCGTCCAGCCATTTGTCGATAAGCGGGTTCACAGCGTCCTTGAATTTTTGCAGTTCATCGGCAGAAGGTGCAGATACGGTTATTCCGACTGCATCGGCTTTGGCGTAGCCCCCGTCAGTGTCGAGGGTGTACTGGGTGCCGACCCTGTTTGGAAATTCAGCTATTAGGTCAAGGATGATCTGCTGGTCGCTTGGTGATATCTTGTTCCAAGAAGCTTTGTTCATAACCATGTGCAGCGGAGTCGCATACATGTTCATTTCAAGGACTTCAGACACCACGTCGCCAAGGTTGAAAGAATTCAAGGTGGATATGGGAAGCAAGGTTCCGTCCACAATAGACCTTTCGATGGCGTCATATGTGTCAGACACCGGCAGCGTGACCGGGATCGCGCCCAAGGCTGTCAGCACGTCGTTGCCTATGGTGCTCGGGGACCTCATCTTCAGCCCGTTCAGGTCTGAGATTCCAGAGATCGGTTTTTTCAGCAGAAAATGCCCCAAATCGGTCGTTCCAAGCCAGAGCAGTTCAACATCCTTGTACTCCGTATTCTTTATTACGGGGTTTGTGTTGATAAGCTCCCATGCCGTCAAGTTGGATTGAAGGGGTGAAGAAAACAAAAACGGGAATTCCAGAATGCCAGCCAATGGGAACTGCCCCGGAGTGTAGGCGGGGAGAGTCAGCCCGATGTCGATGATGCCGGACACAGTTGCGTCGTAGTTTTTGTCTGCCGCAGCTAATTCATTTGACGCATACACGAAGATTTTTACCCTGCCGTCAGTTTTTTCTTCCACGTCTTGGGAAAAAGGCACTAACGTCAGAGTGTGGAACGGGTGCATTGCCGCCATAAAGTGGCAAAGGTTCAGCTCAACCGGA
>Ga0082212_10006700_pt1 | contig 15404 bp, 15 predicted proteins | sample TergutNt197P3_FD_71548 | JGI IMG/M metagenome (GOLD analysis project Ga0082212, IMG submission 71548) | Neocapritermes taracua P3 segment gut microbial communities from Petit-Saut dam, French Guiana - Nt197 P3 | ecosystem: Host-associated > Arthropoda: Insects > Digestive system > Gut ...
AGGCTGCCTGCTGGATAGAATTTTTCTGTTGCGGTTGCGTTTTTGTTGTTGCAACCTGCGGACGATGTTGTGTGACTGGCGCAGAACGATAAACTCGCTGCGGCGGATAAGGCGGTGCGGCAACGCAACCGTGACTTCCTGTCAGCAGACAACAAACAAAAATTCCGAAAACACGTCGGAAAAAAGTCATCGCGGAGAGGATAGCAATTTTTTCTGCCGAAAGCAAGAGCATTTTTCCCATCCCACTGGAACTCGTGGTGACCGGATAGCGTAGGATTTCATGATATAATGACGACATGGGCATCTTTGGCGATTTGCGGATTCTCTATCACATGGCACTACGTCCGATTCGCGGGAAAAGTCATGCGGAGAGAATGAATAATTTCTACAGCGGACAGGCAACGGACTACGACGATTTCCGGCGGCGGCTCTTGCGCGGACGTGAAGACCTTTGGCAAAAAATGCTCCAATCCGCCCCTTACGAAAATACCGTTTGGATGGACATGGGAGGCGGCACCGGATCAAACCTCCATTTTTTCGGAGATGCGATTGAAAAACTCCAAAAGGTTTATGTCGTCGATCTGGCGGGTTCGCTTCTCGAAGTTGCCGACCAACGCATTCATGACAGCGGTTGGAAAAATATCCAAACCGCCGAAGCCGACGCAACAACGTTCATGCCGGAGGAAGCCGTGCCGCTTTCTGCCCAATGGAATGGAGGAGTCGATGCTATTACCTTTTCGTATTCGTTGACCATGATTCCCGATTGGTTCGCTGCGATTGATCATGCGTGGAAAGTATTGAAGCCGGGCGGCAGAATCGGAGTGGTGGACTTTTACGTTTCACGAAAATATCCGTCGGATAGACACATCAAACACAGTTGGATGAAGCGGACATTTTGGACTGCATGGTTTGCTTGCGACAATGTTTTTCCTTCGCCGGATCATGTACCGTATTTGCATCGTAAGTTCAAACCGGTGTTGTTTGAGGAGCGTCTCACGAGAATTCCGTGGTTTCCGAATCCCTTTTTCAAGATGCCCTACTATCTTTTTATTGGAGAAAAAACAGACGTTGAACGCTAGAACGTATCAGGATAGGGTCTGGCATTGCCCCCCAGTTCCCTCTCTCTCTTTGGAAAAAGGGTTCACCATCGTTTCCCCTCCCTCTGGGATGTTTTTTCAGGCGCGGGTTAGGGTGAGGCAGAGTTTTTCACGTTGAACTCCCCCTAACCCTCGCCCCCAAGGGGGGCGAGGGGACGACATTTTGGGGGCTCCGCAAAAACGCCCAATTTGTGCCGTGGTGCAGCACGGTGAGCCTCTTCGAGACACCGTTTTGTGTAGGCGAGACTCTTCTCCGCAAGCGTTTCTATGCCGGGAGCGTACTCGAACACCTCGACCGAAGCCCAGCCATGGTAGCCGATTTCGAGCAATGCTGCCACAATCGGCACGAAATCCAGTTCGCCAAAACCGGGTCCCTGTAAGTTCGGGTCGTTCAGATGAAAATAGATCAGGTGTTCCTTGTATTCTCGGATCAATTCAGGGATCGACCATCCTTCTGAACACATTGCTTTGCAGTCCAAATGGAGCGCAATTCGTTCTGGACAACCGATTTTTTTTATCAAGTGAACTGCCTCGGCGGCGGTTGTCAAAAAGTTGGTCTCCTTCGGCGAAAGCGGCTCGACGGCGATCTGAACGTCACATGTTTCCAGAATAGGGAGGACTTTTTGCAACACATCTGCGGCGTAATCAAACGCTTGATCTTGGGTAACATTTGGTAAAAGATTTCGTTGTTGCGGCGAGCCCAGTACCATGAAGTGTCCGTCCAAGTCGGCACACAATCGGATCAATTCCGAAAAGTAATCGGCTGTCTTTTGCCGCAAATTCGGATCGGGAGACGTGAGAGAATAGCCTTCAGTCTTGGCGAGGAGCCAGTGGAGTCCCGATATTTCCAAGTTGTTTTTTTCGGCGAGGCGGCGAATTTCCGCACGACGCGAAGCGGAGATGTGAAACGCATCCTTCTCCATGGTGAATGGTGCAATTTCAACACCGTCGTAACCGCATTTTTTTACGTATTCAAATGTGCGCGGAAAATCGAATCCCTGATTGGTGTTCCACGCTTCGAATAATTCATTACAGAGGGCGAATTTCATGTCTGGAACATTAGCGGCTTCGTGAAATAACCATCGTATCGCAAAACAGTACGCTAGGCATTATACACGGAGTCTGTAGTACAAGCAAGGAAAACAAAAGCCGAAATGGAGCGTAGCGCAATGTCGGAATGAAAGCCGGAAGCGTAGCGACCAGATCAACATCCGCAATCCGCCTCCGCAAAGGGATTGAAATAGCGAGACTCAAATTCTTCACCGGAAATTCTAACGGAATCCTCCGATGGATTTCCGGTCGCTCCCAACCCTTGATGATGGGCAACGAAACGTTTAAGAACACTGGCAATCCGCTGAGAACGTTCCAATTCAGTAGTCCCTCGTTCCAGCACCGAAATGACATCGATGGCTTTTGCCCAACCTTCGTCCCAACCTGCTTCAGCAAGCCACACCGATACCTGACTGCGATCCAAATTAGAACGTAACGACTCCAACATCGTGTCGATTGCCAAATACTCCCTAATTGACATGATCTGTTTTAATTCCAAAAGAACTTTACCGAGAAAACATTGCAAACGATAACGTTGCATCGGCATGTTCAGAGAAGCCGCTACCGATTCGCTTCTTTCCAAGAGCCGCTCCCCCAAGTATTTCCGACTCTTCAGTGAAGCCGCATGACCGAAAATCCGAAGTTGAGTGGCAAGTATTTCCATCATTTCTTCATCGTCCGGGTTCATTGTTGCTGTTTCGACGATAGCTATCGCTTTGTCAAGATAGAGTTCGCACTGTTTTGCCGTAGCGAACCGGTACATTTCCCAATACGCCCAGGAGCGTCGGAGCGGCAATGCAATGGAATCGGCAAACTCCTCCGCTTCGGCATAACGTTGTTGACCGATCAGGTACTTTATCATCGCCAGTAAAGCCCAGTCTCGGTGTGTCCCTGACTCAAACGTCTGGTAAAGCCGCAAAATCTTTTCCCAGTCCTCCGCTTGGAGTTGCTGCAATGCCTTTTCAAAAAATTCATATCGCTGTCGTTCGGATTCAAAGGTGCCCTCGGTAATTTCTACCAATTTCCAAGCAGCAGTAGCGTTCTTTGTTTCCAGCATCGTAATGGCAAGTTGACCGGCTAAAGAATCGGTTTGCGTGTCCGCCATCAGAAGTTGGACAAATGATTCGACTTTTTCCGGTGGAAACGCTTGAAAATCGGCAATCAGCAAGGCAGTGCGACGCTCCTGCGGCACAGGAATCGTTGCAAACGTTTGCAGAGCGGCATCGAATTGTCCCGTCGCTAACTGCTGTTGTGCGAGTACAGACAGTAGTTGCGACTTGATTCGCGGATCGGACAACGTCTCCGCCGCATGCAGTACCCTTTCAAAAGGAAGCAAGGGAATGGTTGACATAATTGTTAATGAGGATGTCTGTTTTACTTCGTGCGATTCGGCAACCGTTTTACCAAATCGAGTAGCGTTTGGAGCGACAGGGAGTCTTGTTCAAAGACCGCAAGTGCTTTCTCGGCATTGCTTACTGCCTGCTCTGCGGCTTGTTTTGCTCCTTCAATGCCGAGAAAATGTGGGTACGACCATTTTGCCATGCCTGCGTCTTTACGAAGGCGTTTGCCGACTGTTGATTCGTCGCCGAGTACGTCGAGCAGGTCGTCGGTAATTTGAAATGCCAATCCGAAATGTTGACCAAATTCATCCAAGGCGGTCAGTTGTTGTTCTGAAGCACCGGCAATCATTCCGCCGAGTTTGAGCGATGCTCGAATGAGTGCGCCCGTCTTGCGATGGTGAACGTGTTCCATCATCCGAATGGTCGATTCGGTGTTGCCGATTTGTTGTTCGCGGAGCATATCATCCATTTGCCCGCCGACAAGTTGGCATGCTCCGGCAGCAATGGCGAGTTCTTTGCAACAGCGTCCTGCCAATTCGGACGGCGTAAGATGCCCGATCATTTCAAATGCCAAGGCCAGAAGAGCATCGCCAGCCAGAATAGCGGTGGCTTCGTCGAATTTTTTATGGCACGTTGGCAATCCTCGCCGCAGATCGTCATTATCCATGGCGGGCAGATCATCGTGGATCAGTGAATAGACGTGAATCATTTCGACGGCACAGGCGGCGGGCAAGGCATTGAGTCGGTACTCCGGCGTTCCACAAAGTTCGCAGGCTAACAACACGAGTGTGGGACGAAGTCGTTTTCCGGGCGCAAGCAAACTGTACCGAATGGCTTCTCGAAGTCGTTCGGGACAATCAACATCAAATTGTGTGGCGGAATCAAGTGCCGACTCGATTTGTTGCCGAAGGGTTTCGATGTATTGTTTCATGGACACTTGACAAAACAATGTATTTCTAGGAAAATGCCTGTTCGTTTGCGTGAATGATGTCCTCGTAGCTCAATTGGATAGAGCGTCGGCCTCCGAAGCCGAAGGTTACTGGTTCGAGTCCAGCCGAGGATAATGCATTATACACTGCGTGGAAGGGAGTCAAAGCCCTACCGATGGACGTTCCGTCGTGCTACGAGAATCGCCTGAATTCCTGTATATACAGGAATTTGGCACCCAGTAGTTACGAAAGGAGCGAAAATGTCGAAATCAAAACAGCCCAAACAGCCAAGGTATTGCCTTCACAAGCCGTCAGGACGGGGTTACGTGGAATTGGGGGGCAAACAACGCTACCTGCCGGGGAAGCACGGTAGCAGGGAAAGTGTCCAAGAATACGAAAAACTGGTCGGGGAGTATCTGGCGAACGGACGGAAATTGCCCAAGGAGTCACCCGCTACGCCAGCAAATGTGCCGGGGGCGATGACATGCCGGGAGTTAGCCCTTAAGTTTTTGGATTGGTCTAAATTCCGCTATGATGAGAAGGGGCATAGCCATTGCTGGGCGGCAATGTTTTTTCTGACGAAGTATTTTGGCGATACGCCGGTTGACGATTTTATTCCCGTCTCATTGGAATCTTTGCAAGAGCGGATGTCGGTAGAAATGGCAGAACCGCCCGGTGAGAAGCCCAAGACGGGGAAGAGGCGTGAAGGCGGCTATGCACGCATGACAATCAATCGGCATATCTCCATCATCAAAAGGGCATTCCGACGAGGGGTAGCGAACAGATGGGTCAATCCGTTGACTCATTATGCCTTGCAATCTGTCGAGACCCTGAAAAAAGGTCAGCGGGTTGCGGGGAACATACCACCAGAACATCAGAAAGTCCCCCCGGTTGATGTTGAAGTGGTAAAGAAAACCTTACCATTTCTTAAATCGAACGTCGTCAGGGACATGGTTCGGGTACAGGTACTTTGCGGTATGCGTCCGCAGGACGTTTGTAATATGCGGCTTTGCGATATTGACCGGAGACCTCGTCCTGATGGCATGTGGAAGTACACGCCCTACACGCATAAAACGGCACACCGGGATAAGGTTTTGGAAAAAGCAATCAACCCGCAAGCGCAGGCGATACTGATTTCTTACCTTCTTGCAAACGAGGATACGCCCGAAGCATTCTTGTTTTCGCCTAAAGAGTCAATGCAACAACAGAGCATTGAACGCCGGGAAAATCGTAAGACCCTCAATAAGAAGGGGGAGGTACAACCAAGCCATCGTAACCGTCGTACACCAAATCGTAAAAGACCACCGGGTGATCAGTATCTCGTGTCCTCTTACTACCACGCCATTGTGTCGGCTTGTGAGCGGGCGGGAGTGCCTCGTTGGTATCCCAACCAGTTGCGGCATACCGCAGGGACTGTGGCGAAAAACCTCTGCGGCACAGAGAGCGCACAAGTATTTTTGGGTCATGAGCATCTGTCAACAACGGAAATTTATGCCGAGAAAAATTTCAATGAGGCGGCAGATGTTGCCCTCAAGGTAGGCGAATTTCTTGGTGTGTTGTAGGGTGGTGTTGACAAAGATTTGAAAAAATGTACAATGGCGAGACGTGATGGCAACCAGTAGAGTTATTTGCTTGTTGCTGTCATCTATTGTTAATCGGTGAAAGCCGGTTGACTTCTCGTTGGTGAATGACCAACACGACGTTGCTTGACAACGTCTCTCCTGTCGAGATATCGGCAAACCGCCGGTATCTGTGCGTCTAGACTTCCTACCCGCAGGTGATGATCGGCTTTTGTACATTCCGACCATAAGGAGGAGTTATGCCTGCAAAGATTACAAACAGTCTGCGTCTCATAGACGAGACTCTTATTCCAATCGCAGATGCGCCCAAGCAATTTCCCGTAAAGTCTTCACGCCAAACATTGGAGCGATGGCTACGTCGTGGTTGTCGAGGGGTGCTTCTAGAATCGATAACAATCGGCTTCCGCCGATTCACATCGAAGGAAGCGATTTCCCGTTTTCTGTCTGCTCAAGCCGGAGCGCAACACAAAAGCCATTTGCACAGTGGCGGACGTATGTCAGATGAAGACATTGCCAAGAAGAGTCGTGAGTATGGTCTGCCCGAATGATGTGAGGCAGATTCGGCGAGATGACGTTGGTGAAACAAAAACAACCGCCGGTGTGGGTAGCACCGGTGGTCTTACACTGGGTAACGCCGCCCCCCTTCAAACAGTGGCGGCACCGTTCAAAACATTATCATAGGAAATGAACAGTATGAAGTATAACATAGATGACAGGATTAACAAGTACATCGCCAAGATTGATGCGATAAGACCAAGCAACCGCAATACCGCCCTACACAAATTGGCGATTTGTTTTCGTGCAAAATTTGGATTTTACGGTAACGCTCTTGTGGCAGTAGTGTCCGAGGTTAATCAGACCAAGTGTACAGTGCCGCTATCAGAAAGTGAGGTAAGAGCGATTTGCCAGAGCGTTGATAAATCACACACGCCCATCGGAGACTCCGGCACTGCCTACACCGGGCATCAATTCCGACAGGCACCCAAGCAGGGACATCGTGTCGTGCATGTCGTGTCTACAAGTGCCAATCCAGTCTCTGTCGAGTCCCTGTTACAAAAAGAAGTCAGTTTCTATCAGGAGTTTTGGAAAAAGACCCCAAGCAGAACAACAACCTTCGGTCAATTCTTCAACGATTGCAAGAACGGCACATACAAGGAACAGGTTGATATTGTACGTGCCGAGGCAGATAAGGACACACGTGATGAATTGAAAAAGAAACTTCCTTGTATCACTCCTCACGTGAATCCCGCCGAAGGTAAAACCGAAGAAGCCTGCAAGAGGGCGGGGAGGAATGGGATTATCAATGTGGACTATGATGATATTCCAGAGAGCGAAATGGAATCAGCAATGGCGAAGATATTTGAACTCCCTTATGTTTTTGGTGTTATTAAATCAGCATCTGCGAACGGTTTTTCTACTTTTTCAACATACGAGGGAACGCCAGACTGGAAAACACTGCTTACCGCTATGCAAGCAGATTGCCCTGATTACAGAATCGACATGAACAGCACAGGCATATATCGATTGCGGTTTTTTACGGTTGATGAAAACCTGCTCATCAAATCGGGTGAAGTATGTCCAGCAATCTTGATAGAACAAATGGAACCAGCAGACGATGTTGATGATATTGAACCATTGTCGTACGTTCCATTCCCGGTTGATCGCATGCCAGTTACTCTCGCCAAAATGACAAGGGATACGCAGCGCTGTATCAATCTGAAAGACCCTGCAATGCCCGCTGTCAGTACCATTATGGTCATCGCAAGTGTTATAGGTAGCAGTTGCCGCATTGAAATCATGCCGGGATACACGGAACCAGTGGCATTGAATGCGGCGATTGTGGGTGATAGTGGAGGGGCAAAGTCAGCACCCAAAAGAACAGCAATGAAGTACTTGAAAGCGTTACAAGCCGAAAAAATCAAACAGTGGAAACGTGAAGATCATGAATGGAAGCAGAAGCATAACCAGTGGCGAAACGCTCCGAAAAAAGAACGTGGTTGCGAACCAGTGCCTTCGCAACCCGCAGAGCGTTTCATTATCGGCGACATAACGATTGAAGCCGTTGCTGGTATCCTTGAAAACAATCCGTTGGGGGTGTTGCTGTATCGGGATGAGTTACACGGTTTTTTGGGTGGGATGGATGCTTATCGAAAAACATCGACTGACATGCAATCTTGGATTGAGATTTATGAAGGAGAAGGAATTACCGTTGACCGAAGCACGAAGGGAACAGTTTATATCGATAAACCAAGTGTCTCGGTCTTCGGTGGAATCCAAAGAGTAATCTTGAAGCAAACGATTCAGAAACGACCGGACTTCATTCACAGCGGTTTTGGAAGTCGTTTCCTTTTCGTGATGCCAGAGAAGGAGCCAATTGAATGGAATTTCAATAGTCCCAACGCAAAAGTTGTTTCGGATTATGAAAACCTGATTGACCGCATCCTTGCAGACCGTGAAAGCGTTCTTGTAAAAGACGCTACGGGTATCAACGCCCTTGCAACGGTTACACCGATTATTTTCACATTGTCGGAAGAAGCCCGCCAGGTGTTGTTTAGATTTCAAAGACGATATGCAAGGCAAGCCGTTTATGAAGATGCCGCCAATGCTGCTGCAATGAACAAGGCAGGGCGTATTGCCGCCCGGTTGTGCCTTGTACTGCATTGTGTGCGTTCTATCGAGGAGACGAGGCAATTAGGGGGGCGACCCGTTGTATCGAAGGAGACTGCCGAAAATGCTGTTACGATTGCAGGGTGGTTCATTCACGAGGCAGAGCGTGTTTATGCGATGCTGGCAGGTGAGCAAGTTGATGGTGAACTGACCGATGACCAACGGGAAGTAATGCGGGTCTTGCGGAGGATAGGCAAACCAGCAACGGTTCGAGAATTGAAACGCCCAAGCCGTATACTTCAAAAAATGGAAAATCTCGATGAGGTCTTGGAGGAACTGTTGAAACTTGGCAAGATTGAAAGGCAGTTTGAAACAGGGGTTGGCAATCGTGGGGCAGTCCGGTACAATATCAAACGCTTCCCGTTGACCGTTGACGCTAGACCCGTATTTTCCGGGAATTATGCGCCTAATGTCAGCGTCAACACTGACAACACTCCGAAAAATGAAAATTCAGACGCTGGTATGATTGAAGGATTTGGGGAGTATCAGAACCCGGAGGTAGCGTCGGAGTCTGGCGAGCATCCCTGTGGTACAGATGCTAGCACCCTCAACAATACCCACCAATGCGAAAACAAAAATTCGTTCGTTGACACTGTTGACGCTGACACTAGCCTCATATTTTCCGAGAACTGCGCACCTAGCGTCAACGACAATGCTGGTAATATAGGGGAAGTCGTTGATCTTTCACTCGATATTATAGAGGTTGCTAGTGATGACCCGGAATCGCCAGTAACCCTGATGTCGAGTCCAATTGGATTAGCCAAGTTTATCCGAGAGGTTCTTGGCGAAACACCAGGCAAGTGCGCTTTCTCATTTGATGATGATATCGTGTCCTATTACAAAGGAGACCTCCAATTGGCAATGGAGTTTTTGAAGGGATTCGGTTTTGCAGTGATGGACGACGGCAGACTCCGGCTTGCAAACAGCAACCAGTAGGATAGACATGCTGTCGGGATTTAATGTCCTGCACAGATTGCCCACGAATTTTGGTATAATTTACCCGATGTAGCCGATTCTGCTTTTCAGGTTACATCGTTCCAACCCTGTCCAAGGATAACGCCCTCCGAGCGATTACTGTTTCCCGCTCTGAATTTCCAGAGTCCCGGCTCAATGGAACGCTGGGTGATTCGATGGTTTCAGCGGGTTTTCCTCACCCGCCGATGATTCCTGAAGGTTCTAATAAATTTCTTCTATAAATGCATTTCATTTCATAACATTTCAAAATGAATCATTCCAGAACCACTTGATTTACAGAGTCAAACGCAATTATATTATAATAGACAAATTTTATATGCACCCAATATCACATATTTTCAATTTATGGTATAATGTATGTCAGTAGTGCAGATCATTGCATGCATACTTGTTGGGACAAATTACTATGAGAAAGAAGCAAATCAATTCAAATGTTAGATATCCGGGACTGGCAGGTGAAGAACTCGTCCCACTTTCAAAAGCATGTGATCACTTCCCTGTTAGTATTTCTATTGCAACTTTGCAACGTTATTGGCGTGATGGGATACGTGGAAATAGACTTGCAACCATTTTGTTGGGTGGTCGTCGATATACGAGTGTTGAAGAAATATCACGCTGGATTTCACGCTCTACTGGTATGCCTGAAGAATGAGAATTTGGCACTGCTGCAAATGAAGCAAATTGTTAGTAAATAGTTAATAATTGGTCAAACACATTTTTGATATTGAAAGAAGTTTATAACAGTAGATGGCGTGAGTGGTCTTAACGTTGGTTCGATTCCAACCGCTTTCATCGCAAATTATTGTGAACACAGTCTGACTCATTGTTTCGTTCCCCCACTGGGAGCGGTGAGCAGACATACTTTAATCCAGCAATGGAAGGAATTACTATGAATTTATCGTTAAATGAAAAAATGTGCGAGTTTCTCTATGTAACCGGAAATCGAAATGAGAAGGGAAAGTACGACCTATCGTCTTTGAGTTATATTGTTGACAACGATAGCATTGACGAAGGTAGAATTAATGGAAAACTCAACGATCTGGCAGAACATCTCCTCGGTGAGGGGAGCAAATGGTATGCCGCAGACTCGTGTACGAGTCACAACCAGAAACTCTTTATCGACTTTGATGATAACAATAGACTGGATATTGCTGACATTAGAGACGAAATTAACATCGATAGATGCAGGACAAGGTCTTTTATCATGGTCAACGAGGAACTCACCGAGATTAGGTGGGTTATTACCAGACATAAAAGTATTTATTCTGGATAGCATTTTCGGTGTAGTGAATTTGCTTGCCACATCATTTCATGCTCACACTTCACAGAGTGGGCGTGGGATTGCGGCTAATAGCAATACTGGTATAATGCGTATCAATAACATAGGAGTAAAACAATGGGTAAACATCCGTTTGATAGAAAAGTTTTTTTCGTTCCACAAAAAGAGGAATTTCTTTCACTGAATGAGGTACGTGATGACGTACAGACTGGCAAACTTACATCGATGGACTTGGTATTTGATGTAGATGGCAGTTTATGCACCGCCAAAAGTATTGTTGATGGCAGGTCTCCGAAATGGACAAGGTCTTCCGAGCATGACCCGATGCTACATGGACTTCCACCAATCTCCAAAGCAGAGTTGGCGGCTGTGGATGAAGTGCTGTGCGAACCCGATTTTTTAGAGATGCCTCGTGAACCGAAAGCAAAAACGGTCTCGCATTACCTGAATAACGAACCCAAAATTGCTCGCATGGTTTTCGATGTCGAACATAGGTTGTTTTGATATGAGTTAAAAGTGCTGAAACTTTTTTTATTTGATTTTGATATGATTGAAAATTTGAATTTTGAAAAAACAATATTTGGTGATTCAGTGATTTTCAACGCAGATGCGTATGACATACTTCCCTCACTGGATGACGGCTCGATTGATATATGCCTGACAGACATGCCCTACGCTGCCGAGTCATTTGGTGGAAAATGCACCGCATGCGAATGACCACCATTACGTCACTTACTTTGACGTGGAAGGTTGCTACCGTAAAGACCGACGATTACAGAGTGATGTTGCTCGATAGCAAAGGCAAGGCAATAACCGACTTGGGGAGCATAAGTATTGGCGAAATCATCACCGGTAAAACTACCGGCACCATGCAGGTAATGATTACGGGCTGTGAGTTAGGCAAGAAATATTCGTTTGGAGTGATCGCCTTCACGGATACCCCTAGCAATAGGGAGTATGCAGAATCGACTCTTGCCAAAGTCAAGGTTACGGTGCCGAAGTACACTGCTGTCCAGAAATTGAAAGTGGATAAGACCGCCGTTGGTACTACGAAGGGAGTAACGGACTCGTCCGTTGCGTTGGAGTGGCAGGCATCAAAGGCGAATACTGGCGACTTGGCGGTGAAGTACATCGTTCTCTGGATGGACGGTAAACAGGAGAAGGCATTATCGGAACTGCCGGGCGTTACTGCGGACATCAATCCCAGCACGCTCAAGGCAACGATTACTGGTTTGGCGGCGGACAAAAAGTATACGTTTGCCGTCAAGGAGATTGCATTGGACGGTGAGGGCAATGAAATTGCTACGTCGCTGATTGCCAAAGTTTCTGCGAAAACTTTGAAACCGCTGGTGTAAATCCCCGTCCCGCCCTTCATTTCGTAGTGTCGGGGGCATTCGGGGCGTACACAGGGCTTTTGTGCGGTAGTTGCATGGTGGTTGGTACATTGTACCCCATTGGTATACGAGGCGACAGTCGGGCAACAGTGGGCTTTGGGTGCAAAAGCAGGAGTGGACGAGAATCTCCCCTTGTTTTTCATTGTATTTCGATTAGCATGGGTGAGTGTATTCCAAGTTGTGGTCAACACGAAAGGCAGAGATCACCATGCAAATTGAAGTAACAAAAAATCCATCCGCAGAAATAATCGATAAACTCGGCTGCCGTTTGTGGTCGGTCTGGGAAAAAGAACCTTCGACATTTCCCTGGAACTACGATGAAAAGGAAACCTGCCTCATTCTTGACGGTAAAGTAACGGTTACGCCCAATGGTGGTGAACCAGTAACATTCGGTAAAGGCGATCTCGTTGTTTTTCCGCAGGGCATGAGTTGCACTTGGAACGTCCAAGAAGCCGTGCGAAAACATTACAAGTTCGGGAATTAGGTCGCCGATTCTATTACAGCGAAGAGAGAGTCTATTAGCCGGTCTAATAGACCATCAAGTTTCGGTGGCGCAATAGACTCGTTTTGACCGAAACGCCTATTGCGCTGGTTCACGCCTGGTTCGCCTGTGTTACGGCTTTCGGAAAGTGGTCGGGCTTTGTTACCTTATTGGCGAAGCAACCCCGTGTCGGCATTGTGTGCGATTTATGCAAAAAAGCCGATTCGTGTTGGGGCGTTGTCGATTTCCGCCTGCGCTCATTTGATGGAGGTTCGTAATAGAATCAATTCGTCCGAATCGGCGTGAATGAAAACTCCCCTTGTATTCTGCGGCGTTTTGATTAGAATTCGACAATGGACGAGTAAGCATCGAACCCGCTGGAGCCATCGACGGAATTCCCGCCACCGATCATGGTCAATTCGTCAACTCAATGAACGAAAAACATATTCCCTCACTATCAATTCGGAACTATCGAAGTCTCGGCAGTCTTGACATCGACCGTTTGGGACATGTCAATCTCATAGTCGGGCCGAACAATATCGGTAAATCGAGTCTACTCGAAGCGATTTTGCTTTGGGGAACGAAACGACATTTTATGACGATTCGTGATATTCTTCGTTCTCGTGAAGAATGTAATACCGACTATCCTGACCGTTTTCAGGTATCTCCGTTTCTCGGTTTACACCATTTGTTCACGGGGTTTCCTATATTATCGTCCCAAACGATTCCTATATCTGTTTCAACGTTGGAACAAAAGCAGATCGTTGATTTGCAAATCTATGATTCTAAACCGGATGCAGGGAACATCGTAGATGGGCCGCCATTAACTTTTAATATCGCAGGAGTAGGTTCAAATCAGTTAGTACCATTCAGTCTGGGTGGAACGTTGTCTGGGGCTCCGGGTGATCTCATGGAATTCAAGCACTATCTGGACAATAAATGTCTCTATCTTTCCCCTAACGTGAATAACGCCTCACGAGTTCCGATAAGCAGACTTTGGGAACATGTTGAAATTTCTGGGCGAGAAGCGGCGGTTATCGATTCTCTGCGGCTAATCGAAAATAAAATCGAACGAGTCTTTTTTATCGGTTCCGGCTCACGAGTTCCTGTCTGCCGGGTCAAAGGGCTGGAGCGGCCAGTACCGCTTCACGGAATGGGAGGTGGCGTATCACGGCTGTTTGAGTTGATGCTTGGAATCGTCAACGTTGCCGGGGGAATCTGTCTGATCGACGAATTCGAGAACGGACTGCACTGGTCAGTTCAAGAGCAGGTTTGGGATGTCGTGTTCCAGACAGCGAAAAAACTCGATGTCCAGATTTTTGCAACGGCACACTCGCTTGATGCGGTCAAGGCGTTCCAGACAGTTGCTATTCAGCAAGGGGACGAAAACTTTGGCGGGATCATCCAAATGAGGAAACGAAACGGAAAAACAATCGCCAAGCCGATTTTTGGTGACGATATTCGAAAAGTCCTTCAATATGAAGTGGAGGTGCGATAATGGAAGACCTGCTGCTACTCGTTGAAGGACAAGACGATGTTCACGTTGTCGGGCGACTGCTGGAAAAGCATGGACTGACTCGTTTGCAGAACCCAAAAGACCATAGCGTTCATCCATTGAAGTTGCTCTTTGATAACCTCAAATTGCACATCATTCCAGTGGGCAATGTTGACGGAGTGGTCGAACAATTTGAGACTACGTTAAAACTTGGTATTCGCCCGAGGGCTGTCGGACTGATTCTCGATTTTGATCCGCCAAGCGAAACACAAGCCAACAATCGGCACGAGACGCTACGGAACATAATTGCCGGTATTCAAAACAAAGAATGTCGCTGGGATTTACCGGAGAACTTCACCGTGCTTGTCGATGGAGGGTTCATTGCGGAACCTGCCGACACGGACACGCCAAGAGTCGGTATTTGGTTCATGCCAGACAACCGGAATCGTGGAATGTTAGAAACGTTTTTGCAAGAACTGATTCCAAAATCCCAGTCGGGGCTGTTGGATCACGCTCGGCACTCGACCGATACGGCGAAGATGGAGCATCAGGCTCCGTTCAAACCAGTCCATCGAGACAAGGCAGTGGTGCATACGTTCCTTGCGTGGATGGATGAGCCGGGGCATCCGTTTGGGCAATCGTTCCAAAACGGCAGTTTCGATGTACAATCGGCCCCTGCCGGTTTGTTTGTGGAATGGATAAAGCAACTGTTTCGCTAAACAGCGACACGTTGGACGAGTTTGCGGTGGTGTTGTAGTGACAGGACATGATGTTGTGTATGGCTGTCGGTTGTTTTGCCCAAATATGCCGCAGATGTTTTTTTTAGAGCGTGAAAACCATTATCACTGCTACATTCACTGCTAGTTTTGTTTTTGAAATTCAAAAAACGCCTATATTTCAGTGTCAAATCAGCACCATAGGCGGATTTCTAATCCGCAGGTTACAGGTTCGAGTCCTGTCGGGCGTAGTGGCGTAAGTATAGAAAGTAGAAAGGTTTAAGCCTTACCTTCGGGTGTTCCGAAGTGCTACAAAAATGCCGGAATAACGGGTAGTACCCGTTATTTTCTGACAACGTAGTACAAGGAGTAACAAAATGCCGAAGAGAAACATTCCAAAT
>Ga0082212_10006701_pt1 | contig 15404 bp, 9 predicted proteins | sample TergutNt197P3_FD_71548 | JGI IMG/M metagenome (GOLD analysis project Ga0082212, IMG submission 71548) | Neocapritermes taracua P3 segment gut microbial communities from Petit-Saut dam, French Guiana - Nt197 P3 | ecosystem: Host-associated > Arthropoda: Insects > Digestive system > Gut ...
ATGAGTCGAATGCAGATCATGCGAAGCGAGCAGAGAAATATTTTCGGGAGCGTTTTGAATATTGGGGGAAAACGAGAAATAATCCGCATTTTGTTCGTTTTGGTGAGGAAGCACCGGAAATAAAAATTGAAACAAACAATTAACGTTTTACCGTGCCGTCAACAGTTCATGCAAAGTTACACGTAATCAACGACCTTGAGGTGCTTGGTCAATTGACAGAGGTTGCGCTGGATTGCGACTCGTTGGTCAAGTTTGTGCAGACTTTCAGCAAGTAAAAACCGTAGGGTGGCCTACGCACCACCATTACCCGGTCAGAACTTATTTTTGTCGGTTGCGGCGGTCACGAAACGACCACTCCACCTTGCGGTAGCCATTCACAACCGTCATTTTGGGGGGATAGCAAAATACGGCATTCTCTATGATTGATGATTGATTCCATTCTCCATTTCATCACAAAGGCTTCTTTGGTGAAAAAATTGTGATTTTTTTGATATATCGTCTTGCAAAAAGGGCGGTTCTAGTGTATTATTCAGTTATTAATGACCCTTGCTGTTACTGTGACTCGCGGATTAACAATCCGGGGGAGTCGTTATATGACGCCCGAGGGTGCCTTCTCTGCAAAGAGAACAATGATCGTATAGCAACCCTCCCCGCGCTTGTCGCGAAGGTTTGATCACGAGAATTGTTTTTCGAGGTATCCGCACTAAAATTCAGGGCTTCCCAAACTTGTAGCTGAATCACGGTGACAGTAGGGTTTTTTTGCGCAAAACTTTTGAGTGAGATTCATTTCGGATCACTTGTCCGTTGTGCTGTCGAAGATAACACCGCTCTTTGGATTAAGGCATAGTTCTCGCCTCGATATTCTGTCACGATAAAATCCACAGTCCAGTCCGTTAATGTGGGGTTGTCTCTGAGCACATCCGTCACGCGCTGGAGATTGAGATTCTGAAGACAGGTAAATCGTTCTGACCCGTTGGCCGTTGTCAGCACCACGAGATTGTTGGAAACGCGGAAGACGACATGCTGAGACTGCATAACCGTTCCCTCGCGAATTAAACTGGTTTTCTCTGCTTTTTTGATAAAACTGTCGCTATTCCCCGCCATTTCCGGCTTGGAAGCAGATGTGACATTCTGCGTATCTTGCGCAAAGGCCGTGTCTTTTCGATGAATATCGTAAAATAGTGAGATTGCCGCTAAAAAAAAGAGAAATGCGACAATATTTTTTGCGACAGTTTGCGTGCAATGATATTTCTTGGGCATGGCAAGACAAAATATTTGTTACGAGTTTTTCCCGGCATTTCTGACGATCATCATAACGCCCCCAATTGCGATGGCACGGCCGAACCACTGCCATACATTAATATTGAGAGGCGGGACGTGCTCAACGGAGCCGGTAAGCTGTTCTATGGTTTCGGCGGCGGCCCACCCAGGGTGATTTGTTTTCCGCGCAAGAAACAATGTCGCTTCTTTCGTCAAGACCAAGTGTTGAATGGCCATAAATTCCAGCCCAATCAGCAAAACCACAACGCCAAAGACCAAACATGTTTCTCGCGACCATTTTGCCATGACAACACCTTTCATGCCTCAATATCTTCTCCAATAAATCATTATACAACACTGTCTTGATGAGAAATGATTAATTTATAAACATTCACTGTCATTTTTTTAGACGTACACTCACTGTTATTTTGTTCAGTCACCCTATGTTTTGTATTTTTGTTACAATCAAAAAAATACCTATAACCAAAATTACCGCAAAAATTTCACAAAAAAGCAAATGCGACACTTTCGTTAAAACCGATAAACTGACAAGGACGTACTCACGCAGTTCGTCCGGCGTTATGCTGTATGATTCATAAGACACAAGCAGGTCGGGGCCGGATGGCAACCCCCTTGGAGTTGAAAAGTTATGACATTTTTCAAAAATCGCCTCTATTCAATCATCATTGCGACAATCATCGCTGCAATTGCCGGGGGACAATCGGGTGGTGACCTGCAAGCACAGACCATTGTTAGTGATCTCAATGATCTCAAAGCGGTTATCGATATTATTTCAACTTCACCATCCGGCAGTGTCTTCGATATCCATATCACGGGCACCATCCAACTGGACGGTGCTGTCCCGGCGATGAATGTGCCGGAGGGTGTTAAGGTGAATATCGACGGCGGTGTGATCGACGGCCTGAATCAATATCCGGGTTTAGTTATCAACACCGTCGATTCAGCATCGCAAGTCAATATTACCAACACGGCGTTTAATAATTGTTTGGCCAATGGTAACGATGCCGGGCTTGGCGGGGCTTTGTCGGTTCATAGTCAACCCACCAAACCGGTCACGGTGACTTTGACGAATGTGACATTCAACAACGGCAAGAGCGGCGAAGGGATTTACCTCAACGGCTCCAAATTGTTAATTAATAGTGGGACAGATTATACGGTTTCGGGAAACATCAGTGACATTTCCGCCACGCCGGATTTCGACAAGTGGGCGAAGGATTCAAACGGCGATTACGTTCTTGAAACAGCCGCCGGCGGGGTCACGGTTTCCGGTACTAACCCGGACACAGTCACGCTCACGGGCAACAACAACTACGCAGGTCTTACGACCATTGAGATCGGTGCCACACTCATCGCCGACGGTGTTGCCGTGACCGACAGTCAGGGCAAGACGGTGCATAATGCCATCGGCGACCTGTCCGAAGTACGAATTGCAACCAGTGGAACGTTGCAACTCAAACAAAGTGAGACGATCGGCTTTCTTTCCGGTGCTGGGAATGTGGAATTGAACGGCAAGACGCTTACCATTTCCGGCGATGAAGACCCGGAACATTTCCGTGAAGGGTACAATCCGGTGACGGGGGCCATTGTCGGAGCTTTTAGCGGAAAAATCATGACAGACACAAACGGCGGCGAGCTGATCAAAACCGGAACGGGGATACTGACATTAAACAACGACAACCCCAACACTGTCGATTTCACCACGACGATCTATCAGGGCACCGTCGTGCTCGGCAAAGCGAAGGCACTGGGCGGCGGGGACGTGACCATTAAGAACATCGACCCGGGCACACGCAGCGAACTTCGCAATGTCATTGAGGCCAACACTGACCTGACCGATGCGGATGCCGTGATGAACAACTTTCTTATTGACAAGAATTACGGTGCGATGGTCGTTGGTGGTAACAAAGACATCCAATTCGGTCAAGCGGGAGTCAAAGGCGGCCAGATCACCGGCGGCAATTTGCTGATTAATATGGCTAATGCAACGGACAAAGTTTTTCTGGCCAATGATGGCTTTCATGGTGCGGGGTTGAAATATGATCCGGTTGCCAAGAATTATATTCAGAATCATGGAACCGCCTATTTGAACAATTACGCCGAAACGCAGATTTACAAAGGCACGGTCGTCACTTACGAGTACAAATTCGATCTTCGGGACGAGAACGGAGTGCAAGCAGTTGACGAGAATGGTGTTGCCCTCTCGCCGCTTATAGGAACGACGCTTGGTAAGGGCAGCGTCCATGCCATTGGTCTTGGCGGAGATGCGATTCTCAGTGCGGGGACGAACGGCATGACCATCAGTAACAAACTGGAAATGGATTACGGTTCGACACTGACATTATCGAACGAGGCGTTAGTCACAGCGTTAGTCACATCCTACACAATCAGCGGTGCCACCGACGGACGAGGCGGGTTGATTGTTGATTTGCAACTTCCCGCTCACTCCGTAACATTGACCGGGGCGATCGGGCACTCAGGGGCGACCAAAATCGAGAACGGCGTTCTCAAAATCGACCCCGCCGTTTCGAGAAACTCAACGACGATGTATGATCTTTCCGCTTCGGGCACCGGGGAATTGGTCGTGACCACGGGCAATCTGAACGTGAACATCAGCAACGGTTCCGTGGTGAACTACAGCGGCAAGATCACCTTGAATCCCTTGACGCAAACACTGACGAAAACCGGCGCGGGAACTTGGGTTTTTGACGGAAGCACTCAGGTCATTGATTCGATCAATGTCAACGCCGGAGCCTTGCAACTGAGCAAAACCGGCACCGTTAATAACGTGGCATTAAGCGGCAGTAATGGGCAACTGATCGTCGATGACAACAACGTGATATTGACCGGTCTGAGCACGGAATCGTATAACAACAACGTGACCGTAACAACCGGTAACACCTTGACGTTGAACAGTACAACTCCCATGGTTTTGAAGAACACTTGGACGGGAGGCACGAATGGTACGGATGCCACGGTCGTGTTCGGCAATGACACGGTATTGGGTAATATCAACCAGAAACCGGCGGACTGGAAAGGTACGATGGAAATCGCAGGCGGAAAAACACTGACTGTCTTGTCACCCACCGGTCTTGGGGATGCCGATGAAGCTGAAGTGACACTGAACAACAATTCGACTTTGGTGATTAATACGTACCGCCCGGGACAGTATTCCATTTACCCGACGCAGATCAAGCAACTCAATATCGCCGACGACTCGAAGGTGGACGTGGCCGCCGGCAGCGATTTCATTACCAAGTTCCTGGACGGCTCGAATGACGTCACGAAAACGGGATTGGGCATGTGGACGATGCTCGGCGATTCCAGCGGCAAATTTTCAGGCGATGTCAATCTCAATGAAGGTGATATTTATCTGAAACATGGGGATTATAACCCAGCGACCCAGCAGTATGTTTACGATTCCAACTGGGGAGGTGGAACGCTGAATGTCACCGGGGATTCGGGGCTGTTGGTCGATACCGGCAAAAACGGACGTTCCATCTGTGAGAGCATCAATATTGATCTCGGCAAAACACTGAACATCGGGATTGTCCAGAATGATAAGGATTTTGGTAGCGTCACGTTTTTCAATATTACCGGTGACGGTGGCATTGACTATTATGGCAAAGGCACGCTGGTGTATGACAGCAGCGGCATCATTAGCTATCAAGGCGACACGAATATTTATGCGGGAATGCTTGATCTCCAAAACGTGCCTGCCATGCTGAGCAACATCATTGTCCACGACGGTGCAACGCTTACCGGAGCCGGAGCAACAACCACGAAAGATATGGTTTTCCACAACGGCAGTACCTTGCTTGCGGATTACGCCGCAAACGGCAACAACATTCCGCTCTACACGGCGAATAGCGTGACCATCGAAGACGGTGCGGTGGCTCACATCGCCAACAGCAACGGCGGCGGCGGGACGTTGATGACCACGTCCACAGCCGGCACCGGCATGTTTTGGTTCACCAACGACGTTCTGGGGAAACGAACAGTCGGCGAATGGTCGGGGAACGACTTGGTGCTTTCGTTCGTTGACATGAATTACACGGATCAAATTTCCACCATGGCGGCTCGCGGATTGGCCGACTATCTGGTTGCCGTTGGTGACAACACCGCAAGCGGTAAACCTTGGAACCCTGTTTACCCCATCGAAAACGAAACGTCGACCATGCTCAAAGCACTGGAAAACGTGCAATCCGCACTGCCCAACCAGTATGATTACGCTTTGCTGGAAATCGGTGGGCAGATCAATCCCTCGCTGGTCACGGCACAAGTGCAAACGACGACGAGCATGTTCCAGGCGGTCACGCAGCAGTTATTTCCGGCCAGTTTCTTTACCGAACCTTGTGAAGACGGCTTTGCCGTCAGCGGCGGAACGATCTATCGCGGCCAGGCCATGCGTTCCGGCTGGACAGGCTGGACGGCCGGCTTGGGCGGTTTCGGCAACACAAAAGACCGCAGTGACAGCGGGGCCTCCGGTTACAATTATAATTCATACGGCATGTCCGTCGGCATCGAACCGACCTCGGCCATGTCCGCAAGTCGTCTCGGGCTCTTTTACGCTTACACTTACACCGACATTGACACGAAAAAGACGCTCGGCACCGGAAACGTCAGCGACCATTTTGTCGGGGCGTATGGGCGTTTCGTCGATAGTTTGGGTTATACCTCATTTGTCACCGGATTCGGGTTCGACAAATACAAGACCAACCGTGACGTTGTGACCACGAATACTTGGGGGGCAGGCGGGCATTCACGTTCGGAATTTGACGGCTGGCAAGGCGGCTTGTATCTTGAACGCGGAATGGCACGCATCCCGTTATTCGGCCTGCAACCTTATGCCGGTTTGCAGTACCTTTACTCAAGCACCGACGAATTCACCGAAACCGGCAGCAATTCTTACATGCTGAAAACCGGTTCGAGCGAAGTCAACAGCCTGCGCAGTAATCTCGGCGTTCGACTTGCCCGACAAATTTGCCGCGTGAGACGAGGTGACTTTTATCTCTCAGGCAATGTCAGTTGGATGTACGAATTTTTGGATGCCGATTGCGCCATGACTTCCCATTTGCTTGCCACCGGTAACCCTTCGACTTTTGATGTGACCGGTAACTCACTTGGACGCAATTGGGCCGTTGTTGGTGCCGGAATGGACTGGCGATTGCGACACAATCTGAGCCTTTTCGGTTCATACAACTTGCAAGTCAACAGTCGTCAAACGTTCAACATCGGCACCGTCGGCGCAAGAGTCCAATGGTAAGCGCAGAGTTCAGAACGCAGAGTGCGGAGTGTTTTTTACTCTGCACTCTGAATTTATTCCCAGCTTTCGCCGCCGCGTTCGCCGATGTCTTCGACATGCTTGGGGAGAAAGATGCCGACAGTCAGCACGGTTAGGGAGATGATTGTCAAAACCCCGAAGACGACAAATCTTGCCCAATAGTAAAATACGAGTTTTTCGTACTTCTCTTTGAAGTTGTAGCTTAACTCCGGGCCGCCCTTAAAATTGTCATGCATTTCGACCAAGACGATCGGGAAGTAATCGATGTAAGGTTCATTGTTGATCACTTCTTCCGACAAAATCACGTAATACGGAGGCCGAAATCTTTCATCGACCAGCAATCGGAAATCCCGTGGGGAAAGCGGTTGCGTATCACGACCGATGACCTTGCCGTCATGCACATAAAACTTTTGCATGAGGCAAACGTCGTGCAATTTTGGATAACCGCTCTTCACAAAGATATAGGGGAAGCCACTCACCACAGTGGTGGAAAACAATGCGAAAAAGATAAACAAGAAGCCGGAAACAACAAAGGCGATCGCTCCTGTGACCATCACGATCTGTTTGGTGTGAATGGAATGCGACGCAGTGGGTTTTGATCGTTGGGGCGCCTTTTGCCTGATCTCTTGTTCCGTCACCGGTTCCAGGTTCCGAATGCCCGAAAGCGATGGTGCCTGTAACTGTTGGCCGCACGAACAGTCAATCTGACGCCCAGCCTGATTTGTTTCAATAGGGATAAATAAACCGCAAGAACAGGGAAGTTTATACAATTTCGACAAAATGACACCTTTGCGATGGTTGGGTAATGACACAAAACATTAATCAGACTTGCAGTCATTTCTATTTTAGTTTGAAACCGGGAAATTGACAATAAAATCTTAAAAATTCTGGCACATCAGATGCGGTTTTTTCGCAATGGTAAGGTTTTCCTACAACGCACGAGTATCATATAGCGTTTGAAAACAACAAAAACTTTTGGCATACCCCCTTGAAAAATCCAAATGATTGTTTAACAAACTACCGATTTATCTAATAGGCGGTTCGTATTCTGTAGCATGTTGTTCTTGTGTTTTTTCTTGAGCCAAGCATTGAATATGTTAAAATGGGAAGTTTTGGAAAATGAGAGAGAAACACTTATCAAGTAATTATTATTTTTGGATAGTCCGATTTGAGTTTTTTGATGACAAGTTCCAAAAAAAACGTAAAAACGCGGCTCTAATGATGATTTTTCTGGACTTTTCAACTCGACATGGGTATAATATGTTACACATAAGTTTTACTTGTGCTCAATCCTGTTGGCATTTCGTTTCCCAACTTGCGAGCTTTGGCTGTAGTACCCATTTTCGCTATTCTGCCGCTCCATCCCACACGGAAAATTTTGGAACGAAATCGACAGGTGTTTCCGGCTGTTTTGATGGCCGTGTGTTGGTGCTTTAGTCGTTTTTAAGGTGGGATGTTCTCTGGGAACAGTGACAGGGTGTTTTTTTTGCTGAAAAGTCATTCTTTACCAAATGAAATGTTTTGCGTTTCTCGCAAAATTCTTGTGGTAAACTTGGCTTGTAAGACCTGACTTTTTCTGTCACAACACATAAGGATGTTGCTTTCTACGATAAAGTGACTGAAAGATTATTTTTTGTGTTTTTGTAAAAAACGAGTATTACAAAAAAACGTAGGGCAAACATAAGTTTGTTTCACAATTTTGAATTTTTTGGGTTATGATAAAATGGAACGCTTTTCCGTTTTTTGGATAACAAAAACTGTGTAGAAGCTCAAGAGTTTTCCAACTTATCAGCCTGTGAATTTTCGGTTCGTTCGTCAAATTGATAAGATGATAACAGGAGTTTGGATTTGTACGATTCAGATGCTTTAATAGATGACTTTGATGATGCGCTGACTTCCGAGGCCAATGCCATCGACATGGATGATGATGATGACGATGTCATCCACTTGAGTGTCGATGACAGCGATATGGATGATCTGGATGACGATGACGACGATGGTGACGGTGAAGACTTCGAAGGGGGCGAAGAAGATTTGCTCAAGTACGACCTCGGCGAAACGTGGTCGGATGATCCGATCCGCATGTACCTCACGCAGATGGGCGAAATCCCTTTGCTTACTCGTCAACGCGAAATCTCGCTTGCCAAGCAGATCGAAGTGACACGCCGCAAGTTTCGCGCCAAGTTGTTGGAATGCGATTACGTGTTGCAACACGCCGTTCGTACGCTTGGCCGAGTCCACCAGAATGATTTGCCTTTCGACCGCACGGTGCAGGTTTCCGTGTCCGACAGCTTGGAAAAGCAGCAAATTATGGGACGTTTCCCGCTCAACCTCAAGACATTGCACTTGCTGATCCACCGTAACCGCCATGATTATATTGTGGCCATGAAACGCTCCGCCGACCCGGAAGAACGGTATGCACGATGGAAACGCCTTGCAAGAAGTCGCCGTCGCGCCATCCGATTGATCGAAGAACTTGGGCTTCGGACACAGCGTATCGAAACCATGATTACCACACTGGACAAGTTCAGTAAGCGGGTCGATGAACTTCGCGGTTGGATTCGGGCTCATCGGGCCGCAGGGTTGCCGGTCGAACAGCGGAGAGAATGGATTCGCGAGTATCGTCAGACTTTGTACGTGACGCAAGAGTCGCCAAAAAGTTTGCGCAATCGCGTCAAGTATGTCAAGGAAATGTTCGCAAAGTACCAGGAGGCCAAACGTGGTCTCTCCGAAGGTAACTTGCGACTGGTCGTTTCGATTGCGAAAAAGTACCGCAACCGCGGTCTGAGTTTTCTCGATCTGATTCAGGAAGGCAACGCCGGCCTTATGCGGGCGGTTGACAAATTCGAGTACCGTCGCGGCTTCAAATTTTGCACTTATGCAACGTGGTGGATTCGTCAAGCGATTACCCGAGCTGTGGCCGACCAAAGCCGCACCATTCGCATTCCCGTTCACATGGTTGATACCATGTCGAAAATGCGCAATGTTTCGCGCAAACTGTTGCAGGAATACGGCCGAGAACCGACCGTTGAGGAAACCGCCAAAGCGGCTAACTCGTGCGTCGATGAAACCCGCCGCATTTTGGCCATGAACCGTTTCCCGATCAGCCTCGACCGACCCGTCGGAAACAGTGAAGACAGTCATTTTGGTGACTTGCTTCCTGACGGCGATGCGGAAAATCCGGCCATTGGTGCGACGCAGGAAATGCTGCGTGTCCGAATTCAAAAGGTGCTCAAGTCGCTCAGCTACCGCGAACGCGAGATCATCAAACTGCGTTACGGGCTTGGCGACGGTTACAGTTACACGCTGGAGGAAGTGGGGCACATCTTCAAAGTGACCCGTGAACGCATCCGCCAGATTGAGGCCAAAGCCGTCCGCAAGTTGCAGCAACCCAATCGCAGCCAAGACCTTGTCGGCTTCCTGGATTGATCCGAGTCTGAAGCGTGAGCAAGGGAAGAGATACGGCGGCCACAGCGTGACCGCCCTGCCTTTTTCGCAATCTTACGATTGCGGCTCAATTCGGCGCGTCACAGGGTGACGCGGCTAACGTTATCGGCTTGTTGTCCTATTCCGTTTTCAACCCCTCCAACACTTTCAACGCATTCGCACGGCGGGACAGCATTTGATGCACGCGTTTGGCCAGGTCTTCGGCGTTCCCATCCTGGTCGTTGCCGTTGTTGAGCCATGCGTCGCCTTCTTTGACGAAGTAATTGCCGTCGTAAAGTTTGTCGTAAGCGCGATAGCCGAACACGAAAGCGTACTTGTCGTCCAGCACAAACGTTTCTAAGACGACAAATTCTTCGCGATAGGTTTTGGCCCATTCTCTCGAGACCACCTCATCATTCATCCGACGTTCATGTTCGGGAACGTCCGCAATTTTCGGGCGTCCGACGGTGATGCTCAGAATTTGTTCGAGTTTGTCCTTGCGATCGGACACGATGAGATTCTTTTGCGTCGCATAAGCCGCTTCGGGCGTACTGAGGTCGATCTTATCGGCGGGAAAATCGGCAATCCGCTTTTTCACCGGATAATGCTTCACGCCTTCGATGTCGAGATATTTTTCCAATGAGGTGACCACCGGTTTATTCGCTTCATTCTCGAATAATCGCTTAAACTTGGCAAGTGCCTTGTCAGGCGAATCAAAACGCTCGTTTCCATCGTTGAGCCATTTGCCATCAACTTTTTTGCACCATCGGGCATCATACGGGCTTTGCGTATTTTCACCGTCGAGTTTTGCAATGACAAATGCCGTTTGATTGTCGTAAATGTAAACCATAAGAATCTCCGCCGTTTTTATGATTTCCACCCAGTCGTCCTCCCAATTGAGGTACCAGTCAATATCACGTTGAGACATTGGCGGAATTTTTTTGGCATAATAGTCATGTAATGTGGCAATCACTTCTTTATCTTTGCTTGCCGAGATTTTACTATATGTCGCGTAAAGTGCTTCAGGTGTGGACACGTCGCCGTCTTTGAAATCGGCGACGCTCTTGTTGACCGGATAGTTCGTCCACAATGTGTCTGCTTGTTTCAGGTCGATTTCATCGCGAACGAGTTCAACGATTTTGGACGGTTCCTTACCGCCGGGCAACACTTCCAGACGCACCACCGATCCCTTGGGGCCGCGCAGCAGTTGCATCACATCGACAAACTGAAGCCCCTTGATATCCAAAATATCGCTGATCTTTCCTTGTCCTATTCCGATGATTCTGTCCTGCGGATGAATCTCACCGGATTTGTCCGCCGGCCCACCTTTGAGCACAGTCTCCACATCAACGTATCCGTCTTCGATGACTCCGATTTTCAGAGCCAGTCCGACTCCCTGAAAGTGCTTCATAAACTCCATAGCGGGATGCAATTCATCCCACATTGCCTTGACATCCTCGGGTGTCATGGCTTTCATAGCAACTTTATCATCACTCGGGCTAAACGTCACCGTTGCACCGGCGAGCGGTTTGCCGTCCATTGTGACGGTGCCGGTGACGGGCGAACGGGGATTACCGGTGTCAAGAGTGAATTGTCCGTCTTGATCCGTAACGGCGGTCTTCATCCCTTCCTGGCAAAAGGCCATGCCGACGCAGAGCAGCAGGGCGAGGGTTGCGACGCCGGCGGTCCAGAGTCGCGGCGACCGGTCGTACCGTTCGCCGGACAGTTCGGAGCTTGGCCGGTCGGCGAAATCGAGAATCGTGTCAATGCGTTTCATCATTTTATCCTTTCGTGAGAGGAACTGGAACGCCGTGCGATGTCGCGTACCGGCGGCCAGTTTGAGCAGTAAATCGGCGTAATCGCCGGGCGAGATATTTTTTGCCTGCCCCGATGACTGAAACAGAGCGGTTGTTCCACGGGACAGGACGAGCAGGTCGCACGCTTCATCGGCCGACAGGTCGCTTTGCCAAAGTGCGAGCCAGTAGAGCGGGTGCCAAAACAGCAGCGTGCCGCTCAACCGACAAAACAGCGAGGTGAGGTGGTCGCGGCGCGCGATGTGGGCCAGCTCATGCAGCAGAATGGCCTGGAACCCGGCGGCTTCGCTTTCCACCGGCGGCAATTGTGCGGCCAGTTCTTCCGGTAGCAACACCGCCGGATGCAATCCCCAGCACCAGACGGTCGGACTTTTCACGTCGTCCGAGGTGAACAAAATCGGCAGCGAGACGCCGGCAGCTTTGCTGCCCGGAGTACCGGTCCGGCCAAACAACTCGTGGAGCACTTTCGCACCGGCGAGCAGGGCTTCCTGTGATTCACGGTCGGGAAACGGTCGGGCGTGAAACATCAGCCTGCGCGACATCATCACGCCGAACATCAGCAGCAGCGTAAACAGCAGCATTCCCGAAATCAGCATTATGCCCAATACGTCGGCCACAATGCCCGATGCGGTCATGCCGTTGCGAACGGCGATGATTGTCGAGAGCGTCGGCGCGAACACGGCGGCAAAAACGCCCGTGCAGAGCAGAACATGTGCCCGCCACGGGGATTTGATGCCGAATTGAGCGAGCAACAGCGTCACGCCCAGGCAAAGCGTCGATTGCCATAATGCGAAGAGCAGCCAAGTGGTGGTGATGGTGGTCATGTTAGTGGCTAGTGGTTAGTGGCTAGTGGTGAGGGGTGAGGGGATAGGGAGCAGGGAGCAGGGGTAAGTTGTAAGTTGTGAGTTGTAAGTTGTAAGTTGTGAGTTGTGAGTTAGGGGTTGTAAGTTGCGAGTTGTTCTTTGTGTCCTTTGTGAAAAATCTTTGTGCCCTTTGTGGTAAAAAAATCGCTTTCTTAACCACAAAGTTCACAAAGGATGACACAAAGGACACAAAGCAGTCATTAATTTTGCCGGATGTTCCGTATATCCGGCGGTTATCGAAATTGCGTCCTTGCAGGACGCTGTTGCTTGCACGCCAGTCCCAATTCGACCGCTCGCATACACTCGCGGCTCGGATTCTTGCGGTAGTTCTTCTGATGATAACGACGGTTCTTTCGGTGATGACGGCGGTTTTGCTGATCATTGCGGCGGTTCTTCCGGTTCTGGCGGCGGTTCTTCCGGTGATGACGGCGGTTTATCCGGTTCTGGCGGCTGTTCATCACAAAAATTCGAGACTTTTTCAGATGAATTCATCATCGCGTGTGGTGATTACACCACTTCGTTTGGTATGCGATACTATCGCGTGTGGTGATATCACCACATCGTTTGGTTGTGATACTATCGCGTGTGGTGATATCACCGCATCGTTTGGTATGCGATACTATCGCGTTTGGTGTTTTCACCACTTCGTTTGGTGTTTTTACGTCTCCAAGTCGGAAATTTTTGAGAAGAACCCTCACCACTCACCCCTAATTCCCTGCTCCCTGCTCCCTGTCCCCTGCTCCCTGTCCCCTATTCCCTATCCCCTATTCCCTTTCTCCGCTTATGAATCATTTTCCGAATTTCATCCAGTTCCTCATCGCTCAGGTTGGTGTCGCTGAGAAAATGTTGGAACAACAGGGTTTTACTGCCGTCGAGAAAGGTTTCGGCAAAGGTGCGCAGCGAATCGCCGATGGCCTCGTTGCGCGATTTGACGGCGGTGTAAATGTACGCGCGACCGTTTCTGCCGACCGGCGGGCAGTGTTCGCCGCTTTGCGTGTGCGTGACCCAGCCGGTTTTTTCGAGCTTTTGCATCGTCGCGAGCACCGTCGTGTAGGCCAGCGGCGTGTCGCTTGATGCGTTCATCGCGTCGAGCACTTCCTGAACGGTCGCGCCCTTGCGCTGCCATAAAATTTCCAGCATCCGACGCTGCTGGATGCCCAGTGAGTTGAGTTCGGGTGGCATTTTTGAATACGAAATAACGGAGATACGAAACAATCGAAATTACTAGCGATGATTGTACTACCGCAAATAGTATTTGTCAAGAGGGAATCGCAATTTTTAAGAAAAAATCTCAAGGGGGCGAAAATCGTGACTGATCCGCTATAATATAATTGTTATCAACCAGCCCATTTTTTTTTGCGACCGTAGCTCGCAACTCGTAAACTCACATGGCCAAAGCACAAGTTTTACACGCAACGGAATACCTGAAGCAACCGGCACAATTTCCGCCCAAGCCGGTTTGCGTCCTGTTCGGCGGCGATTCGTTTCTCAAATCGCAGGCGTTCCGGCGATTGCGATCAACTCTGCTCGACGACGGCGACGCCGAATATTCCCTGACGCGATTCGACGGCAATCAGACGGCGTTTCCGATCGTGTTGAGGGAACTTTCGATGATGACCATGTTCGGCGACGGTCAGCGGGTCGTGGTTGTTGAAGACGCCGATAAATTCGTGACCGAGTATCGCGGCGAGTTGGAAGATTTCGCCGCCAAACCGTCGCAATCCTCAACGCTGATACTGCTCGTCGGAACGTTTCCGTCGAACACGCGGCTACACAAAACCGTTGACGAATCCGGGCGGTTGATCGACTGCAGTTCCCTGGGCGAAGCGGCAATCCCGAGATGGCTTGGTACTTGGGCACTCGCCGCGCACCGGTTGAATTGCGACTCGGCGGCAACCGAATTGCTCGTCGATCTCATCGGAACGGAACTCGGATTGCTCGACCAGGAACTGGCGAAACTGGCATTGGTCGTTCCCAAAGGCGGGAAACTCACGGCGGTCATCGTGCAGGAAAACGTCGGTTCGTGGCGCACACGAACGACTTGGGAAATGCTCGACCTGGCACTGGCCGGCAACGTACCCGAAGCGATCCGGCAACTTGACATGCTCATGCAGGCGGGCGAAAATCCCGTCGGCATACTTGCGCAGATTGCCTATACGCTCCGCAAGTTTGCCGCCGCAACGCAGTTGATTCTCGACGCGGAAAAGCTGGGAAAACGCCTCCATCTCCCCGCCGCACTCGAACAAGCCGGCGTCAAACGCTTCGTCATTCAAAAAAGCGAGGCTCAACTCAAGCGTCTCGGACGGCACCGTGGCGCGCGGCTCTGTGATTGGTTGTTGAAAGCCGATATTGATTTTAAAGGCGGCAGCCGCATCGCACCGCGTATTATTATCGAACAACTGATTCTGAAAATCGCCGCTCCCCAACTCAAGATGATGCAATGAGGTTTTCTACTGCAAAGTCGTTGAAATGACCTTCATTGCAAACAGCGGTTTGCATAAAACGGCAATTTGATATCGGTCAAGTGAAAGGGATTCCACCCTTGTCAAAAATATCCACGTTTGTTTCCTTAAATATCTCTTTCCGAGATGTGTCCCAAATGAAGAACCCGATGGGAAATTTTCCTGAGACATTGTCGAAAGTATTGGAAGGAATGATGAAGCACTTTTTCAGTTTTGCACGAAAGAACTGTCGGTACGTTGCAAAATTCGGTCCAGAAAGGGCTTTCAATTTAGAAAA
>Ga0082212_10006702_pt1 | contig 15402 bp, 9 predicted proteins | sample TergutNt197P3_FD_71548 | JGI IMG/M metagenome (GOLD analysis project Ga0082212, IMG submission 71548) | Neocapritermes taracua P3 segment gut microbial communities from Petit-Saut dam, French Guiana - Nt197 P3 | ecosystem: Host-associated > Arthropoda: Insects > Digestive system > Gut ...
TGACTGACAGTCGAGTGCAACATCCGTCAATTGACCAAGCACTTCAAGGTCATGGGTCGCTTAAAGCTTGTCATGGATGAAAGACGGTACGCCGCCAAAGCTTCTGGTTAATATCTTGATAATTGAATTGGCTTCGCCTCTGGCTTCACCTCTGGCCAGTAACGTTTGGGCGAATGGCGAAATGGTTAGAGATTCATCTGCATCACTCATTTGATTTTTTACCTCCATAACGTCTTCTTCGGTTAAATATTTTGAACTGGACAGCATGTAGCGAAGCAGTATTATCCAGCGTTCGGAATAACGCGGGGCATCAAATTTGGGTTTCAGCTTCCGGTAAATCCGCAATATCCGGTCTGCCACGTCTTTGTGAAAAACCGCCTGCATGACGGCCAAAACGCAGTTCAATTCCAAGTCCTCCGGCAGGTCGTTTTCATCGGTCAGCGTCAGATCGAGCAAAATGCCTTCGAAGTCGAGCATGTATTGCTCAATCCCTTTGATTGACCGGATCAACTTGCCGAGCCGAATGGGAGCGGTAAAATGACGTTCACCGTGATACACAATGATCGGCAAAACCGGCGGCAACATATAGCTTGCAAGTCGTTTTTCGTCTTTGGCCAAATTGTACTCACGCAACCATATCAGCACAATATACCGAAGCACCTGAAGCATCGTAAAACGGTCAGACGACGTTTTATGTTCCAACAGAACAAAAACGACAATGCTTTGATCCGTGCCTCGGAGCGGTATCTTGTAAATCACATCACTGTAGTGTGCTTTGAGTTGTTCGTCGATAAACGAGTCTTTCTCGCATTCCATACGGTCGAGATCGAGTAACTCCGCCAAAAACGGCACAAGCCAAATCAAAAATTGGCGAAACAACGCCGGCTCGCTAAACACCGACCTGAAAAACGGGTCATGCTGCGGCTGTAAGGTGATGTCTTGTTGTGCCGATGTTGGTTCGTCTGTACTCATCTCGCTCTCTATTCAATTATCTGTAGCAGTGATGACTCGTCCCTAATCCCTTAATCTTCGATCGGATTCGAGTTCACCGTCTTTGAGGCGGATGATTCGTTTGCTTCGGGCACCGACATCGTCTTCGTGCGTGACCAGGATGATGGTGCGTCCTTCTTTATTGAGTCTGTCGAGCAAGTCCAGGATTTCCGCCGTCGTAACCGAATCGAGGTTTCCCGTCGGTTCGTCGGCAAGGATAAAATACGGGTCGTTGACCAAACTGCGGGCAATGGCCACACGCTGCTGCTGGCCGCCGGAAAGTTGCGTCGGTCGGTGCCCGAGTCTGTCGTCCAGCCCGACCATGCCGGCCAGCTCGACGCATCGATCACGTGAATTACGGTTGAGGTTGCCCTGGTAATAAAGCGGAACCTCGATATTTTCAATGACCGTCAATTGTTGGATCAGGTTATATGCTTGAAACACAAAACCGATGCGGGTTGCGCGAATCGTCGAAAGGCTGGCGTCATCGAGTGTCGTCACGTTATCGTGGCCGAGGTGAATCGTCCCACGCGTCGGACGGTCGAGGCAACCGAGCAGGTTGAGCATCGTACTTTTGCCCGAACCGGATGCCCCCATGATGGCCACGAAATCGCCTTCCGGCACATCAAAAGTGACGCCGCGCAGCGCGCGAACCGTCTCACTTTTGAGGACGTATTCTTTGGCAACGTTTTCGAGTTTTGCGGCAAGCATTGTTTGAGTTGCGAGTTACGAGTTGCGAGTGAAATCCTCAGCACTCCTACACTAATCGGTCGGGGGACGATTGGGGCGATTGCCGCCGTCACGGCCACCCGGAGGTCTGTCACTTGGTGGTCTGTCACTTGGTGGTCTGTCACTTGGTGGTCTGTCACTTGGTGGTCTGTCGAAACCGCCTTCCGGTCGTGCGCGATCTCCCCCCATGCCGTCCGTACGCTCACGCATCGCTCTGCCGTCCAGCTCACCGCCCTGTCTGTCTAAATTGCCTTCCGGTAGCGTGTGATCGCTACCCGTGCCGTCGGAACGCTCACCCATCGCACCGCTGCCTGGTTCACCGCCCGGTCCACCCGGTCGTGCGCGATCTCCCCCCATGCCGTCCGGACGCTCGCCCATAGTACCGCCGCCCGGTCCGCCGCCCATGCCATCCGGTCCGCCGGGCCCGCCACTCGGACCATCCGGCCCGCCGGGACCTCGCCGTTGACGGGCACCGCCGACTCCGAATTCCTTTGCGCCGGTTCGTTCCTCTTCGGTCAAGACATGATTGATGTATCGCCATGCGCCATCGACAACACGGTCGCCTTCGGTTAACCCCAACTTGATGATGACTTCCTTGTCATTCGTTGCGCCTACTTCGACAGGAACCTTTTCCCATTTGTCATTATCGTATTTTATACAATAATACTGGCCGGCGTGTTCGAACAGGCATCGTACCGGGACCAAAATCGGCAAGTCCTCCATGTTAGGGTCGCATACGTCAATTTTGATCTGAGCGGTCAAACCGGGACGAATACCGGCCCGTAAGTCCTGTGGCAATTTGTCCAGATCGTTCATGGTGACAATGGTTTTGTATTCTTTGGTCATGGACCCCATAAAACCGTCTGGTTCGGGATAATCATTGACCAGTTTGACCGTTCCGGTGAAAACATGGGTCGGCATGGCTTCAAGCGTGATCGTTGCCGGTTGTCCCACTTTGACCAGCGAAACGCTTGCTTCGTTGACCATGCCGGCAACCTGCATTTGGCGCGGGTCGGGTAGACGGATGACCACCTGGCGGTCACGAACACTGTTGCCTTCCTTAATGATGTCTCTGTCATTTCGCCACGGCGTGTTCGGCGTCGCGTAAACCACCTGTCCGGCGATTGGGGCACGAATCGTGCAATTCTCCAACTGTTCCTTCAAGTATTTCAAGCGGGTGTCGTCGATTTTGAAGCTCAGTTCATCGGCTTCCAGTTTGGCTTTTGCGGTCTTGATTGCCGAACCCAGTTGCTGAAGCATTTTCAGACAAGTAATTTCGTTCAGCACTTTCAATTCCAATTCTGCGATAGCCATGTCATTTTCAAGCTGTTCTTGTTTGGCCTCGTCCGCTTTCACTTGCATTTCGGTCGCATACCCTTGTGCAAAGAGTTTGTTGGTATATTCCAGGGTATCTTTGGCACGACTCAGGTCTTCACTGGTTTTCGCGATCCTGTTTTCGATGGCTTTTTGTTCTTTGGGGTATGTTCCGTTCTCATATTCTTTCAAGTCAAGTTCCGCAATGTCCACGTTGACCTGCGACTGGAGTTTCGTTGCTTCGCTGGTGGAAACGACAATTTCCTGCTTGGCAACTCTTTCATCGAGATTGGAAGGGTCCAATTGACAGAGAACGACGCCTTCTTCAACTATGGTTCCTTCGGGGATGATCCAAACGATCAAGGTTCCGGTCGGGCTTTCCACCTGGCAACGAATGTCCTCGTTTTGGGCACTTTCAACGTTGCCGCGGTCGGTCACTTCATGGACGAAAACGCCGCGTTTGACTTCCTCGAAAATCACGCCCGTGGGAGTACCGGAATCTCCGGCAAACAAGTTGAAATACATTAATGCGAAAACCGTGCCGAGAACAAGAATGATGCCGATGGTTGTCACCATCACAAAGAAAACACTCTTTTTTGGGGCAGGTTTGGCGGCAGTCCATGCCTTTTGTTGATTTTTGTTTGATTGAAGGTTTTGCATGGGAACCAACGTATCTATCGATTGAGGAGAAGTGTGGTGAAAAAAGCGGAATTCGGCGGGTTCAAATAATGGCATTAATATATACAACAATATATACAACCGTGACATCGGTGAAAAGTTTTCCGATCTTTCGGGATGTCAGTGCAAACGATTTCTATTATACACCTCCCGATTTTAGTTGTCATTAACAAAACATGATATTGGTGGAGATTAGCCTTTGCCAGGAAAAAATTATCTCAAAATATAAAAACTTGGCAAGCCAGGCAATTTTCGCTTGATAGTCTTCCCGTTTTTTTGCGGTAAAAAAATAATTTTTCACTTTCAATCGTTAGTTTTCCTATTGCTTGGCCGATGATAACAACAGGATTTTGTAGTGCTACCCACTAGGTAGTTGTACGAAAATTTGTAATATGGGTTATATGTAGCGATTATTCCGCAAAAATATTGGTATTAAATGGTGTACATCATTCCATCGCTTGGAGATTGTTAACTTATGAAAATATTTCCTTGGTCGGTCAAAATACTTTTGATTTTTGTCGCGTCTCTGTGTGTTCATGGGATGGTTCTCGCGGCAAATCTCCCCAAGAAACAGGCGAGTCATGTCGTCGAGCTTCCGATTCAAAATGTTGACAAGCGTCCGGTTATTTCGGAAGTAACACTGTCCTACGACGGTCGCCGGATGGCAACGGCCGGGGACGATCATTATGTCCGAATTTGGGATGCAAAAACCGGCGAATTGCAGAAAGAGTTTTATGCTCATGACGATTGGGTTCGCGGCGTGGTTTTCAGTCCGACGGGCGACCAGCTTGTGACGATCGGGCAGGACGGCCAAATTAAAATCTGGAATCTTGGCTCATTGGGCACACCCATTTTGATTCGCGACAAGGTTCTTGGGGCCAGGAAACTCGTTTTCAGTCCCGACGGGACGAAATTTGCCGTCAGTGGTTTTGACCCGGCGGTTTATTGTTTCGACATGGCCTCGCAAAATCTCTTGTATCGCCTTGCCGCGCCGTCGGAAAGCATGACGGCGATGCAATTTTCGCCGGATGCCTCGTTTTTGGCCGCAGGGGGACGCAACGGCATCGTGCGGATTTGGCGGCTGGACATCGGCGGTGAAGTGGCGAATATCAAGGGCGACAGTCGCCGTGTCAACGCTTTGGCTTTCAGCCCGGACGGTAGTCAACTTGCCCTCGGCACCAACGGCAGCCGCATCAGTATTTGGAATCCCCGGTCGGGGAACATGATTTCCGTACTGCCCGAACGTTACGGCAAAACGTATTCGTTGCAATATTGCGGCATGGGCGTGCTGGCGTCGGGCGAAAGTGACAATGTCATCCGTCTTTGGGATTTGAACGGCAAACGCGAGATGACCAACCTGGTCGGCCATACCGGAACTGTTTCGTCACTGTGTTTCGATGAGCAAATCAACAGTCTCATCTCCGGCAGTTTCGATACCACCATACGCTATTGGGCCATGGTGCAATAGCCTAACCCATTGCAGCCGGGAGCGCAACCACTGCCACCAGCGTAACAACGCAGTGAAGCGACCGAATTGTGTTGCGTTTCGTCCGGTCACTGCGCTACGCTCCGTTCCCGGCTGCCATTGATTGATAACACCGTTTTTTTGACAATCGTTTGTTTCATTTTGTGAGGGTGTCGGCAGGTTTGTTGATTCCTCCCCGTGCATTGACTGCAAATCGACACTCTTGAATCGTTTGGAACTTTGGAGGTATATCGTGGGATTACTCAGTTTTCTTACTGGCACCGGTCAACCGCAAATCGGCGATTCGGTCACCCTCGTCGTCACTGGTCATGACACGTCGAGCCGCGTGCGCATTTTACCGACGTTCGGAACTCGCAAAAAGAACAAGGTCAAAAATCCTTCCGTCCGCCGCGTCTGCCGGGTCGAGCAACTGGAAAGTCGCGAGATGCTGGCCGTCGATCTGATCAATTTCGGAAGCGTTTATCTTGAGCCCAATGTTGACAATGACTATGATCCCAATTCATTCATCATCACATGGACTGGTGGTGAAACCGATACGAAACTCGACAAGGTCGTCATTTCGCTCGACAAAAACGGGAACGGGAAGTATGACCCGCTTGATCTCGTTTTCAACACCACGGCGACGGACACGTATGGATATGGTGCCCGGTTCGATGAACAAGGTAATCCCTGTACCTGGTACAATGCGTTCGATACCACGCAGTGGGACATGGTGAACCGTTATGTCATTTCCGATGACCAGATGACATTGACCATCTACTTCAATGATTTCACCGCAGGAATGGAATTTACCTTCAGCATTGATGTCGATGCCATTCTGGAAGTGGACGCGAATGGCATTCCCACTTACGGTGACCCGATCGTCTCCGGGGCTGTCTTTCAGGGATGCACGATCACGGCGACTTTTACGCACGAAAACTTCTACGATCTGACCAGCAAAGCCGTCTTTGTGGATTATTTTGACGATTACATCGTGAATGAGAATGGCCAAAGAGTCAAGGACACTGATAAAATCAATGCCATTCAGGAGAAGCTGAAACTTCCGGATGACAATTACAACCGGCCGGGAGAAAGTTTCAATAACCTTTACGCCGCTTCGGCGGGTGCATTGAAAGTTGCCCCGCCGCAGACGCCGCTTCCGATCACGATTTCCGGGAACGTCTATGAAGACAACAACATGAACAACGTCTTCGACACGAATGAAGTCGGGATAGCCGGTGTTCATTTGGAATTGTTCAAGTGGAATGATTCGCAAGGAAAATACGTCACGACAGGTCAAACGACCACGACGGACTCAACCGGATATTACAAATTTGACAACGTGTTACCCGGCAAATATCAGATTGTGGAAACGCAACCGGACGGTTACCTGAGCGTCGGTTCGCAACCCGGCAAAGTCAACGGCGAAACGCGGGGGCAATCGCAAACGGTTGACATTCTTGCGGAAATCACGTTGCTCGGCGGCGATGACAGCATCAACAACAACTTCGGCGAGGTGAAGCCCGGTGCGTTGAGCGGTTACGTTTACGAAGACGACAACGACAACGGCATCAAAGACCCGAGCGAACAAGGCATCGGCAACGTCAAAGTCGATTTGTACGTCTGGGATGCCGCGCAGTCGAAATACGTGTTTCAGAAAAGTACGACAACCGATTCGCTGGGGTACTATGAGTTCAAGAATCTCGACCCGCTCAAAACGTACATGCTCAAGGAAACGCAACCGACGGCTTATCTCGACGGCAAAGAAACCGTCGGAACGCTGGGCGGCGAATTGCCGGCGGTTGACGACGACACGATCCTCAGCGTTCACGTCGGGGTCGGACAGTTCGGACAGAATTATAACTTTGGGGAACTGAAATCCTCGTCGATCAGCGGACACGTTGCCGCCGACAAGAACGATAACAACGTCCTCGACCCCGTCGATCAATACCTGGCCAACGTGACGATTCACTTGTACGATGCCAACGGGAAACTCATCGGGACGACGACAACCGATGCCAACGGTTATTACATTTTCAATGACCTCAAGCCGGGCATTTACGAAGTGACCAGGGAAGGGGTTGAAGGTTATTTTGACGGTCCGAGTTTCCCCGGAACGGAAGGCGGAATTGCCGCCGCGACGGACAAAATCACGAGCATCTTTTATGCCCAGGCCGGTACGCATGGCCTGAATTACGATTTCCTTGTGTATCAAGGCGGTTGCATCGAAGGTTACGTGTATGAGGACGACAACAATAACGGCATACGCGAACCCGGCGAAAAGGGCATCGCCGGAGTGATCATCACGCTGTACGACGGTACGGGCAAATATCTCGCCGAAATGGTCACCGACGAAAACGGCATGTATCGTTTCTGCGGGCTTGAGCCGAACAAGGAATACACCGTCAAGGAAACGCAACCTCCGGGTTACTGCGACGGCAAGGATTCGCAAGGTACCGTCAACGGCGTGAAATACGGCGATCTTTCGGTGAGCGACACGATTTCCGGCATTCCCGTCAAGCCGGGTACCAAGGGCGAGGAGTTCAATTTCGGCGAGTTGAAATATTCGTCGATTGCCGGTTACGTGTATGAAGACCTCAACGACAACGGCGACAAGGAAGCCGGTGAACCGGGAATCGGCGGCGTGACGATTGAGCTTTGGGTATGGAACGACGCGGAAAACAAGTACGTCAAAACCGGTCGCACGGCAACAACGGACGCGAGCGGTTATTATGAGTTTACCGACCTCTGTCCGTACAAGAGTTTCCGCATTGTGGAAATTCAGCCCTCCGGTTACATCAGCGGCAAGAACAAGGAAGGCACACTCGGCGGAACGGCCAGCGATCCCAACGATTGGATTACCGACATTGTCATGACGCCCGACCAACACGGGAAAGATTACAATTTCGGCGAACTTCGCGTGGCCACACTCAGCGGCTATGTTTATGAAGACGTGACGCTTGTAAACGGTCGCACCGACGGCACGAAAACCGACAACGGCATCCGGGATGCAGGAGAAAAGGGAATCGCGGGTGTTACCGTGCAACTTTGGAAATGGGACGACACGGCGAAGAAATACAATCTGGTCACGACGACGAAAACGAACGCCGACGGGTATTACGAGTTCAAAGGTCTGATGCCGGGACGTTACCAGATCATCGAATTGCAGCCGGAAGACTACTTCGATGGCAAGAACTCGCTCGGCTCTTTGGGCGGTACGAACCTCAACGACAGCGACATTTTCACCGAGATCATCGTCAACTCCGGCGCAAACGGCATCAATTACAATTTCGGCGAACTGACGCCGGCGAAGATTTCCGGTTACGTGTTCCAAGACGGCGACGTGATCAAATACACCGAAACGAAGCCCAATGTCGAAGACGTGCGCAGCGGTATCTGGGGGGCCGACAGCAGGCCGATTGCCGGTGTGACGCTCATTCTGTGTTGGGGGAATGGCGACCACATACTTGATGAAAACGGCAACATGATTACGACGGTGACCGATGTGGGCGGTTATTATGAATTCGTCGGCCTGCCGCCGGAAAATTACGGCATTCGCGAGATTCAGCCGGCGGATTACGAAAAGGGCATCAACACGCCGGGCAGCCACGGCGGTTACGCACAAAGCCCAGGCAGACCGCTTGAGCCGACGGCTTTGTCGTTGCTGGCCGGAAACAACCCTGACAACTTGATTTATATGATCAACGTCAATTACGGCGAACACTCTGTTTACAACAATTTCAGCGAAGTGTTGTTCTTGCGTCAGGAAACACCCCCTCCTCCGCCGCCCCCGCCACCCCCGACACCGTATAATTATCCCGGTCCCCCGAACATGCCGCTCGGAAGTCCGGGGCCAACCGGCGGTCTGGTTTATACACCGCCTTCGCTACATCAGTCATGGACTCCCGGCATCGGGGGCGGCGGTATGCCGGATTCCTACACGTGGCACTTGAGTGTCATCAACGGCGGTTACCCGCGTTCCGTGTTGAACGATTTCGATGTGGCCGCCGGTTACCGCGCTCAGGGCGTTTATATGAATGTCGCGTGGCAGGCGTATGATATGGGGCTGACACAGTGGGTCATTTACAACGCAGAAGGACGTGCCGAAGCGATGTACAATTTCGGTCCCGGCTTCGGAGTTCCGGTTGCAGGCGACTTCAACGGCGACGGTGTTGCGGAATTGGCCGTTTATTACGGCGGTTACTGGTACATCGACTTGAACGCCAACTACACTTGGGATGACGACGACCTTTGGGTCAAGATGGGTTCGGATACCGACCAGCCGGTGGTCGGTGATTGGGACGGTGACGGCAAAGCAGATGTCGGCGTATTCGGACCGGAATGGGCCGGCGATTCGAACGCTCTCAAGAACGAGCCGGGCTTGCCAACCGACTTGAACCAGAAGGTTGCTCTTCGTCCCAAGAACGTGCCGCCGAATCCGCAAGATGCTCCGGCAACACCGCGTGCCATGAAGCACACGACGCGCGGTCGTGTTCGGCTTGATGTCATCGACCATGTGTTCCGTTACGGTTCCGATTCCGACCGCGCGGTTGTCGGCGACTGGAACGGCGACGGTTCCAAGAAAATCGGCGTCTATCGCAACGGAACTTGGTACATCGACTACAACGGCAACGGTCGGTGGGACGCGAGCGACATCGAAGCCAAAACCAATGCACAGTCAGGCGACATTCCGATAGTCGGCGATTTCACCGGCGAAGGCATTGACCGCATCGGGTTATATACGCCGTCAACGGGCCGCGTGATCGTCGATACCAACGGCAATTTCCAATTCGACCAAAACGACCTGGTGTTTTACCTCGAAGGAATCGACGATGTTGAGGCCTACCCGGTGGTAGCCGACTTCAACGGTGACGGCATTGATCAGATCGCGTTGGTGAAGCACGTCGAAAAAATCCCGTTGCAAACCCGCGTCATGCCCAACAGCCCCGCGTCGAGACCGGTGGGGTTGGAAGCACCGAGTCAGCCACAGGTTGCGGATGAATTTATCATCCCCGGCGAATTCGGGGGCAATCAAATTTTGAACGGTTCGGGCACCGGCTCTGAGTAAACGACGTATGTATCATGGCAAAGGTAACATAGCAAAGGTAGGGCGGTCACGCTGTGACCGCTCTTTCTTTTTCTTGGCCGGTTGGGTACAATAATATGTATTCCGTATGTTCATTTCGATTCTCATCATTTTCCCTCAATCCCATCATGTTTCGCCAAACGACGCTCGACAACGGGCTGGAAATCATCGCCGAATGCAACGATGCCGCTTATTCGTTCGCCACAGGTTTTTTCGTCAAAACAGGAGCACGCGATGAATCGGACGACGTGGCCGGAGTCAGCCATTTTCTCGAACATGCGATGTTCAAGGGTACGCCCACCCGGTCGGCGGCGGATGTCAACCGCGAACTCGACGAACTGGGAGCTTACGCCAACGCTTACACGACCGAGGAAACGACCTGTTATTACGCCGTGCTGTTGCCGGAGTTGCAAGACCGTGCGATTGATCTGCTCGGTGATATTTTGCGCCCCTCGCTCCGTCGGGACGACTTTGAAACGGAAAAACAGGTCATTCTCGAAGAAATCAAAATGTACGACGACCAACCGCCGTTCGGAGCGGACGAAAAACTCCGCGAGTTGTTTTTCGGTGAGCACCCGCTCTGGCGTTCCGTGCTTGGTACCTGCGAGAGCATTGAGCAGTTGACCGTCGAACAAATGCGGGAGTATTTCGAGCGGCAGTACAGCCCGAACAACATCGTGTTGGCAGCGGCGGGCAACGTCGATTTCAATGCCCTCGTGCGCAAGGTCGATCAGATGTGCGGGCATTGGCAACCTCACCATGTCGAGCGCAAGCGGCAACGTCCGACAGTGAACAGCGGCTTTCATCTCATGCACAAAGACTCGGCTGTGCAGCAGTACGTCATGCAGATGTTCAACGGCGTGGGCGGCGACGAGTCAAACCGTGAGCGTTACGCAGCGTTTCTGCTGACGCATGTCATCGGCGATGAGGTTGGCAGTCGCATGTACTGGAACCTGCTCGACCCTGGTTTGGCCGATTCGTGCAGTTTCAGTATGGTCGAATACACCGACACCGGAGTGTATATCATGTCGTTGAGTTGTACCCCGGACATGGTGCAAGAAAACATGCAATTGATCGATGCCATTTATGCCGACATTCAGTCGCACGGCGTTATGGAAGAGGAACTCACGCGAAGCCGCACGAAAACGCTTTCACGTGCGGTACTGGCCAACGAAATCCCGGGCAACCGCCTGTTCGCTTTCGGTAACGAATGGCTGCAAGACCGCAAGTATTATACGGTGCATGAGGAACTTGATTTTCTGCGTAATGTGACGCTTGACGACATCAACGAGATTTTGATAAAATACCCATTGACGCAACCCTGCACCATCACTGTCGGCCCGTTGGAGCAATGGAAATAGCCGTCGGGAGATTCGAAACAGATTGACAGACTGACTTATGCGGACAGAAGACGACCTCGATGGCATTTTGAAAATAGCAACAAAAAGGCCGTTCGACGAGCTTTTGCAAGTGACAGGCAAGTTGCGTGAGCAGGCATTTGGAACGGCTATCGAAACTTGCATGATCGTCAACGCAAAGAGCGGGCTGTGTTCTCATAATTGTGCGTTTTGTTCACAAAGTGTCCATCACAATTCGCAAGTCACGACGTATCCGCTATTTGAGACGCAAAAACTGGTCGCAGATGCAGAAGCGGCCGCCAACTGTGGGGCGATGCACTTTGGCATCGTTACCGGCGGAGCAACCGTTTCGCAGCAGGAACTTGCGCAAATTGCCGAAGCCGTGTCGATCGTGTCGCAATCAGGCAGCATAAAAATGTGTGCCTCATTGGGGAAGCTCGACCACGACTCGCTTGCGATGCTCAAAAAAGCCGGACTGACACGGTATCACCACAATCTCGAAACCTCGGAAACGTTTTATCCGACGATTTGCAATACACAAAGCTGGCAGGAGCGTTACGAAACCGTCCGCCGGGCAATCGACGCAAAACTCGAAGTGTGCAGCGGGGCATTATTCGGGCTTGGCGAAAGCTGGGAAGATCGTGCAAATTTGGCAATATGCCTCAAAGGACTCGGTGTCACCAGTGTGCCGCTCAATTTTCTGCACGCCCACCCCGGCACGCCACTGGCCAATCACAAACCGTTGCCTGCCGAAGAAGCCTTGCGAATTATCGCTCTGTTTCGCCTGTTGATGCCGGAAACGTCGCTCCGTATTTGCGGCGGCAGGCCGAAAATCCTTGCAGAACAACAAGTTCGGATGTTTGATGCCGGTGCAAACGCTCTGATGACCGGCCACTATTTGACAACTCATGGCATCACACCCGATTCCGATCGCCAAATGATCGAACAACTCAATCTGGTTTGGGTATAATTTTCTCTCATTATCTCTCTTGCACTCAATTTCTGAAATTGTTAAACTCTGCCAGTTTTTACGTTAAGAACAAAAAACTGTACAAATGCACAGAAACACCCCAGTGTTGTCATAATAGTCAAAATACAAAGGATAGCGAATGGAAGCGCATCACTCACTACTGACAATGGCCAATCGTCATTTTCATGCAAGGGAATGGGAGAAAGCCCTTTCGATTTTAGAGTCGATTCAAATTCAAGAAATCGAGGACATCGAGTTGCAGGCCGACTTGTATTTCCTGCTTGGCCAGACGCTCCAAGTGGTCGGATGTGACACAGAAGCCTGTCATCATCTTACACAGGCTACGGAAATCTGCCCGGATTGGCCGGACCCGTTCATCGCCTTGGGGCAATTATATTTTGATCGCGGCGAACACGAAAAATCGTTGGTTTCCTTTCGCGCAGCAGCACAAGTCGCACCAGACGACGGTTCAACTTGGTTGACCATTGCCCATATTGAGCAGATTCTCAAAAATCACACCGCAGCCATTCAAGCGGCTCAGAGAGTCTTGCATCTCGACCCGGATTCGGAATCGGCACATCTGATTTTGGCCGAATCGCTCCGCAAAACAGGCCATTCCGACAAGGCAATAACGCATTGTGAAGAAATCATTCGCGATAACCCAAATCATATCAACGCTTTATATGGTTACGGTCAGGCGTTGTTGGCGACGGGCGACCTCCAACGCGGCTGGCTTGGTTTTGAAGCACGGAGGTTGTGCGAGGCCGGCACTTGGGGGAATCATTTCCTGCCTGATTGGAATGGGGAAGCCGGAAAACTCTGTTCGGTATTGGCTTACGGCGAAGGCGGGATCACGTCCGAAATTCAATTTGCCTCGTGTCTGCCCGATTTGGCCAAACAGGTTGGGCACTGTTTTGTCGAATGTACCCCTCCACTTTGCTCGCTCTTTGAACGTTCCTTTCCCGGTATGACGATCATCAGTCAAACCGGCCAAGCCATCGTCCCCGACGAATATCCCGGTATGTACTTTGATGCACAGGTGGCGTTTGGTAGCCTGCCGCGATTTTTCCGGACAAATTTCGATCAATTTCCAACAGAAACGCCTTATTTAGTCGCCGATCCACAAAAAACGGCAAACTGGAAACGACTGTTCGATGACCTGCCCGGCGAACGCAAAATCGGGATTTTGGTCGAAGGTTCATGGGCAACGGAGCCAAAGGAACAATGCCGCATCCCATGGGACGGCATTGCGAAGATATTGGATTCCACATCGTCGGATGATGTTCGCTGGGTCAGCTTGCAACACGGAAGTTGCCGGAAAGAATGGCGGGAATTCTGCGAAAGCACATCGGCAAAAGTCAGTCATTTCCCGGAAGTATTCGGCAAAGACATTGACGAACTGGCAGCCATGACCGCAGCACTTGATCTGGTGATTGCCCCTTCCGGTTTTCAGGCCCACCTCGCGGCGGCACTTGGCGTACCCTGTTGGGTCGTATTACCGCAAGATTGTGATTGGCATTGGCACCTTTCGAAAAATTATTCGCCTTGGTATCCAACGGCACGGTTATTTCACCAAAAACACGGCGAAACCTGGGACCGACTTTCACAACGCGTCTTGGTCGCACTGCATTCATATCTCAGTTATGATGATCAAATCCCGGTCATCTCTTTCCCCGAGACCAACGTGAGGGTAGCGCAAAGCGTCAAATGCGGTTGATTGTAACGAAGTGAAAGTGACCGGGGCATTCCATATTCGGCCCGGTCACTACGCTACGCTCCGTCCCGGGCTACTGCCATTGTCGGTTAAAGACTCACTCTCAATTCCAAGTCACCGTTCGACATGCACGATACGGCCTTCGACGCGGATTTTGCCTTCTGCGAGGAGTTGGATCGCTTCGGGATAAGCAACCCGCTCGACTTCAAAAACACGGTCGTTGAGCGAACTGACCGTGTCGGTTTCAAAGACGTCGATTGCTTTCTGAAGAATGACGGGACCATGGTCGTATTCGTTATCGACGAAATGAACAGTGCAACCGGTCACTTTAGCTCCGTACTGCAAGACGGCCTGGTGAACATAATCACCAAAATAACCTTTCCCGGCAAAGGCGGGAATCAACGCCGGGTGAATATTCAAGACACGATTCTGGTAAGATTGCGGAACAAACAGTAACTTGATATAACCCGCCAGAATAACGTAATCGACATCGGCCTCGTCGCAATGGCTGAAAATGGCCTGACTGAACGTATCACGGGAATCATGGTCTTTCCGCTCGACAATCTGGATGGGAATGCCGGCTTGTTCGGCGTATTGCAGTCCTCTGGCCTGCGGTGTGCTGGCGATAACCAATCGGACATCGGCCGCAAGCGATCCGGCTTCGATCCGTTCCAGCAAGTTTTGCAATGTTCGCCCTGTCCCGGAAATTAACACGGCAAGCGAAACACGTTTTTTCGGTTTTGTGGAGAAGGACATTATCGAACAATTTTCAACAATCCGTGAGGTGTTACAACTGACGACTGCAAATTGATTACCGCTCACTAAAAACAGAAACAAAAAAACGGAGAGGACAGGATTTGAACCTGCGGAGCCCTTACGAGCTCACGGGTTTAGCAAACCCGCGCATTCGACCACTCTGCCACCTCTCCAGTCGAGGATTAGAATGATTTTACCATTTTTCGCGCCGAAATCAAGAGGGGGAAAATGGCTTCTTGAGAAAAATATGGCGAACCTAACCCAAGTTCGACAGTCTTGCCCATATCGTTCTTGTTTTTCCGAGGTCGGTGCCAAGAAATCTTCACTACATTGGGTTGAAAA
>Ga0082212_10006703_pt1 | contig 15401 bp, 12 predicted proteins | sample TergutNt197P3_FD_71548 | JGI IMG/M metagenome (GOLD analysis project Ga0082212, IMG submission 71548) | Neocapritermes taracua P3 segment gut microbial communities from Petit-Saut dam, French Guiana - Nt197 P3 | ecosystem: Host-associated > Arthropoda: Insects > Digestive system > Gut ...
GTCATTCACTCACCACGAAGATCACGAAGAACCACGAAGAATATTTTTAAAAAACCTTCGTGTCCCTTCGTGCTCTTCGTGGTGAAAAGAGGTAGTTGTTTTGATACTGTTTCTTAATTGTTAGTCAGTTCAATTTGAGGTAAACCATGAAAGACATCATTAGTCTCTTTATTGTTACGCTGTGTTCCACAGCATTGTTTGCACAGACGACTTATACCACAACGGTCAGTAGTGAAAATCAACAGGTCGTCAAAGGACTGGGCGGAGGTTTGCCGTGGCCGAGTGCCGGTTGCGGATTTCCCATCACCGACCATCCCGACGGGATGGAACTTTTACTGGACATGGGTATTTCGGTAGCGCGAATTTATTGGCATAACCAAGCCTCACTCTTCGACGAGAACGGCGATCCGACCACACGTGGACAAACGTTAATCAAGGGAGTCGTTGAAGAAGTCCGCTGGCTGAATGAAAACAAAATTCCCTACAACATGGACGGCGGCATCAACAATATGCCGCGCGATTGCTACTTCAATGACGGGGCAACCGGACATCTGTTACCAGAATACGAACAGGCACTGGCCAAAAGCATGTTGCACGTCCTGAATGCCATCAAGGAAGCCGGTTTGGAATTGCCAATGGTTGTCGTTCCTTTCAATGAACCGAGCGCACCGATTAGTATCTCGAATCGCGGTCCCCAGACAGGATCAATGTCGAGAGATCAACTCGTAAGAATCATCAAGTTGTTTCGAACGGAACTGGACAAGGCCGGTTACAAGGATGTTTTGCTTGGTTTCAGTGAAAACGGCCAACCGATGTATGCCAATTTTTATGCAGGGAACGACATCGGCGGCAGTCGTAGTGCTTATGGGGGACTTTTTGTCAATGTTGCCAATGATGAAAAATTATGGCCCTTCTTTAATCCCGCTTCGCCACGCTATGATGCCGAATTGGACAAGGCTGTCGGTGCCTTCACTTGCCACGGCTATTACCCCGGTGTCGGTGACATCAACGACTATGTGGCCGGATATCATTTAACCAACAAGGGCAGAGATAATTGGCAGACGGAATATTGTCTCTGGGGTGGCAATTACAATGACATTCCCGCAAATTATAACCAAGAAGTTCTCCGAAAATTCATTTCGGACATGGCTTTTTTCCAATTCAATTATTGGGAATTTTGGAATATCTGGAACACCAGCAGTCCTGCCCCATGCACTGACATCCTGTGCGGCGGCAGCGATCGCCAGAACAGGAAACCTGCCGCATATTATGCCTTGCGAAAAGTTTTCAAGAACATTACGCCCGGTGAGACTTATGTACGACGGATTGACTCGGATATACCTGATTTTAGGGTGGCGAATGCCTCTGCGATGAATGCTGTAGCGTTTGTCAGTTCCAACAAAACGGTGGTCGTTTTGATCAACAGTTCTGCCAACAATGTTTCGACAAACCTGAAAGGGCTGTTCGGAAAGTCGGCGGAAGTGTTCCAAATCGACGGTACAGACAAGAACCTTTTCAATACCGACTTGACTTTAGCCGGTACTTCGGTTATTACGGAGGGAGTCATTGACAAAATTGACTTACCGGCAGGCACAATTACGATTGTCGTCACAAATGGCGGTAATGACCGCGATTATCAGATTGCCGCGTGGCCGCCGGAAGACACTGAATTTGACTTTTACGATGCCCCCGGTTTTACCTTGCTTCCGTCGAGCCGCAAGACTTGGGTCGGTCAGAAGCCGATGGTCAGTTTTTTTGATTCATTATGCCAAATATCAAAAAAAGCGACACTGTATCATGAAAATGGTAAATTGGCTTTTCACACAAAGTCACGGGGGCACAGAGGTAGGGCGGCCACGCCGTGGCCGCCGTTTTCTCCTGCCTTTGTGCCTCTTTGTGAAACAAAAACAGCAACGGTTTTGTTCATAAATAATTTACACATAACATGTTGCGATATTATTTATCCATTATGTTGCTACAGTGCGGAAAAAGCAGTGTTTTAGCAAATTCGCTACTTTAACCAACTTTCAGCTTTCATTGCATTTTTTATTTCCAGCCCAGTAATATCATCGGCAATGTATCGTCTCAACGGTTTCTTGAAAAAATGAATCACCATGCAAAACACAGACATCATTATTATCGGCGGCGGGCCGGGTGGGTATATTGCGGCGGTGCAGGCGGCGCGACTTGGTTTGACCGTCACGCTCGTTGAAGAACGCGAACTCGGCGGCGTGTGTCTCAATCGGGGCTGCATTCCGACCAAAACGCTGGTTGATACGGCCAAATCGATAGACGCCGTCAACGCGGGCAAACGTCGCGGTATTGTGTCGGCAAGTCCGATCGGCATTGATCTCAAAACCGCCGTGCAGTTCAAGCAGCGGGTCACCAAGCGGCTCGGCATGGGAGTCGAATCTCTTCTGCGCGATTCCGGCGTCAACATCGTCAAAGGCACGGCAACCGTCCGGCCTGATTTGACGGTCGAAGTTATCGGAGGAGAAACGTTCCAGGCAAAAAAGATCATCCTTGCGACCGGCACGGTGCCGATGCGATTGCCGATACCCGGCGCAGACGATCCCCGCGTGTTGACCAGCGACGATTTGCTCGAACTGGAAACCGTGCCCGATTCGCTTGCCATACTTGGCGGCGGTGTCATCGGCGTTGAAATGGCACGCATTTTCAGCACCTTCGGCGCGAAAGTACAGGTCATTGAGGCACTCGAACGCTTGTGCCCCTTTCTTGACGCCGATGTTTCCGCAACGCTCACGCAAACGATGACCGCCCGAAAGATTAAGGTCTCAACCTCCGCGAAGCTCGAACGCATCGAACCGCTTGACGACAAACTCGTGTTGCATCTTGCAGACAGTTCCAGAGTTGAAGCCTCGCTTATGTTGCTGGCCGTTGGTCGCACGGTTGATACAAGAGCGTTTGCGTCGCTCAATCTCCGGCGTAACGGCCAATTTCTTGCGGTTGACAACGCCATGCAAACATCGCACCCCGACGTGTATGCCGTCGGCGATGTCAACGGTCTTTGCTTGTTGGCACACGCGGCCTATCGCATGGGGGAAATCGCGGCGTCTCATGCTGCGCGAACTTTGCGGGATGATGCGTCGATTCCCACAGCGGAGTTTCATGTCGAATTAGTACCGGGCGGGATTTTCAGCGATCCCGAAATCGGTTACGTCGGTCTCACCGAAGCCCAAGCCGCCGAACGTTACGACGAAATTCGCGTCGGCCGATTGCCGCTGGTTGCCAACGGTCGCGCCGTGACGGCCGGTCACACCGACGGTTTCGTCAAGGTCGTTGCCGATGCAAAAACGGAACGAATCGTCGGTGTGCAAATCATCGGCCTGTTCGCATCGGAATTGATCAACGAAGCGGCCACCGCCATTGCCAACGACCTGACCGTGACTCAATGGGGACACGTCATTCACGCGCACCCGTCTATCGCCGAATCAATGCCCGAAGCCGCTCTCGACTGCTTCAGACGCTCGTTGCACCTGCCTCGCAAAACGGTATAATGCCGGTGAGTTCTCCTTTTTTTGCACGCAGAGGCTTCCGCCAGAAAATAAAATGTCAGCACGATGTTTCGGCGGTCACGGCGTGACCGCCCTACCTCGTCACGAAACTTTCTGGCGACAGCCAGATAACGCAGATTTTGATGGATTTGCACAGATGGATTGATCCGCAGATACACGTGAGGATTCATCCGCAGATTGACGTGTTTCTTCTGCCGCAGCGCAAGATTTGCGCAGATTTTTGTGATGTTTTTAAAATCATCTGCGAAAATCGGCGTGTATCTGCGGATAAAAACACGGAATTGTTGATACCGTTCCAGAGATGTTGATACGCGTGCCAGTATTGTTGATTTGAGTACAAAAAGGCATGACAAAAGCGTGATCACGGAAGATATTATTGTCAAGCGCGATGAAAAAATCATTGCTAGTCAGAAAACAATCATGACCACCAACGATCAAAGCACTGTCAGAAACAACAAAAGCACTGTCGGATACATAAAAATCGCGGCAAGTCACGCTTCAATCGCGAGATTTTTGAAAAATGACAAGGCCGCAAAACCGTTAGATGCGGTAAAGAGGGGTGAGGGAAGGGTATGTGTGTCGAAATGATCGTCCTGAAAAGCATGAGCGTCTTGCAAGGCATGAGCGTCCTGCAAGGACGCAATCTCTATAACCCCCAGCGTAAGCTGGGGATAGCGACCGCGCACAGTAGAACATATTAGCCCCAACGGAGCGGTACTCACACGACGATGTGTCGCCCTTTCAGGGCTAAAGAGATTTTGAGGTGGCCGTTTACCCCCAGCTTACGCCAAAAGTATCTACACAAATATTCCTACTTCAAGTCATCAACAGATGTATCAGATGAAACAGATAAGGAAGATAGGTAGAATTATTATCATAAAATAGAGAAAATAAAAAAGATGGATTTCAATATCTATTTTTTATATTTTAAAAATTTGATTTTGTCATACCGATTTATTCTCTCTATTTTATTTATTTCTACATGCTATCAAAAATCTGTTACATCTGTTTCATCTGTTGAGAAGAATAAAAAAAGATGTGTAGATACGTTTGGCTGAAGCCGGGGGTGGTGGCCGCGCGCAACACACCATGCCCGCCCCGATGCCACTAGCGCAATATAACGGGGCGGTACTGATATGGCTTTAGTTTCGCCCTTTCAGGGCGAAATTTTTTGGGGGTGCCGTTACCCCCGACTAAAGTCGGGGGTTATCGAAATTTCGTCCTTGCAGGACGATTTGCGACCTCATGGCTACCCCTTGGAATATGTTTTTTGGTTGCGGCCAAGCCGCGATAGGTATTTCGCGTTGAAAAAACGATTGATCTTGTAATTTTTCTTGAAAACGGTATATTTGATATATTAATGAAATTGAGCGTTCCGTTTTACGAAAAACCAACCAACACACAAGGGGAACAACGATGGACTTGCAGCGACAATATGAAGACGATTTTGTGATGACGCAACAGTTTGCGGTCGTTACATTTATGAACAGGGTTTACGCTTGGATGACCCTCGGACTTGCGGTGACGGGGGTGACGGCCTTTGCCATCAATGTGATGGGGATCGCCGTCAATCCGGCATTGATGCTGATTTCGTTCGCTGGCACTGTGGGACTTGTCTTTTTCCTGTCGTGGACAGCCCACCGACTTCCCGCTACAGTGGCAATCGGCGGTTATTTACTGTTTGCCGTCTTGGAAGGTCTCTTTTTCTCGCTGATTTTCCTGCGTTATCCGATGGCAACGATCAGCATGACGTTTTTCATCACAGCAGGCTTGTTCGGCTTCATGGCCCTGTTCGGAACGATTACGAAAAAAGACCTGAGCGGAGTTGGTGCTCTCTGTTTCGTGGGACTGATCGGGATTCTTATTGCGATTTTGGCACAAGTTCTTGTCGGTACACTGTTTGGGATCGACACAGGACAATTTAACCTCGTCATCAGCATTGTCGGTGTCGTGGTGTTCATCGGCCTGACAGCCTACGATGCGCAGAAAATCAAACAACTCTCCGCTGCCGGTGAGACCTCAACCGGCTTGGTCATTGTCGGGGCACTTGCCCTGTACCTCGACTTCATCAACCTGTTCCTGTTCTTGTTGCGGATTTTCGGCTCACGCGATTGAAAGCCGTTTGACCGCTCGTTTACACTCGCGGCTCTGATTCGACGGTCACGGGTCGTGGGTCGCGTTGCTCCCTTTGACCGTGACCGCCCTGCCTTTTGTGCGTCACAGGGTGACGCAGCTAACAACTCATCTCGTACCCTATGACCAACAAGCTTCGTCACCAAATTCTCGGTTTTTGCACGCTGATTTGCCTCGGCATCGCTATCTGCCTTTACTGTTCGGGAAACGCCGGTATGCAACATTCCGGCGAATCGACCCTGCGTTTGTCCATTCTGTTGTTCGTCCTCTGGCTTGCCTGGGATGACCTGTTGAGCTTTCCCCGATGGTTTTACATCTTTGTGCCCATCGCTGTTCTCGTAGTCTATGTGTTTCGACAACTCGGAGTGATTCTGATTGCCATTTTTGTGGTGTTTTGGTTGATTATCAAATTTCTCAAATTCATTACGCAACCGCTCACACCGCAACAGAGGAGAGGTAAGAGGTAAATCGGGTAGGAGGCGGGATTACATTCCCGCCGTCCTCCCACATCACCGAACGTACGGTTTCGTACCCGGCGGTTAATGACGTTAGTATTATTATGTTTTTTGGGCATAGGCGAAGTGGTTATTGTTTGCTTCATACAGAGACGGCTCGGAACGCCGCATGATGTTATTCCTCCACTTGCGGTTCTTCTACTGGCGGCTCATCTTTCGGTGGTTCCTTCACCCTGATTTCCGGCGGCATTTCGTAAATGGTGGGATTATAACCCGACGCGACAACCAGCCGGTCTTGCGTCGGTGTCAAAATAACGCGGTAAACGTCATTGGCACCATCGCCGCCACTGGAGTCGTCGGTCCAAACGGGTGCTTTGGTGACCGCGTCCCAGATCACGACACGACGTCGCTTGTCGCCGGTGATGACAAATCGATCATCCGGGCTGAAATTCACGGCCATGATATTCTCACCGTAACCGCCGTAATTCGCTGTGAGTTCACCGGACTCCACGTCATAGACAAGGGCATATTTTTCTCTATTTTCGCTCGAGACGGCAATGCGGTCACCGGTGGAATTGAAAGAGAGACAGGTCGGTTTGTCGCCGATGGAATAAGGGATAGCGCGAACGCATTCCTCTTGCTCGACGTTCCAAAAGCAGATTGCTCTTTCCAGACTGATCGTGGCAAACGTTTTGTCGTCAGGATGAAAGGCAATAACGCGAACTTCGGTGGAATGCCTGGTCTGAAATTCCCGTATGATTTCCCCGGTTTCGCCGTTCAACGCAAATATCCGTCCGCCCCAGGTTCCCGCGATCAAATATTTTCCGTCGCTGCTGACGGCGATGCGGCGTGCCTTGCTATCATCGGGAATTACGTATTCCGGCAATTCATCACACGTTTCGGTGCTCCACACATGAACGCCTTCCCCATATTTGGTCGCGGTGAAGAGATGCGGCAACACGGGATGAAAGACGACATCCTCGATCCAACTCCATCGATCTCCCTCATGCGGCATGTCTTCCCTGGGAAGCATCGTCGCGAGATCAAAAATCCTGGCGTTTTGGTCAATCATGCCGGTTCCGGTTGCCAGCAAGGTTCCTTGCGGATTCAAATCACAACTGAGCGTCCAAAATTGACAGCCCTGCAATTCGGTTTTCCGCGAAATACCCGACATTCGTGTCAGAGTTTGCAGTAGCTCGTCCGCTTTGTCGGCATCAAATCTTTCGATATTATTTTTCACGAGTAACGGGTTCAACGGTGGTAAGTCGGTAACAGATTCATCCGAGGTCACAGCAGGGTCAACCGGCGGCATCGTGACGACCGTTGGTCTTGGTTCGTATTGATCGGCATAGAACCGCCAGTAAACGATTCCGCCACCGACAAAGACTGCCAACGGCAATATCAACACACAAATCATTATCAGGATAATGAATAGATTCGTCGCTTTGGAGCCGGCGGCCTTCCGATTGCCCGCCGCCGATTGATCGCGGGAATGCAGGACGTCTTCAATAACAGCCCGAAGCTCATCCGCCGATTGATAACGTTCGCTACGGTTCCGTTTGATGGCCTTGTAAACAATCGTGTCGATGGGGGCTTCCAGCGAGGAATTCGTACTCAGTTCGGACGGCGTCACGCCCGGCAACACGCCGGTCAGCAGTTCGTAAAACACCACGCCCAGCGAATAAATGTCGGCACGATGATCCACTTGATCGGGCGTTTCCAGTTGTTCCGGTGCCATGTACTTGGGAGTTCCGAGCACCGTGCCGGCCTGTGTCAGGGCGTTCGTGCGCGTCTCGTCGGTTTCCGTTTGGGAATGCTCCCCGGAAGTTTGCAGCAATTTCCCGATCCCGAAATCCGCGATTTTGACGCAGCCTTTCGCGTCGAGCAAAATATTTTCCGGCTTGATGTCGCGGTGCAAAACGCCTTCGGTATGAGCGTATTGCAGGGCACTGCAAATTTGCGGAACGATGGCCACGGCTTGATTCGGCGCGAGACTGTTGTCGCGAATGGCCTGGCGGAGGTTCGGCCCGTCAACGTATTCGAGAATCAGATAATAATACGTCAGCGTTTTGCCGTCCGGCGTATCAACCGTGGTGTGCCCGAAATCATAAACCGTCACGATATTCGGATGGTTGAGTTTGGCGAGAATCTTGCCTTCCCGGGCGAAACGTTTGGCAAACGCGGGTCTGTCCGCAAGATCGGTCGAAAGTATTTTGAGGGCCACAAAACGGTCGAGATGTACCTGACGCGCCTTGAAAACGTCACCCATTCCGCCGTGACCGAGTTTGCTGATGATTTCCAACTGCGGAAACGCTTTGTGAATGAGGGAAAATTCCAGCGGATGACGCGGCAATTGCGAAGACAACGCCTCCGTTGCCGTCATGGACTGAATGGCCTCTTCGCACTCGCTACAAAAGGTGTCGGAAGAATCAGGATCAAGCGCGACCCCACATTTGGCACATTTTAAACTCGACATGGCAGTGATCTTCACAGAAGTTGTTATGATAATTTCAATTGCTACAGATTTATTATAACAAATATTGCGTCTCAATAATAGAGTTTGCCAATAAAATAGTGGAAATAAAACGTATTGGTCGTAGTTGGGAGCGGGCGTGGTTGAAACTTTTCCCCACATCGACTGCTCGTTAACACTCGCGGCTCTGATTTCCGCCTCATTCCGCATTGGCCTGTTTGACTTCGAGTAGTATTTTGTAGCGACCGTAAGGTTCGCCGTCTTCCAGCGCATCGGCGTTAAGGGACAAATAGCGGTCGGTGAATTGGATTTCAAATTCCAGGATCATGGCCGCGTTGATCCGCCGGTAAGGTGCCGACTTTGAGACGGTAAGCGTCGTCTGACTGTTCGATGCCGGACGATTTGGCAATCGTCATCGCGACGAAACGTTCATCGCCTTCAATGTGGTAAACGCCGTCAAAATGTTTCTTAAATTTAAAAAAATAGAGATGAACATCATGCAAGAGCAATTTTTGGTCGGTAACCCTGGAATTATTTCGTGGAACGGAAAACAAACTTGGTATTGACAAAATGGCCGTATTTGGGGAAAATAGCGTATAACGCTGTCTTGATTCGACCGCTCGCTTACACTTTTCTGGGGGCAAGTCCCTTCGCTAATTTTTTACACCCATGCCCAGAATCCAACTTTACGACACCACATTGCGCGACGGCTCACAGGCCGAAGGGATCAATTTTTCGCTTCAGGACAAGGTCGTGCTTGCGCAACGGCTCGACGAACTCGGCTTCGATTTCATTGAAGGCGGGTATCCGGCATCGAATGATAAAGATACACAGTTTTTTCAAAGTGTCTGCGAAAAATCGTTGACTTATGCAAAAATTTCCGCGTTCGGAATGACACGCCGCAAGGGCATTGTCGCCAAAGACGATGCCGGTTTACGTTCGCTGCTTGAGGCCAAAACGCCTTGCGTCACGATTGTCGGAAAATCGTCCGCGTTTCAGGCGGTCGAGATCATTCGCTCAACGCGGGACGAAAACCTCGAAATGATTGCCGAGTCGATCAGGTTTTTCATCGAAAACGGTCGTCGGGTGATCTATGACGCGGAACATTTTTTCGACGGTTGGAAAGCCGACCCGGAGTATTCGCTCCTGACACTCAAAACAGCGGTTGAGGCCGGTGCGGAAACGGTGGCCCTCTGCGACACGAACGGCGGTTCGATGACGGACGAAATTGCGGCGGGCGTTCGCGCGGCGGTTGAGGCGGTCAAGTCGTCCGGTGCGGCGAATGTTGCAACCGTCGGCATACACACGCACAACGATTGCGGGCTGGCAGTGGCCAACAGCATTGCGGCGGTTGAGGCCGGTGCAACTCAGGTGCAAGGTACGATCAACGGTTTCGGCGAGCGTTGCGGCAACGCCGACTTGATTCAGGTGGCCGCCATTCTTGCGCTGAAAAAGCAGGGTTACGATGTGCTACAACCCGGCGCGATCGTGCAACTGACCGATCTGTCGCGTTTCGTTTACGAAATGGTCAACATGCCGCTGTCGAAACGCCAGCCTTTTGTCGGAAAGAGTGCCTTTGCGCATAAGGGCGGAATGCACGTCAGCGGGATTCATCGCGCATCGAATGCCTACGAACACATCGACCCGACATTGGTCGGTAACGAACGTCGCGTGCTTGTCAGCGAGTTATCAGGCCGCTCAAATATTGTTGCTCTGGCACAAAAACATAACATTGAAGCGGACGGCGAATTGATCCAAAAAATTCTGGCCGAGGTTGTCGCCCGGGAGAGTCGCGGCTATCAATACGAACTGGCGGAAGGCTCGTTTCATCTTCTTGTGCGGCAGTTGTCGGGGCAATTTCAGCCACACTTCGAGGGCATGCAATTTCGCGTCATAGTCGAATCGGACCACACTGGCCAAAAAGTCAGCGAAGCGACCGTCAAAACGCGCGTCGATGGCACCGAACGTTACGAGGTTTCCGAGGGCGACGGTCCCATCGATGCACTCAACCTGGCGATGCACAAGGCACTCGACCCGTTTTATCCGTCGCTCGCCGAGGTCAAGCTCATTGATTACAAGGTGCGCGTGATTGATTCCGAATCGGGCACCGACGCTCATGTCCGTGTGGTCATCGAATCGACCGACGGTCATGACACTTGGGGTACCGTCGGCGTCAGCGAAAACATCGTCGAAGCCAGTTGGGAAGCGATCGCCGATAGTTTTGAGTACAAACTGGGGAAATCGCGTAGAGTTCAGATCGCAGAATGATTTTCCGCTCCGTTACCGACGCGGATATTATGGTGTTTTTCCTCTTATAGGTCTTGCGCGTAAATAACTTCCCTAAATTGACATTATCTTTTTTGACAGTATCGTTCCATATCGTTCCATTCGCCGTGGAAATCGTGAGGTTTTAATTTGGCACATGTCATTTCATTCTCATTATCGCTCACCTTGATTCCCTTGGGATAGACATTCGTATCGACCGCCGATTTAACCAGCAAACCTTGACTTGTTGTCGTGTTACTGATCAGGTTCACAACCGTGACCAAATCGTAAAGCGGTTTGCCACGCCAATTTTGAGAGATGAATGAAACTAAACGATGTTCGATCTTGTTCCATTTGTTCGTCCCCGGAGGAATAATGACAAACCGTGATATTCAATCCCATAAAGTCCGCCAGTTTTTGCAATTCCGCTTTCCACAACCGCCGATTGTAATCATTGCTTCCGCCGGAGCCTTGTGCTTTTGCACGTCCATCGCAACGGCGACTCTGGATCACCTCGCATCACAACGTCACGCCGTGACCGCCTTACCACACGTTGCTGACCGCATTGCCGGTTGAAAAGATCGACCTTGTGTCCTGGTTGACGCCGAGCATCTCAGGCGTGTAGCCGGGGCCGAGGTGGCTCAGGTCTTGTACGCGGACGATTCTCGCCGGTTTGACCGAGGTGTCGAACCAGACATGTAGTCGCGCCGCCGGGCTTTTCGCATCGAAACGTCCGACGATCTGCGCCGAATAAATCGTTCCCTGGGAGGTGATGTAGGGTGCGATGCGTTTCATTGTTTCAAAGTCAACAAGGTCGAGTAGCAGCGGCCAGTATTCCGTTTCCATCTCTTCGATTTCCGCATCGGCCAGTTCGACCGGGTCGGGAATGCGGTTAACGATGATCGCGTCGAGAACCTCGTCCGTCATGCCGGGAATAGCCCACAACACACCGAGCGGGGCTTCGTTGATATTGATACGGCAATACTCGCCGTCATTAAAACGAATCGCGTTGATCAGCGTCGGCAGGTCGGAGGCCAATGACGCTTCGGAAAACGGCGAATCGAGCGTTTCCGTTGACGACTCGCCTTCATATTGCACTTGCAACGAACCGCCGACGAGGTCAAGCACGCTGAGTATTTTCGCTTTCGGTTCCTGCGACAAATCGAAAGAACGGTCGTTTTCGTTCGATTGCTCATTGCCACCGCCGCCTTGATTGCCGCCGGACTCGTCTTCTTCAAACTCGTCATCGGATTCCTCATCGTCAGCCGAATCGTTCGGCGAGTTACTCGACGAGTTACTTGACGAACCGCCTCTGCCGGATGAAGACGACTCGCCGTCTTCGGATTCTTCCTCCATGTACAGATTCGTCTCGCCGAACAAACGGTAAGCGATGATGTAATTGACCCATTCTTCGTTGCTGAGTTTCGAGGTCAATTGCTGCTGCAATTCTTCGAGGTCGTCGCCGTTGACATTAATTTTTTCCGAACCGTCGCTTCCATTCGGATTTTCGGCACTGGAAATCGTCAACAGGGCGTTCAGTCCGCAGTCGAGCCGTCCATCCGAATTGTCGTAACCGATATTGAGTTCCAACTCCATGGGGTCCATTTCGCCGAGGTCAACCAATCCGTTGCGGTTCCAATCGACGCCATACAGCAACTGCCCTGTGACATCAGCCACGAGCAGCAGTTCATCCAATGACGTAATCATTCCGTTTCGCGGTCGATAGGGTGTGATTTCCAGAGATTCGTAATATTCGGCCTCGGCTCCGTAATCGCGGGTTTCATCGTCGTCGTCCATCCAGTCGAGCATACCGTCGGCGATGTATTCGTCGATGCCGGGCAAGTTCATGAGAATTTCGCGACCGACACCCGGTTTCTCTTTTTCAAAAGCCATGACCATGCGCAGGTCGAGTTTCGCGGCCTCGTCGCCCAGACCGTAACGCACATCCGTCGGCAGGCCGTACTCGTCCAGCCAGGGCGAAATGACGCTGAAACGTCCGATTTCGCGCACATCGTTCGCATCGGTGATCAGCACACCGCAAAGTTCGTCGGGATTATCGTACAGCCCGCCCAGATCGAGCAGGTCTTCTTCTTCGTACATCAATAGCACACGCAACGCGTCGATGCCAGACTCGGCAAGGTAACGTACTTGAATCTGCCGCATGTCGTACAAGGCCGCACGTTGCTCGGCCTGCATCAGCTTGACGAGTGTGAGAGCCGCCAATGAAAGAATAACGATCACGACGAGAACAACGGCAACGATCGTGCCGCGACGATTGCCGCAATCTCTTTTTGGTATTGGATTTAAATACGAAAGCGTTGGCAGGAAACAAGACATGATATTTGCTTTTTCAATCGAAGTAAAGTGCATTGAGACAAAACTTTGTGTCCTTTGTGGTTAAGATTCTAACACAAAGGACCTATCGCGGCATGGCCGCAACCAAAAATCGTATTTCATGGAGTAACCATAAGGTAGCAAATCGTCCTGCAAGGACGAAATTTCGATAACCCCCGACTTTAGTCGGGGGTAACGGCCACCCCAAAAAACTTCGCCCTGAAAGGGCGAAACTAAAGCCATATCAGTACCGCCCCGTCGGGGCGGGCATGGTGTGTTGCGCGCGGCCACCACCCCCGGCTGAAGCCGGAGGTTATCGAAATCCTGTCCCTTCGGGACAAAGAGACTGCCGCAAAATACCATTTTTGAACAACTTATATCGACACTTGAAATACATCGTGAATTAATTCACTATATTGAATGTTAGTAACACAAAGAGTTACACAAAGTACACAATGGTTATCGTATTATAACCCCGCACAGGCAGAAATGCGACTTACAAATTTGATTTCGGGAGATTTTTGAAACCTGAACGAAATAAATTCTTGTTTTTCACGGTGGCATTATTATAATGAAGAAAGGATTATGAAAATAACGGCAAAAACCATTCGATTTTCGTTTAATAAAATCATGACTGAAGACGAAAAAACATCGCCTGACTTGCAAGAAGTGCAAAACGAATTTGATATAACGGACGAATTTCTGGTAGAATCGCCTGAAACGGAGACCATTCCGGCAAGTCTTCCCGCCGAGACGGTTGACGATATGCTGTTTGGGGAACCGGATTTCGCCGATGGTGTTCAAGATATTGAGGATACGCCGCCTTCTTCGCCTGTAACTTTTGTTGAAATGGCCGAAGACGAAGCGGCCAACCTGCAACCGCTTTGGGAAAAGCTCGAACAGATCAAAAACGACCAGGCGGCTTTGGCACGCGATTTTTCGACGAAAATCAAGTATGACGCAACGAAACAGTCGCAAATCGACAAGCTGTACCAGGAAAATCAGCGTTACCGCGATGATGTGATTGAGAAATTCAAGTTGCGGCTCATTCTTGCCGTGATCGAGCAAATGGACGATGCGGATAAACAAATCACGCATTTTACTCAGCAGGAAGAGTCGGAAAAGAATTACGCAAAACTCCTGCGCGGCTTTTGCGATGTCACGGCGGGTTTTCAGGATATGCTGCTGGAGCGATTTGACGTTTCGGCGTTTCGTTGCGAGCCGGGAACGCCGTTTGACCCGAAACGTCAGCGTGCGTTACGCACGTCGGACACGTCGGATGCGTCGCAGAATAAAACCGTGGCCGCCACTCTGCGACCGGGTTATGAAAAAGACGACGGAACCAACGTCACCATCGTGAGACCGGAAATGGTCGAGGTTCTTCGGTATAACCCCGCGTTGGAACAGGAGTGATCGTTGTTTTTAGCCACGGAATGCACGGAAAGGCACGGAAATTATGTCCCTTCCGTGAAATTCCGTGTTTTCCGTGGCAAAAAATCGTACCAGAGTTGTTGATATGAGTACATATACGCTTGCTTCAGGTTGGGTGCAGTAAGATATTAGCACCGTGGAACAAGGTTGAAGCTATTGTGAAGAACATTGGAGGTGATTGCACCAAGATCAAACGTGACGACAGTAAAGTATAAGTATGTCTAGCAAGAAAATAGCTTGTGACAGCGTCCCTAAAGCTTATGACAATGAACTCAAAGCACGCGGTTTTGTACTCAAAACAACAATACTGGTAACAAAAACAAGGCATAAAATCCGTTATGACCGGACCTGAGCGCGGCGATTGCCGACATCGGCGCAGTCGTTTTCAGACTTCAGGTTTCGGGAGAAGAGTCAAAATTTTGGAATGTCAACGCATCCCGTTAGGGATGCATCTCTCGGTAGAAAACGATGCATCCTTATAATAAACTGCATCCTGTAGGGATGCAACCACAAGGGGCGGGGACGCATTCCTATGGAATGCGATAGATATTATTGGGGGAATTGTTTTCTACCGAGAGACGCATTCCTAACGGAATGCAATGCGCCCTTAGTAGCACGATGCCGGACAAACAACGCGCCCTTATGCCCTTAGCATAAGGGACATACATAAAGGAAAAAACAATATGCACACGCTTTTCATTGCCGCACTTAACGAAAAATTTCCCAATCAGTTTACCGTTGAATCAGCCGAGAATGATTCGGTCATTCGCTTCC
>Ga0082212_10006704_pt1 | contig 15401 bp, 13 predicted proteins | sample TergutNt197P3_FD_71548 | JGI IMG/M metagenome (GOLD analysis project Ga0082212, IMG submission 71548) | Neocapritermes taracua P3 segment gut microbial communities from Petit-Saut dam, French Guiana - Nt197 P3 | ecosystem: Host-associated > Arthropoda: Insects > Digestive system > Gut ...
ACGAATTAGCAAAAAGGCGCCGATCAGAATCGAACTGATGCATAAAGGTTTTGCAGACCTCTCCCTTACCGCTTGGGTACGGCGCCGAAAATCACTTTCAGTATATAAAAAAAACCTGCGCGTGTCTACCGCCGCCCGTAAGCAGGGCCAGCGCGCTATGAAATTTTACTCGAAAATACCTCTCGCAGGGACGTAGTGACGCTGAGATCGCGGAGGAAAAAATGAGGAAATTTCATTATTTTTTTGTTTTATTAAAAATATTGGACTAAAACAGTGCATTTTTCGAACAACAACCCTGCGCCCTCTACGATCTTTGCGTTCTCTGCGAGAAAAAATAACAATATAGTGTGCTCGCCCCGGCGTTGACCATACTGCAATTTTCGGTTTATGCTAATCACTGGAGGATAATATGAAAAAAATACGTTTATTCCCTGTTTTTATGGTTGTTATTACCATTGTGTTTTCAGGCTGCCAAAAGCAAAACATTTCCCAGCAGCAAATCGCCCCTCAGGAAAGCTATACGCAGGGGGAAATAATGGTCAGATTGCTGACCGACGCTACGGGAATTGATGACAAGTCGTTCAATGCTGCGGCATGGCGGGGAATTCTTGAGTTTTACGGCGATACATGGAACCAAACGCCAAAACGCGGGATACTTTATGATGTAATTGCCGCACAGACACAGGATATGTATATTCCCAACCTCAGGCAGGCAACCGATGAAGACTATGATCTTATTGCCGCAACCGGTTTTACCTGGGCTGACGCTCTTGACGAGGTGGCAAAGGGCAATCTCCGGCAGAAATACCTGATCGTTGATGTAGATTGGCTGGACTCGCCCAATATCATGCAGGCGGCTTATGCCGAACATGAGGGATCCTACCTGGTGGGAGTAGCGACGGCACTGAAAGCACAGGAGGACGGCATCAGTAATCCCCGCTTCGGTTTTATCGGCGGAGTGCCGGGTGCGGTCATCACCAAATTTGAAGTGGGTTTTGTGCAGGGGGTCCTTTCGGTGTTTCCCGATGCCGGTATAGTCGATTACTATGTAAACAGTTGGGGCGAACCGGCCCTTGCTAAAACCCAGGCAAGAAACTGGTACGACTCCGGCATATACGCGATTTATTCGGCGGCCGGCGGCAGCGGCAATGGTACCATTGCCCAGGCCAAGGAGTACCGTTTGGCGGGAAGGAATGTCTGGGCTATCGGTGTCGATTCCGATCAGTTCGAAGAAGGCCGGTACACGGCAACCGAATCGGCAGTTCTAACATCCATGCTGAAGCGGGTTGAGACCAGCCTTATATACGCCCTTAATGCGGTTAAAAACAAAACATTCAGGGGTGAGATTGTTACCTTTGATCTTGTCAAAGACGGTGTCGGTTATGCAACAACCAATCCCGCCCTCACCGGTAGCATTGTTTCCAGGCTTGAAGATGTCAAGCAGAAAATCATAAGCGGCGAAATTAAGGTTGCCGCCACCAATGCCGAGGCCAAAAGACTCCCCGGTTTCCCCCAGAATTTAAAGGCAGTAGACGACTGATGAGAAATAGGGAATGGGGAATAGGGATCGTTATTCGAACTACGATACTGCTTCCGGGACAAACCCCTATACTTCGGATCGGAATCCCTGATCCCCAGTCCCCAGTCCCTAGTCTCTGAAAAACCTGATCTTTTGGAGAAGCTGTGCCGGCCATCGAGATGCTTGAAATCAGCAAGGTCTTTCCCGGGGTTCTGGCCAACGACAGAGTAAGTCTGCAGGTTGAAACCGGGGAGATCCATGCCCTCCTTGGCGAAAACGGCGCCGGAAAATCGACCCTGATGTCGATCCTCTTCGGTCTGTACGAGCCGGACGGCGGCGTTATTAAAATTTGGGGTGAACAGGTAAAGATCCGCAGCCCCAATGATGCCGCTGCCCTGCGGATCGGCATGGTGCATCAGCACTTTAAACTGGTTCATAACTTTACCGTTACCGAAAATATTGTCCTGGGCATGGAACCTCATACAAAGCTGGGGAACATCGACCTGAAAAGCGCGGAAAAACGGGTGGCGGAACTTTCCGAAACCTACGGCCTGTCCGTTGATCCCGCAGCAAAAATTGAAAACATCACCGTGGGTATGCAGCAGAGGGTTGAGATCCTCAAAATCCTGTACCGCAGCGCGGATATTCTGATCTTTGACGAACCGACATCAGTGCTGACCCCCCGTGAAATTGACGAACTTTTGACGATCTTCCGCCGCCTTAAAGCGGAAGGTAAAACGATCCTCTTTATCACCCACAAACTCCGTGAGATCAAGGCCGTCGCGGATAAGTGTACGGTCCTCAGGCGCGGCAAATGTATCGGCACGGTAAAAGTGGCAGAAACGAGCGAGGCCGAACTTGCCGAAAAAATGGTGGGCCGGGCGGTCACATTCAAGATTGAAAAAAAGCCGGCAAAACCCGGCAATGTGGTGCTGAAAATCGAAGACCTTACGGTTATTGGTTCAAAGGGGACACCCGCGGTAAGCGGCCTTTCGCTGGATGTGCGTGCCGGCGAGGTTGTCGGTATTGCCGGTGTCGACGGTAACGGCCAGTCGGAACTTGTAGCGGCGATTGCCGGCCTCCTGCCCGTCAAGTCGGGAAGGGTTCTGCTGAAAGACCGCGATATATCCGGCGACAGCGTCAGGAGCCTGATTGAAGGCGGCCTGGGGCTCGTGCCCGAGGATCGTCACAAGCACGGCCTTGTCCTTGATTTCCGCATTGACGAAAATTTTATTCTCAAGAGTTTCCGTAAGCTGGAATTTTCTACCCCTCTGGGTTTTCTGCGTTTTTCCGCAATTGCCAAACACGCCGAAACGTTAATCACCGATTTTGACATTCGGGCGGGAAACGGGCCGGCAACGCCGGTAAAGTCAATGTCCGGCGGCAACCAGCAAAAGGTGATAATCGCCCGCGAGATCGATCTTTCCCCGGATTTGTTGATCATCTCGCAGCCGACACGGGGCCTTGACGTTGGGGCCATTGAATACATCCACCACCGGATCATTGACGAAAGGGACAAGGGCCGGGCCGTATTGCTGGTTTCCTTTGAACTGGACGAGATACTGGGGCTTTGCGACCGTATTGCCGCTGTTTCTGAAGGCCAGGTGATCGGCGTGCTTCCGGTGGAAGAAGCGGACGAGCGCCGCATCGGCGCGATGATGGGCGGTGTTCATGCTTAAAAAACCTTCCCCAAAGATTACGTTAAACGTAATAAGCAGCCGTGTTTTGGAGATGTTCACCGGTTCCGATGCCCTTGTTTCCGTGGTTGTGGTACTGCTGGGCTTTCTGGCAGGAACAATTATCATTCTTGCAATCGGGCGGAACCCCAAGGGTATGTACGAGGCAATTTTGCAGGTTGTCAGCGGGATTTCGCGTAACCGCAATATGGAATGGGTTTGGAACCCCCGCTATATCGGCGAATGGCTGGTCAGTTCCATCCCCCTGATCCTCTGCGGCCTTTCAATGGGTTTTGCGGCGCGGACAGGCCTTTTCAACATCGGCGCGGAAGGCCAGTTTGTCGCCGGCCTTACCGCGGCGCAGTTTATCGCCGTTCTTTTCCCTCCCGTACCGGTGCTGCATTGGGTTGTCGCGGTGGCCGGGGCCGTTGCCGCCGGCGCTGCCTGGGGGGGCATAGTCGGCTTTTTTAAGGCGCGGTTCAAAGTTTCGGAAGTGGTCGCCACGATCATGATGAACTACATTGCCTTTTACATCCACCGAATCCTCACGCTGAGGCTTCCCGGAACCAATACCTTCAGAACGCCCGATTTCCCCAAAACGGCTGTTATTTCCAGCCCGTTCCTTGCATCGCTGACCAACGGCTCCCGCCTGCACTACGGCCTGTGGCTTACCCTGGCGGCTGTTATTATTTACTGGCTGATAATGGGAAAAACACGGCTGGGCTATTCGCTGAGGGCAACCGGGCTGAACAGGGACGCGGCCTTTTACGGCGGCATCAATGTAAAGCTCAGCATCACCGCCGCCATGGCGATTGCCGGCGCCTTTGCCGGACTTGCCGGCGCGTCCGTCTCGCTGGGCGTTTTTTCTTACGGAAGGGTTTTGGCCGTTCAGGAAGGCTACGGTTTTGACGGAATCGCCGTTGCCCTTGTCGGCAACAGCACCGCGTGGGGTACCGCGCTTGCCGGTCTTCTTTTCGGAATGCTCAAGTCCGCCCAGTCTCTGATGCAGAGCCGGCAAATACCCAAGGAGATCACGTCGATCATCATGGGGCTTGTGGTAGTCTTTATCTCCCTGCGGGCCGGTGTCAAGCTGCTCATCGACTGGCAGATGAAAGAGAAGGCAAAGCGGACACATGTGTCCGATGTTCAGGAACACGGGACACAAACACATAACAGGGAGGAACAATGAATTTCTTTCAGGCAATACTGAATATGCTGCCTTCGACTTTTATGATTGTTTCCCCGATATTAATTGCCGCCATCGGCGGGATGATCTGCGAGAGGGCGGGCGTCGTTAATATCGCCCTTGAGGGGCTTATGGCAATGGGGGCGATGACCGCCGCGGTAACCCACGTTCTGTCGGAAACAAGTATCGGCTTTTCGATTCCTCTGGCCCTGCTGTGTTCCATGGTAGTTGGCGGCTTTTTTTCGCTGATACACGCTTTCGCATCCATAACACTTCGCGCCGATCAGATAATCTCCGGCACGGGAATAAATCTTTTGGCCAACGGGGTAACGGTGTTTGTCTGCCAGTTGCTGTTTCAGATGGACCGCAGCATGAATTACCGCATGGGGATGAGGGCCGGCCTGTTCGGCCTGTATCCCACCGTCTGGGTCGCCCTGGCGGTTTTGGCAGTAAGCTGGTTCATGCTGTACAAACGGCCATGGGGCCTGCGCCTGCGCGCCGCCGGGGAACATCCGTCGGCACTTGCCTCTGCCGGGGTTAATGTAATCAAAATCCGCTACATCGCCGTGTTGATCTCCGGCATCCTTGCCGGGCTTGCCGGCGGCTGCATCGTCCTTACACAGGACATTCAGTACACGGTAAGCACCATCAACGGCAAGGGCTTTATTGCCCTGGCTGCCGTATCCTTCGGCCGCTGGGTTCCCCTGGGTATTCTCGGGTCGAGTTTCCTTTTCGGAATGTCATCGGCCCTTGCGGTTAATATCATTAACATCAGCGGCCTGCAATTCCTGCCGCCGGAATTTTTCAATATGCTGCCGTACCTGATAACGCTTATCACACTGGTATTGTTCAGCGGGAAAGACTATGCCCCCCGCGCCGCAGGCCAGCCTTACGATAAGGGCAAAAGTTAAATAGTGTCTGTCCACAAAGTCGGTTACTTTGCGGACAGACCTTGCATTTTCTCGCCAACGAACCCTTGGTTCGCAGGCTGCGAAAATGCGATTTAAGGTAGTCTGTCCATAATGTGTCTACATTATGGACAGACACTAAATATACAATTGCTGTTTTTCCGTAAAGTATGTTTTTTTTGAGGCTACGGTCTTCACAATAATCCGTTCCCCTTCCTCGGTGCATTTTTTGCGCGGATTGTGTACTTTCAGGAAACTTCTTTCTTCACCGCTGATAATGTCAGGCGATATTTTCTGAATATTCCGTATAGCGTCATTCAGCATAACCGGAACAGCCTGAAACAGCTCCTTTATTTTTTCTTCCGGGATTTTACCCGCAACAGATTCAGGTGAAATGTTTGCCTTCCACAGAATTTCATCGACATAGGCGTTCCCGATTCCCCTGATGATTTTTTGATCAATCAGGACTTCCTTTATATTCCGCCGTGCGTTTCTTTTAATCTGACCCGAAAAATATTCGCCGGTGAATGTATCCGATAAAGCGTCCGGCACTTTGGAAGGTTTTGGATTCAACATTACCCTGCACAGATATTGATAATCGCTGATCACTAACGCTTCAGCGTTAAACGCCGAATCGTTTGACGCCTCACCGTCTTCAAAGTAAAAGGCCACAACTTTTGAATTGATTTTTTCCGCTTCATGCCGGTTTACGACAGACAATTTGCCGCTCAGCATAAGATGTACGCCAAAACTGTTCTGATTATCCAGTAAAAAATGCAATTCTTTACCTTCACGGATAATGTCCCGGATGCCGGTTCCTGTCAGTTTTTCACTGAATAAAGCCGGCGTGTCGATTTTCCGGGTACTGTATACTGTTACCGATACAATATTTTTGTGAAGGATCCTTTTCTTTAAATTGTGGGAAAAAATATGTAAATCCGGCAGCTCGGGCATGATCCGCCACCTTACCTATACATCCTTCGGCCTCAGATCCTGTACCCGCACCGCCTTGCCTTCCGATACAGGCAGGCTGCCGCCTCCATGCAACTCTACTATGGGGTTGACGGAGATGGATGCCTGCAGGTTTTCCTTGATCTTTTCCCGCAAAGCGTTAAGAGGCCGTGAGTCGTCCATAAATATCTCCGGGGATATTTCTGTTTTTACCGTCAGGCGATCGAGGGCACCGTCTTTTTCTATCACGATGAGGTAGTTGTTGCCCACTTCTTTCATTCCCATGATCACTTCTTCGACCTGACTGGGAAAGACATTTACCCCGTTGACGATCAGCATATCGTCGCTGCGGCCGGTAATGCGGCGCAGGCGGCGGTGGGTTCTGCCGCAGCGGCACGGCTCGGTGTAAAAGGCGGTAAGGTCGCGGGTTCGGTAACGGAGGATCGGTGTCGCCTCACGGCAGAGTATTGTAAGAACAAGTTCGCCAATCCCGCCTTCCTTTACCGGCTCAAGGGTGTCCGGATCGACGATCTCGGCAATGTAGCCGTCTTCCCAAATGTGCATTCCTTCCTTGCACTGGCACTCAAATGCCACTCCGGGGCCGTTCATCTCGGAAAGGCCGTAGGAATTGAATACGTCGATTTTTAAAAGTGATTCAATGCGCCGGCGGGTATCTTCGGAATACGGCTCCGCACCGGCAAAAGCCCTTTTAAGTGACAGGCTTTCCCTCTGCACCCCGGCTTCCTTCATTTTGGTTTCAACGTGCAATAAAAAGCTCGGGGTGGCATGGACAACGGTCGTGCCGAAATCCTGCATCAGCCTGAACTGCCGGGCCGTGTTTCCCGAACCGGCCGGGATAACCAGCATCCCCACTTCCTCGCCGCCCTGGTGCAGGCCCAGGCCGCCGGTAAAAAGGCCGTAGCCGATCATGTTCTGAAACACGTCGCTTTTTGTACAGCCCGTCCCGAAAATGCAGCGGGCCATATAGCCCGACCAGCGTTTGATGTCATCGCGGCTGAAGTAAATTGTGGTGGGGATTCCGGTTGTGCCGCTGGATGCGTGAAGCCGTATCACATCATCCTTGTTTATGGCCAAAAATCCGTAGGGGAAACCGTCGCGCAGGTCCTGCTTGCCGGTAAAGGGTATCCGTTTCAGGTCATCAAGCGACCTGATATCGTCCGTGCTTTTGATGCCCGCCTTTTCGAGCCTGCCCTTATAAAACGAAGTCCGCAGGGCAAAGCCGATCTCCTGCTTCAATTTCTGCAGTTGCAGAGCTTCGAGTTCTTCCCGTGGCATTTTTTCGATGTGCGGTTCCCAGTATTGAAAGTTCATACATCACTCCCGGCGTTTGCAGCCCGCCTTCCCAAGCGAAAGGCTTTTATGTTAGCCGTAATTACAGAGGCTTCTTTTGCCGAAAAAGCCTCTGTAATGGCGTTTTCCAGCGATGCCGCCTGTACCGGCAGAAAGGGGGAAGCCGCGCCGATCATCACCGTGTTAACCGCCTTTGCAAGACCCGCCTCTTTTGCCAGCGCCGCCGCCTCAATGATACGGCTGAGTGGGAAGTTGCCGACCGCCGCCGTAATATCCTCCAGCGGCGGATAGTTACCGATATTGACAAACGGCTCCGCAGCCGTCACCAGCACCCCTTTCGGGCCGAGCCAGGCCGCGTAACGGAGGCTTTCCAGCGGCTCCATTGAGATTATCATATCCGCCCCGCCGCGGGGAACCAGGTCGCCGGCAATTGCGCCGTCGGAAATCCGCAAATGGGCAAGCACAGCACCACCCCGCTGGGCCATGCCGTGTACCTCGGACTGACGCACCGTAAGCCCCTCGTTCACCGCCGCACGGGCGATGATGGCGGCAACCGAAAGCACTCCCTGCCCTCCGACTCCGGCTAAAATCACGTCACATTTCATACAAACCTATTTTCACCTTTTTTGGGGGGAGTATCAAGCCGCTTACTTGAAATTTTACCTGTCTGCCCCTACCATGGAGACAATGGCTATTGTAACATTGCTGTTGCGTATGATCGGCGGCCTGTGCCTGTTCCTCTTCGGAATGAGGATGATGAGCAACGGGATACAGCAGAGTGCCGGAGACCGTCTCAGAAAGACTCTCAATTTTATGACGGGTAACCGCTATGCCGGGGTTCTGACCGGCGTTGTTGTTACCGGCATTATTCAGTCATCTTCGGCTGTTTCCGTCATGGTCGTATCCTTTGTGAATGCCGGCCTTCTGACCCTTACCCAGTCAATCGGGGTGATCATGGGGGCAAATATCGGCACTACCGTAACCGCATGGATCGTCTCCCTGGTCGGGTTTTCATTGAATATTTCCAATCTGGCTCTGCCGGCAGTAGGCATCGGGTTTATCCTGAGCGCTATTAAATGGAAATACAGAAGCCTGGGCGAATTGATAATGGGTTTTGGCATGTTGTTCCTAGGGCTGAATTATCTTACCCAGGAAATGAGCGGCATAAATCAAATTATCGATTTTGACAGGATATCCGCATTCAGGGATATGGGGTTTACGACCATTTTGATCGGGGCCGGGGCGGGACTGTTGATAACCATCCTTGTTCATTCGTCCAGCGCCTCGGCGGCCATAGTCCTGACAATGGCATACAGCAATATTATTACCTTTGAGATGGCCGCCGGCATGGTACTCGGAGCCAATATCGGCACCACCATTGACGCGATGCTTGCCGCAATCGGCGCGCGGACGGCGGCAAAACGGGCCTCTCTTGTCCACATTCTGTTCAATTTAATCGGAACCCTCTGGGCGCTGCCCCTCATCAAACCGCTTTTGGCACTGGTAAATCTTTTATCACCGGGTACTCCCCTGCCCGGGGATCCCTCCATAACAACACATCTTGCCATGCTGCATACAGTTTTTAACGTGACGAATACCGTTCTTTTCCTGCCTTTTGTAAATCAATTTGCGGCACTGGTTTCGCTCATTATACAAGATGATAAACCGGAAGAGGAAAGCGAACATTACCAGTTTGCCTATCTCTCCGGTGCCATTACCGACACTCCCGAGTTGAACATCCTGCGTGCGGAAAAGGAGATCCGCGACATGGCGGGCATTGTCTCGTCCATGTACGACCGTTTCATTGCCGTCCTGCGTACCCTGCGCGAGACAAGCGACAGGGAAAATGCCGTTGCCGATCTCTGCACGGAGTTGCATAAAAAAGAGCAATACGCCGACGAAATGCGGGAAATCCTCAGCGCTTTTTTAATTGAATGTACCCGCGACCCATTAAATGCCCGATCCGAACAGCGTGTTACCTGTCTGATGCGGATTGTCGGCGAGCTTGAGGAAATGAGCGACGAATGCTACAGCATCAGCATACTTTTGGAAAAGAGCGTGCGGAAAAATTGTGTATTCAAGAAAAATGAAATGGACGAACTGATTCCCTACGTCAGCCTGGTTGAAAACTTCCTTTCCCTGCTGCAGAAACAATTAAGCAGCCACCCGACAGCGGAAATGACCGCCCGCATGGTAGAGCTTGAAGAAAACATTGATAAAACCCGTGATAGGCTCAACAAATTGGGCCGCAAACGCATCGAGGCAGGCGGGAACGTTAAGACCGAGCTTATCTTTATCGACCTGGTACGCCGGATAGAAAAACTGGGAGATTATTGTTTTGACATTGCGGAAGTTATTGCGCGGTAATTTCTAAATATTACCGTACCAGAACTCAAGTGTTTTTTTGAGGGCGTCGCTGAAAAAATACCATTCATGGCCGCCTGCCCATTCCTCATAGGTAAAATCAAAAGCGGTGTTCTTCATCACATCCCTGAAGTTCAGGTTGTCCTGCCGCAGGTCGTCTTCCGTGCCGCATGTTGCGTAGATCTTCGGTCTGACCATGCCGGCGGGGAAATTCTTTGCCAGTTCAACAATGTCATAATCTCTGCGGTATTCCAGGCCATCCCCGTAAATACTGTACAAATCGGTAAGTATCTCTTTTGCTTCAGGGCCTGTCTGCAGATAGGGATCGGGGTCACTTCGCAGCTTGTCCAGTATGTGCCGGAAATACAGGCAGGCCGAAGAAATCGCCCCGCAAAAACCAAATTGATCCGGACTGGACAGGGCCAGCCTGAGGGAGCCGTATCCGCCCATCGAACAGCCCATTACCGCCGTATCTTCCCGCTTCGTGCTGATGTTAAGGATTTTCCGGCAAATCCGGGGCAGTTCGTTACTCATAAAATCGTAATACCTGCGCCCGTATTTCTGATTGGTATAAAAACTCCTGCCCACACCGGGAATCACAAAAACCGTATCGTAATTTTTGGCATAGTACGGAAGCGTCGTATAATCAAGCCAGGTACCCTGATCGCCGTGGAGTCCGTGGAGCAAATATGCCACACGGAAAGGCCCGTCACCCCGATCCGGGATCAGAAACTGTATATTTGTACTCATGTGCAGAGATTCGGAAGGAAAATTTCCCCTCAATATCATGGCGATCCTCCATAAAAAGATTATATCAAAAATACGAAGGCCTTGTCTTTAAAACAAACAACGAATGAATTCGGCCTATTCACTATCCCCCCTTTCTGATATACACTATTCCTGAATATGGGTAGCAAGGTATTATCCAGGCCCAAAGATAAAACCACGGAAAAAATCCAGGAACCGGAAGAATTCCGGGTGATCCTGCTCAACGACGACTTTACAACCATGGATTTTGTGGTGGAGATACTGATGGTGATTTTTCACAAGAATAATGATGAAGCAAACAAAATTATGCTGGACGTTCACCGTAAGGGCAGGGGAATTGTGGGACAATATTCATGGGATATTGCCGCCACCAAGGCGGAGCAGGTTCACTCTGCGGCTAAGGCGAATCAATTCCCCCTTCGCTGTATTGTAGAACCGGTTTGAATAAGGGATAATGAGGTTACTATGAAAATTTCCGGTCATGTACAGGCCATAATCAATGCGGCATATAACGAAGCCAAGGTACGGAACCACGAGTACCTTACCCCGGAACATATACTCTACGCTGCGCTTGCCTTTGATGAAGTGCAGGGGATTCTTGTATCCTGCGGGGTAAACCTCGAGCAGATTAAAACCGGGATGGAAAGTTACTTTGAACAAAAAATCCCCATTGCCCCCTCTGCTGCGGAGCCTACTCAGACCGTAGGATTCCAGAGTGTGATAGAGAGGGCTGTCATACAGAGCCGTTCAGCCCAGAAGGAAATGATCGATGTCGCAGATATACTGGTGTCCCTTTATGATGAAAGGAGGAACTATAGCGCCTATTACCTGCGAAAGGCAGGGGTCAGGAGGCTGGAACTGCTGGACATTCTTTCCCACGGGCCCGGCAGGCCGGGCCGCAAAGAGGATGATCTTTCCCCGGAAGGCGAAGGCGGATTTGCCGATAGCCTTGCCGATGAAGAAATACCGGGACCGAGAAACCGGACATCCAAAAAAAACGCGCTGGAACGCTTTGCCGTCGATCTTACCGCCCTTGCAAGGGAAAACAAACTGGAGCCGGTAATCGGCAGGGAGGCGGAACTTGAACGCACCGTACAGGTACTTTGCCGCAGGCTGAAAAACAACCCCGTCCATGTCGGCGATTCTGGCGTGGGAAAAACAGCCGTCACCGAAGGACTTGCCCAACGCATAGCGGCAGGGGACGTTCCTCCAACCATAAAGGACTGCAGCATCTTCTCGCTGGACATGGGTGCGCTGATCGCGGGAACCAAGTACCGCGGCGACTTTGAAGATCGGGTAAAACGGGTTATCGAGGAGATTCAGAAAAAAGAAAAGGCGATTCTCTTTGTGGACGAGATTCATACCCTTGTCGGTGCGGGGGCGGTTTCGGGCGGGGCGCTGGACGCTTCCAGCCTTTTAAAGCCGGCACTGACATCGGGGAAACTACGCTGCATCGGTTCCACAACCCACGAGGAATACGGCAAATTTTTTGACAAGGATCGGGCTCTGTCCCGGCGTTTCCAGAAAATCGACATCAACGAGCCGTCGGAAACCGACGCCATAGCCATACTCAACGGGCTGAAACCAAAATATGAGGATTTTCACAAGGTCCATTACAGTGATGAAGCGGTTGAGGCGGCGGTGCGTCTTTCAGCCCAGTTCATCACCGAGCGCCGCCTGCCGGACAAGGCGATTGATGTTATTGACGAAGCCGGCGCCTTTGCCCGCAATGCTGCGTACCGTTGCGCCGGGGCGGATAAGGGGACAGAAACCGGCAAAAAAGAGGAAAACCCCCAGGAATCCGCAGAAACGCCGGAGACCGTTCAAAACGGCGTAACGGCGATAATCGAAATTGGTCTGCCGCTTATCGAAACGGTTATTTCCAAAATCGCCCGCATACCGGAAAGGTCGGTGGGGGAAAGCGAAAAAGACAGGCTTCGCCTTCTGGAAGAAAAATTAAAACAGCGGGTCTTCGGGCAGGATAGCGCGGTCGCGGCGGTTGTAAAGGCGGTAAAAAGGTCGAGGGCCGGTTTCAGGGCGGAAGGAAAGCCGGTGGCGAATTTTCTCTTTGCCGGCCCGACCGGAGTCGGCAAGACGGAGCTTGCGCGGCAGTTAGCCGACATTCTTGGCATTGCAATGCTCCGTTACGACATGAGCGAATATCAGGAAAAGTACACCGTGTCCCGGCTTATCGGTTCGTCACCCGGCTATGTGGGCTATGAGGACGGCGGTCAGTTAACCGATGCGGTAAGAAAACAGCCCCACGCCGTTGTCCTGCTGGACGAAATTGAAAAGGCCCATTCCGACATTTTCAACGTGCTGCTGCAGATAATGGACTACGCCACCCTTACCGACAACCAGGGCCGCAAAGCCGATTTCCGCAACGTGATACTGATAATGACGAGTAACGCCGGAGCGAGGGAAATCGGCAAAGGGCTGATCGGTTTCGGAGAAAGAATCGTGGACGACAGCGCCGTTGACACCGCGGTGGAGAGGATCTTTACGCCGGAATTCCGCAACCGCCTGGACGCGGTTGTCCGCTTCGATCATCTGTCACGGGAAATAATGGTTTCAATTGTGAAAAAGGAAGTCGACCTTTTTGCCAAACAGCTTGCCGAAAAAAAAGTAACGCTTACCGTTACCGCCGCCTGTGTGGAAAAACTCGCCGAAGAAGGCTACAGCCGGGAATTCGGGGCCCGGAATGCGGGGAGGATCATCGAAGAAAAAATCAAGAGCTTCTTTGTTGACGAAGTCCTTTTCGGGCGGCTCAGCTGTGGCGGCGACGCGGAAATCGATTGGCGTGACGATCAATATCAGATTGATATCGCGGAAACACAACACGAGACTCTTCTCGCAGAGATACATGAAGTTTAAGAACTTGTCCCTAAAAAAACAAACAACGAGTTACGCGAAGGAATACGAATGAACACGAATAATCTTAAACTCCATATCCATTCGATAATATTCGTGCCATTCGTGTTAAATTTCTTTATATGAAATTCCGTCCGGGGCCTGACCCGGCTTTTCCCTACCTTACCGAGAACGACCGCTACACCTTTCCTCCCCCCGAAAAATGGACGGACAGCATTATCGCCGTCGGGGGAAACCTTTCCCCGGGGATGCTTCTTTCCGCTTATGAGCAGGGACTGTTCCCCTGGTATAACCCGGAAGACCCCCTGCTCTGGCAGTCGCCCGATCCCCGTTTTGTATTATTTCCGGAAAATCTTCACATATCGCGCTCCATGCGGAAAATCTTCGAAAAAGGCGAATTCGGAATCTCCTTTAACCGGGATTTTGCCGGCGTCATACGCGGATGTGCCGAAGCGGAGCGCCCCGGCCAGGGCGGAACATGGATCACAGACGATATCATCGCCGCATATACCGAGATGCACCGCCTGGGTTACGCGTATTCGGCAGAGGCGTATGTGAACGGGGAACTTGCCGGGGGCTGCTACGGCATACGCCTGGGCAGGGCTTTTTTCGGAGAATCGATGTTCGCAGGAAAACCCAACGCCTCCAAAGCGGCCTTTCTCAGCCTGGCGCAATTCCTCTTTTCCGACGATGTTGCGTTCATTGATTGCCAAACCCCTTCGGACCACCTGCGCAGCCTCGGCGGCACGGAAATAAGCCGCTTGGAATTTATTGCGCTGTTGAGGAAGACGCTTCGGTAATATCACTATAATATGCGATCAATTGACTCGCCCCATTTTTCGCAATAAAATCAAAAAATACACGCCTTTAACATGTTTAGTTGGAGCTCATGGTTATAAAGGGAGAAAAAAATGATACAAATCTTAAAAAAAGCCATTCCTTTCGCTTTTTCCGTCATCCTCGCTTTTGCCTTTTTTGGCCTGGCCGCCTGTAACAACGATCCCAACCCGGACCTGACTGGAACTGTAACCATAGATGGCACCGCCATGGTGGGGCAGGAACTGACGGCAGACATTACCGATCTGAACGGAACCGGAACCGTTTTCTATCAATGGAAACGCAATGGAACAAACATTCCTGATGCAAAAGACTATACTTATGAACTGGTTGATGGGGATTTTGGAGCCCACATCACCGTAACCGTAAGCTGCGCCGGCTATTCCGGCAGTATTTCCAGCGATGGAATCGGTCCTGTCGCAGCCGACAACCTTCCCGAAATAGAAGGCGATGTATGGATAAACGGGTTCCCCGTAGTGGACCAGACATTAACGGCGGACAACGACCTTATTGGAACCGGAACTATTTCCTAACAATGGAAACGCGGAAATTCCAAAGACGGCCCCTGGACAAATATCCCCGGAGCGACCAATACCACATACACCCTGGTTGTCGCGGATCAGGGCAGATATATCACCGTAACCGAAAGACGCGCCGGCTATTCCGGCAGTGTTACCGGCAATGGGGTCGGGCCCATTGCCAAAAATGCAATCGTACTTACCGCCGGTCAATGGAAGGACGGCGAGTTCCCCGACTCGGACGGCATAGATCTCTATTCATTCCCCGTTTCCAACGGCACAACATACTATGTCTGGTGGGATGACAGCTTTGAAGGCAACGGCGATAAAACAGCGGATGTTGCTGTTACTGCACTATACGCCGATGGAACTGGCATTTTTACCTATGAAGATAGCGGCTGGGATTATCCGCAGGAGCTTATTGCCGATAGAAATGGGACGGTCTATATTTTAGGAACACCGGATTGTGGCGCCGGCAGCGACCGCATTGTG
>Ga0082212_10006705_pt1 | contig 15400 bp, 10 predicted proteins | sample TergutNt197P3_FD_71548 | JGI IMG/M metagenome (GOLD analysis project Ga0082212, IMG submission 71548) | Neocapritermes taracua P3 segment gut microbial communities from Petit-Saut dam, French Guiana - Nt197 P3 | ecosystem: Host-associated > Arthropoda: Insects > Digestive system > Gut ...
AACCAAGCGGCATCATTCAACGAGCTGGCCCGCTTACCCCGTAAACAGTCAAGTAGTCTGCTTATTCGCAATAAAAATCATTTTATATCAATACAGTAAGCGGGGATGACTTCCGAAAAACCCCCAAAATAGCCCCTATTTATTGTGGCTATAGAAAGAGACGGTGAGACGGGATAAGACTCTGCGGGAAAAGGAACAAAAAACAAAGGGGAGAGGGCATTACGCCGCCTCCCTTTTAAATAGCCATATCCGGCTGTTTTCGCAATCAGAATGTGTATTTCATCTGCAATGAGCCGGTCACGCCTTGCCGGGCCAGGGCGGGCGGCTCAAAAATTATTACTTGCCCTTCTTTAGTCTGAATAAAAAATAGTGTAGGTACGAAAGACGCGGCTCAAGTCATAAGCTGGGAGGTAAGCGTGGAAATTTTGAAGTATATAGCTTGGGGATTGGCGCTTTTCTTTGCAGCAACGTGGACAATCGGCATATTACACAAGCCGGAATTTCGGCATAAGTCATTCATCGTCACGATCTTATTCTGGTGGCTTGGAATCGGTCTGGCGATGTTGGGTTTCTACAATGTGTTATATCTTTTCTGGCTAATGCCCCTGTCGATATTTGTTCCGAGTTTTCTTGAGCGGATTCAAAGGCAAAAACAAATGGACGCTGGAGTTTTCAGCCTCTACAGTGTTCCTTTTGGAATTGTTTTTATCAGCTCTTCCATTCCTTTATGAGTTGCAATCGGTGTGCTTATCTATTTAGCAAGACATTAGGAGGGTATATGTTCGGTTGGCTAAAAGATAAAATCAATACGGCCAATACCATGCGTGAATGGCAACAAGCTGGTGATGAGTATAAGAAGAAAATGGCGGCAGCACCAAAGCCGCCTGCCGGTAGTACGCTTCTTTCATTCAAAGACGCGCAATCAGCAGTAAAATACGCTTGTGACTATACGGAATGCTCACTTAAGGACGGTAGTATTCTTCCGGCTCTAGTGCTTAAGTCACGAGTTTTGGAAAACGGTTTACAAATCTGCGACTTAGAGCTTGCTGCCGCTTTTGTTAGCACTCGGCAATCCGCCGGGCTGACAGCAGGTGCAAAGGGGCCTAAACTAGAGCCGGGTATGCTGGTAGCATGGCAAGTAAGATGGGGAAATGCGGACGCTACTATAATTAGTGGCCGTATTATTGCGACCCTTCACCCAAACTTTGATATTGAAAAAGGCTGGATAATAGATACTCCGTTTGAAGCTAAACAGTATGTTCCTGGGAGCTACAACCTCGCAGAATTTGAAAATGAATTGAAGATATCAGAAGAAAACCTTTTAAAAATGTAAATTTGTCAAAAAAACGCGGGAAGTCGATGCAAATACTCCGCTGTATTGCCTGGAGCCAGGGCGCACTCCAAAAGAATACTATTCAGCCTCTCATGCCGTAATGTTGCATCAACAAGGACGACCAATGGCTAGAATACCCATGTTTGCCACGGCCCTTGCTGTTCAAGACTTTACGCTGCTGCGGGTATCGGCTTTTTGACCAGCTTTCGATACCCATTTTTTAGGCGGATGCAAATGGTTTTTAGTGGGCATTATGACGCAAAACAAGTTGATAAAAACCAAGACAGCCAAGGATTATCTATCCCTGGCTGTCGGCATACTACCCAAATCTTGCGCCATCGTCTGACGACAAATGAGACGCTGCCTGTGAGATGTTCAACGTGACGGCAAAGCCCGAATACTTTCCCCGCGGTCTCCTCCAGCCGGAGGGTTCCTTCCGTTTCAGCGCGGACGCCTTGCTGCTGGCGGTCTTCGCGCAGGGGGCAAAAGCCCGGCGCGCGGCGGATTTGGGCACAGGCTGCGGGGTGGCGGCCTTCGGCCTGGCCTTGCGTTTTCCGAATCTCTCGTGCACGGGAATAGACAGGGAAGCCGCGCTCATCGAAGCGGCGCGCGCCAATGCCCAAACACTCGGCCTGGAGGCGCGCGCGGCCTTCGCGCAGGGCGACGTGGCGGACGCAAGCCTGTTGGACCGCCTGGGCCGCGAGAGCTGCGAACTCGTGATCGCCAATCCTCCCTACCGTATTGCGGGTACGGGACGCCGGATCGCTTCCCCAACCCGCGCAAGCGCTCTGGAAGCGCCGCCGGGCGCGCTTGCGGACTTTGCCCGCGCCGCCGCGTTTCTGTTGCGCCGCCACGGGCGCTTTGCCTGCGTGTCGTTGCCCGCGCGGCTCGGCGATGTGTTTGCCGCGCTGCGCGCCGCGCGGCTGGAACCGCGCCGCCTGCGCTGCGTGCATCCGCGTCCGGGGGCGAAGGCCAGCCTTGTGCTGGTGGAGGCCCGCAAGGACGCCCGGCCCGATTTGGCGGTGGAAGCGCCGCTCGTCCTCTATCCCGGCGCGCGTGGGCAGAGCTTCGCCCCGGAGGCGCTGGCCTTCTGCCCCTGGCTGGGTGAATGAAGCACGGCCGGTTTTATCTTGCCCGTTGATAAGAGATCATATATTCTATTGTTTTTCACGGAGGTTCCATGGGCCGGCTGCTGAACAGGCATTTTTTGAAACTCCTTGACTTCACGGCGGAGGAACTGCTGTACCTGCTGGACCTTTCCGCGCGCCTGAAGGAAGCCAAGCGGGCGCGCCGGGAGGAGCAATACCTCGCGGGCAGGAATATCGCGCTGATTTTTGAAAAGGACAGCACGCGCACGCGCTGCGCGTTCGAGGTGGCCGCGCACGACCAGGGCGCCCATACCACCTATCTCGGCCCCTCCGGTTCGCAGATAGGCAAAAAGGAATCCATGGCCGACACGGCCCGCGTGCTGTCACGCATGTTCGACGGCATAGAGTACCGGGGTTTCGGCCAGGCCATCGTGGAAGAGCTGGCGAGCAAGGCCACCGTGCCTGTCTGGAACGGCCTGACCGACGAGGCGCATCCCACGCAGGCGCTGGCGGATTTTCTGACCATGCGGGAGCACTGCGCCAAGCCTTTTTCGGAAATCACCTTCGCCTACCTGGGTGACGCCCGCTTTAACATGGGGAACTCCCTGATGATCGGCGCCGCCAAGCTGGGCATGGATTTCCGCGCCATATCCCCGGCAGCCCTGCAAACATCCGATGCGGTCATGGATCTGGCGCGCGACATCGCCCGCGCGAGCGGCGCGCGCATCGCCCGGACCCGGAGCGTGGAAGAAGGCGTGCGCGGCTGCGACTTTTTGTATACCGACGTTTGGGTGTCCATGGGCGAGCCGGAGAGCGCCTGGAAGGAACGCATCGAACTGCTCGCCCCCTACCGGGTGGACAGCCGGGTCATGGATTTGACCGGCAACCCCGACTGCAAGTTTTTGCACTGCCTGCCCGCCTTCCACAACCGGGAGACGTCCATCGGCGAGGATATTTTTCAAAAATTCGGGCTTGAGGCCATGGAAGTGAGCGAGGAAGTTTTTGAATCCCCGGCCAGCGTCGTCTTTGACGAAGCCGAAAACCGCGTCCATACCATCAAGGCGGTGATGGCGGCGACCATTGCGGGGGTATAGAAGCCGCCTGCCTCCGGAGGATGTATGCACGCCGCAAAAAAAAAAGCCGCAAAAAAAAGATTGACAAATTGCCGTGGATGCGTATTTATATAGATATATAAGGCAGAGTATTCATTTTGGCAGGTGCCAGTTGGAGGCGCTATGAAGCAATGCAATTGTTTCGGGAGCGAAAGCGATATTGTTAAGTGGGGAGTGCCGGAAAGCCACTACGGAGACAAGGCCAAACTTTTGCATATCTGCACCAGGTGCGGGCATACCCATGCCGCGTGGGTGGATAGGGGACGCACGGATGCGGAAGACCAGGCCTCTTCTTCAAGCGACGACAACACGGCGTTGTAACACAACCTGATATTTTGCGCGCGTGCCGCGCCGATAGCCCTCCAGTCTGGACAAGGCCGGGGGGCTTTTTGTATGACGGCGATAATGGCGGCATGGCTGCCGCCCCGGCAAGGATATACGTTATGAACAAGCCTGTCATTGTCATCAAGTACGGCGGCCACGCCATGGACGACCCGGCCTTGAGCATCCCCTTTGCCGGGGGGCTCGCGCGCCTGAGCGCGCGGGGCATGCGCCTGGCCGTCGTGCATGGCGGCGGGCCGCAAATCAACGCCATGCTCGGACGCCTGAACATCCCCAGCCGCTTCGAGCACGGCCTGCGGGTGACGGATGAGGCCACCATGGAAGTGGTGGAGATGATCCTGTGCGGGCAGGTGAACAAAAGCGTGGTCAGCCTGTTTGTGCAGCACGGCGTTCGCGCGGCGGGCATCTCCGGCAGGGACGCCGGCCTGCTGTGCGCGGCCCAGCTCAACGAAGAACTCGGCCTGGTGGGGGAGATCCAGAGCGTGGACATAGCGCTTGTTTCGGCGCTGTTCGACGCGGGCTTTGTGCCCGTCATCGCCCCGGTGGCCGGCGGCGCGGACGGGCGGAGCTACAACATCAACGCCGATACCGCCGCCGGCGCGCTGGCCGGCGCGCTGGGAGCGGAGTATTTCGTCCTCATTTCCGATGTGCCCGGCGTGCTGGACGAGGACGGCCGCCTCATCCCCAGCCTCACGCGCCGCGACGTGGCGCGGCTGGTGCAGGAAGGCGTCGTGCACGGCGGCATGATTCCCAAGGTTCTCAGTTGCCTGCACGCCCTGGACGAGGGCTGCGCGCGCGCCCTGATCCTCGACGGCCGCGCCGAGTCCGGCCTTGAACGCTGCCTGCTTGAAGGCGCGCCCCTGGGCACAGTGGTAGAGGGCTAGCGGCAGGGCATGCGCCGGGAACCCTCCTGTAAGGCTTGCGGCTCATGCTGCCGCAGGGGCGGCCCGGTGCTGCACCGGGAGGATGCCGCCCTGCTGGGGGAAACCGTGCCGCCCGCCGCGCTGGTGACCCTGCGCGCCGGAGAACTGGCGCGGGACGACCTGCGGGGCACGCTCGCCCCCCTGCCCGGCGAGGCGATCAAGCTGGCGGGCACGGGCGGGCAGTGGTCATGCCTGTACCTGGATGCGGATTCCGGGCGCTGTTCCATCTATGCCGGGCGCCCCGCGCAGTGCCGGGCGCTGTTTTGCGAGGACGCCTCCGCCCTGGCGGCCATGTATGAACAGGGGCGGCTGACGCGGGCGGAGGCCTTGCCGCTGTTGCATCCCGACTGGCTGCCCCTGGCCGCGGCGCACGAGGCCGAATGCGCCTGGGCGCGCCTCGCCCCCCTGGCTCTGCGCGCCCGGCGCGACGCAGGGGCCGGGCAGGATTTGCTTGAGGCCGTGCGTTTTGATCAGGCCTACCGGGAACTGGCGGTGGAGCGCGTCGACCTGCCTGCCGACGCCTTGGCCCTGATCTTCGGGCGTCCGTTGAGCGCGCTGCTTTCCGACTTCGGGCTTGCGATCGAAGGCGGGGGCGCGCGTCTTGTCCGTTCCGGCCTTCTTATGTATCCTGATAAATAAATAGGGGTGGGCTATGTATATCGTAACCGGCGGCGCCGGCTTCATCGGCAGCGCGCTTGTCTGGCGGCTGAACCAGGCCGGCATTGACGATATCGTGATCGCCGACGATTTGGGAACTTCGGAGAAGTGGAAGAACATCCGGCAACTGCGCTATGCCGACTATGTGCAGCATGACGCGCTTCTGCGCATGCTGGAGGAAGAAGGCCCGCCCCGCCCGCTGACCGCGGTCGTGCACCTGGGGGCCTGCTCGGACACCACGGAGCGCGATGCGGAATTTCTCATGCGCAACAACTTCAAATACAGCCAAAGGCTGTGCCGGGCCGCGTTGCGGCACGGCGCGCGCTTCATCAACGCCAGTTCCGCCGCCACCTACGGGGACGGATCGCAGGGCTTTTCCGACAGCCCGGATGCGCTGCGCGGCCTGGTTCCCCTGAACATGTACGGCTATTCCAAGCATGCCTTTGACCTGTGGCTGGCGCGCGAAGGTCTGCTGGATCAGGCGGTCAGCCTGAAATTCTTCAATGTCTACGGCCCGAACGAATACCACAAGGGCGCCATGCGCAGCGTTGTTTGCAAGGCCTGGCACGAGATCAGCCAGAGCGGCCGCTTGCGCCTGTTCCGTTCGACCCATCCCGACTATCCGGACGGCGGGCAGTTGCGCGACTTCATCTACGTGAAGGACTGCGCGGAGATGATCCTGTGGTTCGTGTCGCGCGCTTCCGGCGGCGGCGTGTACAACGTGGGCACGGGCGTGGCCCGCAGTTGGAACGACTTGGCCCATGCCGTGTTTCAGGCCATGGGACGTGAGACCAGCATAGACTACGTGGATATGCCGGAAGAACTGCGAAACTGCTACCAGAATTTCACCGAGGCCGACATGGGCTGGATGGATCGCCTGGATTGCCCCGTGCGCATGCACAGCCTGGAAGACGGGGTGCGCGACTACGTGTGCCGCTATCTTGCCGCTGCGAGTCCGTATTTAGCAAGCTGACCCGGGGTATTGTATGCGGTCTCCAAGCTCCGAAAACGACATCCTTGATCTCTTAGACAAATACTTCGCCACAGCGCATCCCTCGCTGTTGCTCGCGCGCGGGGATGACTGCGCGGTGCTGCGCCCGTCCGGGCCGCTGTGCCTGACCACGGATCTCTTTCTGGAAGACGTGCATTTTCGGCGCGCGTATTTCACGCCCGAGGAGATCGGCCACAAGGCGCTTGCGGTCAACGTGAGCGATCTGGCCGCCTGCGGGGCAAGGCCGCTCGCGTTCACGCTCGGCCTCGGCCTGCCGCCGGATGTGGCCCCGGATCTGATCGAGGGCCTTTTTGCCGGCATGTCCGCCCTGGCGGATCGCCTGCGCATGGGGCTGGCCGGGGGGGATCTGTCGCGCGCGGACAAGCTGTGCCTTTCGATAACGGCCTGGGGGGAGGGCGGCGGGCAAGCCGGCGCGGGCCGCCATTGGCTTGCCAGGGGCGGCGTCCAGCCCGGGGAGTCGCTTTTTTGCATCGGCGGCCTGGGCCTCGCGCGCGTGGGGCTTGCGCTTTTGGAATCCGAAGGCAGGGCGGCGATGGCGGCCTGGCCCGCCGCCTGCGCGGCGCACCTCATGCCGCAGCCGCTGGCGGATGCGGGGCAGATCCTGTCCCGCCTGGTGCAGGCGGATCATCCGCCCGCGCTGATGGATGTCTCCGACGGCCTGGCGCGCGATGTGCCGCGCCTGCTCGGCATGCCGCGCAGCGGCCTGGGCGCGGATCTGCTGATCCCGGAAGACATGCTGCACGGAGAGGTCGCGCGTCATGCGCGCATGTGCGGGCGGCAAGCGGCGCACGAGGCCTACCTGGGCGGCGAGGATTACGCCCTGCTGGGCGCATGTTCCCCAGGGCTGCTTTCCGCCGTGCGCGCGGCGCTGCCGGACCTGCGGGAAATCGGCGCGGTGACGGACAGCGGCGGCATACGCTTAAACGGAGCCTGGGTGGGGGAAGACCTGGGCTTTGATCATTTCAGCCCCCCCGCTGCCATTCCATATCATCGAAAATAACCCTGTCATCGAAAATAAGCCTTGACGGTTTTCTTGCATTGTGACATATTGGCATTAATAATGGATTAGTGTTATATTGCCTGGATGAAAATTTATAATGCATTGAAAATAGAAGATAATTTTTAAGGAGGCTCGTCATGGCCGAAAACACTCTCTTGCTTCGTCCCCTTGCCGGACAGAACAGCGTCATTTCCGTCGGCCCGGATGCCAGGCTGGAATTCACCTTCAACCAGGGCGACGCCAACATGGAAAAAGCCGGGCAGGACTTCGTCCTGACCTTTGACAACGGCTCAAAGCTGACCCTCCAGGGCTTTTATGACAACTTCGGCGACAACGCCAAGCCTCCCACCCTTATAATGGACGGCGGCGAACTGCCGGGCGATGCCTTTTTGGCCGCCCTGAACAATCCCGACCTTATGCCCGCCGCCGGTCCCGGCGCGCCGCTGGGCGGGGGCCATTACGAGGACGCCTCGCTCCTCGGCGTGGATGGCGTGAACCGCCTGGACAAGCTGGAATTCGACGGCTGGGGCCGGGGCACGGAAGTCGCGGAGGACTACACGGGCGCGCCGGGCGTTACGGCAGGCGGCGCGGCTGGCCCGCCCGAGGCCGGAGCGTCCGGCGGCAGCCCCGACGAAGGCCCCGGCGACGGGGGCGCCCCGAGACCCCCGGCGGTGGGAATTATCCCCGGCGGCAAAGTGTATGAATCCTACATTGACGCCGCCCACAACCCCAACGGCTTCGCCGGCACGGCCACCGGGGATCCGAACCTGCCTGAGTCCGACCGTTTGGGTCAGGTCCAATCCACCGGCACCATCAGCATCTCCAATTTTGACGAGATAAGCTCCGGCGAGGTTTGGCTGGACGGCCAGAAGGTCATGGACCTGCCGACCGAGGCGAATGTGCCGAAGACCATGACCCTGGTGGGCGACGAGTGGATGGACACCAGCGGGCCGTCCAACTCCCTCTCGGGAGACCAACTCACCATCACCAATAACGGGGACGGAACCTATACCTATACCTACACCCTGAACGAGGCCAAGGACCACAGCGCGCATGGCGACCCGATCGACTACAGCGCCCCGGATGCTTCGGACAAAGCGCCGCGCGAACTGGATCTGAACCTGGAGGTCAAAGTGGAGGGAACCCACGATGGCCAGCCCTGGTCCGATTCAGCCGGCGCCGCCATTACGGTGGTGGACGACGGGATTGCCGCCGCCCATCCGGACAAGATCGTGCTCAACGAAAGCGAGCCCAACAACTATTATGTGACGATCGGTCTGGACTGGACCGCCAGCTTGAGCGGGACCACTGAGGACCCCACGGCGCACCTTGAGAACTGCCTCGCACCGACCAGGCAGGCTGTTATTGACCTGATGAAGGAGTACGATGCGGTTAACGGGGATGTGCTGATTAACCTGGTGCTTTTCGGCAAAAACCTCGTTTCGTCCACCGAGCCCATGACCCCGCAGCAGGTGATTGCTTTGGTAAGTGCGCTGCCCGCTCCCAGCAGCGCCTACAATATCTTTTTCAATGACCCCGGCCTTCCCCCGGACGCCTGGATTGACCCACGAGGGGGCCCTGTTACTGGTGATTTCCCCATCAACGGCACGCTTCAGTGCGGCAGCACCAACTACTACGACGCCCTGCTGGCGATGCAGGGCCCGGTGGAAAACGGCCTGAACAATTATGGGGACTATACCAACCAGGTCTTCTTCATCTCCGACGGCGAGCCCAACACTGGCTCGCAGGACGGTTCACATATTCCCCCTTCCTGGACCGCAATATCCCAGGGGGACCACGCGGAGGATTTGAGCATCTACGCCATCGGTCTGGGGCCTGCGGCCAAGAACCCCAACGCCGAGAAGATCCTCAATTCCATCATCAATCCGGACGGGGCAGGCGGCGACCAATACATCCATGTGGACAACTTTGATAACCTGCATACCGTCCTCAGCGATTTTGCCGACATCACCGCCCTGGGCAACCTGGCCGCCGACAATATCCTGGGGGCCGACGGGCTTTCGCAGTTCATCGGCTGGGTGGACTCGCAGGGAGATCAGCATGTCATTGACTGGTCCAAGGATGCCGGGGCTGACGGCTTCGTCAAAATCACCCTGGCCGATGACGGCAAGGGTAACTCCACCGTGCTGGCAATCAAGGAGAACGGCGACTATATCCTGACCGTCAAGGGCGATGTGAGCACCACCGGCTACGACAATATCCAGCTTATCCTGAAGGATGCCGACGGCGACACGCTGACCCTGAACGGACGGATTGAGGTCAATGCCTTCGGCGACGGGATGCAGTCCCCGGCCCCCGCCGACGCCCCGCGCCTGGAGATAGAAACCAGCGACACCGCCCTGCTCTCCGGGGATGCCTTGAGCTTCGATCTGTGCCTGCGGACCGCGCAAGGGGAGGACGCGACCCTCACAACGGCGATCGTGGTAGCCTTTGTGGTTACCAACGACACCGGAGACTTCACGCCCGACGCGCCGCTGAACGCCCCGTTGCCGGACGGGAACGGCAATACCCTGGTCTGGACGCACAACGCGGAAACCGGCGAGTACGTCCTGACCGCCGCCCTGGCGCCGAACAACAGCACCCTGCATATCGAGTTCGCCACGCAGGACAGCGCCGATCAAACGATGCACCTGCGCCTGCAAGGGGTAACGGATGAGAACGGCAACCCCGTGCCGGGCCTTGACGTCATCCACACCAGCGATGGCGACGACCTGCTCCAGGCGGGGGGCCAGGTGGATTTCACCGTTGATGAAATTATCATCGGCACGGGCGGAGATGACGTCATCTCCGCAACCAGCGGCAATAACATCCTGATCGGCGGCGGCGGCGACGACACCTATGCCTGGACGCTCGACGTCATGGGCGGCGGCACGGACATTGTCAAGGACTTCAGCTATGACTTTGCGGAGAACAGCGGGGACGTGCTGCGATTCAGCGACCTGCTGGGCGGCGATCAGGATTCGCTGAACGCGCTGCTGAAGCTGGGAACGCTGAGCGGCAATGTGTTCACCGCGGACGACGGCGCCAACTCCATCACCCTGACCTTCGACTCCGCCAAGGCCACGCTGAACGTCCAGGCGGCGGAAGGCCAGAGCCAGACCATCGTGCTGGATGGCTGCGACTTCACCCAGCAGGTGAACGACACGGGGAGCGCGCTGGCCCTGCTGAACGACATCATCAGGGTCGGCGGCTAGTTTCAGCCTCTCTCCTTGTTCTGCTTCAGGCTCCCCGGCGCAAGCCGGGGAGCCTTTCGCATGCGCTTTGGAAAAAATTTTAAAAAAATATGAAAAAAGCGCTTGACGCATTTCTTGCATTGTGGCATATTGGGGTTAATCTTGGAGTAGTGCTGAATTACACGTTCAACGATTTGTAATATGCTGAAATATAAGAAAATTTTTAGAGGCCATCACCAATCAACCCCGCCTGTCAACAGGTATGCTTGATCGTAAGGAGGCTCGTCATGGCTGAGAACACCCAATTGCTTCGCCCCATTGCCGGACAGAACAGCGTCATTCCCGTCGGTCCCGACGCCAGGCTGGAATTCACCTTCAACCAGAGTGACGCCAACATGGAAAAGGTGGGGCAGGACTTTGTCCTGACCTTTGACGACGGCGCAAAGCTGACCCTCCAGGGTTTTTACGACCATTTCGGCGATAACGCCAAGCCTCCCACCTTTATAGTGGACGGCGGCGAACTGCCGGGCGAAGCCTTTTTGGCCGCCTTGAACAATCCCGACCTCATGCCCGCCGCCGGTCCCGGCGCGCCGATGGGCGGGGGCCACTACGAGGAAGCCTCGCTCTCCGGCGTGGATGGCGTGAATCGCCTGGACAAGCTGGAATTCGACGGCTGGGGCCGGGCCACGGCAGCGGCTGAGGAGTTCCGGGGCTTGGGCGACGTGGTGCAGGCCGCGGCCGGCCAGGTTCCGTCCATCAGCATCGACATTTTTGTTCCCGATCTTCCTCCGCCGGACGGTCCGGGTCCGAAATACGAGATCGGCGCAAGCGGCCTGGGCCTGACCTTTGACGAGGCATATCTGCCCGGCGGCAGCGCGCAATCAGAAAGCGGCATGCCTTCCGGCCCGGTATCGTTCATCATCACGTCCAATGACGGCCTTGCCTCCATCTCCCTGAACGGCGTCACCTACGCCGTGGAAAACGGCACGCTGGCCGGCTTCCCCGATGACGGCATCCCCGGCGCGGTGGGTACCTTGAGCAATCCTGGCGTCACCGACCTGGGCAACGGCAAGTATCGCCTGGACTTCACCTATACCTTTGAAAAAGCCTACCATCACGACAAGGAACTGGGCGAGGATCTCAGGGCCGACGGCGTGGACAGCTTTGCCATTTCCGCCAATAGCGTCAACGGCGCCCAGAGCGGTGCTGTGAACGTGGGCATCAATGTGATTGATGACGTGCCCTCTATCGAAGTGATTTCCGGCTTTGACGGCGGCTCCGCTGGCGACGGCACCCATTGGTCGAGCCATACGACAGAAGACGACAATGTGCCTGACCTGGTTGCCGGCGCGCAGACCTCCCATGCGGGCGCCATTTCCCTGACCGGCGGCGCTGACGGCCTGGCCGAGTTCAGCGTGAACTGTGGCGGCGAAAAGCTGATCGTGGACCTTGACAGCGACAAAGCGCAGTCCATCGAAGGCGCGTTCGGCACCCTGACGATTACCGTCATTGACGGCAGCATTCAATACAAGTACGAAGCCAAGCTCACCGAGGAAACGAAAGGCGGCGGCGCGGACGAGTTCACCTTCACCGTGACTGACAAAGACGGCGACGCGGCGTCCGACACCCTGACCCTGAACGTTAACGGCTGGGTGGACTTCGGCTTTGGCGACGGCTTCACCGTGGATGAAAGTTACCTGTGGACAAAAGATGCCGACGGCAACACGATCATCAAAGGTACCATGGGTGATGCAGATCATGCACTTGTTCTGGAAAACACCACGCAGAACGGTTCCCTCATCCTGACCGTCAATCAGTTGGCCGAGTTCACCGTCAACGGAAAGCTCGTAACAGACGGCCTGGAAGTACGCTCGGAACATGGAGTGATGACGTTCACCGTCAGCGGCCCGAACGGCGACGGCGGCTACGATGTGAGCTATGTCTTTACCCTGACCAGCAACTACGATCAGCATGAAAACAACGCCACCACCATGGGCAGCGCCTACAATCCGCAGCCGGAGCCCTATCAGGGCGGTGACTGGGACGAAAGCGCCGCGCCGCAAGGCGATGTGTTCATCTTCAAGCTGGGCGATCAGTCCGAAACCCTGCAGATCCACATTGAGGACGATGGCCTGAGCGACGTCACACTCCTCCAGGATGAGCCGCTAGTCTTCGCCCTTGACACGATCCCGGAGCCTGTCGCCGGCTACTTCCAACTGCCTGAAACCGCTGACGGCGTGGTCACGCAGGGCGACGACACCCAACTCAAGGCCTTTGTGCAGCAGGTGGTGATTCTTGACGCGGAAGGCGCCCCAATTAAAGGCGGCGAACTCGTGTCCGTTGATCCGGGCACCGGTTTCCCCGGCGCGGTCGCTGACCAGGAAATGAGCATCACGACCGATCTCGGCATCTTCACCTTCGGGGTGGACGGCAAGTACACCTTTACCCCCAACGACGACGCCAACAAGCTGATCGGCGAGTATGGCCTCACGTTCCAGGTCACCTTCATGGATGCCGACGGCGACATCGTGTCCCGCGACTTCCAGTTTGATGTCCAGGGCGCGCCCATCGACCCGCCGGGCATTAAGCATACCTTCGGCCCGGATGCGGATGCCTTTGAAGTAAGCGAAGCTTGGCTGGCCACCGGCACGGATGCTGATCACGACGACTCCGTAAGCGGCGAAATCCAGGTGACCAAGGACGACCGCCTGAACCTGGATGAAGTGAGCTTCAAGTACACGGACCTGGACGGCAAGGAACGGACCGAAACGATCAAGGGCGAAGGCGACAGTTTTAGCATCTATTCCAAGGAAGGCGTGGAACTGGGCACGATCGTCATCGACAGCTTCGATCCCGCCACCGGAAAGGTGGAATACACCTTCACCCTGACAGGGGTATTGGACAACCCGAAGGACGTGGGCGCGGGCGAAGGCACGCTTGAAGGTTCCTATACCCTGGAAGACGCCTTGGGCCAGCTTGGCCTGGAAGTGGAATGCACCTTCACCGATGTGCTGTTCGGCAAGCCCTTTACGGATGACGGTGGTAATGCCTTTGTGGCTTCCGGCGGCCTTGGCGTGACCGTGCATGACGATACGCCCACGGCGACCCTGAGCGCGGACAAAGACGCCGCAAGAGATGCTGACGGCAATATCGTGGTGGACGAAGGCGGCGAACTGGTCGGCACTTGGGTTGTCAAGTTCGGCGCTGACGGTCAGGGAGCTGACATCAAGGTTGTGTATGATGACAAAGAGTACGGACTCGGTGAACGTTTTGCCGTGGGCGACGGCTTCCTGACGGTTGAAACGGACGGCACCTGGAAGTATGAAGCTCCGGCCAACGACATTTACAAGCAGGACGATCAGACGTTCAGCTTCTCCATCAAGACCACGGATGGCGACAACGACCCGACTTTCGACGACTTAAGCTTCACATTGAAGGATATAGTGCTCGAGAGCGACGTTGTGACAGTGTACCTGACGGCCACTGAATCCATCTTTGAAGATGCGGATCACGGCGACAACAACGTGATCACTTACACGGCCACGTTGAAGGACGGCGCGGGCAACGAGGTGACAGCGTTGCATGATGTGACTGTGACTCTGGACAATGGTGAGACCATCACCATTGCCGCCGACAGTTCTTCCTTCACTTGGGACGTCACGTACTACGATCCCGACGTGTACAAGGAGGATGTGACGGTCGAACTAAGCATTACGGATGCTGTACAGGCCGACCCTGATGCCGTGGGCGCGTTTGAAAAGCTGACCTTTGACCCTGCTCCTGCGGTGACGCAGGTGGAAGACACCATCGATATGACCATTGCGCACGTGTTCCTTGACCGTGACGGCGATGACGTGATTGTGCGTGTGGAACTGGACAATCCTCCCGACAAGGGAACGACGACGAGCGTGACTGTGGATGTGAACGGCGAGACATTGACCTTCACGTTTAACGACACGCAGACTGAATCTTCCCAGACTGTTTCGGGCCTGATTGGGAACAACCCGTACGGTGACCCGACGGCCATTGAGGCGAAGATCACTTCGTTCAACGAAGGCAACACCGGCAACTACGAAGATTACGGCATTGGCGATGCGGCGACGGCGGACTATGGTCCTACGGATCCGACGGCAGTGACGGTGTACCTGACGGCCACTGAATCCATCTTTGAAGATGCGGATCACGGCGACAACAACGTGATCACCTACACGGCGACTTTGAAGGACGGCGCGGGCAACGAGGTGGATGCACGGCAGACTGTGACTGTGACTCTGGACAATGGCGAGACCATCACCATTGCCGCCGGCAGTTCTTCCGGCACTGTGGATGTTACGTACAATGATCCTGACGTGTATCTGGACGAGGAAGATCTCAGCGCGAGCATCAGCGATGTTTCGCAGGCTCCCGGCGCTGGGGCGTTCCCGAACCTTGGGCACGACGACACGCCTGCTTCCACGCATGTGTACGACACCATTGATATGACCACTGCGCACGTGTTCCTTGATCGGAGCGGCGACGACGTGGTCGTGCGTGTGGTGTTGGACAATGCTCCTGACAAGGGGCGTGAAACGAGCGTGACTGTGGAAGTGAACGGCGAGACATTGACCTTCACGTTCAACGACACGCAGACTGAATCTTCCCAGACTGTTTCGGGCCTGATTGGGAACAACCCGTACGGTGACCCGACGGCCATTGAGGCGAAGATCACTTCGTTCAACGAAGGCAACACCGGCAACTAC
>Ga0082212_10006706_pt1 | contig 15398 bp, 12 predicted proteins | sample TergutNt197P3_FD_71548 | JGI IMG/M metagenome (GOLD analysis project Ga0082212, IMG submission 71548) | Neocapritermes taracua P3 segment gut microbial communities from Petit-Saut dam, French Guiana - Nt197 P3 | ecosystem: Host-associated > Arthropoda: Insects > Digestive system > Gut ...
CAAATGCCTTTGACGACCTTTTACTATACCATCTTTGCAGTAATTTATACTGCCACATCTTGGACAATTCATAGTTTTTTGGCTGAAAAGATAATAATTCTATTCTAATTTAACAATGCCGAAAATAATTTATTATTTACGTTGATGAGAATATATTCATTTTGTGAAATATATTTTACCTTTGCATTTTCAAATGTTAATGTATAAGTGAAAATATGAGCAAAACTGTGATTATGTTTTTTTTCTTCATCTGTACTGTTGTGGCTTGCGTACCTGTGCAAACCGGAAACAATAGGTTCAACGTTATTCCTAAACCGGCCAAGCTAGAAACTCGGCAAGGGCAGTTTGTTTTCAATGTCAATACGCGCATCATCATTCCTGACGGCGAGAAAGATATGTGCAATGCCGCGCTGGTGTTGCAGGAGCTTTTTCTTGCTTCGTCGGGGATGAACATCCAAATGGTGGATAATTCAAACGGGAAAGTCAAACAGGGGAATAATATGGTGTTTTGCACGCTGACATCGTCGATGACTAACAAAGAAGCGTATCGTTTGACGATTGAAAAGCATTGTATCAAGATCGAAGCTGGGGCGTCGGCGGGAATCTTTTATGCTATGCAGACCATCCGCCAGTTGTTGCCGCCCGAAATTGAACGTACTACCGCTACCGGAGGCGTGGTTTGGGCAGTTCCCTGTGCGGTAATCGAAGACGAACCGCGCTACCCGTACCGAGGAACGTGTCTGGATGTAGTACGCCATTTCTCGGAAATCCCTGCTTTGAAGCGTCATATAGACCAGCTGGCTCTTCACAAAATCAATCGTCTTCACTTACATCTGACCGACGACCAGGGATGGCGCGTCGAGATCAAAAAACACCCTGATTTTACGAATATTGGCGCATGGCGTACCGGAACCTATAACGAAGAAACACGGAAATACATAGATGGACGCTACGGCGGTTATTACACGCAGGACGAGATCAGGGAACTTGTGGCTTATGCTCAAATGAAATTCATCACGATTATCCCCGAAATAGAAATGCCGGGTCATTCCTCTGCCGCAGTTGGTTCTTATCCCGAATTGTCGTGTTCGGGCGAACCATGGACAGTCAGCGGATGGTGGTCAGGGAGAGCGTTCTGCCCGGGTAAAGAAAGTACTTTTGAAATTTTCGAGGGTGTACTTGCCGAAGTGATGGAACTATTTCCCGGCGAATATATCCACATTGGTGGCGACGAATGTAACAAGCGGGCATGGGAAACTTGCCCTTACTGCCTGGCACGACTAAAAGAACTGGGGCTAACATCTGTACATCACGGATTACAGAGCTATTTCATCCGGCGGATTGAAAAGTTTGTTAATTCAAAAGGTAAAAATATCATCGGTTGGGACGAGATATTAGAAGGAGGCTTGGCTCCGAATGCTGTGGTAATGTCATGGCGCGGTACAAGTGGTGGCATTGAATCTGCAAAACAAGGACACGACGTAATCATGACGCCTGTCGAATATTGTTATTTGAATTTTTATCAGTCGTTAGACTTTGCGCAAGAGCCTTTTGCCTGGGGGAATGGAAAAGGCGAAACCGATGCCGTACTGATGAAAACAGTTTATGATTACGATCCTACACCGAAGGAACTCACCGCAACGGAAGCAAAACATATTTTGGGCGCACAATGCAATCTGTGGCGCGAATGTATATATACCGACGAGCATCTAGAATATATGATGTTTCCGCGCCTGGCAGCCATGTCGGAAGTCTTGTGGACGCCATTAAGTGAAAAGAATTACGAAAATTATTTGCTTCGCCTTCCCGACATTCTGAGGCGCTACGATGTTATGAATATCAATTATTCACGATCGTGCCTTCGATAAACATAAACATGATAATTACTTGTTATTAAGCAAATAATCAGGTATGGAGACAATGATTGAACCGCAACCGGAGCAGCACCCATTGGAACCATTTCTTCCGGTAAACGCGAAAATTCTGATGCTGGGGAGTTTCCCGCCGCCGCGCGAAAGATGGACGATGAATTTTTATTATCCTAATTTTCAGAATGATATGTGGAGGATTTTCGGGTTGGTGTTCTTTGATGATAAGGATTATTTTGTCGCTGGTAACAGCAGGACGTTTAAAGAAATATCTATCCGACAATTTCTTACTGATAGAGGTATTGCGCTCTATGATATTGCAGCAGAAGTGATTCGCCAAAAAGGCAATGCCTCCGACCAATTTCTTGAAATCGTAAAAACGGTCGATCTGAAAACCCTGTTATCGCAAATTCCAAAATGCAAGACGATAGTGACTACCGGACAAAAAGCTACTGAAACGCTGATGGCGATTCTCGAAACAAAACAACTCCCACCGGTCGGTGGAGCTATTGATACCATCTATTTGCATCGGACGCTTCGATGCTACCGGATGCCATCGTCTTCCCGTGCATTTCCGAAATCGTTAGATGATAAAGCTGCTGATTATGGTCGGATGTTTTCGGATATAAACCGATAAACCTGACAAGCTACCGTAGCGGGACGCAACTCCGAACAATGTAATACACTCTAACCTAATAGGAGAATTTGCCACCGCCTAAAAATTCACGCAGCAGGGAGGCGCCGGGTAGCTCGCTTTCGTAAATATGGTTGAAATAGGTGAGGAAATGAAGGAGACGATGCGCTTCCGAATACTCTTCTTCGTTTTCGTAAACCTCGTTCAGTACCGGTTCGGCATAGAATCGCAGGGCGGCAAACTCGTACATCATCGCGCTATTGAACATCTCATCTGCATTTTCCTGATAGGGGAAAATCCATTTTTCTTCGCCGCGACGGACACTGGGCCACATCGAAATCGTCTGCTTAGCCGAATAGCCCCGAAACTGATAATCGCGCACGATACGACGTAACAGCCGGTTGTCGGTCGTCGGTATCCAGTTGTGGCCGTCTAACGAGATCGTTGTTAAAGCGGAAACATATATCCTAAAGATGCGCTCCGGTGGGATATTGTCTGTCAGTTCGGGGTTAAGGCCATGAATACCTTCCAATAATAAGATAGAATTGTGCTTCATTTTCAGCTTTTTACCCTTGTATTCTCGTATGCCCTTTGAAAAATTGTACGAAGGCAGTTCTACCTCCTCGCCTGCTATCAGTCGTTGTAAATCCTTTTTAAAATATGCCAAATCAATCGCATATAACGATTCGAAGTCATATTTACCATGTTCGTCGAGTGGCGTAACATCGCGGTTGACATAATAATCGTCTAGCGAAATGCCCAACGGGTGCAGGAGGTTCGTGATGAGTTGAATCTGCAACCGTTTGCAGAAGGTTGTTTTACCTGATGACGACGGACCCGAAATCAAGATGACACGGACGCCGTTTTCGCGGTAACGTGCTGCAATTTTTTCGGCAATAGTAGCGATACGCTTTTCCTGTATCGCTTCAGAAACCATCACTAACTCGCTGACGCTCCCCTGTTGTATTGCCAGGTTCAAGTCGCCGACATGATTCAGACCTACTGTACGCTGGATATCAAAAAAACGTTTGTATTCGTTGAACATCTTATCCTGCGGGACTACCGGATACAATTCGGACGGATTCTCCGTTTGAGGTACACGAAGTAATAAACCCTCACTATATGGCTCAATATCAAATAGTTTTACATATCCCGCCGAGGGAGTCAGCGGCCCGTAAAAATAGTCGATATATCCGTCCATCTCCTGGTAAGAAGCGTACGCGAGGCCTGATGTTTCCAACAACAGCGCTTTATCGTCCATGCCACGTTCGCGGAAAAGTTTCACCGCTTCAACCATCCGAACTGAATGTAATACAAACCGTATGTTGGCATCAATAATTGTTTTCATTCGGTTCTTTATCTGCAGTATTTCCGTTTCCGGTATATGTTCCTGCCCGACAAAAGCGCAATAATAGCCTTTGGAAACAGGATGTTCCAAGTTAAACACCCTGTAAGGAAAAAGATCATGGACCGCTTTCGACAGGACAAAACAGAGCGACCGCACATACGTCCTGAAGCCCGGAAGCGCTGTATAATCCAAGAAATCAACGTCTTTCGATTGCCAGCAGCGATAGATGAGAGGCTGCACCCGGTTATTCACATGCGCGCACAAAGGGGGATGCTTCAAGGGCGAGCCAAAAGCTTTGTAAATATCTAACATAGACGACCCTATATTGACCTCTGTTTGCAGGTTATTGTTCTTACAAAAAATCGTGATGTTGTCTGTAAAACTTTTCATTGTGTTAAATGTTGAATGAATTATCTACCAACATTATATCCCTTATGAGATAGCTATACTTCATCGAGGTCATCCCATTGGATACCGACGCGACGAAGGGCGTATCCGAGTTCTTTACTAAAGTCGCCGTAACAAGTCATCCAGTGGAAACCGGGCATGCGCTCAGCCACGAGTTTGTCAGAACAGTCGTAACGAATGTCGAATTGGGTACGGCAAATCGGACGGAAAGGGACATCGCAGATGATACCTTTCAGCCCTACCCAACGCTCCGACTTGAAATCAGGCGCTATGTTGGTCGTCATAGCCCCCATCTGCACTTCCACATGCGGCGCGGCGCCATAGTCCGATTCGAAGTGGGTGACTATACGGACTGGATCATAACTTTTGCCGTCCAATTTGCGCGGGCCGGTACAGTGTGCTAAGGTGATGATATGGTCGTGCGGATAGGTCGGGTCGTTTAGGAAAACAGGCTTTCCGGTGATATTCCCCATTAATATCCCGCTTGGGATGACGACGAAATCGGATTCGCAGAACGCCATATAGCCGTCGTCATTGAGGAGGCACAGCGTCATGCAGGCGCTGGTTTTGGCCTGTCCCATGATCGTACCCATACATGAGTTGATCGTCATAAGGTTTGTATCGACTTTTTGCATAATCAATCTGAAAACATCGTCTATCAGGAAATTATTGGTAAAAAATTCCATCGTAGTTTCCAATTTTGTACCGGGAATTTTGAGATATTCTTGCGCGCGCTGTTTCGCCCTGTCAGTCATCTTTTTATTCGCCCGCGCCTCGTCGATCATTTGGCCTAATTCCTTATAATCAACATCATGATATTCAAACTTCCAGATTTTTTTGACAAGTTCCTGTACAACAGTACCCGGTTGCGCCCAAGCGCCAGCGCCGCCTATTGTAACGATTTTCGAGCCGATGGTGTTCTTCAAACCGCACAGCGCGCGGAAACGCCAGTCTAAATCTATGACATTATCTGTTACGACATCTTCGTCTTTGATGGTCGGTATCGCTGATACGTCCGTATGCTGGCGAATAAAACGCGGACTGACGATCTCGTACTGCAGATAGACCGGCCCGTTTCTCCACCGTTGAAAGATTATAACGTCTTTCCCAAAATCCTGGACGCCGTTCACTGCCGCTCCAGCGCCGTACATAAGTATCGTATCGCATTTCGCCATATCTGCATTGTCCTTCATTTGCGTGATATTCGTTACCGCCGTGACATCCAGAAATTCAATGGGATAGTCAGCTCTCGCTTTGATACCTGCTAATTCGCCGCGGATACGACCTACTTCTTCCTCCGCCTGTGCTTTTGTTTCGATGCCTCCCCAGTTACGCCAGGAGGTTTGTTCGCGCCGCACTGGCACATCGTAAACGAGTACAGGCTTGACTATTAATGGTTTTCGCGATTTAGGGACGACCATAGGTTCGTCATTTGGAACGGCTGCAAAAACGTTGTTCTGCAACCCCGATAAGGTAAGTCCTCCCAGCAACACGCCGCCCATAGCTACGAAGTTGCGACGTGAAATTTTCGATTCGCTCTCTGATGTTGGCTCTTCCGAGCATCGCGGACAACAGTGGCATTGATGATTGTGTGTTAACATAGCGTAAAACTTTAATTATTTTGAGTATTTTATAAAATTATTAAGGTGCAAAGATAGTAATTTTTGAGTTTTTATAATATTTTGTATGCGTGTAATTGAAAATTTTTCACTACCTTTGCACGTTTTATAACTTGTTTTTTATCAAATGAAGCCTTCTTTTATATTCATTATGACTACTTTCATGTTTTTTTCGTGCGCTCGGCAGAACAACCAGACAACAGAAGCCAACGGAGTGCCGGACGCTGGAATAACCGACTATTCGGTGGACAGATTCGCAGATATTGAAGTCCTGCGCTATGAAGTCCCGGGATTTGAATCGCTGACGCTGCAGCAGAAGCAATTGCTGTATCATCTTTCGGAAGCGGCGCTGATGGGTCGCGACATCCTTTTTGACCAGAACAATCGCTACAACCTTGCAATCCGCCATGCGTTGGAGGCAGTTTTCCAAACGTATAAAGGCGACCGCAACAGTCAGTCGTTTAAAGCGTTGGAGACTTACCTGAAGCGCGTTTGGTTTGCCAACGGCATCCATCATCATTATGGTGAGGATAAGTTTGAACCGGGTTTCACGAAGGAGTTTTTCGCATCCTGTATTCGTGAAATAGCGCCTGCGCAACTGCCTTTACGCCAAGGTCAAACGACCGACCAGTGGTTGGAAGAGATCATTCCAGTGATTTTTGATCCTGCCGTGATGCCGAAACGTACGGTGCAGGGAGGCGACCAGGACATCTTACTCGCTTCGGCCAATCATTATTATGCAGGCGGCGTCACCCAACAGGAAGCGACGGATTTTTACGCGAAAATGAAAAATTCAAACGACAAAACGCCTATCTCCTATGGGTTAAACAGCCGTCTTGTGAAAGAAAATGGGCAGCTGAAAGAAAGAGTGTGGAAAGTAGGCGGCCTTTATACCCAGTCCATAGAAAAAATTGTTGTTGAGCTTGAAAAAGCGGCGACTTTTGCTGAAAACGCCAAGCAGAAAGCCATTATAGCAAAACTCATCGAATACTATAGTACCGGCGATCTGAAAACGTTTGACGCTTACGCGATCCTGTGGGTGCAAGACATCGATTCAGACATTGATTTTATCAACGGCTTTACGGAAACCTACGGCGACCCGCTCGGGATGAAAGCCAGCTGGGAATCGACCGTCAACTTTGTCAATAAAGAAGCTACCAAGCGGACAAAAATCATTAGCGATAATGCGCAATGGTTTGAAGATAACTCCCCTACCGACTCGCGTTTCAAAAAGAAAGAAGTGAAGGGCGTCAGCGCTAAGGTAATCACCGTCGCCATGCTGGGCGGCGACTGCTATCCCGCCACGCCGATAGGGATCAACCTGCCCAATTCAAATTGGATACGCGAGCAGTACGGTTCGAAATCGGTCACCATTGAGAATATTACCGAAGCATACGACAAGGCGTCGCAAGGCAACGGGTTTAGCGAAGAATTTATATGGAGCGATGTTGAGCGCGAATGGCGGAAAAAATACGGCTTTGCCACCGACAATCTGCACACCGACCTTCACGAGTGTCTGGGACATGGGTCGGGAATCCTGCTTCCGGGCGTTGACCCCGACGGTCTCGGCGCTTACAGCTCAACACTCGAAGAAACGCGCGCCGACCTCTTCGCCCTGTACTACTTAGGCGATAAAAAATTGGTTGAATTAGGTCTTTTAGAAAATGCAGATGCCTATAAAATAGAATATTATAAGTATATGATGAACGGATTGATGACGCAGCTTGTTCGCGTACAGCCCGGTAAAGATGTCGAAGAAGCGCACATGCGTAACCGGCAATTGATCGCTCAATGGGTATATGAAAAAGGGAAAACGCAACAAACGGTAACCATCCAAAAGCGTGATGGTAAAACTTATGTCGTCATTAAAGACTACGAAAAACTGCGCCTGCTGTTTGGCGAGTTGTTGAAAGAAATTCAGCGTATTAAAAGCGAAGGCGACTTTCAGGCAGGGAAACAACTTGTTGAAAAATATGCTATTAAAGTAGATCGGTCGCTACACGACGAGGTATTAGCGCGGTACAAACTTTTGAACCTGGCACCCTACAAAGGCTTTGTGAACCCCGTCATGCATGTTCAGCGCAATGAGATGGGCGAAGTTTCTGACATCACGCTTGATTACATGGAAAGCTATGCAGAACAAATGCTCCGGTACAGTAAAAAATATGCTTTTTTGCCGGTTTATAATTGACGTAATAAAAAAAATATTACCTTTGTGAGTGATTTTATTTCAATGTACCATGGATTCAATTGATAATAACGCTGATACGCTGCTGAATTTGTTTTCCAACTATTTGAAAAACAAAAAGCTTAGATTTACAATTGAGCGGAGCGCTATTTTTACAGCCGTAAGTAAGACTAAAGAGCCATTTACGCTCAAAATGATTAGGCAACAGTTGGAAGATATCAATTTTCGAGTGAGCCGAGCGTCCGTCTATAATACGATGGAGCTCCTAATAGATGCCAATATCGTTGTTCGGCATCAGTTTACCAGCGTTATCGTACAATATGAGTTAAAGTGCATAGCCGAACAATTCAGTTATGCAATATGTACGCACTGTGGTACAGTACGCAAAGTAAAAAACGATAAATTTAAACGATTATTATCAGACTATAAAATTCCCAAGTTTACATTAGACCATTATGTGGTACAGTTTTGTGGTACTTGTTCTAAATGTAAATTCAGATTAGCGCAGCAAGCGAAACATAAGTAAAAAACAAAATAGTTAAAATGAAAAAAGTTGATGTATTATTAGGCTTACAATGGGGTGATGAAGGTAAAGGTAAAGTAGTTGATGTACTGACGCCTAAGTATGATGTGGTAACACGGTTTCAGGGAGGCCCCAATGCCGGACATACGCTCGAATTTGATGGGAAAAAATATATCCTTCGCTCAATACCCTCCGGTATTTTTCAAGGCGGGAAGATTAATGTCATCGGTAATGGCGTCGTTCTCGATCCTGTTCGTTTCAAAGAAGAGGCTGTGAGCCTTGCTGAAGATGGACATGACCTTTTCGACCGGCTTTATATCTCGAAAAAGGCGCATCTGATTATGCCGACGCACCGCATTTTAGATGCAGCTAACGAATCTGCCAAAGGAACGGGTAAACTTGGTACCACAGGCAGAGGCATTGGCCCGGCTTATACTGATAAGATAAGCCGTAACGGATTGCGTGTTGGCGACCTGCTACACGATTTCGAAAAAAAATATGCGGCAGCCAAGTTACGACATGAAAACATGCTTCGGGCTATGAATTATGCCTATAACACTGCTGACGTGGAAAGAGAATGGTTCAAAGCGCTTGACTATCTAAAAAAATTCAAAATTGTTGATAGCGAGCATCTTATCAACGAACTCCTTGAAGACAACAAAACCATCCTGGCGGAAGGAGCGCAAGGGACGATGCTCGATGTTGATTTCGGTTCTTACCCTTTCGTCACTTCTTCCAACACGATCTGCGCCGGATGTTGCTCCGGTCTTGGCGTCGCCCCGCGTAATATCGGAGATGTAATAGGTATTTTTAAAGCATACTGTACGCGCGTGGGCGGCGGTCCATTCCCCACCGAGCTAACCGATAAAACCGGGGAACAGATTTGTGAGCGTGGTCGTGAATACGGCTCTGTCACTGGACGAAAACGCCGTTGCGGATGGATCGACCTTGTGGCGCTTCGTTATGCAATCATGATTAATGGCGTCTCCAAACTCATTATGATGAAAAGCGATGTGTTGGATACTTTCGATGTCATCAAAGCCTGTGTCGCTTATCAAATTGGCGGCAAAGAAGTGACGAAATTTCCCTTTGATGTAGCAGAGGTCGAAACCCGACCCATTTATGCCGAATTAGATGGATGGAAAACCGATATGACGAAGATGAAAAGCGAAAATGAATTTCCTGAAGAGTTTAACGCTTATCTGTCGTTTCTCGAAGAAGAACTGGGCGTACCTATCGTGATTGTATCCGTAGGTCCCGACCGTGATCAGACGATCTTAAGAATTGAAAATTGAAAATTATTTTTTCACTGTAGGTTTTATCATTTTTTTATCATAAATCACTAATCATTAATTATTATGTACGAATCATGGATTCTATTCGGAATTATAGCGCTGTTAAGTTGGCTCGTTTCTGCAAACATAAAGAGCAAATTTCAAAAATATGAGAAAACGACACTCGGCATCAGCGGTCGCGATGTAGCATTAAGAATGTTGCACGATAACGGCATCTTTGATGTGCAGGTTACTTCCACTTCGGGGTTTCTGACCGACCACTATAACCCTGCAACCAAAACCGTCACGCTCAGCGAATCGGTTTATAACCAAAACAACGTTGCCGCAGCCGCTGTTGCCGCCCATGAATGTGGTCATGCTATCCAACATGCGAAGGCTTATGCCCCTTTACAATTACGTTCCGCGTTGGTTCCTGTTGTGCACTTTTCATCCAATATCATTCAATGGATTCTATTGGGCGGCATGTTATTGTTAAATGTTTTTCCTCAGTTATTGCTGATAGGAATCATTCTTTTTGCGTTGACAACGCTTTTTGCCTTCATCACTTTACCTGTTGAGATCAACGCCAGCCAACGCGCCATAGCCTGGTTAAGCAATACCGGCGTTACGAGTCGTGGAACTGACGCTATGGCAAAAAGCGCCCTCCGCTCGGCCGCATATACCTACGTTGTTGCAGCGCTCAGCTCGCTAGCTACATTATTTTATTATATAATGATTTTTCTCGGCCGCCGAAGATGATAGTTCTCAATTAATTTTTTCTTAATTTTCAATTCTAATGAAGCCTTGCATCCCGAAAGGAACACGTGACTTTTCGCCGTTGGAGATGGCGAAGCGCAACTATATTTTTAACACGATAAGCGATGTTTACCAAAGCTATGGTTTCCAACAAATCGAAACCCCTGCCATGGAAAATTTATGTGTCCTCATGGGCAAATACGGAGAGGAAGGCGACAAGTTGCTTTTCAAAATACTCAACTCAGGAGATTGTTTTGGTAATTTTACCGAAGATGAGTTATTAGAAAAAAATGCCGCCAAGTTTGCGTTCAAAGCTTGCGAAAAAGGCCTTCGCTATGACTTGACAGTCCCATTTGCCCGTTTTGTTGTACAACACCGCAATGAATTGGTCTTTCCTTTTAAGCGGTATCAGATACAGCCTGTATGGCGCGCCGACCGTCCCCAGAAAGGGCGTTACCGCGAGTTTTACCAGTGCGATGGCGACGTGGTAGGCTCCGATTCACTACTGTACGAGGTGGAATTTTTTCAAATCATTGACGATGTTTTTCACCGATTGGGGCTGAGTGTATGTATCAAATTGAATAACCGCAAGATCCTTACAGGCATAGCCGAAATGATTGGCGAAGCCGGAAAAATAACGGACATCACGGTCGCCATTGACAAACTTGATAAAATAGGGCTTGATGCCGTCAATGAAGAACTGTGTCAAAAAGGCGTATCGGAACAAGCCTTGACGCTATTACAGCCGATCATTCTGTTGGAAGGCGATAACCGCGATAAATTAGTATCGCTCAAAGCCTCCCTTCGCGACTCTGCTGTCGGCCTCAAAGGTATTGAAGAGATTGAATACATACTTGGTTATGTCGAAAAACTTCAACTGTCATCTGTTGTCGTTGTTGATCTTACGCTCGCAAGAGGATTGAACTATTATACAGGAAGTATCTTTGAAGTAAAAACGCTTGATATGGAGATCGGCAGTATCGCCGGAGGCGGTCGGTATGACAATCTGACCGGCGTTTTTGGCATGGAAGGCGTGTCAGGTATTGGCATGTCTTTCGGAGCTGAACGTATCTATGACGTCCTCAATCAACTTGAACGTTTTCCGTCCGATTCGTTGAAAACAACCCAAGTCCTGTTTATTAACTTCGGCGAAGCAGAAGTGTGCTACCTCCTGCCGATACTGACCTCGTTACGCGCTGCAGGCATACGCACAGAACTCTACCCTGAAGCAAGCAAGTTAAAAAAACAGTTAAGTTATGCTGATGCTAAAAAAATCCCTTATGTCGCCCTTGTCGGAGACAATGAGATTACCAAAAATAAAATATTTCTTAAAAACATGCAAACCGGCGAGCAACGCCTAATTGAAGAGGATGCTTTGATAAGGGAGTTAAGCGTTGGCCAAATTAAATAATGAACATTTCACTCATAAAAAATACAAAAAAATGGCCTTTTAAAAATAATATTTTACCTTTGCACCTTTTAATAACTTGGAAATGTATAATTTAAATGAATTGCATCCTATTCAAATTAATGATTTGGTAAGGATTGGAAGAACAAAAGACGGTGGTTATGTTTTGAGTAAAAGCCAACTGCAAAAAACAGATATCCTATTAAGTTTTGGAATACGTACAGATTGGTCTTTTGAAGAAAGCATCGTAAATACTTGCAATGCAAAAGTTTATGGTTATGACTATTGGACGAATCCTTTGAAAACGCTTATATTTGGTTTTGGCCATTTGTCCTATTCATTATTGCTTTTCATTAAAGGAAAAATCGAATATTCAAAACATCATTTGCAAAATGGAATCAAAATTTTAAAGAATCCTTTTTCTTTTTACCAATGTTTTAATCCAAAAAAAGGACGATTTTTTGTCAAAAAATATTTGTGCGGAAAAAGTAGAGACGAAAAAAAATTCATCGATGTAGAGCATGTTTTTAAAAAAATTTCTTATCCGATATCCGATCATGGAATATTTGTAAAAATGGATATCGAGGGAAGCGAATATGAAGCCTTACCTTTTTTTGTTCCATATTTCGATCTAATAAATGGTTTTGTTGTTGAGTTTCACGGTCTTTCATCTAAAAGTAACGAATTTCAAATATTAATTAATCAAATGAAAAATCATTTTCATATTGCACATATTCATGCAAATAATGCTGATGGTTATATTGAGAATACTAAGTTACCACAAATTCTTGAAATACTTTTCATCAACAAGAAAAGCTTTACTGACGAGATCAAGTTATCAAACAGAAGTTATCCAATTCCAGACTTGGATTATCCAAATGAAAATTGGAAGGATGATTTATTGATAGAATTCTAAATTCTTTTTTGCCTGCATCATTACCATCAGTTGCTTCTGAAAAATGCTTGTTTCTGTCATTTCTGTCACCTGCCATCGTCTTGTACTGACGGCAAACTGCAAAAATGGCAGTCGCTTTTTGTCACAAAACGTTTGGCACGATTTTCGAATAAATGTGTTTGCAAATATAAATTAAACATTATTATAAACTTAAAAAACTTTTAAAATCATGAGTATTAAACCATTAGCAGACAGAGTGCTTATTAAGCCAGCAGATGCGGAAGAAAAAACAGCCGGAGGCATTATTATTCCCGATTCTGCAAAAGAGAAACCGTTAAAAGGCGAAGTTATCGCTGCCGGTACAGGAACCAAAGATGAGGAGATGGTATTGAAAGCAGGCGACAAGGTGTTGTATGGCAAATATGCCGGCACCGAGATCGAACTGGACGATACCAAATATTTGATCATGCGTCAATCCGACGTTCTCGCAATTATCTAATTATTAATTTATTAACAAACATTTAAACGATAAAAACATGGCAAAAGAAATTAAATTCAATATCGAAGCCCGCGATCTTTTGAAAAAAGGCGTGGATGAATTGACGAATGCAGTAAAGGTAACCTTAGGCCCGAAAGGTCGTAACGTGATCCTTGAAAAGAAATTCGGCGCTCCGCAAATCACCAAAGACGGTGTGACGGTAGCCAAAGAAGTAGAATTAGCATGCCCGTATGAAAACATGGGCGCCCAACTCGTGAAAGAGGTTGCTTCAAAAACCAACGACAAAGCCGGCGACGGCACAACCACTGCCACTATTTTGGCACAGGCGATCATCGGCGTAGGCCTGAAAAATGTGACGGCAGGCGCGAATCCAATGGACTTGAAACGCGGTATCGACAAAGCAGTTATTGTAGTAGTAGATAGCCTTGCCGAACAAGCAGAAGCAGTAGGCGACGATCTGGAAAAAATCGAAAATGTAGCAAAAATATCCTCCAATGGCGACGAGAGCATTGGTAAACTGATTGCCGAAGCGATGCAAAAAGTTAAAAAAGAAGGAGTTATCACCGTCGAAGAAGCAAAAGGCACCGATACGCACGTTGATGTAGTTGAAGGTATGCAGTTCGACCGTGGCTATATTTCCGCTTATTTTGTGACCGACACCGAAAAAATGGAAACCCAGTTCGAGAATCCGTTTATCCTGATCTATGACAAGAAGATTTCTGCATTAAAAGAGATGCTTCCGATCCTCGAACAAGTGGTGCAGACAAGCCGTCCATTACTGATTATCGCCGAAGACATCGACAGTGAAGCGTTAGCTACCTTAGTAGTGAACCGTTTACGCGCCGGATTGAAAGTATGCGCCGTGAAAGCGCCCGGTTTTGGCGACCGTCGCAAAGCGATGCTCGAAGACATTGCCATCCTGACAGGCGGCTCAGTTGTCACCGAAGAAAAAGGTATGAAATTGGAAGATACAAGTTTGGAAATGCTGGGTAGCGCTGATAAGATCACCGTTGACAAGGACAATACGACCATCGTCAAAGGCAACGGCGACAAGAAAGAGATCGAATCTCGCATACACCAGATCAAATCGCAGATCGAAACAACGACTTCCGACTATGACAGGGAGAAACTGCAAGAACGTCTTGCCAAATTGGCAGGCGGCGTAGCCGTGCTTTATGTAGGCGCTCCTTCCGAAGTAGAGATGAAAGAGAAAAAAGACCGCGTTAACGATGCTTTAAGCGCCACAAGGGCAGCTATCGAAGAAGGGACTGTTCCAGGCGGCGGCGTAGCCTATATCCGTGCTATCGAAGCTTTGGAGAACCTAAAAGGCGTCAACGAGGATGAAACGACCGGTATCGAAATCGTGAAACGCGCCATTGAAGAACCGCTGCGCCAAATCGTCATCAACGCAGGACTGGAAGGCGCTGTCGTAGCACAGAAAGTAAAAGAAGGTAAAGGCGACTTCGGATATAATGCACAAACCAATGTTTACGAGAACCTCTGCGCTACAGGCGTCATCGACCCTGCCAAAGTTGCGCGCGTAGCCTTAGAAAATGCAGCTTCCATCGCTGGTATGTTCCTGACAACCGAGTGTGTGATTGCCGAGAAGAAAGAAGACCATCCCGCACCCCCCATGGGAGGCCCCGGCATGGGCGGCGGAATGGGTGGAATGATGTAATTTCTCCTTCCCTTATACAACGAAAGAGGCTGTCTCATAATTCAGGCAGCCTCTTTTTTTTATTTTTTTTGTAACCTGACTACCTTCCATTGCAAGTTACGGGTTACCCGGCTTGACCTTATTTGATTTGAAAAAATTCCCTTATTTTTTTCACAAAAAAATTTGGTTGTTTAAGAAAGAATATGTATCTTTGCACCTGATAACCAAATATATATTATATGTCAAGAGCAGTTTTTAAAGAATACAGTCAAGGTCGGATCTGTCTGTTTCCCATGAGTCTGTACGAAAAGATTTCGCCTG
>Ga0082212_10006707_pt1 | contig 15395 bp, 9 predicted proteins | sample TergutNt197P3_FD_71548 | JGI IMG/M metagenome (GOLD analysis project Ga0082212, IMG submission 71548) | Neocapritermes taracua P3 segment gut microbial communities from Petit-Saut dam, French Guiana - Nt197 P3 | ecosystem: Host-associated > Arthropoda: Insects > Digestive system > Gut ...
GAAAGATGAACTGAGAGTTCTCTTCGATAGCCAGCCGAACAATGTGCAGTTGCAATTTAACAAAAAGCCGAATCTCGGTTGGGCGACGGCAACGCTGACTCGGCTGGACGACGAAAAGGGTGGTCCAGAGCGGTATCTGTTTGTCATCACGGGGGAAACGCGGAACACGGACATGCAGTTTGAAACGCTTGGCGATGATCGTATTACGGTGGGCAACCGTTGGGGCAGAGCACCGGTACTGTGCGAAGGCGTTGCCGCTAAATTGATTTGGGAGGACTTGGAACCCCAAAAACTCCGCTGTTGGGCACTCGACCAGTCGGGCAATCGTGGTCAGGAAATTTCCATCGGCAATGCCGGTGGAGCAGTCATCGAAACGAAACCGGAGTATAAGACGATCTGGTACGAGATCGAGGTTTATTAACACGAAAAATGCACCTCGACATTTCGCATGTGTTTCTCGGACTGTCGTTCATCCGCTCGAACGTGTCATTTTGTCTGACATTTCTTTTTGCGGCAGATGGACGTTTTGTTTTCGTAGCGATTCAATGAGCGTTTTGACGTTCAAGTCACAGGCGGGTTCGCCGGTACGGATGCTTTGAACGATTGCCGTTCCCACCGCTTGCCCCATCATCAGACAGCCCGGCTGGTCGCGGATCGCACCGTGAACCTTGATGTCGCTCGAATTGCAACGTCCGGCAACCCAAAGGTTCTGCATCCCCTTCGGAACAAGGATACCATAAGGAATTCCATACGATTCGCCTTCTGCGAGTCGATCCAACGTTTTGAACTCCTCTGAATAGCGTTCCCACTGTTCATCCGAAGTGTCATAAACATGGATGTCCACGACTTTTTTGTAAACCCCGATTTGGTCGGGAAACCAACGCCGAGCCTTGTAATCCTCGTAGTTGAGTTCGTATTCCCCCACGATTCGTCGGGATTCACGGATTCCGAGCAACGAACCGGAGACCATCACCAACATGTTTTCGCAGCCGGGAACGTACTTTCTGAAAAACTCTGCGTATTCTTGAACCTGTTTTCTGCCGTCCGCCAAGGATTTACTGTAACTCTTGACGTTCGTTGCGTCGGTGTGGAACAGATGTCCGGCGTTCATAATCGCCGAGGTTTCGCCGTTACGGAAAATACCGGGAACATGACGGTCCGCTTGCGAGAAGAAACCGTCGGCAATCGCTTTGTGGACCATTTCTTGCTTTATCCGATCACTGTATTTCGTGAAGTCAATGTTATAGACGGCGGCGCACAGCGTCGGCGGCATGATGTTCGGCGTGTCCCGACCGGCTTGTCGATACGGCAATCCACACGCATCGACGACTTTGGCATCTCCGGTGGCATCGACGAAAGTTTTCGCTTTCACATAACGTAGTCCTTCGACGCTGCTCAGAACCACACCGTCCAGTCGGTTTTTTCCGGTCATGTCGGCGGCGATAAACGTTGTAGCAAATCGAACTTCGACACCGGCATTCGCACAGTATTCGTCCAACAAAATCTTGAGTGATTCGGGCTTGAATCCAACCCCACCTGCGGGAGCCTTTCGCCAAATGTTTGAATGTGCTCCGGGCGTTAAATTTCCACGTCGGTCCATCTCCTCGATGATTTCTTCGACGAGACCGCAGCAGACCATGCGTTCACCGTCTGACAGATCGGACCAAGTCGAAACGAAACCGGCGGTTCCCATACCGCCGAGCATACAACCGCTTTCAACCAACAGCACTTTGGCACCGAGCCGTCCAGCCGCAATCGCCGTCGCACAGCCGCCCGGTCCGCCGCCGAGAATCACGGCATCGTAACCGCTTTCGATGGGAATGTTGCGCTGAAACGCAAACGACCGACCGTCACTGGATTCCGTAGCCAGCGTTGGCGCGGCAAGGGCAGCCACACTGGCTGCACCCATCGTCGCAAAAAACTGCCGCCGATTAGGAACGGCATTTTTCGGTTGATTACCCATAGGATTCTCCGTTTTTTTTACCATTTTTCTTGGGAAGCGTCGGTTTTCAGAACCTTGACACTATCGGGTTTTCCATCGATCAGCATTTTTAGTGGCGATACGCTCATATTGCGAAGATGAAGTTCTTCCAACGAACCGGCTTCTACTCGAATGAACGAACTTTTCTCCGCAAGTCCTTTGGCTCGTTGCAGATTGACATTATTGATGGAAAGCATACCGACGTTAGACTTAACGTGAAAATAACTCTCTGGAACTCCCTTTTCGTTACGTTCATCAATGTAAAGTCCATCGACAATAATTCTGCCGATATTGGTGGGCTGCCCGTCTGATGTGTCGTCAATCAACCATTCAGGTCGGATCCCAGGAGAATCTTCGGGAGTATCTCGCATATAACCTCCACCGATGACAAACATGGTATGGTTGAAATCCGGTGTATGTTGATAGATATTCTTAAAAGTGATGCTTTCGATATTGCCTCCCAACTTAAAGAGAAAGGGAGGGCAATAATCGTAATTGTTTTTCATGGGTCGCAAATCCACTGTATCAATCACGATATTCCCATAATGTCCGCCGCTTCCTGCAAACCATGGGTTGATGATGAAACCATAACTCCGATACGTTCCCGTTATGTCACGCAGGATTACCCTGTCCAATTTGCCTTCGCCGCAGACCAGCAGACGGATTCCCTGATCAGCATCTTCCAGTTGCACGCCCTGAATCAAGACGTCCTCGATATTTGATTTGCCATCATGCTCATCCGGTGCCAACGCTAGAAAATCGTCTCCCGAATTCCCGCGAATGTCACGAATCGTCAAAAAACGACCCGGTCCCCAAAAATGCAAGCCGTCCTGATTTTGATAATCCTCTCGCTCCCGACGATCAATATGGATATTGTCCATCGTCACGTATTTCCAATTCGCCATAAGCATCGCGAAGGTACGTTGGTTGGCAATGGTAACATCGCGCATGATTACGTACTCCACGCCGTAAAATTCCATCGCAAAAACCCAGGTGGAAATCAGGTGGTCGTCCTCAGGTCCTTCGCGGTGGTGAACTTGCCCCGGTGAGTTATTGTTATAAACCCCGCCGAGAAGCGTGATGTTATGGTTACGGATTATTTTCATATCGAAATCGGCATTGCGCACAACGCTACAATTCGACCCATCGGCAAGGAAAAGACCGCACGATTTATCGGGACATTCGATTGTCGTGTTGGAATGAATCCGAAGTGATCGGCTGATTTTCGCCGCACCATCTAACACCAGATGAAGCCGACCAAGGCGTGGTGCCCGATCAAGAATGGCTTGAAGTGCGTCCGTGTCGTCCGTACCGCCTCCGGCGTAAACATCACTATCTAAAACGGCACCGCTTTGACTAGCATAGACTTTCTTTTCATCATTTTTGGCGAAAACGGTTACGGAAGAGTCACTTTGATTGAACAAAAACACAGTTACAAAGCACAAAACCAAACAATTTTTCATAAAAATCTCCTTTGCCTTCACGGGGAAACTCTGTCGGTTCCATTTTATTCGTTTCCGAATTTGGAGTCAAGCACTTTCGGCAGAATTTTTTTCGTAAGACAGTGGAAATCCGGCACTTTTTCATACCGCAATATGTACCGCATCCACTTCGGACTTTATAAGTATCGCATCGGGGAGTCAAATTATCAAAACGCGAAATGAAACTCTACGAAAAACGACTCGTGCGAACGCCTAAGGCTTGTGCCAAAGGTTGAATGGGCGGGACAAATTCGAGGATTGCCATGTCTCGAACAGCATCAATTCTCAAATTGACTGCAACTTTATCCACCAGTCCGATTCGTCAACGACAGTTTGTGAAATGTACAACTCGAACGACTCCCGCCGCTCCCACCACTGACGAATAAGAATCTGTTTTTCCTTCCGAATCGGCTCCTCCGTCGGTCGTGCCATCAGATAACTGATTGTCGAAGATTCAATGTAAACCTTCGGTTTATCCAATGTTACCATGCCACGATTGTACATCAACAAGCGGAAAAGAAAAGACGATTACAACCCCAGATCATTTTGGGTACACCCCATTTTATCACGACAAATTTTCTACGTACCAGTTGATCGCCCGCTCCAAACCCTCGTCGAAATAGACAAGCGGTGAATAACCGATCATCTTTTGGGCAAGACCAACATCGGCAAGCGAATGTTTAATGTCGCCAACCCGCGGCGGCAAATAATCCGCTTGAATGTCGCTCTTCATCAGCGATTTCAATTTTCCGAGAATCTGATTGAGCGAAACAGCACTATTACAAGCAATGTTCATCGGCAAGCCGTTGCAATGTTCCGCCGGAGCGTGAGCGGCAAGCCAGTTGGCATGACAAACGTTTTCAATGAAACAGAAGTCGCGGGTCTGTTCGCCATCGCCGAAAACCTGCGGACGCTGCTTCCGAATGATGTTGATCACGAATGCCGGGATCACCGCCGCATAAGCCCCAAAAGGGTCTTGGTGAGGACCAAACACGTTGAAATAACGCAGACAAACGGTCTCCATCCCGTATGCGGCGTGATATGCCTGCAAGTAACATTCACCGGCAATTTTGTTGGCGGCATACGGACTGATCGGGGCGGGACACATCGTTTCCAACTTCGGCGAAAGCGGATTATCGCCGTAAGCGGCACTGGAAGCGGCAAAGACGACCCGCTTGATTCCGGCGGATCGGGCGGCTTCCAACACGTTGATGGTGCCGTTGACATTGACATCGTGAGCGGTCATCGGATCGGCAACGCTGGCAGGTACCGATGCCAAGGCGGCTTCGTGAAAAATTGCCGATACGTCTTGAACGGCTCGATCAAGCGTTTCCCGATAGCGGATATCCCCTTCGATGAGAGTGATTTTATCAAGAATTTCCGTCAGGTTTTCCCGCTTTCCTGTGGAAAAGTTATCGAGGACAACGACATCGTCTCCTTTGTTGAGAATGTATCGGGCAAGATTGCAACCGATAAAGCCTGCACCGCCTGTGATTAGGTACTTCATTGAAATATGTCGGAATAGAGTTACGCACCAATTTTCCCTGAACGACGGTGAAAAGTCAATACTCAATGCTTAAAATGCCGCCGACCAGTGAAGATCATCGGAATTCCATGCTTATTACAGGCTTCAATGACCGCTTCATCGCCGCGGGAACCGCCAGGTTGAATCACTACCCGAATACCAAGTTCGGCAATCAGATCAATCGAATCCGGGAACGGGAAGAACGCATCGCTTGCCAAAATGCTCCCCTCAATCCGTTTGCCCGCCTTTTTGATCGCAATTTCTACCGAGTCGATTCGGCTCATCTGTCCCGCCCCGACTCCGAGCAACATTTCCTCCTTTGCAAACACAATCGCATTTGATTTGACGTGCCGAACGATTTCCCAAGCGAACCGGATGTCATCCCAAGCGTCTTGTTCCGGCTTCTTTTCCGTAACAACAGACCATTGGTCTTCGGGATCGCTTTTCGCATCGGTTTCTTGGAACAACGCTCCCCCTTCGAGCGGACGGAGATTCCATCGGGAGGGCGGAACTTCCAAAGTGCCGACGTGAAGTAATCGGACATTTGAACCCCATTTCGGTTTGGTGGTCAATACAGAAAGCGCATCAGGATCAAAGGACGGCGCAACAATCGCTTCAACAAACAAGCCGGGCGTTGCCAAAATTTCCGCCGATGCAAGATCGACCGGACGATTGATGCCGATGACCGAACCGAACGCACTCAACGGATCACCCGCCATCGCTTTACTGACGGCATTGGAAATCTGTTCATCGACAGCGGCACCACACGGATTATTGTGTTTAATCACCGAGACCGCTGGCTTGGCAAAGGCACGGACGATTGCCAGTGCAGCATCAAGGTCGAGCAGATTGTTGTACGACAGTTCTTTGCCGTTGAGTTGTCGAGCGGAAACGATATTGGCAACTTTGGATCGAGGATCAACGTAGACCGCCGCCTGCTGATGCGGATTTTCGCCGTACCGTAAAACATCGCTCCGTTTCAATTTGAGGGATAATGTCGAAGGAAAATCCTCTTTGGTGAGCCGTTCAATGAAATACTGGGAAATCGCATTGTCGTAATTTCCCGTCATGGTGAATGCATCCTTGGCAAGACTTTGCCGAAGTTGTAGCGTGGTCCGACCGTTTTTCTGAATCTGTTCGAGCACTACCGGGTACTGGTCCTGCGATGTAACAACGGTAACAAACTGATGATTTTTAGCGGCGGCTCGGATCATGGATGGACCGCCAATGTCGATATTTTCAATCGCTTCCTCTTCGGTAACACCTTCTTTGGCAACGGTCGCTTCAAATGGGTAGAGGTTGATGATAACGAGTTCAAACGTTTTGATATTATTTTCGGCGAGGGCGTTCATGTCACCGAGATTGTCCCGACGGCAAAGAATTCCGCCATGAATTTTGGGATGGAGTGTTTTGAGCCGGCCCCCCATCATTTCGGGAAAACCCGTGTAATCGGCGACATCAATGACGGGCACGCCCTCTTTTTCGAGGTGGGTTCGCGTCCCACCAGTGCTGTAAATTTCGACTCCGACAGCACAGAGTCCTTTGACAAAGTCAACGAGTCCCATTTTATCGCTGACACTGATGAGAGCGCGGGTAATTTTGGGTGCTTCCATGAAAAATGAACGACGTTTCTGAAAATACTTGGAGAGGGACCATTTTCCCCTATTTCAAGAAAATCGTCAAGATACGCAGCACAGGAGAGTTGCGAAATTCATTTTTTAGTGTGCATGGCATGTTATTGCAGTTGGAGGTGTAAATCCTCTATACTTCAAACGGCGAGGAATTGGACGTTCTGAAATGACTGAAATTTGAGCGCCATTAACGTTTTCAACTCCTCTCTGTACTCATTGTATCCTTTTGCGATGCAGTCGTCAATCGCCCCACAAAACGATTCAAAATCGCCATAAAAATGATTGTACAAACACTTCTTTTTCAAAAACTTCCAATAACGCTCGATCAAATTCAAGTTCGGAGAGTAACTCGGTAAAAAAATTAGCTCAATGCCGATGAGACTTGCAAATGACCTGACCCAATACGGGTAGCGGATTCGCCTGCGTGATGGAGAGCGAGTGTGTGCATGCGCATCATGATGTGCGGCTGTGGATGGTAAAAGCGGGCGTGGTGGATGGCGGCAACGTCGCCTGAATGAATGGAAACTCGTAGCATTATTGTTCGGTGAGTAGTAAGGAAAACTACGAGGAATACTACAAATTTATCCCATTTGTGAAAAGACCAATTTCACGCCATTGAAAGTATATCGACCCGTCAGGGGGAACGATTACGTACCTTCTTTTTTGATATTACGCATCAAACTGTTGATTGCCAGCGCAAAATTTTTGATTGCCGAGGCAAAATTGCCTTTTTTGTAACCAGCAACCGCCTCGTTTTCATAACGCTGAGCCGTCTGCAAAGAAACAGTAACCTGCTGACCTTTCGTTGCTTGGAGGAGTTCCTGAAAAATTTTTGTCAGCGCATCGGCAAATTCAGCCGTGGGAGTACAGTCCCACGTCCGGTACGGCGCATTGCCACTGGACACCGACGATTGCACAAACGGTGAAGCCGCAAACAATGTTTTTTGTGCCATCACGAAAAAGGCGATACCTGCAATAACCGCCAGGAGGGCAAGCAATCCCCCGATTTCGAAATACCCAAATACAAAACTTGCCGCCGCCGCAAGTCCCGCCATAAAGGATCCCGCGAGGATTCCCCAGTACCAGCCGGGTACCTGCATTTCTTTATCGACCGCTTGACTTGTTTCCGCTTGTTCTTGTGTCCGAACGATGACCATCGTGATATTGTCGGGACCACCCCGAAGGTTTGCCAGATTGACCAACGTTTCGGTAGCCACATCTGGGGGAAAAACGGCAAGAATCTGTCCGATTTCCTTGTCCGTTACTTGACCGCTCAATCCATCGCTGCATGCCAAATAGGTATCGCCGACTTCGATGGGCATCGGTCCTTCCAAATCGACAAGCAATTTATCCGTAGGACCTAAAGAACGTGTGATCTGATTTTTGGGAATGTGACTCGGCGGTTGATCGAATGGTGAATTCGTTACTTGGCAGATTTCCCAGACAAGACTATGGTCAAACGTCAGTTGATCGAATGTATTGCCACGCAGACGATAGACTCGGGAATCGCCGACGTGCCCAATGAGAAGTCCCTGTGGAGTGAGGGCAAAGGCATCGCAAGTCGTTCCCATTTCCCGGAAGGCTTCTTCACGGCTTTTTGCCCGAATGGCATCGTGGGCATCGTAGACGGCTTGCACGATGGCTTGACCGGGAGGTTCTTCGACACGTGCCAAGTAACTTTTCGTAATGGTTTCTGCAGCCAACCGGCTGGCCACTTCACCGGCAAGATGTGCGCCCATCCCATCGGCGACCACGCAGATATGCCCGTGGTCCAACCATTGCCGGGGATTGGGAGCGAGCCGAACGAGAAATGAGTCCTGGTTGTTCGACCGCCGCAGTCCGATATCCGACTTCGCCGCATGGCTGACACTCATTTTCCAGTGGTCGGTTGGGGGCATGGTTCAACGTGGACAAAAACAGTACCGGTATTGTAACGATTCTTTTCCAAACGTCCAGATGTTAATGGCACGGTGGACAACTTCATGTTCTTGCAACCGCTTGGCAACTGGCGGCGTGTGGCGGTGCGAAAACGAAAGACGCAGTTGGACTTTACGGAAGAGATTGCGCATCTATTGGATGTCGATTTTCCTGATGCGGAGGTGGTCGTGTTGGTGATGGATAATTTTGGGACGCACAAAATTGGTTCGTTGTATGAGCGATTTCCGCCGAAACAAGCGAGGGCGTATGCGAAGCGATTGGAGATTCATTATACGCCGAAGCATGGCAGTTGGATGAATGTGGCGGAGATTGAGTTGAGTGTACTGTCGAGTCAGTGTCTGGATCGACGGATAGGAGATAGGGAAACGTTTTGTCGAGAGGTGAAGGCATGGCAAGACGCTCGCAATGTTTCCGCCAATGGAGTGAATTGACAATTCTCCACGGAAGACGCGAGGATAAAACTCAAAAAACTCTATCCACAATTTTAGATTTGACTAGGTAGTAGTCGAGGATAGTAGGTTTCCCATGTGCGGGAATACCAATTATGTGCCGTGTTTTTTGGCATGTATTGACATTTCTAGTGTAAAATGGTATGCTGGCAAAAACACTGGTCAGTCCCGTGAACGGTTACTACAAAACAAACTTCACTTCATCGACGCTATATGCCGAAGACTGCATACGAAAAAAATACGCCGACTCCTGCCGCTCAAATGAGCGGTGCCGATATTTTGATTCAATCTCTCGTCAATGCGGGTGTTACCACAATTTTTGCGTATCCGGGCGGATTCAGTATTCCCCTACACCAAGCGATGACCCGATTTCGGGACAAAATCCGCGTCATCTTGCCCCGCCAAGAACAAGGCGGCGGCTTTGCCGCTCAGGGTTTCGCTCGATCCACCGGCAAAATCGGCGTTTGCATGTCAACCAGCGGTCCCGGTGCGACCAATCTTGTAACCACGATTGCCGATGCAAAACTCGACAGCATTCCGATGCTTGCCATCACCGGTCAAGTTGGTATTCCCGCCATCGGCAGCGATGCGTTTCAGGAAACGCCCATCGTCGAAATGTGCCGAAGTATTACAAAACATCACTATCTCGTTACCGATGTCAACGACGTTGCCCGAATCGTTCGGGAAGCACTCCACATTGCCACCACTGGTCGTCCCGGTCCGGTACTGATCGACATTCCGCGAAACATTCAAGTGGGGCAATGTATTCCCGACTTCAATGCTCCGATGGATTTGCCCGGCTACATAGCCGATCCGCCTGCTCCGTCGGATGGCGAGTTGGAACAAATTGCCGAAGCGATTCGGAAAGCCAAAAATCCGATACTTTATGTCGGTGGTGGGATTATCGCTTCGGATTCTTCAGCCGAACTACGGAAGTTTGCCGAACTCATGCAGATTCCAGTTACGACGACGATGATGGCGCTTTCGGCATTTCCCCGTGATCATGATCTCGCACTCGGAATGCCGGGAATGCACGGCACGGCATACGCTAACCATGCCATCCACGATTGTGATCTGCTCCTCGCTTTCGGTGTACGGTTCGATGACCGTGTTACCGGCAAGGTGTCGGAGTTCGCCAAAAATGCCACGATTGTGCATGTCGATATTGATCCTTCGGAAATCAACAAGGTCAAAGAAGCGAACATTGCCGTCGTTTGCAACGTCAAAGACGTGTTAAAAGGTTTGCACAAAAAATTGAGTTCGCACCAACCGGCACCCGAAGTTAAACAGTGGCACAAGAAGATCGACCAGTGGAAAGAGGAAATGCCGATGGCTTACGATACGGAGTCGCCGTATATTACTGCCCAGTATGCGATTGACGAACTTTGGAAAGCGACGAAGGATCGGGAAACGATTATCGTTACCGGCGTGGGGCAGCATCAGATGTGGACGACGCAGCATTATCGGTTTTCCAAGCCGCGGACTTGGCTTTCCAGTTCCGGTTTGGGAACGATGGGCTTCGGGCTACCGGCGGCGATGGGTGCAAAAGTTGCCAATCCCAACGCACTCGTGATCGATATTGACGGAGATGGATGTCTGCAAATGAACATTCAAGAAATGGCAACGTGTTTTTGCGAAAAGATTCCGATCAAGGTCATGATGCTGAACAATCAACACTTAGGAATGGTGATGCAGTGGGAAGATCGGTTCTTCCAATCGAACAGAGCAAACACTTATTTAGGACCCATTGACCACCCTGAAACATTTGGCAAAGGGGACGGCATTGGACCGGAAACGCGGTATCCCGATTATGTTGCTATTGCCAAAGGTTACGGTTGGGATGCGCTTTGTGTGTCGAAGAAATCGGAACTTCCGGCGGCAATCAAAAAAATGATCGACGCACCGGGTTCATTCCTATTAGACGTAACCGTGCCTTATCAGGAACACGTATTGCCGATGATTCCCGCCGGTGCGACGGTACACGACATGATCCATCGGTAATTCCGATGCGATTTCGTGTGGTTGGATAATTGTTTTGACATTTTTTTTGCGATTTTGCGGAGTTTTGGATTTGGTCGGGCGCGATTTTGGATAGGGATGCGAAATTTGATGTACAAAAGGAATCATTTTGTGATTTTGAAGTGTCCGAAACCGAGTCAAGTGCGCTGAGGGTGTGCCCTGGCGGCGGAATGTTGGCGTTTTCGGAGCAATTTGGCGAGGTTACGAAAAGTGCCGAATTGTCGACGTTTACTGATGAAAATGCCGGACTACAATGTTGGGTAAAACAAAGTTGTTAGTAAAAGAGGCCCTTTATTTTTATTTCAGTAACTCTGTCAGAACTTGTTGCAAGTCTTCTACTGTCATAATGTTTGAGCGAACCACCTTTCCTTCTTTGTCGTACAAGATCATGCAGGGGGGAGTTGTGATCCCCCAGTATGTTGCCAAGTCTCCGTCCAAGCCATTTGCAGCGTAAAGTTGCCGCCAAGTAACCGGTATGTTTTGCAATGAAGTCCGAAGTGTTGCTTCGTCGGGATCAAGGTTGATTCCAATCGTTACCAATCCTGCTGATTCAAATCTGTCCGTAACCGCTTTGATAATCGGTAATTGCGTTGCTGAATGAGATTCCCAAAAACAGAGCAATACAAACTTTCCCTTGTAGTCCGTTATATCAAATACTTTGCCGGTTATGTCTCTTACCCCTTGGAATGGGATCGCTTTTCCTTCTGCGGTCAATCGGCGAATTGCCCCCCTTGCTTTTGCTGCCATCGGTTGACCTGGGACAAGTTCAATGACTTTGTTGTACCATTTAATCGACTCTTCGTTCGACGGTTCTGTCATTTCCTTATATGAAGCGAGTTGTATCATCCCTTCCAAACCGGCTTCCGTTTTGGAAAAGACTGAAACCATTTCTTCTAAATCGGCAAGCCATTGCGTGTAGGCTTTCATTGGATCATTACCCGATGAAAGTGCAATGTAATAGTCCACCATGATCTTCCGGCTGCGAACATGAGCGGCAAGTTCCTGCATCGTCGGTTTGTTGACTGTTTCAAAAACTTTGGCGATCTGTTCCTGCCCTTCGGGATATTCATTACGTCCCACCGCTTCCATAATCGTATCCGCGATTTGCCGAATCCAATTTTCCCGTTCTTCCTGCGTGGCGGACTTTTTGACAATTTCCAGAAGTAAAGTAATTACTTGTTTGTGTTTTTCCGATCGCTGTGCTTCCGGTACAGTCATAATTTGTGCCTGCAATGCTTGGACTTGATTCATAATCGCCACCACTTCACTATCGGTCGGCCCTGTACTCCCCTGCACATAAACCGGTTGAATGAATGTAAATGAAACCTGCTCTTCATCGTAATTTTTCGGCAGATCGAGTACACGCCAATTGTTTTCGCCGACTTTAACAAGTGTTCCGACAAGGATTTGCCGGACGTTTCCCGATTCACTGATCGTTACCGCAGCATTTTCATAAACGAGCAAATCTTTTTGGTTACCCTGCTCTCCTTGCGGAACAATACCGGGCAACACGGCATTGAGTTGATGCCATTCGACATTATTTGTCAGAGCAACGGCGGCAACAGCATTGGTAAAACCGGTTTTCAAGGCGGCAACTTTTTTGGCAACGGTCTCGTTAAGCATCTCTCCCAATGCAAGACTTTTGAGTTCATCTTCTTTAAGAGCAACGCACAAAAACCGCCGGACATCCTTTGTTGCCAACGCAAGAATAATTTCGCGGGAAACTTCTTCAGCGGAAATTTCTTTCCAGTAATCAATCATACCATTTCCGTTTTCATCAACTCCCCAACGTGTACCGGCACTATTCAACCATCGGAACTGATTCCGCTTACCGTTTCCGGTAGTATCCAATTCCCGATAAACTTCAACCCCATTTTGATAGTACGACCACCGATCAACCTGCCGGTCAGGATCATCATCGGTATCCGCAAAATTCCGAAGAACCACCTTTTGCGGACTCAACAACCTCATTTGCCGATAATCATCAGAAACAACGAGTTCGCACAGGGCAATTTCCTCATCGGCAACAAGATCAATTTCCACATCACTTTGAAGGGGCTTTGTTTTAGCGGCGGCATCGCGACGTGCCTGTATACTATCCTGCCCGAAAACAGCGCAAAAAGGAAAAACAAACAGAGCAATAAAAAAAGGATACGTAAAAACCTTCATGATTTTTTGAAAATACAACAACCATTAAACAAAGTAAAAACGGAATATAAAAAAAAGCAGCAAAACATGCAACAGCAATTTTGCGAAGAATATACGGGCACATAAATCTCGAAAAAAACAAACACTTACAACGAGAGACAAAAAGAATAACACAAAAAAAATACTTGTCAATATAAAGCGGACACAAGGGAAAAAACCAACATACAAGGCGAGGGTTTCAAACCTATCGTTGAGACAATGAAATAAGGTTTGGTTAATGAGCGGTAGTACATGATTTGTCAATTACTATTGCTTATCGAAACCATTCTACATTTCGCCTATTTTGACAAAAATTGCCGTATTTGGCAAAATAGATAAAATAGGTAAGTGATTTTCAATAGTGCATAAGCAAGAGTATTTGAAAAATGATGTAGTAGGTAACACAGAGCCCGCAGTATAAGCAAGGGAAAAACCATCGTTAAAAATCCTTTTGCAGGCGAAAGCTGGAGCCTTCTCTTCTGTCGGCTTTACCCCTTCACTTTGAGCAGCCGCTCTATCGCTTCGAAAAGGTGAATCGGATTGATCGGTTTGCTACAGTACGCATCCATACCGGCATCGAGGCACTTTTGTATATCGCCGGTAACGGCATTCGCCGTGAGTGCAATGATCGGTATCCGCGCTTTTTTGTTTTGCGTTTCCCATTCCCGAATCATCCCCGTCGCTTCGTAGCCGTCGCACACCGGCATCTGGCAGTCCATCAGGATTAAATCGACTCCCTCCGTAAGGAATCGGTCGAATGCCTCTTGACCATTCTGGGCGATTTCGCACTCTAAATTCGCTTCGGTCAAAATGGCATTGACGACGATTTGGTTGACCTTGTTGTCCTCGGCAACCAGAATGTGAATCTTTTGACCGTCGTGCCGCAAGGGAAAGTTTCGGTGTTCGTTGCCGACACCAATGCCGCTCTTGTCGTGAGGATTGATTTCTTCGGGAAACAGCAACGTGAGAACCGAATCGTGCAGCGACGAACAAGATACCGGCTTGTCGAGTTCGTGAGAATTCGGTACATCGTCGTGATGTGTGTGTTCGCCATCGAGAGGGACCATTAGCAACGTTGGTATTTTTGCAAATTCCTTTGTTTTTTCGATTTGCGAGAGCAGATCGGCACCGGTTCCTCCTTTCAAACTCCAATCGACGATGACAAGATCAATCGGTGTTTTCGCATCGAGTGCTTCACGGAGGATTACCATCGCCACCGCCGCCGAGTCGGCTTCGCGGACATTCATTTTCCAGTTCGTCAACTGTTCGGCAATGGCGTGCCGCTGCATTTCGGTGTCGTCAACGATCAATATATTTTTGTCCACCAGTGAAAAGCGACCGGTGCGCTCACCCGTGTCCCGAAATAGAAAATTCCGGCGGTCTTCCCTGTTCGCAATGTTCGCTTCTGCCTGCACTATGTTTTTGTATTCGAGGTGAACATCGAAGTAAAACCTTGTTCCGCGACCAACGAAACTTTCGACGCGGATGATTCCTCCCATCATTTGGACGAGATTTTGCGAAATCACCAAGCCGAGTCCTGTGCCGCCGAACGAACGGGATGAGGCTTCGGTTTGCGAAAAGTTTTTGAACAGCCGATCCATCTTGTCATCGGGAATTCCGATTCCCGTATCGATAATGTCAAAATGCAACGTCACGTTTTTCTCGTCCCGATCAAGAGTTTTAACGTGAACGTGGATTCCCCCCGTTTCGGTGAACTTGATGGCGTTTCCGATCAGGTTGATAATCACCTGCCGTAGTCGGTTACCGTCGCCGATCAATTTTCGAGGAGTTGGTTCCTCACAGGTATAGCAAAGTTCGAGTCCCTTCGGGACTGCACGAGAAGCAAGCGTTCCCAATGCGCTATCGACCATCTGGTGGAGGTCGAACAGTTCGTGAGCGAGTTCAAATTTACCCGCTTCAATTTTGGAGAAGTCGAGAATGTCGTTGATGAGAAACAATAACGTTTCGCCGGACGAATGAACCAAATTGATATAGTGCTTTTGCTGTGGTTGAAGTTCCGTATGGAGCAGCAAATCAGATAATCCGATGACTCCATTGAGCGGCGTTCGGATTTCATGAGACATGTTTGCCAGAAATGCACTTTTCGCCTCGTTTGCACTTTCGGCGGCTTGCTTTGCCACCGATAATTCAGCAGTCCGAGCAGAAACCTGCTCTTCCAAATGT
>Ga0082212_10006708_pt1 | contig 15394 bp, 12 predicted proteins | sample TergutNt197P3_FD_71548 | JGI IMG/M metagenome (GOLD analysis project Ga0082212, IMG submission 71548) | Neocapritermes taracua P3 segment gut microbial communities from Petit-Saut dam, French Guiana - Nt197 P3 | ecosystem: Host-associated > Arthropoda: Insects > Digestive system > Gut ...
GGGGTATCCGGGAGATGCTTTTTTGAGGCTTCTACGAATGTTCCAGGGTACATGAGCAGTGGCTACCGCCTCCTGCTATAAGTTCAGCCTCAAAAAAGGCAGTCTCCCGGATACCCCTCTGAAGTGTAACCCGGATATAGGTTCGAGCAGTCACGGCAGCGTGACTGCACTTGCTTTTCAGACTTTCTCTATGGTAAACTAGCGTGGGGCTCCGCCCCGCAACCCATCGGACGTTTTTCGTTATATTGTGACGTTTTTCGTTATGTTGCACTGGTGTAAGCGGACTAAGACTGTACTTTATCGGATCTGCTAAGGACGAATCAAATGAGGAAGAAACTTGCGCTCTTTGTTGTAATTCTGCTGCTTTGCATTAGCCTTGGCGGTAACGCGTACTTCGGTTCGGATGAAAGAAACATCCAAAAGGTTACAGATACACAAAGCGCAGATGATAAATCCCCTGCCGCTGCGGATGGAACAGGCACGCAGACGTGGCCGCCGGAAATGGAGGCTCAGGATTCTGCAACTCCCGTAACGGATTTGCCGGTGGATGCTGTTCAGTCAGGAGAGACAGAGGCGACGGCAGCGTCAGCAGCCCCGGCTCCGGTCCGCGGTGAAACGGAATCTCCGGCGCCGGAGCCCTGGATGCAAACGCCCGGAGAGCCGAAACCTGTGATGATCAAGCCCTTAAGTACGGACGGCGATGACGATTCGCCTGAAACAGTGACAATCACGATCTCCGCAGCAGGCGATATCACGCTTGGCGGGGATCTCAGGCAAGGCGCCAACGGCTTTATGAGGGAGTTTTACAGACAGGAGAGCAACTGCTCATATTTCCTCAGGAACGTACGCCGCGTCTTCAGGAAGGATGACCTGACTATTGCGAATATGGAAGGCACATTTGCCTCCGCAGGCCCGCATAAGGGAAACGAGTTCATAATCAGCGGGCCTCCTGAGCTTGTTGCGGTGTTTCCGGCAGGCTGCGTCGACGTTGTGACCGTCGCGAATAATCATATGATGGATTACCTGCAGAAGGGTTACGACGAAACGATCGCCGTTCTGGAAGACGCCGGCCTTGAATACTTTGGCAATGAGTATACGGCGCTGATCGACGTCAAAGGCGTAATGATAGGCTTATTCGGCTACTCAATGCCGCAGGCCGGTAACGACAAGGACAAAATAACTAAGACTATTAGTCGCCTGCGCGATGAAGGAGCGGATATAATAATCGCCTACTATCACTGGGGTATAGAGCGCGATTACTACCCGAACGCGAATCAAAAAGCGATCGCGCACCACACTATAGACTCCGGAGCTGATCTCGTGCTCGGGTCGCACCCGCATGTGCTGCAGGGCATAGAGGAATACAAGGGCAGGAACATCGTGTACAGCCTCGGCAACTTCTGCTTCGGCGCTAACAACAACCCATTCGACAAGGACACAATGATATATCAGCACACATTCGTGTTCCTGGAAGGCGAACTGATCGAGAGCAGTCACCATATCATTCCGTGCTCCATATCGTCGGTGAAGGACCGTAACAACTATCAGCCTACGCTGCTGGAAGGCGCTGAAGCGGAGCGTGTGCTCGCAAAGGTAGAGCAGTTGAGCAGCGCGCTGTAGTCAGGCGTCAGTGTGATACGGCTCCCGGAAGAGTCTGTCATTCGCTTGCGAGACCTGCGGGAAATATATTTTGAAAAGAGAGATGCGGCATTGGCTTCGGTCGAAGATAAAAGCGTAAAAAGGCGCCGGCACATGCTTGAGGGGAACCTGCTGGTCGTTATCGCCATGATCGCGGTGCCTCAGGTCGTCACCATGCTGGTGGACTCGCTCTACAACATGGCGGACGCGTACTATGTAAGCCGTCTCGGAGAGTCCGCCATAGCCGCCGTTGGCGTGAACGATTCGCTGATGATGCTCATCCGCGCCGTTTCCATTGGCTTTGGCATGGGTTCGTCAAGCTTTATCTCGCGGGCGCTCGGCGCGGGCCGTGATGAAGACGCTTCCCGAGCGGGTGTCACGACCCTGTTTTCCGCGATGGCGACGCTTGCAGTTCTCGCCGCGATCGGTTCTGTGTTTCTGCTCCCCCTCGTGAATCTGCTCGGATCGACCGACACTGTCAGGCCTTATTCCATGCAATACGCGCGATGGATATTGATCTCCGCCCCGATCACAGGCGCCGATACGGTGCTTGCTCAGATACTCAGAGGAGAAGGCAGCACAGTCTACTCGATGATCGGCATGTCAACGGGCTGCGTCGTCAACGTGATTCTGGACCCGATTTTTATCAACACTCTCGGGCTGGGCGTGGCCGGCGCGGCGATGGCAACGGGAATATCGAAAGCGGTAAGCCTCGTTATCCTACTGTGGCCTTTCCTGCGGCGAAAGACTGTCATCCGCCTTAAAGCCTCGTTCTTCACCCCCACAAAGGAAATCTATTCGGAAATTGCCCGTATGGGCGTTCCGACAATGCTGCGGACAGGTCTGATGAGCACCTCCACGATCCTTATAAACAACACCGCCGCCTCGTTCAGCGACGCGGTGATGGCTTCGGTCGCTATAGCGACAAAGAGCATGAAGATGGTCGCTTCCGGAATAATGGGATTCAGCCAGGGGTTCCAGCCTGTCGCGGGTTACTGTTACGGCGCTAAGGTTTACGGGCGCGTGAAGAAGTCGTACGTTTACACAATTGGGATCGGCCTGGTGCTTGGGATCGTGCTGGGCGGGTGTTTTGCCTTGTTCGCGCCGCAAATCATAGGCGTTTTTTCCGGCGACCCTGACGTGGCGAGAATCGGGCTGGTGCTTATTAGGACTCAAAGCGCTACGCTGATCCCTCATGTCTGGGTCATGATCTCAACCGGTCTGTTTCAGGCAATGGGGAAAGCTATGAAAGCCGGCGTCCTTGGGATGTCCAGGCAGTTATTCGTGCTGATCCCCTGCGTGCTCATACTGCCGCGCTTGTTCGGAGCTATGGGCCTCGCGTGCTCGCAAGCCGCCTCAGATGTGATTTCACTGGCTATCGCAGCAATAATGGTTATACCGACATTCAGAGAACTGGGGGTTCTGGAGAAAACTGCTTCTATCCAAGCCGGCGCTCCCGAGTCGTAATTAATGTCAGCATTTAGGAAGGACAATGATCACTATGTACGGGTATATTGGAAAAGTTTTAATTGCGGACCTCACGGACAGAACCTATGCGATCGAAGACCTCAACCCTGAGTGGGCAAGGGATTTTCTCGGCGGGCCGGCTCTCGGCGCCAGGTACCTGTATGACCTAATGCCCGCGAACACTCCTGTGTTCGCTCCGGAGAGCGTCATCGGGTTTGTTACCGGGCCTTTGAATGACACGAGGTCATTCATGGGCGGCAGGTACACTGTTGTGAGCAAATCGCCGGTCACAGGGGGCTTTAACGACTCGAACTCAGGCGGCGAGTTCGCGGTCAAAATGAAAAGATCGGGCTTCGACGCCATTTTCGTAAAGGGCATATCGGAGGACCCGGTCTACATTTATATCGACGACGGGAACGTCGAGTTTCGCGACGCGTCCTCGATTTGGGGCATGAAGACGCTGGGGACGGAGGAGGCGCTGCGCGCACAGACAGGCCGCACCGATATCTGCGCTGCGCTTATCGGTCCGGGCGGCGAGCATCTGTCAAACATGGCGGCTATCATGAACGACGGCCACCGCGCGGCGGGCAGAGGCGGATCCGGAGCCGTCATGGGATCAAAGAAGCTCAAGGCTGTCGTATGCAGGGGAACCCATAAGGTCCAGGTCAAAGACCCGGATGAGATAACCCGCGTCAACAGCGCCTGGAAAGAATATTCGGAGGGGCCGATATCAGGCCTGATGAGCACGTGGGGCGCTCACGGCACCGCGTCGAATTATGAGTCCGCTGTTTTCACCTCTGACGCCGGTATAAAGAACTGGGGCGGAGTTCCGTCTGACCTTTCGGAAGTGCAGGTTGAAAGTCTCACCGGCGACTCAATGGATAAGAAGTATTTTGTGAAGAAAGTTGCGTGTAACTCATGCCCCGTCGGCTGCGGAGCGATGCTGCGCGTCAAGAACGATAAGTTTGTACACGAGTTTCAAACTATAGGCCGGCTTCCGCCTGACGCGCCGCATGCTGCGCAGGGCGCCGAAAGCGGCGCATTGCGGACAGTTTCCGGTAAGTATGATTTTGAGTCGGCGCGCCCGGAGTATGAGACGCTCGGAGCGTTCGGCAGTATGCTGCTCAACGGAGACGAGGTGAGCGCCAGCCTGTGTAATCTTTATTGCAATGAGTACGGTTATGACACAATTTCGTTCGGGGCTACGATCGCCTGGCTTATGGAGTGTTACGAAAACGGCTTGTTCACAATGCAGGAACTCGACGGTATAGATCTCAGATGGGGCAACTCCGCAGCTATACTCGCAATGGCGGAGCGTATCTGCGAATACAAGGGTATAGGCGTCGCGCTGAACGGAGCGTCAAGAAAAGCGGCGGAACTGCTGGGTCGCGGCGAGGAGTACCTTACGGTCGCCGGGGGCGTTGAACCCGGACATCACTGCGCGAGGAACAACCCAGCCATGGCGAGGACGTTCACGTTCGACCCCACGCCCGGAAGGCATGTAAAGGGCGGCAGAGGCGTCGGCACAGGATTCGCGCCGCCTGAAGTGAAGTATAATTTTGAAGGCACGGGCGAGCAGGACAAGGCCGGCGTTATACGCGCCGAGTTCGACAACCTGTCCGGCGTCTGCCATTTCAACCACTTCCTTGAGCGGGAAGCCAAGTATAAGTATCTGGGCGCCGTGACAGGCCATCACTATTCAAAGGAAGAACTTGACAATCTCGGTCTGCGCTCGTTTACCATCCGAAGCGCGTTCAATTTCAGGGAGGGCATGCGCAGAAAGGACTGCACTATCTCCGACCGTCTCATTGGGAAGCCGCCGCTCACGGACGGGCCGCTCAGCGGTGTGACTATCGACATCGAAAAACTCGGCGACAACCTGTACGAAGCGCTCGGCTGGGATAAAGAGACAGGGGTCCCGACCGGCGAGTTCCTCAAGCAGGTAGGCGGGCTTGACGCGGTGATCCGGGATCTGTACCCGGATCAGCGGTAACTGTTCAGGGGGCGTCCTGAACCACCGCAATGGCTACAGCCTGAGTATGTATACCCGGGTACGCACAACCGTAGCACGCGTTACCGGGTACGCATAACAGTAGCACACATAACCGGGTACGTATAACCGTAGTACGCATAACAGTAGTACGCATAACCGGCATATCTTAATAAAGGAGATGAACCGTTATCATGAGAGTCAAACTTGCGCTTGCGCCCCGGATGGGGCGGCAGGTAGTCGTGGAAGAAGTCGAACTTGACGATCCGGGCCCGCATGACGTGCGCCTGAAGGTTATGACATGCACAATATGCCACAGCGATATCCATGCGCTCACCGGCGAGCACGGCGAGTATGAGGGCCCCGGCGCCGCGGGCCACGAGATTGCCGGTATCGTGGACGCTGTCGGCGCGAACGTCACATATGTTAAGCCGGGCGACCGGGTCCTCTGTTCGGAAGTGAGGCAAGGCTGTGGCTATTGCGACCAGTGCCTGCACGACAGGCATTGGTTCTGCACAAACATCGAGAAAATGTCGTTCCGCGTGGCAAGCCCTTACACCAGGCTGAACGGGGAGCGGGTCATCCAGACATGTTCAGGCGCTTCGGGTTTCTCCACTTACACAAACGCGTATGAGAACATGCTTGTCAAGCTTGACGACGACATCCCGTTCGAGATCGGTTCGGCTCTGGCATGCGGGTTCATGTCAGGCTTCGGCGCGGTTCTCAACCGCTGCAGGATAAGGCCGGGCGAGAGTTTTGCGGTGACAGGCTGCGGAGGCGTCGGGCTCTCGGGTATCATGGGCGCCCGCATCTCGGGGGCAATCCCGATCATCGCGATCGACACAATGCAGGTCAAACTGGACGCCGCGCTGAGGTTCGGCGCGACGCACACCGTGAACCCGAAAGAGGTAAACCCGGTTGAGGCTGTGAAAGCAATCACAGGCGGGTTCGGCGTCGACCATTCTCTCGTTGCGGTTGCGGGTCCCGGTATAAAGCGTTCTACATTCGACCTGACCGCGGGTTATGGCCAGATGGTGGTCGTCGGGCATGAACATCCCCGGAACGAGGGCATGGATGAGTTCAATTTCATGGAGTTCCTCGCCGGCAAAAGGCTGACAGGCTCTGTTATGGGCGCGGTGACATTAAGGCGCGATATCCCGAAGTATATGGAAATGTACCGCCGCGGCGTCATCGATCTCGATTCGTTTTTATCGAATCGTTTCAGGCTTGACGATATTCAAGAGGCGCTGGACGATTCCGAGCGCGGCGCCCTGAAAAATGTGGTAATATGTAATGAATGATATGGAGTAGTGATTATGTGGAAAGAACCGGTATTAACTGATGAAGAGAAACGCATTCTCCAGGGAGAAGAAGGAGTAGTTAAGCAAAAGTGTATGCAGTATCTGGTCGAGATGTGCAAAATCTCCGGGGCGGAGCGTCTTGTGGATCTTGACGGTACCGGTGACATGCATACTCCGGGGTTGGGGCTCAGCCAGTATTACCAGATAACGCTTGATGAACTCAGGGATTTTGCCGATCGCGGCGGACGTTTCGCGATCCCCACTTTCGCGGACAAAGCCCCTTTCGGCGAGCAGGCGCCCATACACGGCTGGGAGCATTGCACAGTCTGCTTCAACATGGATCCGAAACTGCGGCACGACGATCCGGAGTTCCACCGGAGGGCGATGCATGAGGAAGAGTACGCGGTGCTGCGGAAGATGGGCCTTATAACGACTCACTCCTGCGCGAACTATCTGACAATGTCGTACCTGCCGAGCGTGGGTCAGCACTGTTCCTGGTTCGAGTCCAGCCAGATGCCGTACTGCAACGCAACGCTCGGGGCACGGACAAACTTCGACGGTACGCTCGCGACCTGTCTGCTTGGAAAAGCGCCTTACTACGACATGCACATAACGGAGAACCGTCTCGGGACAGTCCTTATTGAGACCGACAGGCTCATAAAGACGGACCTTGAATGGGACGTCTACGGGTTTGCAGTCGGCGAGGCTTCGGACGTCGAAGTTCCTGTTGTGACCGGAACGTCCAGGCCCACTACGACCCAGTATCAGAAGTTCAACTCAGCTGTTGCTACAGGGGGCGCCGTCCGGATGTACCATCTGCCCGGCATCACCCCGGAAGCCCCGACAATTGAGTTCGCTGCAGGCGGGAAACCGTTCAGGCGGCAGGTCATGATAGATAACGCGACGCTGCGCGGCGCGTACGATTCGCTGAACTACCACTCGTCGGACGTAGTGGATATGGTGTACGTCGGATGCCCGCACCTGAACATCGTCGATCTGCTCAGGCTATCGCTGAAGCTTGAGGGTAAAAAGTGCAGGATCCCGATGTGGATCATGACGGCGCCGTGGCTTTATGACAGCGCTAAAGGCCTCGGCTACGCCGACATATTTGAAAAAGCAGGGGCGCATCTCATGTCGGGCGCGTGCCTCGCGGCGATGGGCGCTGTTCCCGAAGGAGTCAGCAATATTGCGGTCGACACGGCTAAGCAGGCGCAATATATAACCGGATGCTACCCGGACGACGACCACCACTTACAGGTTTGCTACGGCTCGCAGGACGACTGCATCGACGCCGCGCTGACCGGAAGGTGGCGCGGAGAGTGGTAGCACGAGGGGACGGTTCTCTTGTGTCATTCTGAATGTTTAAGTTAATAGCACGAGGGGACGGTTCTCTTGTGCTAATCAGAATACAAGCTAATAAGTGACACATGAGGAATGTTCCGCTTGGGTAGCACGAGGGGACGGTTCTCTTGTGCTAATCAGAATACAAGCTAATAAGTGACACATGAGGATTGTTCCGCTTGTGTCATCCTGAGTGGTAAGTTAAGAAGGAGGGGTAAAATATATAATGGCTGAAAAAATCAGGATCAACGGGCGTTGCGAGTATCCGGGTAAGGTCGAAGCCGAGGCTCTTGTCGCGCCGAAATACTTACAGGGCTTCACAAATGTGAAACCGATGAGAGGTTACACGACCGAACGCAACCATCCGCTGTTTAAGATTCCGTATACGGGCAAAGTGCTGGTGTTCTATTCGCCGCGCGGTTCAGGCGGGTTCCTCGCTTACGGATACGGAGCAAAACCTGCGGCGTTCGTCCACACAAAGAGCAGCCCGCTGACTGTCGGCTGCGCTCTGCAGGCGCATGTCCCGATGATGACGGATTTTGACGAAGATCCGCTGCAGTATATTGAGACAGGCGACATGGTCCTTGTCAACGCGGACGAGGGATATATTGAGATCACGAAAAAAGCTGAGGCATAGGCTCCGGGGTTCTGTGATCCGAAGCTTATATGCAAAAGTCACAATTACTCAGAGGGCGTCAGCGTAACTGTTTTTCGAAGCGCTTATTGCGGCAGGAAGCGGTAGCCACTGCACATATAGCATATTCATATCTCAGTAAGTTTCAAAAAACCGTTTCACTGACGCCCTCTGAACAGACGCCCGGAGTTTATGTAGTGGTGTCATTATGTTGATGTTTTATGAAAGGAAGGGTACAGGAATGGCTGCAAGTAAAGAAAGCATAAAAGAACTGGCTGTCGGGCTGGGTATGAGCATATGCGGAGTAGCCGGAGCTGACAGATTCGACGAATGCCCGCAGGGGCGCCATCCACGCGACATTTTGCCCGGTTGCAAATCTGTCATTGTCATCGGAGTAAAGCTGCTGGACGGCGTAGTCCAGACAAATTTCCGCGCCTTTGAAGACGGCAGGCGCGACCTGAAAGGGATATACGGTACATACGGATATTCAATAATACCGAACTTTGAACTCACCTACGCTTGCTACGCGATTGCGAAGTACATTGAGCAGAACACAGATGAGTTCGCGACGCCGTGCAGCACAGGCCCGATGACTAACGGCATGCAGATAAGCATCAGACACGCGGCGGTCGCCGCCGGGCTTGGTCTCCTTGGCTGGTCGGGCTTGATGATGACGCCGGAATTCGGGGCCAGAGGCAGGTACGGAGTGATCCTGACGACGTTGGAACTCGAACAGGACCCGCTGTACGACGGGCCGCCGATCTGCAACCCGGAAAAATGCGGTATCTGTTCGCAAAAGTGCCCGACAGGCGCTCTGAGTAAGTATGGCGAAGAACCAAATTATCAGTTTGTAATAAGCGGCAGAAAGTATGAGTATTGCAAAATCAACACGAATAAATGTCAGCTTGCGACGCTTGCGATGATGAAGAAGCACGGTGGACCGGATGACTATATTACAACAGACGATCCTACAAGCGCAGAGATTTTCGAGGCAGTGGGCAAAATGCCGATCAGCCCGGCCGGTCTTCAGCATCAGTCGGCGCATAACTGCGGAATATGCCTGACATACTGCCCTGCGGCGAACTGGGGGAAGCGATCCTCGGCAAGCGGATTATCGAAAGGGCCTGCTGCTATCAAATAACGTATCGCGTGCGCCTGTATGCAACCAAAGCATGCGAACAGGCATACGTGCCTGCGAACACCGGAGGAGAACCTGCAATGGGAGATATGATACTTGAATCAGAGCGAAGTCTGGAGGTAGTTTTATCGTGCGATGTCCTGGTCGCAGGCGGCGGGATCGCGGGGATAGCAGCGGCTATTGCTGCCGCGCGCGGCGGTAAGAATGTCATTCTGCTTGAACGCGAGTATGCTCTTGGCGGTATGGCGACGCTCGGTCTGGTCACAATTTACCTTCCGCTGTGTGACGGTGAAGGTAACCAGCTGGTTTTCGGCATAGGAGAGGAGCTCCTGAAGTTATCTATTGAGCACGGCGCGGAAGCGAATTATCCTGACGCCTGGTTGAACGGCGGGAGTCTGGAAGAACGAGTAAAGAACCGTTACATAACTCAATTCAACCCCCACCTGTTCGCGCTCAGCGCTGAAGCTCTGCTCTGCAGGCTTGGCGTTACTGTACTGTACGGTACGCTTGCATGCGCTGTCAGGAAGGACGGTAATGCAATAACGCATGTCGTCGTTGAAAATAAGTCAGGGCGCTCCGCAATCGCGGTTGAGTCGGTAATAGACTGCACAGGTGACGCCGATATATGCAGAATGGCAGGCGCAAGGACTGTGCTGCACGCAAAAGGCAACATACTTGCAAGCTGGTATTATTTCTACAAAGCCGGGAAAGTATCGCTTAAAATGTTCGGACTGGCGGACGTCGCGCAGGCTCCGCCGAAAAACGCAGGGTCATCACGCGGAGCCGCGGATGCGTCTGCGCCATCGGCAGCGGCAGTTGCGGCGGCAGCAGTGCCAGTTGCGGCAACGCAGATGACAGCGACTGCGTCAAAATCGGCTGAGGCAAATGCGGCTGCGACAAATACTCCGGCGGTTGCGGTCTCGCAGGATGGCGGCGGAAGCGCATACAAAGCCGCAATGACGCGCAGTCTTGACGACAACTTGCGGTTTTCCGGCGTCGACGGTGAGGAACTCAGCGGCGCTGTAATTGCAGCGCACAGTAAAATGTACGAGGACATTCTCAAACTCCGCGCGGAAGACGAGTCTTACGTCCCTGTGACGATGTCGACAATACCGCTTGTCCGGATGTCGCGCCGCCTTGCAGGAGCTTATGCGATGGACGAATCAGAAGATCACAAACGCATGGAGGACAGCATCGGCATGACCGGCGACTGGCGAAAGCGCGGACCGGCGTTTGAAATCCCTTTCAGGACCTTGTACGGGCATGAAGTCAAAAACCTGCTTGCGGCGGGCCGCGACATTTCGGTCACCGACGCTATGTGGGATATCACCAGGGTGATACCGCCCTGCGCAGTCACCGGAGAGGCCGCGGGAACAGCCGCCGCAATGGGCAGTAACTTTGCAGAGCTGAATGTCGGCGAGCTGCAGGCAAGGCTTGCAGCAAGCGGCGTAAAGCTTCATTTAGATGATCAGCAATCGCTGAAGTAAACGCGTACCAGAGTAGGTACATTCAAAGGAGGGACAGTTTTGAGTGATATATCAACAGTAAACTGCGGATATCGCGATACCTTAAAAAAGACGCTTGGGATAAGAACAGAGCCTATCGCGGTTAAAATGATCGCTGCCGAATCAGATGTTCCGGAGGAAGCGCAGCGCACATATCGCGACGCCGGCATCCACATGGCTCTGTGCCAGGCATTTGCGCTTGTGCGCCGGGAGAAGAAAACAATATATGTTGACAAGACAAGCGAATGGTGCTGGGCTCCGCTGGTCGCGTTCGGACTTGTCGATACGGACGATGGAACCGAAGCGTATAAGATCATTACAAGCGTTATCGGAATAAAAGACATTGACGCAGCAAGACAGTTTTTTGCGAACTTCCCGAAACTGCCGCTCGGAAAGTACATCGGGATCCTGCTTGCGCCACTGTGCGACTGCGGCTTCGAACCTGACGTAACTCTCGTATACTGCGACGATAACGCGCAGCTCCGCGGCGCCGCGCTGGCAGTCAAGAACTCCACCGGCAAGCTGATTGAGACAAAGCTCGACGCCATCGATTCGTGCGCATACTCATGCGTGACCACGATCAACAGCGGCGAGTACAGGGTGACAATCCCCGATATCGGCGAACACGAGCGCGCTTCGGCAGGAGAAAATGAGATCATTCTCTCCGTACCTTTCGGTAAACTCGGCGAGTTAACTGACGCCCTTGCGCGGATGGATTCTTACGGGATGGGTTACAACAACTGGAAGCGCGGGATGACTTTTGATTTCCCCCGCCCGCCGTTTTATGAGGAACTCTTCCGGCTCTGGGGGCTTGATAACGAGGCAAGGCAGTGAGCAACAAGAAGGGTAACACCGCTCAAGGCGCTGTGGCAAGCAGCGATGCAGGCTGCCATTCGGTCAGCACCGCTCAAGGCTCAGCGGCAAGCGGCGAAGCTGGCTGCCATTCGGTCAGCAACACTGATGACGGCATTTACCTGCAGCGAACATCTCCTGATGTTCACAGTCTGCCGGAGACGATTCGCACGTTTATAAGCGAATACGAAGCTTATGTTATTTCCGCACGCAGGCGCGTGCATGTCTGGGCTGAGACTAGCGGCAACGAATACAAGACAAGCAGCTTCATAACTCAGGAACTCGAGGGGCTTGGCATAACTGTTCAAAAGGTATCAAACACCGGCGTAATCGGTGTTCTCGACACAGGACGACCAGGCGCGACCCTTGCGCTAAGAGCGGATATCGACGCGTTGTCCATAGAGGAAAATCCGGACAACTTACTTCAGCCGCGCGTCTGTAAATCGGAGAATCCGGGCGCCTGCCACGCTTGCGGGCATGATGCGCATACTGCCATGCTGCTTGGAGCCGCCAGGGTATTAACTGCTGTACAGGCTACGCTGACCGGCAAGCTCCTCTTCTGCTTCGAAGAGGGCGAGGAGCTGGGGCTCGGAGTCCGCGGCATGCTCGATGCGCTGCGGGAACATCGTCCTGACGCTGTGTGGGCGCTGCACGTACTGTCTACTCTTGAGGCCGGCAAAGTGGATATCTCGCCGGGGCCCAGGATGGCCGGCGGCAGGCGGATTATCATGCGCGTGAACGGCCGCGGCGGGCACGGTTCCCGCCCTGACCTTTCTCTGAACCCGGTTTATGCCGCTGCAGCTATAACCGCGAACATTTCAGGCGCCTTGCAAAATCAGCTGAACCCTGACAAGCCTGTCACCGTTGGTATTACTTCCATTCAGGGCGGCGCTTCGGAAAACATCTTCCCGGAGTATGCGGATGTTAAGGGCACAATACGCTTCTTTGACGCAGACGAAGGCTTGAGGGCTTCTGAGATCGTTAAGAGGGTAGCTTCCGGTACAGCCGCTATGCTGGGATGTTCAGTTGATTTTGATTCCGCGATGGACTGGAGCGGCATGCCGGTAATCAATAACCGGGAAGTAGCGGAGCGGACAGCGAACGTACTGTCACAGCTTGGCTATTCCGATACTCTTACAGAGTGCCCGCCCTGGTACGCATCCGAGTCATTCGCTTCATATTTATCGGAATATCCTGGAGCGTTTGCGTTCCTGGGTATCAGGAACGATGAACTCGGTACAGGCGCCCCTCATCACAATGACAGATTTGACGTCGACGAGGCAGCGCTGGCTACAGGCGTTGCGGCGAACGTCGCATTCGCGGTTTCAGGCGTGATCAGCGCGTAGCATAGAACCCGGAAGCATAAAGCCCGGAAGCATTGAACCCGGAAGCATTGAACCCGGAAGCATAGGACCCGGTCCGGAACTGCGATACTTTTCCGGGTAAAATAGCAGAGCAGAAAGGAATGGTCATATACATGACAAATCAGGAACTAGTTGACAAAGCTGTGCAAATCGCAAAGCAGACGCAGATGCGCGACGATCTTTGCTCGCGCTCTGCGATTTACGGCCTGCAATCTGTGTTCGACTTTATACCGGACTCTCTGGTCAAAGCCTGCGCGTCGCTCGCCGGAGGATGCGGCTCCGCTTCAGGCAGTTGCGGCGCGTATGCCAGTTGCCTGCTGGCGGTCGGTTTGAAGTTCAACTCCACAATGGACGAAGAAGCGGAGAATCCGGAAGCGTTCCCTACGAAGACGGCAGCGGCGTTCAATAAATACCGCGATCTCTTCCGCGCGGAGATGGGTACTACCCTGTGCCCGGAAATCCAGGAGAAGTTGTTCGGCAGAAGTTATAAACTCTATGAACCCGAAGAAGTACAAGAGTACTTATCGCTTCCGGGGCATGCGGAGAAATGCGCCGAAGTCGTGGGAACCGCGACGCGGCTGGCGGCTGAGATGCTTCTGGGGGAGTAAGCAGTGTCCTCAGTCTGCGGAAGGATTTGGCAAGGCTTTAATCAATCTCCAAACATTACGCAATGCCCGCAGTCTGCGGAAGGATTTGGCAAGGCCATAAACAAGCTCAAACCACAAACCAGTGTCCGCATTTCGCGGACGGATAGGATGCTAACATGAAAGAGATAGTAAACACAAATAACGCACCCGCGGCGATAGGCCCTTACTCGCAAGCTGTCAAGGCCAATGGTTTCCTGTTCATCTCAGGCCAGCTCCCGCTTGATCCGGCGTCCGGCATGATAGCGGAGGGCGGAATCGAAGCTCAAACGCGGCAGTCGCTAAAGAACATTCAATCCATACTCAACGCAAAAGGCCTGAAGCTTGAGGATGTGGTAAAAACGACAGTCTTTCTGGCGGATATGAATGACTTCACAGCGATGAACGGCGTTTACGCTGAGTTCTTCACTTCAGACTTCCCGGCGCGCGCTGCTGTTCAGGTCGCGCGGCTCCCTAAGGACGCACTTGTGGAAATCGAAGCTATCGCATACTGCAAGTAGGACACGGCTGCACAAGAGCAACACAAGAAAAGAGGAATTAATGAAATATGATTTTGAGAATGTAGTCGACCGTTCGAAGCTTGGTTCAAGCAAATGGCTGGAAATGCGAAGGGCAAACCCGGATCTGCCTGACGGTATAATACCCTTCTCAGTCGCGGATATGGAACTAAAGAACGCGCCGGAGATCATGGAGGGGCTTCGCGAGTACCTTGACGCAGACAAGCTCACTCTCGGCTATACAACGTTTACGGAAGGCTACACCGCCGCCGTCGCAGGGTGGATGAAAAACAGGCACGGCTGGGACGTGGATATGAAGTGGAACATACTCACGCCGGGCGTCGTAAGCGCGTTTTTCACAGCCGTTCGCGCGTACACTGAACCAGGCGAGGGCGTGATCTTCTTCTCCCCTGTATATTACCCGTTCAAAATGGCTGTCGGAACGCAAAGCCGCACAGTGGTGGATATCCCGCTTATCGACACAGGGCTGAGATACGAAATCGACTGGGAGAAGTTTGAGGAAGCGGCGCGCGCGCCCGAAAACAAGCTGCTCCTGTTCTGCAGCCCGCATAATCCGGTGGGCAGGGTCTGGCTGCCGAACGAGCTCCAGCGGGTATCCGATATATGCTTTAGAAACAACGTCGTCGTCCTTTCCGATGAAATACATAACGACCTAATAATACCGGGGTACAAGCATACGATTTTCGCGGCGATTTCTGAAGAGGCTGAGCAAAACTGCGTCCTTTGCACCGCTCCGTCAAAAACGTTCTCTCTGGCAGGCTTGCAAACATCAAACATTTTTATCCCGAACGAAGCCCTGCGTCGGAAAATGATGGGCGAGATACATAAATCAGGTTCTTTTTCGCTCAATATTATCGGTTACAAAGCCTGTGAAATAGCGTATAATAAATGCGCGGGCTGGCTTGATCAGGTTCTGGATCTTATTGCGGATAACGCAAAGTTCGTTGAAGCTTTTATCTCCGAAAACATCCCGCAGATCAAAGTATACCCGCTGGAGGGAAC
>Ga0082212_10006709_pt1 | contig 15393 bp, 15 predicted proteins | sample TergutNt197P3_FD_71548 | JGI IMG/M metagenome (GOLD analysis project Ga0082212, IMG submission 71548) | Neocapritermes taracua P3 segment gut microbial communities from Petit-Saut dam, French Guiana - Nt197 P3 | ecosystem: Host-associated > Arthropoda: Insects > Digestive system > Gut ...
GCAACGAAGTATCAAAATCTGTAAATTGGCATTTCACTACTTCCGACGCAACAGGTTAGTTGAAATTCCTTTATCCTAATATCTGATTGTGTCTTTGTACTACTCAAAAGAAGGTATAAAGTATGGAAACCACATAACAAACATTTATCCAGTAGCAGAGTCTTTGATAAATATATCAAGAATCGAGTATGGATTTGGCGAAAACAAATCATTCGAAAATTCATTCGAGTTTGTCGGAATCGATTCCGAAACAAGGGGAAATTGGCAAAACAAATACGGTAAAATGGGTTACGACATTTTTTATGGGCGACCGAATTTGCCTGATCAAATTTTGATTTTGTACAAATTTTATGGCGATTACATTTACCACGAAGTTTTCAAAGCCGATCAAAAAAACCAAAGCGCGATCATGCTCCCAGATAATTCCGCGAGGATAATTCCACTCATGGACAACGAGTTTGCGTTGTATGTCGATGTCGCATTGACGAATTGCGAACCAGTAAAAATATCGTTCTATTTTTTAAACTATACCGGCACGGCGAAAAGGCAAGAAATAAAAATAATAGATTTGAACTCGAAAAAAGAAGTATATTTTTTAACGATAGAAGACTATTTTGGAGGCGTGTATTATTCGTTCAGAGCAAAAGGGCTGTACAGATTCTGTCTCGAAAATGGAGCGAAAAACATCGGTACGAAAACCACTTCACCAATCAATGGAATATTTTTCGATTGAAAGCATATATCGCGGGGATTTCGAAATCCCCGTTTTTTTTTGCAAATAACTGTTGCAAAACGAAATAACCTGTGGTATAATGAAAACAGGCAAAAAAACAAATCAACAATAATGAAGTCGGAGGAAAAAATATGCGCAAATTTATTTCGGTTTTGCTTCTCGTCATGCTTTTCGCATCGTTGTTTGCCCAAAGCGCACAGGCCGTATCGAGGCTGAAAAAAGGGGAAGTTTCTTACGGCACTCCTGTGGTGGACGGGGTAATGGACGACTGCTACAAAAATTCGAGCGAACTTAAAATCGAGTATGTCGCCTCTGCGGCCAACAACGCCGAAGAAGGCGGCGAGCACGCGACAGGCAGCATTTGGCTGTGCTGGGATGAGAGCTATATCTACATGTTTGTAGACGTGCTCGACAAAACCCCCGTTACGCAGCCGCTCGACAATTTCAGCAGCGACGCTTTTGAATCGACGTTCGATTTCGACAACATCAACGACGACCATTACGGCGACAACGGCCTTTTCGTAAAAATTTTGGCATATGCGAGAACGGTCGGTTCGCCTGAATTTGAGATCGACTGGGTGGACGCGATGGCGACCGACCATCAGGAATGGTTCACAAATCTGCCCGAAAGCGAGCATCAGGTGGCCTGCGTGATAAAATCGGACGGATACATAATCGAGCGCAGGGTGCCGCTCAACGACGCGGTCAAAGCGATGCTGAAGCCTGGATATACTTTTGGCTTCCAGATATGGCTGCTCGACGACATAGACGACAACAACCAGAGGGATTTCAAGCTTTCATGGGGCGAACCCACCGACGACGTGAGCGTCGCTGCCTGGAACCTCTCGAACTGCAACGACGAGCTGGTGCTTGTCGAGGCCCCTCCCCCGCCCCCCGAGCCCGAACCGGAGCCCGAACCTGAACCTGAACCGGAAGCCCCTGCGGCCCAACCCGAAGCGCCGGCCGCTCCCGAACCTACCCCCGCAGCCCCGGTCACCGGCGACGGCATGGCGATATTCTTTGTTTTGATTCTCTTGGCCGGAGCATATGCCATAGCGCGGCGCCCCGCAAAAACAAAACGCTAAAAACGGTTTAAAAAAAGCCGTAAAAACGGGGGGTATCAGCCGCCCTCACGTAAGAAAACTTTATTGAGTGGGAGACGGTGTAGTGTCATGCTACGCCGTTTTCCGTTGTTCTTGGCTATCTTTGCGCTGTTTGAAAACCTGTGCGAAATCAAATGCACCGATAAAGTTGTAGACGATATGGATTTTACGGTTCTTGTCCGGCTTGCGCCCTCGCCCGTTCTCATTCGCGGATATTTCTATCCTGTCTGCAAACTCGCGTAAAACGGTTGCGTCTAACGCTTGTATGTCGGTGTACTTCTTTGTCGTGGCGATAAAGTTGTTACGGTTGCTTTACCATGTAATTGTCGATATTACACTGTTCGACTACTTCCTTGCCTAACAGCGTGATCGCCTTGTTGGGACAACTGTTAATACAACGATAGCACATAGTACATCCGTCGGAGGCCGACGCTTTTTTATCGGTAATCTTTATATTTTTCATAGGGCATAGGGCCACGCATTTACCGCAACCGACACAAATACTTTTTTCTATTTTTAGCTTATCGGTATAGCGCGTAGTTTTACCGTAAAACCATAGCCGCTGACCAAACAATCCGGCGACATGATAGAAAAACCCCAAACCCTCTTTTGTCGGCTTGCCTTGTTTTAACGCATTTACGGCTTGCGTTATTTTTTGTTCCGCGTCGTTCACAATCTGACGGTTCTGCTCTAACGGCTTCTTTAATGCTTTTACATCACCAATGCAATCAGGCATTTTAAGGTGCAAGCCGCCGATAATTCTCGCACCGCATTTTTTTAATAGCCTCGCCCCGCAACCCGCCCCGTCGCCGCTAAACAATCCCATTGTTGCGATAATATAGACACGTTTATTCGCAAAGCATGGACTGTTTGCGCGGATAAAGTCTTTGATTATTTTTGGGGTATTGCTGTAATAAATCGGATATGCCAAAGCAATTTCTTCCGATTTGCTTATCGCCTCAATGACGCCGCTGTCCTCAATGGAAAGCGGTTTGCTACCGTCGTAATGATAGCAAAACTTTTCAAGACAAAACTTTGTATTGCCTGTGCCACTGAAATAAACGCCCAACATTTCTATTTTCCTCCCTGTTTTTAAAGTGATTTACCATCAAAGAAGGCGCAATGAAAAGCCTCCATGAAGTCGGTGATCTTTTCTCGCCACGCCTCATCATAAGTGACATTTTTCATTGTCACCACAGAAGCAAGCCCGTGTACGAAAGACCATATTGCTATTATCGCGTCTTTTCTCCGTTCTTGTGGATAGTGTGATTTTTCGAGCAACGAAAGCATTACTTCCTTGTATATTTCAAACGGTTTATAATTATTGCCACTGTCCGCGCTGGACGACAAATCAATCCGCACATTCGATTGAGTGAACAGGAATGAAAAGTAATGAGGGTTGTCCATAAAGAAAATGACATACGCCTTGCCGAGATATTCCAAAGCGTTAGGCTCTTTGCCGTGTTCGGCTATGGTGTTTTCCAAGAGCATTGAAAACTCGTCTGTAATATGGTTTTGCATGGCGTTCAATAATAGCTCTTTATTTTGAAAATGACTGTACGGTGCGGCATGGCTCACGCCGCAAGCCGCCGCGACTTTGCGTAGAGAAAATGCTTTAAGCCCTTCCTCGTTGACTAATTCAATGGCTTTTTCGATAAGCGCATTTTTCAAGTCTTTATGATGATACGATTGTTGCTTGTCCTTCGACATAGCAGATTTCCTCCTCTCAATCTTGACACTGTCTATATTATAGCATACAATCTTTACGCTGTCAAGATTATTTTTATGGGGAATACTGCTATGGGTAAGCCCCTTTCTGTTTCCGGGCATAAAAAAAGACGGGGGCAGAATAATAGGCATGAAAAAACGGAACGCTGTTTTTTGCGTTCCGTTTAGTTCGGTTGCTATTCCGTTTTGCCCGCCTACCATAAAATTATTGATTTTACTGGGTTTTTGCTTGTTGTCTTATCGTATGGGGGTATTTGCCTCCTGTTTTTTTGTATTGTTTCATTTTGCGTTTCAACGCAAATGGCTGGAATAGCAAAAACCAAGCGGGGCATTGAGCTGGTCGAGCTTGGTGCGCACCTCCTGCGGCTGCCAATCCTGCGCCCTGGCGGGCACGACCATTTTTGGGTTTTTTGCCAATTGCAGCAGTTTTTGGGCCGTGACGAGCAGCGAATAAAGGACATCCGAATTGTTTTTTACGCACTCGATGTTATTGTATACATAATCAAACATCTTAGTTGCGATTTCAACCGAAATGTCGCTGACCGGGCCGTTTGTCACTTCCTTGAAAATTTTAGACATCTTTTTGCCGTTTGTCTCCACTTTGAGTATGTCGGAAGTATAGACTGTGATTTTGTCGGCGATTTCCTGGAGATCATCCAATACGCCCGGCGCATTTTCATATGTGTCCTTGATATTTATGAAAGCTTCGTAGCGCGCGGATTTTGGGTCTTTTATAAGTCCGTCGACGTATCGGTACACGCTCCGCAGGCACGTGAAACCGATCGGCGTTATCACCACTTCGGCGCATATGGAAAAACCGTAATTTTTGGCGAGTTTGCAAGTAACCAAAAACTCAGGGGTTTTGCAGCTTTGCTCGAGCAATATGCTTTTTTTGTTTTTGATCGCCATCAGGCCTATGTCGTCGCGCAGCCCGAGCATGAAATCCTCGATGAGGTTCCCGCGTTCGGCGCCGAATTTTGCGTGTATGAGGCTTCTGAAAATATTTGACGCCTTGATTTTGTCCTTGTTCACCACGCCGTAATTTGTGCCGTATTCTTTCGGTATGACGCAATCCACCACAGTGGATTTACCCGAAGCGATGGCCCCCGCCACTACTATGAGCCGCGGTTCTTCAGAGGGTTCGATTTGCCCAAACAGCGCGTTGTAAATATCCTCCACGGTTTCTTTCCTAACTGTTTCGGTGAGGTAAAGCGCGAACCAATTTGAAAGAACTTTTAGTTTCTCTTTGTATTCCTTTTCGGGGAGGCCGTCCAACAAGGAAGGGGCGTTCCATTCCGCTTCGACGTTTTGCCAACCTGCTATCATCTCGTCGATGATTTTTTTTGCCTCATTTTTTTCAAAATTTTTTTCGATTATGTCTATTACACTTTGATCCATTGCAAATAATCCTCCGTTTTTTTTCATAATTATTTTTTAGTTTTTTTCACTATCGAAACCACGCCGGATTTGGGCAGTATGAGGGGCGTATCCGCGCCAAGCGTGATTTCTCTTGAAACCGGGCGGACTGCTTCGGGGTTTTCAAAGCAGTTATATGAATGCGCGTCCTCGCAGGCGAGAACAGTCAGCGTGGCCGGCCCCGAAATATCGCCGCCGAACGCCGAGAGTTTTATCTCTTTTTCTTTTTCGTAATCCAAATTGGCAAGGGTTATCGTGATTGTTCCCCCGTCGCTTTGCGAAGCGGAGGCCGAAACGCATTTAATGTCCCCCCTGTCCTTGACTTTTATCGTCCCGAAATCGTCGAGCAGCGGTATCTGCCTGCCGTTTTGGTGCGTTTTGTACATATCGAACACAAAATAGTTCGGGGTTTCCACGAAATTCTTCCCGGAGGCGAAATACAGCGAGTGCAGGTTGTTGCAAAGCTGCGCCACGTTTGCCATCGCGACTGTGTCGCAGTGGTTGTTGAATATGTTAAGCGTCAAGGCCGCCACCAGCGCGTCACGCATCGTACTCTGCTGCTCGAACAGATTGTATCCTGCGGAGGGTCCGGTGCCGCCCTGATGCCAGCAGCCCCATTCGTCCACCAAAAGCTTCAAGCTCTTTTTGGGGTCGTAGAAGTCCATTGCCGCCCTGTGGCTTTGAATCAGGTTCTCCATTTGGGAAGCCTGGGAGAGCATCTGATAATATTCGTCCCCGGAGAATTTGAGCGGGTGCCCCGCCGCGCCGCAGTAGTAGTGCAGCGAAAACCCGTAAAACGACCCCGGGTGGTTCGGGTTGTATCTGTATTCCTCCAAAAACCCCTTCGTCCAGTTCAAATCGCCGCCGTTCGGCCCGCAGGCGATGAATTTGCACTCCCCGCCATTCACCGAATCGCAAACCGTCTTGTATCGCATGAATTCGCGCGCGTACATCTGCGGGGTCATGTTCCCGCCGCCGCCCCAGTTCTCGTTGCCGATCCCCCAGTATTCGACCCCGAGAGGCGCGGGGTCGCCGTTTGTCCCCCGCAGCGCCGACAGCGCCGTGAGATTTTCGGGAAAGTTGCAATATTCTATCCAGTTTCGTATTTCAAGCGGGGTGGTCGAAGTGATATTGGCCGCGAAGTACGGCGCCGCCCCCACGAGCCGGCAAAAATCGGCGAATTCATGCGTGCCCACCTGATTTGGCTCGGTGCGCTTGTCGTCGTTGTACCACCAGTTCACCCGAACCGGGCGGCTTTCCCTTGGCCCTATCCCGTCGCGCCAGTCGTAGGTTTCCGCGAAGCACCCGCCGGGCCAGCGCAAAACGGGGGGATTTATCTTTTTGAAGCTATCGACCAGCGATTTGCGGAAACCCCGTATGTTTTCAACCGGCGAATTTTCGCCCACCCATAGCCCGTCGTAGAAAACGCCGCCTATGTGCTCGGAAAAGTGCCCGTAAATATTTTTGTTTATTTTGCCCTTGGACTCCGTGAAATTCAAGCATATGTTGTTCATTTCGTTATTTCCCCTTTCGCGGTTTAATCATCCATCGCTTCGAATTGAGTTACCACTTTTTCTATGGCTTTTTCCATCGAGCCGATCTTTTTATCGTAAAACGATACTATGTTCCTGTCCTCTTTGCTGGCTATGCCGTTGAAATCGGAGAACACGCCCCCGAAACTGTAGACTCCCCCTATATCGTATATCTGGGTCGTGAATATGATGTCGAGCATTTCGCTCGATTCCTCGTCCCTTGCGAATTTTCTGTTGAGCACTATGTCGTAATAGGCGGGCTGGAGCGTGTATTTGCTCTCTGCGGAAAGCGCCTCCAAAATCACGCTCGTGCGCTCCGGGTCGCCCGTGGTTTTGGGCACTCCGAGCATGACCCCGGTGTACGGATTTACCAGGCTGCGGTAATTAGGCTGGGCTTCGTCGTATTTGGGCATGGGAAGTATGCCGAAGTTCGAGTCCATTCCCCTGAAGGCTTCGACCACCCTCATCCTTATCCACATGAAAAGCGCCCTGTTTTCCATGAATGTGTCGTAGTACGCATTCATCCAAACCGCATTGCCCGACCCCGCGTCCACCGACTGGACATTGAAAACCCCGGGGTTTGTGTCTTTGTATATGAGATCCATTGCTTTGCTCAAAACGGCGAGGTTCTTTTCGCTGGCAAAGCACATATAGGGCATATCGCCCTCTTTTTTGTCGGCGAAGAGCCCGCCGCCCGCCACCAGCATGGCCTGGAGCGTGTCGTTGAATATTATCATCGAAAACCTGTCGTCGGCGTATTTGAGCGCACCGTCGCCGTTTAAGTCCGCTTCGGCGTTTTTGGTCATCTCGATCATTTTGTCGAAAGTCCATTTGCCCTCTTTGACCGAATTGTAGGGCAGCTCCATGCCAAGGTCCGCCATTAGGTCTTTGTTGAATATTATGGCGTTGGTGGCCTCGTTGTCGAGTATCAGCAGATCCCCGGCCAAAAGATACTGCTTGTTTACCACGGACATGGCGTTGACCCCCGGGTCCCACCACGGCTTTTCGAGGTCTATGTACGGCAGGTTTGAGACCTCCATAAGCAGGTTTCCGGTCACAACTCCCGGAACGTTGTTGTTGAAAATCATGACTGCGTCGTAGGTATCGTCACCCGCGTTGACTACCTTTTTCAATGTGGCGTTTTCCGCAGTGTCGGCCACCATGGCTATTTCTATCCCGTATTTGGCTTTTATCACGGAATTTCTCTGGTAGACCGCGTCGTTTATCGGCTCGCTGTTTTGCACTTCCGCGCCGTCCTGCATTTCCGCCACGAGTTCCCTCGCTTCCTCGCCCACCCAGTCCCAGCCCGAAGTCCCCTCTTTATGGGCCAAAAAAGTGAAGGTGTATCCGCCGTAATCGACCTCGGGCAGTTCCGGAAGCATTTTTTCTTCCTTTGCCTCGCCTTCATCTTCCAATTGTTGCTCCAAACCGGCCTCGGATTTTCCGGCGCCGTCTTCGCCTGACGAATTCGGTTCGCCCCCGCAGGAAACAAAGACGAGCGAAACAAGCGCGGCAGCCAAAAAGAAGGCTATGCGCCGGGTCATATCGATATTTTTGCTTTTCATAAAATATCCACTCCTGAATTTTTATATATTTACCTATTATTCTATTTTCATTTTTGGAATATATCAAGCACATATTGTAAAATTTTTGTGTAGTTTGTTGGCAACATCATACTTATGTGTTATAAACGCGAATATTAATTTTTTTATATTTGTTTTTATGCTGAAGATAGTTCCAAAGTAAAAAGGCCGGCGTTTGCCGGCTTTTTCCGTTTCATTCTATGTTTTGTCAATTACTTGTCGTCATAATGACCTTTGCATTGTGCTATTTCAACATTGCCGTTTTTCAGACGATAGACAATTCTGTTCTTTTCATCTATCTGGCGCGACCACCAACCAGATAAATCATCGCGCAGCGGTTCGGGCTTGCCAATTCCCGTATATTCGCTGCGCTCAATATCGGCAATAAGTTGATTGACTTTCCGTAATGTCTTTTTGTCTTGCGTCTGCCAATACAGATAATCGTCCCAGCCTCTGTCTGTCCATAATTTTTTCATCGGCTATGCCTCTATCAATTCGTGTTCGGTCAGTTTTCCCGCGTCGGCGTCGCGGATTGATTCTCTCAGGGCTGTCATGTTATTTTCGCCGTAAAACGGGTCTATGCTCAAATCAAACGGTATACCGCGCTGACGGACGGCAGCCTTGACGAATATGGTAAAAGCCGTCGTCATAGTTAGCCCTAACTCATCGAACAGGGTGTCCGCCTTTTTTTTCAAATCATCATCAATACGTATATTGACTTGCGCCATGTTATCGCCTCCTATATTGCGTTGTATATCATTATATAGCATTTCCTATACAAAGTCAATATACACGAAAAAAAATTTACATTTGAAAAACAGGCCAATATTGCGCGTCTTGAAAATTCGACGGTCACGCCGAAAATAGACACTCTGATAAAAGTGTTAGAGCCGTTGGGATATACTTTGACGATAGTTCCAAAATAGAAAAAGGCCGGCAAACGCCGGCCTTTTTCATTTTCGCGGCGTTCGGCTTTTGATAAATTAACTTTTTATATTTATCTGCGCTGAAAATGCTTGACAAAATATATCAAGTATGATATATTATATAGGGGTGATAATAAAATTGTTTGAAGTTGAATTTTATGATGACAAGGACGGAAACGAACCGATAAAAGATTTTATATTGGAATTGGAAGAACGGGGAAAAACCAGCAAAGCGGACAGAAATAGGGCGGATAAAATATATAGATATATCCGCGTGTTGGAAAAATCGGGAACAAGGGCGGGTTTGCCTTATGTCAAGCACATAGACGGTGACATATGGGAATTACGCCCGAACAGCGACAGAGTGTTTTTCTTTTTCTGGGCGGATAATACTTTTATTTTGGTACATCATTTTTTAAAGAAAACGCAAAAAACCCCGAAAAGTGAAATAAAACAGGCGGAACGGAATATGACGGATTATTTAAAGCGACACCCCCGCAAAAATAAATAATTGATAGGAGGGCAGGGCATGGGAACAAAATTTAGCGATTTATGGAACGACCCGAATTTTATAACTCCCGAACGCAAAACCAAAATAGATTTAGAGGCTGATTTGATAGTAAAGCTGATTGAGGCAAGGGAGCAAAAAGGGATAACGCAAAAACAGCTTGCGGAAATGGCGGGTTTGAAACAGGCCAATATTGCGCGTCTTGAAAATTCGACGGTCACGCCGAAAATAGACACGCTGATAAAAGTGTTAGAGCCGTTGGGATATACTTTGACGATAGTTCCAAAATAGAAAAAGGTCGGCAAACGCCGGCCTTTTTCATTTCATTTTACGCCTTGTCAACCTTGTTCATGTGCGCTATGAGTTCGAGAACCTTGCATGAGTACCCCCACTCGTTGTCGTACCAGCTCACGAGCTTGACGAACGTGTCGGTTAATGCGATCCCCGCTTTTTCGTCGAATATCGAGGTGAGCGGGCAGCCGATGAAATCGGAGGAGACCACCGATTCGTCGGTATAGCCGAGCACGCCCTTCATCTCGTTTTCAGAGGCGCGCTTGAGCTCGGCGCATATCTCCTTGTAGCTCGCGGGCTTTTTGAGGTTTACTGTGAGGTCCACCACGGAGACGTTGAGCGTTGGCACCCTCATCGACATCCCGGTGAGTTTTCCGTTGAGCTCGGGTATGACCACTCCCACCGCCTTGGCCGCTCCGGTGGAGGATGGGATTATGTTGCCCGAGGCGGCCCGCCCGCCGCGCCAGTCCTTTTTGGATGCGCCGTCCACCGTTAGCTGGGTCGCGGTGGTGGAGTGTATCGTGGTCATCAGCCCGTCCGCTATGCCGAAGCTGTCGTTCACCACTTTCGCCAGCGGGGCGAGGCAGTTTGTGGTGCATGAAGCGTTCGAGACGAAATTCATGTCTTTCGTGTATTTGTCCAAGTTTACGCCGCACACGAACATGGGCGTATCGTCCTTTGAGGGCCCCGTGTAGATGACTTTTTTCGCGCCGCCGTCGAGGTGCGCCTGGGCTTTGTCCTTTGAATGGAATATGCCGGTGGCGTCGGCTATGTATTCCGCGCCGACCTTTCCCCACGGGATGTCCTTCGGGTCTTTTTCGGCGAAAAAGGCGATTTTTTTGCCGTTTACCGTCACTGAATTTTCATCATATGCGATGCTGCCGTCGAACCTGCCGTGGATCGTGTCGTATTTGAGCATATACGCCACATAATCAGGGGACATGAACGGGTCGTTTATGCCGACGAATTCATATTCCGGGTTGTTTATCCCCGCTCTGAAAACAAGCCTTCCTATGCGCCCGAAACCGTTGATGCCGATTTTGATAGCCATTTTAAATCCTCCTTGAACTCTTTTCACTATATATTGTATATTTTTAATTTGTTAAATTTTTGACAATCTCTCCTGATGACATTTTACCATAAATCGCCGCTTTTTGTCAATATATTTTTTACCCCCCGCAAAATGTTTACATATCGGACACAATTTTTCGGTTCTTTCAATGCATATTGAAGCATCGCATCGCATTTTCGCCCGTTTTTGATATGACTTCTTCGGTTCCGATATTTTTCAGCTCGGCGACCGCTTTGGCTATCAGGGGCAGATAGCCCGAATCGTTGCGGCGGCCCCTGTATGGGTGAGGGGCGAGATACGGGCAATCGGTTTCAAGCAGGATGCATTCGAGCGGGAGCTCTTTTACCGCCTCGCGGCAGGATTTGGCGCCGGAAAATGTGGCAATCCCCCCAAAGGATGCCATATAGCCAAGTTCCAAAAGCTCGCGGGCCATATCCAAATCCCCCGAATAGCAATGGAAAACCCCTTTCACCGCGCCCTTGTATCTTCTCGCCATTTCCAGGCATTCGCCGTGCGCCTCGCGGTCGTGTATGACCACCGGATACTTCGTCTCGGCGGCGAATTCCATTTGTTTTTCGAACCAATGCATCTGCGATTCCCTGTCCGAAAAATCGTAATGAAAATCGAGCCCGATTTCGCCGATTGCCAGCGCCTTTTCGTGTTTTAGCAAATCGGCGAGGATATCCAGCGCATTTTCGGGCGCTTTGGCGGCTCCGTGAGGGTGGATGCCTACGCTCGCATAGACAAAATCGTATTTTTTCGCAAGTTCGATGCTCGCTTTTGAGCTTCCTATGTCCGCGCCGCTGTTTATGACGCGCTCCACTCCGGTTTGCCCGACCGCTTCTATCGTTTCATTTCTGTCGCCGTCATATCGCGCGTCGTCGTAATGCGCGTGAACGTCTATGAGCATGATTTTTTGCTTTCCTTCGGTTTGTTTTTGTGTTTTGCACATATCCCTATGATAGCAAAATATAATAAAAAAGTCAAGGGGATTTTGGCCGAATGTTTAAATTGAGTTTATATTGCCCCCTTATAGTTATACCATGAACAATCATACAAAGGGAGATTAACCACTGATGCTTTCACTCAAAAACATCGTAAAAAATTACATCATCGGCGACAACACCATCAAGGCGCTGCGGGGCGTGAACCTGGAATTCCGGAAAAGCGAGTTCGTCTCGATACTGGGGCCCTCCGGCTGTGGAAAGACCACGCTGCTCAACATCATCGGCGGGCTCGACAGGTACACGAGCGGAGACTTGGCCGTGAACGGGGTTTCGACAAAGGAATTCAAGGACCGCAACTGGGACGCGTACAGGAACCGCTCGATCGGGTTCGTGTTCCAGACATATAACCTGATCCCCCACCAGACGGTGCTTTCAAACGTCGAGCTCGCCATGACGCTTTCCGGCGTATCCAAGTCGCAGCGCAGGCAGCACGCCATCGAAGTGCTGGGGAAAGTGGGGCTTGAAGACCAGGTGAACAAAAAGCCGAACCAGCTCTCGGGCGGCCAGATGCAGAGGGTGGCGATCGCCAGGGCGCTTGTGAACAATCCCGAGATCGTGCTTGCCGACGAGCCCACCGGGGCTCTCGATTCGGGGACCAGCACCCAGATCATGGAGATCATGAAGGAGATCGCGAAAGATCGGCTCGTGGTCATGGTCACGCACAACCCCGAGATAGCGGAAAAATATTCGACGAGGATCATAAAGCTGCTCGACGGGGCGGTCATAAGCGACTCCAACCCATATTCCGAAAACGAACTGGAAATCGAACCCCCCGAAAAATCCAGGCAAAAAGGCAAAAAGTCGGCAAAAAACGCAAAGCCGCCAAAAATCGCCATGTCGTTTTTCACCGCGCTGGCGCTCAGCCTAAACAACCTGCTGACCAAAAAAGCGAGGACATTTCTGACCGCGTTCGCAGGCAGCATAGGGATCATCGGCATAGCGCTGATTCTGTCGCTGCAAAACGGGGTCCAGCTGTACATCGACAGCGTGGAAGCGGACACCCTTTCGAGCTATCCGGTCACCATCCAGCAAGTTTCGATGGATTTGAGCAGCGTGCTCGGGGTCTCGATGGGGATCCATGACCGAAAGCCCGAGGAGCTGACCGGGCGCGAACCGGACAGGATATATTCATACGACGTGATGGTGGATGTGATCAACTCGATGACCGCCAGCGTCAACAGAAACGACCTCAAGAATTTCAAAGAATTTTTGGACAGCGAAAAAGAAGTTTTGGACAAACTGACAAAAGATATAAAGTACGGCTATTCGACCACGATGAACATATACAAATCGGACACTTCCGAAGGCAATCTCGTGGAATGGCAGATAAATCCCAGCACTTTGCTCAATTCGCTGAATATGAGGGGCATGGCGGGTGGAGGCATGGGCGGCATGGGCGGCATGCGCGGGCTGGATGTATGGCAGGAGCTTTTGGACGACGACGATATTTTGGATGCGCAGTTTGAGGTCATAGCCGGGAGAATGCCCCAAAATTACGACGAAGTCATTTTGGTGGTCAGCGAAAGCAACGAGGTCACCGATTTCACGCTGTATACTCTCGGCCTGAAAGACCGGGCAGACCTATACGGAATCTGGAGAAACGGCTCCGATGACGAAGAGGAAACGGAAAAAGCCGATGAGGAGCCGCTCTCATTTTCTTTCGACGAACTGCTTTCAGTCTCCTTTAAACTCGTGCTGAATTCCGATTTCTTCGAAAAAGACGGCGATATTTGGGCAAACAAAAGCGAAAACGAGCTCTACATGAGAAGCGTGATAGAAAAAGCCGAGGAAATAAAAGTGGTCGGAATAGTCCGCCCTGCGGAAAACACCATAGCCGGCGGCGGCAACGGGGCGGGATACATAGGGTACACCAAAGCTCTCATGACGCAGCTGGTCGAAAAGGTAAACGCGAGCCAGGCGGCGATAGAGCAAAAGGCGCGCCCCGAAACCGACATATTCACAAACAAACCTTTCAAACCCGAGGAAGATGAAGACGGTTCCGGCGGCGAAACGGAAATGGCGCTCACGCCGGAAGAGATAGCGGCTTTCGACATCAGCGTGCTGCCCGACGAATACCAGCAGTACTGGGACAGCGGGTATATAACCGACGAGCAGAAAGCCGAAATAATTTTGGAGTATATGACAGGCGAGGACGCCGAAAACCCGTACTCGACTTCGAGCTATGAGAGAAACCTCCGCGCGCTGGGCGTTTCCGATATCAGCGACCCGAACAGCATCTCGATATACCCGGCGGACTTCGCCGCAAAAGACGAGATCATAAAAATAATAGACGATTTCAACAAAAGGATGTCGGACGGCGGCGACGACGACAAAGTGATACAATACACGGATTTCGTGGGGCTGATGATGTCGTCGGTCAGCAATATAATCAACACGATAAGCATAGTCTTGATAGCCTTCGTCTCGATCGCGCTCGTGGTGTCTTCGATCATGATAGGGATCATCACGTACATATCGGTGCTCGAGCGCACAAAGGAAATCGGCATACTCAGGAGCATCGGCGCATCGAAAGGCGACATATCGAGGGTGTTCAACGCGGAGACTTTGATCGTGGGCCTGTCCGCGGGGCTCATCGGCATACTTGTGACCGTGCTTTTGTGCATTCCGGCGAACATGATAATCAAGGCGATAACGGACATATCCAATGTGGCGGCGCTGCCGGTGTTCGGCGGTGTCGGGCTCGTGATAATAAGCATGGTTTTGACGCTCATCGCGGGATTCATACCATCGAAAATCGCCGCGAAAAAAGACCCTGTGGTGGCGCTCAGGACGGAGTGACGAAAAGAAAATAAACAAGGGGAAACGCAAAAAATATTTTTTGCGTTTCCCCTTGACAAACAAATATTTTTGGAGTATAATGGTAAATAACAAGCGGCGACATAGCCAAGTGGTAAGGCAGAGGTCTGCAAAACCTTTATCCGCCGGTCCGAGTCCGGCTGTCGCCTCCAAAAGATAAGCCCCGATTATCCGCGATAATGCGGGATGTCGGGGTTTTTATAAATTACACGGTGCCGGTATTTATGGACAAAAATATTATAACCGTATATCACGGGTCAGACAAGATAATCGAGAAGCCCGAATTCGGGAAAGGGCATATATATAACGATTACGGCAGAGGGTTCTATTTGACATCGAAGAAAGAATTGGCTGGCGAATGGGCTGTTTTGCGTACAGGCTTAAACGGATACATCAACGAATATGAATTATTCATACATGAGAGGCTTCATAACCTGGCTTATCACAAAGGAAGCCGTCGGACGATTATTGACTTTGGGGGACTGGGGCGTACAGGTATGTTTAAAGTCCGCAAAAGCGTTTGGCAGTATAAATTTGGTCGGATATACCGAAGCGGCGAGCGATATATACTACAAAGACGCATTGGGCAGAAATCAGATTGCAGGGGACTTATACAGGCAGCTTGACGGAAAGGTATTGCGCGAGGGGAAATTTATAACGGATTTGATGTGATTGCA
>Ga0082212_10006710_pt1 | contig 15392 bp, 14 predicted proteins | sample TergutNt197P3_FD_71548 | JGI IMG/M metagenome (GOLD analysis project Ga0082212, IMG submission 71548) | Neocapritermes taracua P3 segment gut microbial communities from Petit-Saut dam, French Guiana - Nt197 P3 | ecosystem: Host-associated > Arthropoda: Insects > Digestive system > Gut ...
TGATTTTTCAATCATCCCGCATACGGTAACATTCGAAAAGTACGCCGATTTATTGACGAAAAGCCCGCTATACCTTATGATGTTTTGGAACTCGTTAAAAATCACTACACCTGTCCTGATCGGAAATGTAATCGTGTCAGCGATGGCCGCGTTTGCGTTTGAACATCTGCGGTTCAAACGCAAGGAAGCGGTGTATTTCGCATACATAATCGTTATGCTGATGCCATTACAGGTATTGCTCGTGCCGAACTTCCTCGTTGCGGACTGGCTTAACATAAGACAGAGTTACTTGGCGATAATCTTGCCGGGCATATTCAGCCCATTTGGTGTATTTTTGGTAAGGCAGCAACTAAAAGGTTTTCCCAGTGAATATTTCGATGCGGCACTCGTAGATGGGGCGGGTTATTTTCGATTTTTCACGCGCATTGTTGTACCGTGCATGAAACCGACCTTCGCGGCCTTAACGATTCTGACATTTGTAGAGTATTGGAATGTTGTTGACCAGGCAGTGGTATTTATTCATCAAACATACCGGCAGCCCTTGTCGGTGTATCTGTCGAGAATGGTTTCGCTGGATATGGGTATGGTTTTCGCAACATCTGTGATTTATATGCTGCCCGCATTGCTTTTATTTTTCGCGGGAACAGAGCAGATGACAGAGGGCCTCCGGCTGTCGGGGATAAAATGACTTAGAAAGGTAAAACCGAAAAAGGTTATTGATTAATGAGCAGAATAATTCTTACTGTACTTGCGGTATTTTTATTGTTTATCGGGATAATGACGCAAATATCCGTAAACGCTTATGAAAAAGAAAAGCCTTTGGTTTTGCTGGGATTTACAGAGCCGATAGAATTATATAATACGAAAGGCGAGATCATTTCCTTTAGGCATAGTTTACCGGAGGAGGTAATACATGGTGGGGATGAAGGAATGCTGGGTTATCAATATTATTATGTTCTAATTGTGCGTGAAGTAGAAGGTTTATGGGGACAAAAAGAAATTATCGCGGCAGAAACGATTGTTTATCCGACTTGGCATTACGAATTGCCGTTTGTTGTCTTTCCTGACTGGATGGATGAACCAGGTTTCGTAAATCATCCGGTTGTTTTTGACTCGGACGAGCCAATTTATGATGGCATGAAAGTAAGGATTAGGTGATGGCGGATATTTTAACGGCGATAATAGATGACGGTGTATCTGAGACTTGCGGCGTAAACGAGCATTATGTAGTAACAGGCAAAGAAGTGATGCCGTTTATTCCGACAGAATCCTTTCATGGAACCATGTGCGCACTTTCATTTGCATCAGTAACAGGAATACCGTATTGTTTAAGCATATGTTTATGCCGTGATAAAAATGGAAATTTATGTTCCGATGACTTGATTACCGCTTTAAAATGGTGTATCGGAAAACGCGTGAAGTTAGTAAGTATAAGCGCGGGTGCGGTGCGTTCCGACAAACTGCGTTTACTTAATGATGTGATTCAACAAGCGGAAGAAGCGGGGATGATAATCGTTGCATCAGCGGACAATTCGGGCGAAATCATTTATCCTGCTTGTTTGGACAGTGTTTTAGGTGTTTGCTCGGATTATTTGGATTTGCTGGCCGATAATGAATATGCCTATGTCGCTGATTCATTTGACGGCATTAATTGGGTGGTTTCGTCAGATACTAAAGGCTTTGATTCGCCGGTTTCAACTGATTACGGCGTAAGCAATAGCCGTTCCGCCGCATTAATGGCGGGAACGGTTTTTAACATCATGCATAACAAGCCTCGCGACATTTCTGCTGATTCAATCATGTCGGAATTAATTTGGTCGGCAAAGAAGTGTGGTGATTATGGTAATGCGAAGTTTATGCGTAGGAAAATAAAGACTGGTTATGATTCGGATCAGACAGTTATCGTTATTTTGTATGAAGGCGCAATCAAACAGCATAATGAAGTAAAGGATTTATTAAGACAAGACGGATATCGGGTGATATCGGTTAAGGATGAAAAGCCGGATTTAGCAAACTCTGTTTTTTCATTGGATTCTTTTAATGCTTTTCAGACGATTGATATTAAATTAGCATTTGATATCATTGCTTCCGCAACAAAGCCAGATTTAATTTTAGTTGACGTTATGGATCATAGGTATTTGATGCAAATGGATTATGATGTATTTATTGGGGATCGAACAGTGCCGGACGGCAAAGTTAATGAAGTATTAGTAATGGACAATGAAAACCTCACATGCAGCGATATTGTTACTGCTATTGTTAATCATTTTTCATAGCGACATGGTCACTTAGGAGTATTGGATACGAATGAAGAAAAAACGTTTGCAATCATACATGATAGAGTTTATCAAGATTGTTATATACTGTATTATTGTGTCATGGAAATCATCGCCGTTTTACACAATCATAAGGTTTTTATGTAGTATCATTACTCCGCTGACAGGCTTAGCTGTTACGTTTTTAGGGAAGTATATACTGGACTTGCTTGCTGGAGAAGCATATATTAATAATTCGGAAACGATGCTGATTTTCTTTTTCCTATGCCTCTTCTTAATCGCCGTGATTCGGCTGATATCAGGCAAATTTCAAGAATATTGTCAGATGATGCATAATGAAGTAGTAAATCAAGAATTGTCGCTAAAGCTAATGGATAAGGGGATAAACGCCGACCTGGAATTTTTTGACAATCCGGCTTTTTATAACAAGCTTTCCGCTGCGACAATGGATATTCAGCATATCAACATGGTATTATTTAATATTATCTCTGCATTCAGCGCATTCATTACGTTTGCAGCCAGTATTTCGGTATTAGTGAGATACGACATTCTCTATGGCGTTTTGATGCTTGCGGCGGGCGTCCCTGCGGGTGTTTCGGCGGTTATTTATACTAAAAAACTGTACTTTCTTTCTCTTTCACAGATTGAGGGCGAACGAAAGAAAGGATATGTTAACAGTTTGGCCACCAATAGGCAATACGCTCCGTCTGTAAGGCTGTTTAGCATTGGGGATCTATTAAAGAAACGGTATTCTGCCGTATGGGAAACGCTTTTCCGCGAACGCCGTAAGTCAATCAAATTGCGAAGCATTGTGTCATGCCTTCTTTCGTTCCTTCCCGAGCTGGTTATTCTGTATGTTGGCATCGATGTATCCGTAAAAGTGTTAGGCAAACAAGCCCCTATCGGAGACTACTCCTTATATATTGGGTTAGTCAATCAATTATGGATGGGGATATATATGTTGATTAATGCCGCTGTGCAGATATACGACAACCAGCTTAGGGTAAATAATTTTAAATCCCTTGATGCGTTTAAAAATCGGATTATAAATAATGGGCGGCGTAAACTCGATGAGATTGAGTGTATAGAGTATCTTAACGTTACCTTTACATATCCCGGCAATACATCGCCGTCATTAAAAAATGTCAGTTTTACGGTTGACAAAGCTGAAAAGATTGTTCTAGTCGGATTAAATGGCTCAGGTAAATCAACATTGATAAAGCTGCTTCTGCGTTTCTATGATATTGATGACGGTGCTATTAAGATTAATGGAGTTGACATTAAGGAATATGATATCAACGATGTACGAAGAAACTTTAGCGTTTATTTTCAGGACGATTTTAATTACTGTTTTAGTTTACGTGACAATATAGCGATTGCTGATGATGCTTATGCAAGTGATGAGCGGATTATTGGCGCGTTACATGAAAGCGGGTCAGATGACATATTGAGGAAAGCGCCCGGTGGGCTTGATACATATTTATCACGAATGTTTTCGGAAACAGGTATTGAATTATCGATCGGACAGGGGCAGAAGGTGGCACTTGCCAGAGCATTCTTCCGTCGACATACGGCTTTAATATTGGATGAGCCTTCATCAAGCCTCGATCCGAAATCCGAGCATGAACTATTTGAGCATCTGAAAATACTTACGGATGGAAAGATAACGATTTTCACTTCACATAGATTGTCAAATGTTTCATTGGCGGATAAGATTATTGTCTTGGATAGTGGTGAGGTGTTGGAGATTGGGACACAGGGCGAGTTGCTGAAGAATAAGGGGCGGTATGCGGAGTTGTTTGGGTATCAGCGGGATAAGTTTGTTACTGTTCAGACATGACTATCCGGCGAAGATAAAATTGCGCTTTTGCGCAATTTTTCGAGGGTCACAATGCGCCAAAATGCTGCTTTTTAGCATTTTGTGTGCAAAAGTTACTGTTTACGGCTTGCCGTGAACAGTAACATAAAGTTTATGGAATGAGTTGACTAATTTGCAGAATTATCTCGACAAAGCGATAGAATTATGATATGATATTGATATCAAAAAGAATACATAATGTATCGGAGGCGGGCTAATGAAAATAAGAATGAACTTATTTGATATGATCATTAATATTTTGTGCATTATCATGATAATCGGAGTAGGGGTGTATTTGTTTATCATTTGGGGTGAGATACCGGAGCAGATGCCGGCCCAGTATAACCTTAGTGGTGAGGTTTCGCGGTGGGCAGGAAAAAATGAGATTCTTTTTATGCCGGCCCTTGCCCTATTTATGTTTGTGTTCATTACCGTTATTGAGCTGTTTCCCCGGATATGGAACATCCCGGTTCGGGTAACGGCAGCAAACATTGGCCGTGTTTATCGCATGATAAAAAATATGATTGGGTGCATTAAGTTTTTTATGACAGCTATGTTTGTGTCCATTCCGGTATTTCAGGCGAAAACGATGTCAATACCGGGAGGGTTCATCTTTTCATTGGTTGGCGTATTATTTATCGTGATCATTGGGCATATCGTAGCAATTGCCCGATACCGGTGAAGATGGCAATAAAAAGCAGCAAGCGATTTTGGATTATTTTAAATTACCCCGAATAGCCATCCATTCATCAGCAAGAATCCCATACTCATAAGTATCAAGCCAGATCGGATCGCCGGCGGGGTCTTTTTTAAAATAGATATTTTTTAGCAAATGCCCTTCTCTGCGTAGCCCCAACCGTTCAAGCAATCGCCATGAAGGCTTGTTCAAAGGACTGCAAAAGGCAATGATCCGGCGGGCGTTTTGGTGATTGATAGCTTCATGAATCACGGCATTTGCGGCTTCGGTGGCATATCCTTTGCCAAGAAAGTGCATATTAAATACATAGCCTAATTCCCATGTATCAAAATCTTGCTTATTCAGATAAATATTTCCGATTAGCTTTCCGCTGTCTTGTAAGCAAACAGCCCAAAAGCTGTTGTCATTGGAACGCTTGGCGGCTTCTTCTTTAGCAGCTTCTTCGGAGAAGATATCGTAAGGTTCATGCTTCACAGTAGCTTCTTGCGAAAGATACTCGTATAAATCCGGCCAGTCCTCGGGCTTAAATCGTCTTATTACCAAACGCTTGGTTTCCATATTTATCTCCGCATCATTTTACTTTTTATTAGTATAGCACAAAAAATATAGCCAAGCCTAATAAATAACCTTGCATGATGTCTTTTTTTTATATAAAATAAAAGGAACAAGAAAGGTGTGGTTACTATGCAAAGTATTGATGAACTGGCGGCAACGAAAAAACTTAGGCTTACGGGCGAAGAGAAAATCTTTATCGGCGATAAAATGAAACTGCTGGAAGACAGTTTCGCTGTTTTGGCGCGAATTGATACGGATGGCACGGTGCCTCTTATATCGGTGCCGGATACGAAAAATGTCATGCGAGAGGATGTTTCCCAAAAAATGATATCCCGCGATGAGCTGTTAAAAAACGCACCGGAACAATATGATGGTTATTTTCAGGTGCCGAAAGTGTTAGTGTGAAAGATTACGTCATTGCGAGGAACGCAGTGACACGCCATTGCAAGCAATGACGCGCAATCCAGACAACGACCCTGGATTGCTTCGCTAACGCTCGCAATGACGGATTCTTTCATGGCTATTTGAGTCACGCGAAGCGTGACATGGGAGTTAGCATGAAAGAGGTATAAGCATGAATATTCATTTTAGAAAAGCAACAACGGAAGATATTGATTTTTTAGTGCGCAGCAGGCTAGAGTTCATTCAGGTTTCTGAGACGGATGCGAATTATGATGCGATGCAAGAGAATATCCGGCAATATTTTACGAAAAATTTGAGCGAAGACCGCTGTGATACCTTGCTGGCGGAGGCGGATGAAAAGATAATCGGGACCGGGATTATATTTTACTATGATTCGGTGCCGTCTGTCTTTAACCCTTTAGGGAAAAATGCTTATATTACCAATATGTTTGTTGAAGAAGGATATCGCAGGCAAGGTATCGGTTCGGCGATCTTAAACGAGCTGATTGCTTTAGCTAAAGCAAGAAATTATGAAATCATTATTTTACAGCCGACCGAAACCGGAAAATATTTATATAAAAAGCAAGGTTTTTCCGAAGGCAACAAAGGAATGATTTTAAAGGTGGCTGAAGGTGAAGAGGAGATGGAGCATAAAAATGAATAGCCAGATAAAAGTTTTCATCGAAGACAGCATTATGCAAAAGAATGAGCCAGCCACCGCCGGATCCAAGGTTTTGGCTGGTTTCCAGTCCCCTTTTGACGCGGCTGTGGTGGAGAAGCTTGATAGGGCAGGGGTCAAAATCGAAAAAAGATTAATGATGGACGAGTTCGGCATTGATGACTTATTTTCAGATGATGACGTGACCCTTGCGGCTATCCGGGAAGCGGCGGCTGATAAGGATGTTTGTGTGCTTTGCAGCGATATATTCGGGAAAGTGCGGCGGCAAGCGGCTTTGCATGGGTTATCTTATATTAGGCCAACCTACGGAACGGTTTCCCGTTATGGACTGATACCGGCGGCGGCATCAATGGATCAAATCGGCATTGTTTGTAGTGATGCTGGCAAAGGTTTTGAGATTTTGGCGGCAATCGCCGGAATCGATGAACGGGACGGGGCGATGGCTGGCTGTTTCCATGTTTCGCATAATAAGTCAATGGCTGACCGTTCCCATGTTCCGGATAATAAAGCGATGCCGAAAACGCTTAAAGTGGCGATTCCCGAAAATGTCTGGGGCGAAGCCGATGCGGGTATCAGCGGCGACTTAGGGAAGATTTTTGATCTAGTTCCCATCACGCTTGATTATTTTGATGCTTACCATCAGGTACTATGCATTCTCAGCATGGCTGAAATCAGCAACAATACGAACCGTTATGACGGAATCAAGTTCGGTTACCGCAGCCCGGACAGCAAGAGCCTAAACGAGTTATATCTGAATACTCGCAGCGAAGGATTTACATTAAATACGAAGCTTGCGATTATCATTGGGGCTTATGTATTAGCACACGATAATTATCTTGATTACTATGAAAAGGCCATGAAAATCCGCCGCTTGGTAAAAGAATCGGTAACGTTTGATGCTTATGATGTAATTGCCTTGCCGGTGCAAATGAAAGGCAAGCCGAAATATGAGCAATCCGCTTTGTATGCTTTGACGGCTTTAGCGGGATTACCTTCGCTGACAGTGCCGTTTGGCGATGCGGGCATCCAGTTTGTTGCGGGTACGATGGGGGAAGATATTCTGGCAGGGATAATGACGCATATGTACTCCGTAGATGGTGCGAGATTAACGGGTTAAGGAATATATCATAGACTAAATTTGACGTGAGGCTTGTAACAGGACAGAAAGGAACTGCCGAAATGAAAAGCTACGAAATCGTAATGGGGCTGGAGGTTCATATTGAGCTTGCCACTGAATCAAAATTATTTTGCGCCTGTTCCGCGAAATTCGGTGCGGACGCGAATGAGAATGTTTGTCCGGCTTGTTCCGGGATGCCGGGGATGCCAGCCGTTGTTAATAAACGCGCCATTGAACTGGGGATTGCCGCCGCATTGGTGACCAACAGCGAAATTACCAGCACAATGACTTTTGATAAGAAGAATTATTTTTACCCCGATTTGCCAACCGGCTTTCAAATCACCCAGTTGTATGCGCCGATTTGCCGAAATGGCTGGGTCGAAATTGAAACGGCAGCAGGGCCTAAGAAAATTACGCTTCACCAAATTCATATTGAGGAGGATGCCGGAAAACTGGTGCATGATACCCGCAGCGGCACCACCCTCGTTGACTTTAACCGTACTTCGGTGCCATTAACCGAAATCGTCAGTAATCCTGATTTCCGCACGGCGGCGGAGGTGGTCGCTTATCTGGAAAAGCTGCGTTCGCTTTTATCTTTTGCCGGTGTTTCGGATTGCAAAATGCAGGAAGGTTCGATGCGCTGTGACGTTAATATTTCTGTCCGCGAGGCCGGAAGTGATGTTCTCGGCACCCGCGCGGAAATAAAAAATATGAACTCGTTAAAGGCCATTGCCCGGGCGATTGAATATGAATCACAGCGTCAAATTGAGGCACTGGAAACCGGCTGCGAAGAATTGGTGCAGGAAACCCGCCGCTGGGATGATGGAAAGGGCATGACGTTTTCCATGCGCGATAAGGAAAGCGCGACTGATTACCGCTATTTTCCCAATCCGGAGCTCATGCCGGTTTTTATCAGTGATGAATGGATTGAGGAAGTCCGTGCTTCTTTGCCCGAATCGGCGGCGGATAAATTCAGCCGCATGACCACTGAATTAGGCCTAAGCGAATATGACAGCAAAATCATTACCGGAAGCAAGACCTTGGCGACGATTTTTGATGAGACATTAAATCATTTTAATAAACCAAAGGAAGTCGTCAACTGGATTATGGTAGAGCTTTTAAGCATTGCCAAGGGTGACAATAAGGGCGAAGATGACATCAGCATCGATTGTGAGAAATTCGCGAAATTGATATCGCTGGTGGATTCTGGCGCCATCAACCGCACGATCGGAAAAGAGGTGCTGCTAAAAGTGCTGGCGGAAAAGGTTGACCCTGAAAGTTATGTCGCCGAACAGGGCCTTGGCAGTATCACAGACAGCGGCTTCATTACGGGATTGGTTGATGAGGTTATTGTTGAATTTGATAAGTCGGTTAAGGAGTATCTGGACGGAAATCAGAAAGCGTATGGATTTTTAGTCGGGCAGGTAATGCGGAAGGCAGAAAAAAAAGCGGATCCGAAAACGGTGAATGCACTGTTAAAAGAGGCGCTGGCAAAGGCGCAAAGCAATCAAAGGACTTGATTATGAAATATGACTGCCTGATCGTTGACGATGAGGAAATGCTCTCGAAAAATACCCATAAATACTTTAATATGTGCGGCCTGAAAACAGAATGGGCCGCAAGTTACGATGCTTGTTTAGATTTTTTTAAGGAGCATCAGGCGGATTTAATTTTGCTCGACATCAATTTAGGCGATGCTTCCGGTTTTGACCTATGCAAGCATCTGCGTGAAACCATGAATATACCGATTCTGTTCATCAGCGCCCGCACCAGCGATGATGATATCTTGTTAGCCCTAGGCATCGGCGGCGACGATTACATCCAAAAACCATATTCGCTTGCGGTCTTGCTCGCGAAAGCCAAAACAATCTTGAAGCGTTATCAGGCCCCGGAACCGGAGCCGAACACATTTATGTCCGGAAAGCTGAAAATTGACTTTGCGGCGGAAAATGTCTGGCTTGACGGGCGGAAAGTGGAGCTGACGCTTATGGAGACAAAATTGCTTTTGTATCTTGCGAAACATAATGACCGTATCGTCACAAAAGATGAGTTGTTTACAAATGTCTGGGAAGATTCCATCACCGGCGATAATACTTTAAATGTTCATATCCGGCATTTGCGGGAAAAAATCGAAGCAGATACGAATAAACCGAAATTCATTAAAACAATATGGGGCGTCGGTTATTTATTTTCGGGGGACAGGCAATGCGGATAAAAATCTTTGTCATACCTGCCATTGCCACCGCTATCTTGGCGTTATTCATCATTTTTATAGTATCGAAAGAATCAGAAGATATCCGTCTTGATATTCGCAGTATAAACAACATCGTCAAAACATTGTCAGACGATTGGGATTTATTCCGCAATGGAACCGGTACTCTTCCTTTTAAAAATGAACTGGCTTATGTGGTCATTAATAACGATGGTGAACGTATCGCCGCTACACGCGATGGCCTGAATGAACATCTTAATGACGCAATCCGCAACCGGGACACAATCGTTGATATCATTTCGGATGGCAAAGCAGTCGGAAAAATCATATTCTATAACGGTACCGCCGATATCATCAAGCAAAACAGGATAAAAATGATATTTGCTGCGGCCATCATTTTTGCCGCGCTGATGCTTATTTTTGCTGGTTATACATTTTATCTGCATTCCGTTTTGCTGCGGCCATTCAGAAAAATGCAGGATTTTGCCCGCCACATTGCCGCCGGAAATCTTGATATGCCACTCGAAATGGATCGCGGCAATCTCTTTGGCGCGTTTACCGAAAGCTTCGACATCATGCGGGAGGAATTGCATAAGGCAAGGGAAAAAGAGCGCGAAGCCGACCGGAGCAAAAAAGAACTGGTCGCTTCATTAAGCCACGATATCAAGACGCCGGTTGCTTCGATTAAATCGGCGACTGAGCTTATGCTATTTACCATTGAAGATGCGGAGTACAGAGAGCAGCTAGAGGGAATTACGATAAAAGCAGAGCAAATTGATTCATTGATTACGAATATGTTTCACGCAACGCTGGAAGAGCTTCAAAAGCTTCACGTTTCGGTTAGCGAAATCCCCAGCACGGCGATTCATCAATTAATCCGCTATGCTGATTATGATAAGCGGGTAAAACCATTTGAACTGCCTAATTGCCTGATATCGGCTGATTCCCTGCGGCTTGGGCAAGTATTTGACAATGTTATCAGCAATTCGTATAAGTATGCTGGGACGGAGATTGAAATTAATGCGTTTTTCGAGGGATCATATCTTATTATTGATATCGCCGATTTTGGTCCGGGTGTGCCGGAAGACGAACTGCCGCTGATTCTTCATAAATTTTACCGGGGCAAAGATGTTGCCGCCAAAAGCGGTTATGGATTGGGCCTTTATATTTCCAAATATTTGTTAGAGCAAATGCAGGGTGATATCCGGTGCGAAAACCGCCCGGAGGGGTTTTGTGTCCGGCTGATGGTCCGGCTGGCGTAGTAGATTAGCAGAAATTGTACGAATTAAGAATTTTAAGGATTGAAATAAAGATTTTAAGGATTGAAGACGTTAAAATGGGAGTTGCACGAAGGCTTTATCCATTGTGTGACCCTATTTTTATGCACAGAGTGGTTGAAAGAGTTGCATTCTTTCAACGCGGAATCATCGATTCCGTTGCAAATATTGTGCCTGCGGAAACGGAACTTTGTTCCGGGCAAGGTTTGCAGGTACCAGAAAGGAATGGTTTATAAATATGCAAAAAACGATCCTAAAAACAACGAAGCTATGCAAAACTTTTTCGAGCGGGGGCTTGCAGCAGCATATCCTAAAAAATCTTGACCTCGAAATCTATGAAGGCGACTTCACCGTTATCATGGGACCCTCGGGTGCGGGTAAATCCACCTTGCTTTATGCCCTGTCCGGAATGGATAAACCGACATTAGGAGAAATCGATTTTTCCGGGCGGGAAATCGGCCATCTGTCCAATGATAAGCTGGCAGTGTTTCGCCGCGATAATTGCGGTTTCGTTTTTCAGCAGATTTATTTGCTGGATAACATGAGCATTATGGACAATATTTTGGCCTGCGGGTTACTGGTCAATAAAAATCGGAAAGCGGTGGCTGAAAGGGCAAAGCAAATATTGGGGCGTTTGAACCTTACTGAAACTGCATGGCGGAAATTCCCCGCCCAAATTTCCGGCGGCGAAGCTCAGCGGGCCGGGATTGCCCGCGCTTTGATCAACAATCCGAAAATCATTTTTGCCGATGAACCAACCGGGGCGCTTAATTCCGCGAATGGGAAAGCGGTCCTTGACGCGCTGGCGGAAGTGAATGGGCAGGGGCAAAGCGTGGTAATGGTCACTCATGATATTCATTCGGCGCGGCGCGGCAACCGTATCCTTTATTTGCAGGACGGCGCAATACGCGGGGAATGTATCTTGGATAAAAAGCTGGACGATGGCGAACGGAATGCTAAATTAAATACGTTCTTAGCAGAAATGGGATGGTAGTGTGAAGAATGATTCTAAGCCATGAAAGAACCATGACTAAGAATCATTAAAGCTTCACACGGAAAGAATGCAAAAAGCGCATTCTTTCGGGCAAGAGTCGGAATGGAGGATAATATGAGAAAAATTTTAATGCTTGTTTTTGCGCCGATCCGCAAAAACAAAGGACAGACTATTAATTTACTGGTTTTTGCGTTATTAACGGCGATGCTCTTAAACATTGGGCTGGTACTGCTTTTCGGAATCGACAGCTTTTTCGATGAACGCGCTGAGGCCAGTCATGCGCCTCATTTCTACAGCATTTATTATGCAGGCAGCGATTCAGCCACCGAGGGTCAGCGGTTTATGGAAAGGGATTCGCGTATCGCTGAGGTGCAAAATATCCAAACGATTGGCGGTTTTGGCGAATTTACCATTGATGATGCGAAAGTCATGATGTTCTTGATCCTTAGCCGCGTAAGCGAAACGCAAAAAATGGATCGCCCAGCGATTATTGGGCCATGTCTGCCTTTGACCGGAAACAGGATTTATGTTCCTTATGATGTATTTTTAAGCGGAAGCTACGATATTGGCGATGATTTTACGATGTTTTTATCCGGCCATGAAATGCACTTCACCGTTGCCGGTGCTACGGAAGAAATCATGCATGGATCCTCAATGGGAATGGGATACCGTCTTTATATCGCCGATGAAAAATATAGCGAGCTGGAAAATATGCTGAGCGATAATATTCTGACACTCTTGTCAGCGCGGTTTCATGATATTGAAGATAGCGTATACTTTCAGTCCGATTATGAAAAAAGCATTTCGGCAAACGGATTAATCATCCATGAAAGCTATGGCGGGATGAAACAGACTCGTTTACTGGTTTCCACCATTGTTGCGGTTATTATTGCCGCGTTTGCGATGGTTCTGCTCGGTGTCAGCCTGATTGTCATCCGTTTCCGGATCATGAACGGCATCGAGGAAAACATGGCAAATATCGGCATCCAAAAAGCCGTTGGGTACCGGAACACACAGATTATTATTGCCAATGTCATGCAATATGGGCTAGTCGCTTTGGCTGGCGGGGTTATCGGCACGATTTTGGCCGGGGTCTTGCTCCCGGTGATTGCCAAGCTTTTTGAAGCGCAGATTGCGCTGGTTTGGAATCCGGGCTTTGAAATAAGCATGGCCGGTGCATCTGTTTTGCTGGTTTTACTGACCGTAACGCTGATTTCTTTTCTCACCTCACGGAGAATCAACAGGCTTCATCCGTTAATAGCCTTGCGCGGGGGATTCCATACCCATAATTTCAAGAAAAACGCCTTCCCGCTGGACACAACACGCGGAGCGCTCCATTTTTTGCTCGCGTTAAAGCAAATCATGCAAAGCAAAAAACAGGCGTTTACGATTATGATTATTATCGCGGCGATTACGATGACGGCTGTGGTTGGCATATCTTTGAATTACAGCATGAACGGCGGGCGGGATGTCTTTTTACGCTCAATGTTTGATGAGGTCGCGATGGTAGATGCCGGTTTTTTGCTGAAAGATGGCGATGAGGGGGAGCGGTTTCGTGAAAGGCTTCTTGCGTATCCGGAAATCCGTAAGGTTTTAGCTTATCAGGCAAGCGGCAAAATCCTTCTGGTTGACGAAATAAGCACTTTCACCTATGTTGTCGAAGATTTTTCGCAATTGGAAAGCCAGATGCTTATCGAGGGGTACTATCCGGAATATGATAACGAAATTGCGCTGGGCCTTGTTACTTTGAAAGCAATAGATAAAAAAATCGGTGACACGGTAACCCTGCGGACTGGTGACAGCAAAAGCGAATATATCGTCACCGGAATTGTTCAGTCCCTGAACAGTTATGTACTCGGAATGCTGACTACCGATGGCGTCCAATCTGTTTTACCCGATTTCAAATATACTGATTATCTGGTTTATATGGAAGAGGGAACCGATGTTAAGGCGGTTATTGAAAACATTCAGGCAAAAGAGGGCGATATTATCGAAACCACAATGAATATGCAGGATCAAATGGATACGACCTTTGCCAGCATGGGGGCGATGTTCGGGGCGGCCGCATATGGGATTTTGGCGGTGACGGTAATTGTGGTGGTGCTGACGCTTTACATGATTATCAAAACAACGGTTCTGAAACGAAAACGCGAGCTTGGCATCCAGAAAGCGGTTGGTTTCACAACGTTTATGCTGATGAACCAAGTTGCGCTGAATATGACTCCGATTATTTTGATGGGTGTATTGTCGGGCACAGTTGCCGGATGTTTCGGATTTAACCCATTGCTTGCGGTTATGCTGAGTGGGGTGGGGATTGCCAAAGCAGAGCTGCCGATACCGCTGGGGCAGATTATCGCCGTCGGTTTTATACTGGTGGTATTGGCTTATGCGGTGTCGATGCTGATTGCCTGGCGGATCCGGAAGATATCGGCATACGCGCTGGTGAGTGAGTAAAAGCGTATTTCCAATTGCAATCATGCTTAGCTGACGATATAATATGGATACCAGTATAGCGAAAATTAAGTTGCGAACCGTTATGTCATTGCGAGAAACGCAGTGACGAAGCAATCCAGATTGCGATTACTGGATTGCTTCGCTAACGCTCGCAATGACTTTAACTATCAACTATTTATTATTCGCTATACTAAGGTCAAAAGGTCATGTGTTTCAATGCTTGCTTTTAGGTCTGTTAAGCGCAAGCCGCAATAAAGGAGATAGTCATGAAAAAATGGTATGATGAAGAATATGAATTTGAAGTTGAGGTAATCAGATTCCTGCACGGTGACAGTACAGAACGGTATTGCCGAAATGGTGAAGAGGCAGGGGATGTATATGCCTGCACTTATGGATGTCCGGTAAATCAGGACGGACACGGCATTTGCTCTAAAGTAATGATGGTTATGTTTCCGGTCATGGAAGCGGTCAGAAGCGGCGGCGATTTAGAGAATATCGGCGGTAATGATAGGTACAGCAAGAATATTGTCTGTCCGGATGGTTGTGTTGAGTTTAAGCTGACAGCGAAGAAGCTTGGGAATGAAAATTTCCATAAGGGAGGTTTTTTCAGCCTATGATTAAATTTTAGAAAAGCGGGGCAGTCGTTTATTGCTGACTGCCCTGTTTTTTTGCGTATCTAAACGGGTGCATTTTTTAAAAGAGATAAATTACATAAACTCGTGAGGGAGCGAGAGTGTGATTCATAAGACCGGCCTTTGACAGACACCGGTCCTTGACTCGCGTTTTGTGCGAGTCTAGTACCGCTGTAGTCTGTCACAGAGCGAGAGCGGGCCGGACGTTGAATCAGCAGCTCTCGCCCCACGCGGCCATA
>Ga0082212_10006711_pt1 | contig 15391 bp, 14 predicted proteins | sample TergutNt197P3_FD_71548 | JGI IMG/M metagenome (GOLD analysis project Ga0082212, IMG submission 71548) | Neocapritermes taracua P3 segment gut microbial communities from Petit-Saut dam, French Guiana - Nt197 P3 | ecosystem: Host-associated > Arthropoda: Insects > Digestive system > Gut ...
CGACAAAAACAAATTTTTCTCCGGCGGCCGTCCTTCAAGCCTTATTCACGGAAAGCAGTTAAATCCGGTAGCTCTGGGGAGTCTTTTAGCTCACTATGAAAACAAGGTAATGTTCCAGGGCTTTGTGTGGAACCTAAACAGCTTTGATCAGGAAGGGGTTCAATTAGGCAAGATATTAACCAAAAAAGTTCTTGCGGGAAGTTCCGGCGACAGCGCTTTGGATGCATATAGCGCTTTACTGGGAATAAAAGTTTAGGTTTAAACAACCCTGAATTGTTTTTTTTTCTGTATTCGGGTTTTGCTGTAGCTATAATACCCGTTTGCGGAAAAAATTATATGATCAAGAAAGTTAATGCCAAGTATGTCCGCTGCATCCTTAAGCTGATGGGTTATCGCATCATCTTCCCCGGAAGGTTCCAGTTTTCCTGAAGGATGGTTGTGGGCTACACAAATTGCGCTTGCCCTGTCCTGGAGTGGATCGGAAAAAACTTCCCGCGGGTGTATAATGGTCTTGTTTACAAGTCCTACAGTAACCACCCGTATGGCAAGCACTTCATGAGCTCCGTTTAAGGAAATACAAAGAAACCGTTCCTGCCTGCGGTCAGCATAATGCTTAATCAGGCTGTAGGCATCTTCGGGAGAGAGTATCCTGGTTTCTCTAAGGCCCCAGCGGCGGCGGCCCAGTTCAAGAACAGCTGCAATGGCAGCAGCTTTTGATTCGCCAAGTCCGGCAATTTCCAGCAGTTCTCTGCAGGCTGGTATACCGTTGTTTCTGTCCAGCCTGTCAAGCAGTTCTTTGGCCAGAATATTAACATTTTTACCCTTTATTCCTGTATTTAAAAAGATGCACAGTAAATCCCGGTCCGATAATTTTTCAGGGCCTTCCCTAAGAAGCCGTTCCCGCGGCCTTTTTTCTTTTGGTAAAGCCTGGATACCGGTAATTCTGTCCTGATTAAGCGATAGGTTATTTGCCCTATAACAGTCTACAGTACTTTGATAATCGGACATTATGATACCTTTAGGGCATAACGGGCAATGCTGCTTGTATAAAAAGTTTTTTTTCTATACAAGCGCCGTTTAATTTGTTTCCTTAATAACATTTATGGAGTACGCAAATAATGATGATCCGATAAGTAATGCGGTAAATAAGCTGTTTGGTTTATCGTATCTTTTTCCCTATCAGAGGCTGGTTGTTTCTAATTTGCTGGAAGCGGCAAGGGCCGCAGGGATAGCTATTCATTGGCCCGGAAGGGATTCTGTCGTTGTCGAAGTGCAAAATGATGATGAACAAGGCTGTGAGGTGCATGAGGATGGTGCAAGCCTGGGCCGGCAAATTGTAATTCTGCCCACCGGGGCAGGAAAATCATTGTGTTTCCAGCTTCCAGCCATGCTGCTGGGGGCATCAGGCCCGACTTTGGTTATATACCCTATTCTTTCCCTAATGGCTGATCAGGAACGGCGTCTTACAGAAAAAGGTTTTTTCCCGGTATTAATTCGCGGGGGGCAAAGCAAAAAAGAAAGGGATATTATCTGGAAAAAAATTCTTTGCGGGGAAAGTAAATTTATCATTGCAAATCCCGAAGTACTTTTAACTTCCCAAATGCAGAAGCGGCTTCCCGAACTGGGAATAATACATACGGTAATTGATGAAGCTCATTGTGTCAGTGAATGGGGGGAAAGTTTCCGCCCTATGTATCTGGAAATATACAAGATCATTAAAGCAGCAGGTTCCCCTCTTGTAACGGCCTTTACTGCAACCGCATCAGAGGCGGTATTAAAAAAAATTAATCAGTATGTTTTTGGCGATAAAGGCGCCCGGTGCATTGTCGGCAATCCTGACAGGATTAACATTGAATACCATGCACAGGGCTGCATACTGCGAAACCTTGCCGTTCATGATCTTCTTATTGCGTATCCCCGCCCGGCCATTGTATTTTGTTCTTCAAGGCCGGGAACTGAACGGCTTGCCAAGTATTTAAGAAATTGTTTAACGGAAAAAGGAATAAGCTGGGCAAATGAAATACGGTTTTACCATGCCGGGTTAAGCCGGGAGGAAAAAAAAGATGTGGAAAACTGGTATTTTCATAATACTGATGCAGTACTTGTTGCAACCTGTGCATATGGTTTAGGTGTAGATAAGGCTGATATCCGCACAGTAATTCACAGGGATTGTCCCCCAACCGTAGAAGCGTACCTTCAGGAATCGGGAAGGGCAGGCCGTGACGGAAAACAATCGCAGGCAATCCTTCTTTGGGGGCCGGACGATAAATCCCAGCTTGGGCGTGCCAAAACAGAACAGGCCCAAAAACGGATTGAACAATTGCTGGGCTATGCATGGAATAACACCCGGTGCCGGAGGGAGATTTTATTAAATCTTTTGGATTACGAAGGAAATTGCAGTAAGCCCGAAGAACATTGCTGTGATGTATGTGCAGGCAAGAGCAGAGCAGGACTGCGGGAAGAAAACAGCATTGTGGATTTTTTTTCCCGGAACCGGCGTTCCTATACATCGAACGAAGCTGCCTGTACCCTTTCCGGTTTGGAAGTCTTGTCCGAAGAAGAAGCGGAAGAGGCAATAAGTGTGCTCGTAAAAAAAGGGATCCTTGTAAAATGCAAGAATCCCTTTTGGAAAAATAAAATTACGGTAAAAACTAAAAAGCGTAGCCCACGGTAAAACATAGGGCCATTTTCATAAAATCTTCTTTTTTTAGATCATGCATGTTAAAAAAATTATACTGGAATGCTGCGCCTGCAAAGAGCCCGGGTATCCTGGCTGTAGTTACTTTAAGCCCTATCTGCCCCATTATTGCAATGGGAAAGCCAATGTCGTTTCCAGAGTCTATATATTTCTGATCATGCTGATAGTCCATGCCAAGTCTTACATAGGGCATTAGTCCTATACTTCCAAGATTAAAACCTCCGCGAAAACCGCCGAATACCCCAATACTGTAAAAGTCGGATCCCGCATAGTATGCCTTGATGCCGAAACCCATATATTCAAGCGATGCATATGCAGCCGCCCCCGCTTTATCAAAAAGGTAGGCGTAACCGGCTTCTATATGGAGATTAGCAGCTTCAGTCCGCAAGTTCTTACTGTTTTCTCTGCTTTTTTCTTTTTTTGCAAGCAGATCTTTATTCCCGGCAGCAACAATGCCGAAACTCCTTATGCGCCAATTGCCGTATTCCCACACCCATTTGGAACTATGATCCTTGTTGTTAATGGTAAAAACAACAGTGTACTCCTCGCCGGATCCTGCAACTTCCTTTATGGAAGCCTTTATTACTCCCTGCCCGCGGATGCTGTTTTCTATGGTCCAGCCTACTGCATAACCCATGGCCTCTACAACGCCGTCTTCCAATTTATTAATAAAAGCCTGTCTTGCCGAAGCATTACCCTTTTCGTGCATTTCCAGTATGGCATACTCGGCATTTTCCCCGATACAATTAGAAGAAAGGTACTCTGCAATATGGGGATAAACGGCCCTGTTGACTCCCAGCCCTTCTGCAAATTTTGCAAGACGTGTATCCAGAGCTGCCCTGTATGTTGTTGGCCTTGGGTTCAAGGCGCCTGTTATAAATGGCTGAATGACGCTTACAGGGATCGCATAGTTTGCCGCCTGCCTTCTGGCAGCTTTTAAGGTGTTAATGCCCACAACTGCGTATCCATCCTGGCTGATAACAAGGAGCGGGCCGCCGGAATTACCCGGATCTATTTCTGCAGTATGCTGGATAAACGGCCCCATTACCGTATCATCTTCCAGGCTTTTGGGAAACCGTGCATTTGCATTGGACACCATACCGCGGCCAAACTGCCATAGAGGCGTTGTACCCAGCCCGGGGAACCCTGCGGAATATACATCTTCCCCTTCCTGCACAGCTCGTGTTAAGAGCGTTAGTCCGCTGCCCGCAGGTTTGTCCGCTGCCGGAAAGCCCAGTATGGCAATGTCATTTTTTTCATCTGCGGCAATAATCCTGAGGTTTTCGTATTTCCTTTTGGAACCATCCTGGCGTTCAAAGGTAATAGAAAGAGAATATGCCTGGGCAATTACATGGTTATTGGTTATTATGTATTTGTTTCCAAGGGCATCGCTGTACAGAAAACCCGATCCGGTGTCCCCTCTTAGGAAAATATCTATAGCTTTTATGGTAGTTTCATTGCCGCTTCTTTTTGCAAGATCTGTTTTCATCTTTTCAAAAAGGGATACAATGTCGGGATGGTAGCTTTGGTTTATCAGCCCTACATAGTCCCTAAGCCCGCTGCTGGAAGGAATTTGCTGGGAAAAAATACAAAACGGAGCAATAACTACTGCTGCAACAAGAAAAATGAAACGGCGCATCATGTATGAAATATATCTGACTTTGCCATGACAGTCAATTGGGAGCTGTTATTAATTGCTCTGTCCAAGTTCCCAACTTTTTATGGCTTTTTCCACATTATAGTTATGTCTAATTGTATTATCCCAAATCGCTATGCCATATTTGAATCTTCCCAGAAAAAATGTCTGAGCGCCCATGTTTTCTTTGTAAATACTAATGAAATATTCTTTTCCTGATTCAAAATTAAAACTCAACTCAATGTCTTCGGCTTTTAAATAGTAAATGGTATTTCCAATTTTAAAAGACGCCCAATAATTAAAAATTATTGTTGTATTCCCTGCTGGCAGCGTAACTGTGTTCTTGCGCCATTTTCCTTTTGGGTACCACGCTTCATGAACATCAATCCCGTTATACTGATGGACCTGGATTGTACTTTCAAAAACAACAACAGTAGTTTTTTCCAGGGGAAGATCAGGATTATAGGTAATCTTCCCCGGCGGGGTGCTGCAACCAGGCAGCAGCAGTACTGCAAAAACAAGAATTACCGTATATAAATATTTGTGCATCATTATTTCTCCTCTTTATTGTAAAACAGTTCTTCCCTTGGGAATTTCATAAGCATCCTGGGCCGTCCATTTTGTTTTATCGTTGGGATCAATTACAAGGATGACTGGCTCTCCGTTTCTTGCCCAGCCAAGGAGATAACGGTTTTCTCCTGTATTAAATGTCCATTGAAATGGCATATTTCTGCCAGAATAATGTATGTTACCATAATCATAATCTGCATTTATAAAAAATGTTGCTTGTCCAGGAGGCAGGTACACCATGGTATTTTTTCCCCAATTGACGGTAGTCCCGTTATAATTGGTAATTGTTAATCCTTTCATTATAAATACTCCGGCACATTGTTCTTTTGACATATTTTTATCCCACAAGAGAATGTCCTTGGCTTGTTTTTCAGGGTTCTTTGGAAAAGAAAAACAAGAGACAAAGATTTGAGTTAGTATAAGTAAGACTACTATTTTTTTCATTGATATTTCTCCCTGAAAACACACCAGGATTATATCTAATTATATATTAGGGTGTTAATGTTGTCTATGTAAGAAAGAATCAGCCTATCCCTTAATATCAACCAGCGTGGGGGTTTCCCGGGAAAAGGCTGAGCGGCGTGTTGTATAAGGGTTGGCTCGCAGGGTTTTCATCTCCCGGCGCAGTTCTTCCATACGTTTTCCCAGAAGGCTGCGGTTTTGCGCCGAGCGGATTACGGCTTCTGAACGGAGTTCTTCCAGTGCTGCTTTTAAGCTGGGTACCTCGCGGATTTCGCCGGGTAATGTTTCGGTGATATGTGCCTGGTACATCGCCTCCAGAGGATCGATCACCTTTTGGATGGCGAATATGTCGCCGATTATTTTTTCTTCCAGTTCCACATGGACAATTAAGTCATCGGGATTTCCGTTTTCGATAATGTCTTTCTGTTTATCCAGTACCAGCAGGTACTGCTGGAAGCGGCTGCGCTGCTGGGAAAGCAGTTCACGGAAACGTTTAAGAATTGCGACTCTTCTTTCTACTTCCCGGGAACTGAGTCCGTCATTTGGTTCTGGTTTTTTTGGTACGTCGAGCATATTACCCTGCAATATTTATGCCTTCTACGGCACGGCCTTCCGCATTAGTCTTGGCTGCTATTTCGACCCAGGCGACTCTTAAATCGGCTATTTGATTTTTTACCGTCCCAATTCGGATTACATCCATGCTTATATGCGCTTCGAGCAGTTCCTTGTTAAACCAGGTATAAAGCGAAAAAAGGTTCTGTGCAATTTCGCCCCCCTGCTCAAAATCCAGGGAAACCATTAACTCTGTAATAATGTCCCGTGCTTTGATAATAGCTTTGCCGATTACCTCGATCCTGGAAGGATCGTGTTTAGCGGACTTGTTCAGATGCAAGAGTTCCAGGCCCTTGTCCAGCTGTTTTACAGCTTCGTCATAGAGCATAACAATAAGCTGCCCCTGGCTTGCTGTCCGTATCCGGGTTTCTTTGTAAACTGATAATGCGTTATTATATGGCATGTTGACCCTCCCCAAAATAGATCTTTACTGTTTCAGTATCGGCAGGGGAAGTTAAAACTTAAGCATTTTTTCAATTAATTTCCAGAGTGGTTCAAGGCCTTCTCTGTTTTTGGCGGAAACTGGCGTTACATTCGGCAAATCCCTGCCAATGGATGTTTCGAGTTCCTGCTGTGAAAGAAGGTCAATTTTGTTCAATGCTGTAATTATTGGAATATTTTCCGCTCCCAGTTCGAGGAGGAGTTCATGAACCGTTGCAGTATGCGCTTTCCAGTCTGGATCGTATGCATCCAGTACATGAACCAGCACATCTGACTGGGAAACCTCTTCCAGGGTGGCTCTGAAAGCATCAACCAGGTTATGGGGGAGGCGGCGGATAAACCCTACAGTATCTACAACAATTATGTTTTTTCCTGCCCCCGGTGTGCCTTGCCGGTATACTCTTCGGGCTGTGGGGTCCAGGGTGGCAAAAAGTTTGTTTTCTACCAGTACATCCGATCCGGTTAAAGAACGATGAAGGGATGATTTCCCCGCATTGGTATAGCCAACCAGTGCACAGACTGCTACCCCCTGTTTTTTTCGCTGCTTGCGCTGAATTTTCCGGTTTTTTCTGACTTCTTCGATTTCTTTTCTTAGAAGGCCAATTCGTTCCCGTATGTGCCGCCTGTCTGTTTCCAGCCTGGTTTCACCGGAGCCGCGGGTGCCATAACGTCCCCCGCGCTGTCGGGACAAGTCGATGTATTTATGGGATAGGCGGGGCAGGGCGTAGAGTAATTGCGCCAATTCCGCCTGGAGTTCAGCTTCTTTAGTTTTGGCCCGGCTGGCAAATATGTGAATAATAAGTTCCTGCCGGTCCATAACTGACAGGCCGCTTAATGTTTCCCAGTTTCGCTGCTGGGACGGACTTAATTCCTGGTCAAAAATAATACATTGGGCCCCGGCAGCCCGGGCTTTTTCCGATAGTTCTCCTGCTTTCCCGCTTCCCATGCCATAACGGCTGTTTTTTTCCCTGACAGTAACGGTTACAGTGTCAACAATGTCCAAACCCAGGGTATCTGCCAGTCCTGCCAGTTCGATGGTCTGTGTTTTATCTCCTGTAGCGTTTTCTCTGGTTCCAGAAGGAAGCCCCGGTTCTCTGTGGATGATCCCGACCAAAAATACTCTGGGGGCTTCGGCATTAACAATATGGAGGTTATTCATAAGTATAATCTGGCATAAAAACCAGACTTTTTTTATACTATAATTTCGTATACTATATATAAAGATGGTAAATATTCCGATAATTGAAAGGAATGATCTTTTTATCAGGTAGGAAACGGTGACCGTATCACATAAAGCCGCCTTCTCACTTCTTGTTTCAGTAATTCTGGCAGCAGGTTTTTCGGTTCTGGCATTTACCGGCTTCTTTAATTTGGTGGAAACCCGTTTCTATAATCCTTCGATCACCCGTTCTCTGGAAACTGAAGTAGCGCGTGATTCTGATACAATTCAGGATTTTCTGGATGAGCTGCGGGACAGGTTTTCTGTGGCCCTTTCCGCCGATGCAGTTAAGCGAAGTTTTCTGCCTAACCAGGCAGCCCAGGATATTTTTGAAAGGACACGTGTTTACGGTTTGCTCCTGGAATCCCAAAAAGGGCTTCAAACAGTACGCTTTGTTGACACCGGAGGCTTGCGGCTTCATTTTTCTACAAGTACCGCTGACATTCTTAACCGCAGCGCAGAAATCATTTCTTATAGAAACTACGAAGAGACGCTCCCTTATGTTCCATATCCCGATCTGGCGGTTCCTTCCGGCGGAAACCCGAAAATTACACTGGATCAGCAAAATGAACGGATCATCTTTTCTTTTCCTTTTTATGATTCTATGGAAGTCTACCGCGGAACGGCGCTCTATTCTCTTTCTGTCAGGGCAGTGGCAGACAGACTTATTGCAGAAGGGCGGATTAAAATCGGGGAGAATCTTTCTATTGTAACAGAACCTCCCGGAATGGTATCGGGACTTCCCCATGTGCTTTCCGATGCCGATGCAATTGTTCCTGTTGTTTCTTCTATATGGAAAGAAGGTATTTTAAGCCCCACAGCCCTGGATTCCAATACCTCCGGTTCCGCTGTAGTTTTAATTTCTGCAAAAACAGGACAAGGTCTTTTTGTTGGCAGGGTGGCGGATGAGACCCTTTTTGCCTTTCCACAGTCAATGAAGGTAATACTTGTAACAGCAATTTTCCTGACTTTATTCCTTTCCATATTCCTTGCCTTTAACCTTAAGCCTGATAATATAACGGTAGTTCAGAACCGCCTGAAAAACCTTCAGCTTTCACTGATCCGGGAATACTACGAACGTAAAGGTGAAATGGACTGGAATCACTGGTATAGAGAACTGGAACAACGCAGGGAAGATGTACGGACAGAATTAAAGCGGGGGGTTAAAGAAAAACCGGGGCTTATAGAAGATATCGATAACCTTATTGATAAATCCTGGGATGAAATACTTACAGCTATTGGCGGCAAACGTGAAACCCGTTTGGCAATTGATGAAGATAAACTTCAGAGTATTATAAGCCGTATGCTTATGGCAGCAGGAGACGGATCAGGTACAAGCGCAGCATTGGTGCCGTTTGTAAAACCTGTTACTCCTGGCATTACCCCCATAACAGAAACTTCTGATATTGCAGAAGAAGTTTTGCAGGAACTGGATGATGATATTGAAGTTCTGGGCACTGAAGAAGGGGAAGAATTAGTAGAAGATTTGGAAGACTTGGAAGATGCAGAAGTTTTATCCGATGTTGATGAACTGGATGAAGCAGAAGAAATTACCGAACTTGAGGAAGAACCTGATACCGTAGATGCTGCTGCCGGATTTAGTGTTGCAGATGATGTATCAGGCTATACGGAAAAACCCGGCGAAGATGATTTTGAAGACCTGGAAGAACTTGAAGAACTGGAACCAACCGCTAATGCTCCTGTTGCATTCGGTGATGATCCTGATATTGCAAGTACAATAGAATTTGGAAGTACAGAAACGCCTGAAGATGATTCGGATGCAGGTACAGAACCGGATGATAAATTTGTTATTATTTCCCCCTTTTCCAGTATGCTTTCCGGTTTTGATGAAGAAAAAGATTTTAATAATGATGATGATGCTGAGAATAAAGTAAAAACTTCAGGCCGGATGGACGAACTGGATGCAGATTTTTCCATGTCATTGGTATACACGCCTTTCCAAAATGAAGATAATAATGAACCTCAGGAACTGCCGTCTGTCGATGCCGGGGTAATTAAGCATAAAAACGGCATTAATTATGTGGATAAAAAAGCAAAAAAACCTGATACCAAAACTTCCAAATCCCTGGATCCCGGATTAAAAAATCTTGTTGATTCTGTAATAAGCAAAAAAAAATAAGGAAACAGCTTTTCCCCCGGTATAGAAGGCTTATAAAATGTCTGCAATTGTTCTTTGTACTATTAATGCCAAGTGGATTCACCCTTCTTTGGCTTTACGGCTTTTAAAAGCCAATCTTCCTGTGCATTTAAGAAAATCCGGGGAAAACAGTATAGTTCTGGAATTTGCCCTGCGGCAGAGCCTTGCAGAAAAAATAACCGCAATTCTTCTGGAAAAACCAGGGATACTTGCCTTGTCTGTTTCAATATGGAACCACGAAGCAACACTGGAATTACTTGCTGCGCTGGAGGCCGCATTGAATCCCGGAGATAAACCGGTAATAATTCTTGGAGGTCCTGAACTTTTGTTTCTTTCTCCCAAAGCTGATATTTTTAAGTTTGCTGATTATGTAATTCGCGGAGAGGGGGAAGTGGTTTTTTCTGAACTTTGTCAGGCTGTTATGGATGAACCTGTAATAGCAAAAAAGGTCTATGGCAAATTTATAGAATCAAGGGATGTAGACTTAAAATGCATTAACAGCGCTTACGAATTATATACCAGTGAAGATCTGGAACACAAACTTATTTATGTGGAATCATCCAGAGGCTGTCTGTTTAACTGTGCATTCTGCCAAAGCGCTGCCAGTGCATTGATACGGGAATTTCCGCTGGAAAAATTTCTTGATAATCTGGACAGACTTTTACAGCGCATGCAATTAAGCAGGAGAAAACAGCAAACAATTAAATTTCTCGATCGCAGCTTTAATGTTAGACCGGAAAGGGCTGTTAAAATACTGGAATTCTGCCTTTTAAAAACAAGGGAAACGGAAAAAAACAGCTTTCAGTTTCATTTCGAAATGGTTCCCCTTGTTTTTCCCGGTGAACTAAAAGATATATTAATCCTGTTTCCGCCGGAAACATTACGGCTGGAAATCGGCATACAAAGTCTAAATAAAAAAACCTGCGCCCTTATTAATAGAACCAGTAACCCAAAAAAAGAATTAGGGATTTTACGTTATCTAAGAAAAAAAACCAATGCACTGCTACATGTTGATCTGATAGCCGGCCTTCCCGGCGAGGGTTTTGAATCATTCGGGAAGGGCTTTGACCGTTTATGGATTACGCTCAGTTCCGCTGATAATTCAGCACCATTTGAAATACAGCCGGGTATTCTTAAGTGTCTGCCGGGGACTCTTATTCATAATATGGCGGAAAGCGGAATTTTTCCGGCAGTATACAATAAAAAAGCCCCCTACGAAGTTATATCAACAGATTGCCTTTGCACTTCCAGTATGGAAAAAATTAAAAACTTTGCCCGTTTTTGGGAACAGATTGTAAATCGCCGGCCTTTTCCTGAACTGCTTGCTCTGATAGTTCCGTCCGGAAAACCTGTCTTTAACAGTTTTATGGATCTGTCGCAAAAATTACTCGATAAGTTTGGCAGGAATTGGGGTATCCCCAGGAAAGAACTGGAAGAAACAATAATTAAAATTATAGACCCAGAATAATTCCGGCAAGCCCGGCTGCGGCGATATACAGTATTGGGTGTTTATTAAATCTATAAACCAGGAAAAAAAGTACAGCCAGCAGAATTAATTCTTTCCAATGTATGCCTTCGTACCATGTTCTGCCAAAGCTGAAAATATCCATTGAAAATATAGACAAGGCAATTACTCCAAATCCGGCGGCAAAAATCAGACCTGTGGCTGCAGGACGAAGGCCCATAAATACTGCTTTAACAGTTGTGTTTTCTTTAAAGCTGTTAAGAATGCGGGAGATAATAACTATAATTATTACAGCGGGGCTTACAAGGCCAAGCGGGGCAATATATGCACCTTGCATGCCTCCTGCACGATAGCCTATTTGGGCGCTGATATTTACACCGATTGCTCCCGGTGAGGACTGTGCTATGGCTAGAAAATTTCCAATATCTTCCGGTGTAAAAAAATTGTAGAGGGAAGCCATTTCATATAAAAAAGGCAGAGTTGCCAGCCCTCCTCCAACGGAAAAAAGGCCTATTTTAAAAAACTCAGCATAGAGTAATAATAAAGTCATTCTTCACCGCTGTTTTGTTCTTTCTGTTTTTTTGGCCTGTAGAACATCCAGCCCAATAGCCCTGCGCCAAGAATTATGTATACAGGGGATTGCTTAAAAAAAGCTGAAGCTGCAAAGGCGGCAATAAAAAAAATGGTACTTAATAACTCCTTAAAGAAATCTTTAAACAATCGAAATACTGTATTGAGTATAAGCGCGCCGACAGCAATACGGATTCCTGCAAAGGCATGATGAACCATTTTATTTTCTGCAAAGCGGCTGATAAAAAAAGAAATGATTGTTATGAGTGTAATGCCTGGTATAATAAACCCAATTGTAGAGATTATGCCGCCCAAAAAGCCTTTTTGTTTATTTCCGATAAAAGTTGAAATATTTATGGCAACAATTCCAGGTGTTACCTGGGCGATGGTATAATAGTCCATCACTTCTTCCATGGTTATCCAGCCCTTGCCCCTTATCAATTCCCTTTCCAGTACGGGAACCATGGCATAGCCGCCGCCAAAAGTTACAGAGCCTATTTTTAAAAAGGTCCAGAAAAGATCGATATATGAGTTCATGAGTAATCTTTCATGACGGCGGAATAACCGATATGTGAAGTTCGTCCAGTTGTTTCTGTTCAATTTCTCCGGGACAGTTATCCATAGGACTTGCGGCAAATGAATTTTTTGGAAAGGCGATTACCTCTTTAATTGAAGTCTCGCCCGCCATAAGCATTACAAGCCTGTCTAAACCAGGAGCAATACCTCCATGAGGCGGTGCTCCATATTTAAAAGCATTGGTTAAAAAACCAAATCGTGTTTCTGCTTCTTCTTTGTTTATTCCAACAATGGAAAAAATACGCTTTTGCAGTTCCGGGTCATGAATCCTTATTGATCCCGAGGCTAATTCATAACCGTTTAGGACAAGGTCATAAAGATCCCCCTTAACCGAAGCTGGATCAGATTCCATTGTGGTTAAGTATTGCTCCTGCGGACTGGAAAACATATGATGTGCAGCTTCCCAGCGCTGTTCTTCTTCGTTGTATTCAAAAAGCGGAAAGTCAACAATCCATACAAATTCAAACAGCTTCTTTTCTGTTAGCTTTAGGTCTTTGCCAAGTTTGGAACGGACTGCTCCCAGGGCTACATTGGCAACCTTGCGCTTTTGATCTGCTGTTATAAGGATTAGATCTCCGGGTTTGGTCTTTAAGGCCTGCATAATTTCCCTGCTGTTTTCTGGAAAAAATTTTGAAACACCGCCTTCCAGCACTGGTTCACTTTCAGTCCCGCCGGCTTTCATCCAGGCAAGCCCTTTGGCTTTGTAAATCTTTGCATGGGCTTCTAGTTCTTCAATTTGTTTGCGTGAATATGGACCGTTGTTCCCGAAATCTTCGGACGGGACTACCATGGCTTTTACCGCACCCCCGGCGGCCAGGGCATCTTTGAATGCCTGAAAGCCTCCGGTATTAACAAAGGGGCTAAAGTCGAGCAGCGGAATGTCAAAGCGCAAGTCGGGTTTATCGGTTCCATAATTTTCCATCGCTTCTTCAAAAGAAAGCCGCTTGAATTGTAAGGGAAGGGTTATGGCCATTGTTTTCCTGAACACATGGCACATTAAATTTTCAGTCATGGAAAGCACATCGTCCCGGCCGACATAACTCATTTCTATATCAATTTGGGTAAACTCCGGCTGCCTGTCTCCGCGGGCATCTTCGTCCCGGTAGCAGCGGGCAATTTGAAAGTACTTGTCAAACCCGGAAGCCATAAGGAGTTGTTTGTACAATTGCGGAGATTGAGGCAGTGCATAAAATTTTCCCGGGTACAGCCGTGACGGGACCAGATAATCCCGTGCACCTTCCGGGGTAGAACGGATAAAGGTTGGAGTTTCAATCTCCAAAAATCCGCTGGCATTCATCCATTCACGGATTGCAAACGTTACTTCATGCCGCAGCTTAATCCGGTTCTGCATCCCCGCTGATCGCAGGTCAAGGTAACGGTAGCACAGGCGAAGGTCTTCGCCTGCATTTGTTTCGTCCTCGATTTGGAACGGCAGTACATCGCATTTGTTCAGTATTACCATTGTCTTTACGGCAACTTCGATTTCGCCGGTTGCCATGTCGGGGTTTACCATGCTTGCAGGCCGTTCTCTGACCATGCCTTCTATGGCAATGCAGTATTCGTTATGAAGCTGGGCAGCCAATGCGCTTAATTCTGAAGTGGCGTCTTCGCCCACTACCGTTTGAGTTATGCCGTAACGATCGCGCATGTTTATAAAACTGATGCCACCGTGATCACGTTTCCGGTTTACCCATCCGTTTAGTATAACGGTTTTTCCTGCGTCTGTTTTTCGCAGTGATCCGCAGTCTACGGTTCTTTTATACTGTTCCATGGCCTGCCTGTTTTATTAATAATATCCCGGAAATCGTTCTTTTAAAAATGCATTGGCATCAAACAGGCGGGAAAATGCAACACAGTCTTTCCAATAACTGCTTTCCACAAATGCTTTTATATCTTCATCTATCATATAGTCATCTATCATTAACTCAATCATCTCAAGGGACTCAAGAAACTCAATACCCATTTCAATAAACTCTTCATCCCCCGATCCAAGAGAAGCAACCAGTGCAAGTTTGATTATTAAAAATTCACCTTCATCTTCACTTGTCCCGGGAAAAGCGGCGACAATGGCGGAAATTATTTCCCATTTATCCTGGTTGTCAAAATGATTGATAATGCCAAACATTTCTTTTTCCAAACTGCGGTCAGTTACCATGCGGAGCATTTCTTCAGGCGCCGCCATAATAATACGCCTTTCTAATTCAGAAAGATTCTGGGTAAAAAGTTGACCGGTAAGTAAAAACAGGAATAGTGGTATGCATATTCTTTTCATATATATAGTTAAAGACCCCTTTTAAGTAATGTCAAGTCCCGGCCGATATAATATTAATGCGGCATTTAGTGTTTTTTTTCCTGCTTTGTACGGTTTTACAGGCAGAAACACAGTCTTTACGGAATATTGAAGGGAATTTTTTTGAAATAAAAAAGCCTGTTTTTGCAGTTTCGGGTAAACCGGCAAAAGATATTCCTGTTGCAGTGGATGTTGTTTTTCCCGGTGAACCGCTTATCAATATCACTATACAAGATTTGCCTGAAGCACCGTGGTTTATCATGGGAAAGGGCAAAGTCAAAACGGAACAGCTGGCATATTTTTTATTAAACGAAAACAGTAATGTTGATCAGGAATATGCAGAGACGCTGGCGGCATTTTACATTACTGAGGCGGAGACAGAAGGAATAAATCACGACGTTGCCTTTGCCCAGATGTGCCTGGAAACAGGGTTTCTCCGTTTTGGCGGACTGGTTAGCCCTGAAATGAACAATTTCTGCGGTTTGGGAGCTATTGGCCCGGGAGAACACGGCGAATGGTTTTCTACGGTAGAACTTGGGGTCAGAGCCCATATCCAGCATTTAAAGGCTTATGCAAGCGAAGAACCATTAATTGGTGATTTGATAGATCCCCGGTATCGTTTTGTACGCCGGGGATCATCACCTGTACTCCAGGGCCTTTCCGGCACCTGGGCAGCAGATAAAATGTATGCCGA
>Ga0082212_10006712_pt1 | contig 15391 bp, 10 predicted proteins | sample TergutNt197P3_FD_71548 | JGI IMG/M metagenome (GOLD analysis project Ga0082212, IMG submission 71548) | Neocapritermes taracua P3 segment gut microbial communities from Petit-Saut dam, French Guiana - Nt197 P3 | ecosystem: Host-associated > Arthropoda: Insects > Digestive system > Gut ...
GATCAACCGGCTTACTACAGTAGGCATCCATTCCGGCATCAAGACACTTTTGAATGTCTCCTGAAACAGCATTTGCAGTCAGAGCGATGATGGGTATTCGAGATGCATAATTATCTTCTTCCCACTTCCGTATCAGCCCTGTGGCTTCGTAGCCGTCCACCTGCGGCATTTGGCAGTCCATCAAAACCAAATCGTAGTTGTCAGCAAGGAAATGGTCGTATGCCTCCTGCCCGTCCTGAACAATAGTACAGTCTATGCCCGCTTCCGTCAAAATAGCGTTAATAACAATTTGATTGACTCTGTTGTCCTCCGCAACCAAAACTCGGAGCTTCCGATTCTCGTGAAGTGCAAAACGATGATATTTGCTACCTTTTCGCTTTTCCTGTTCGCATTCCTCTGGATAAAGTAACTTCAGAATAGAATCGTGTAGTGATGAACAGGAGATCGGTTTATCCAACATCTTTAACGTTTGTGACTCCTTAAGATCGCAGTGATGGAAGTGCTCGCCGTCAAGAGGAGTCAAAAGCAACGTTGGTATTTTTTCAAAATCTTTGAGTTCTGCGATTTGTGAAAGCAGTTTGGTACCATCGCCTTCTTTTATCGTCCAGTCGATGATCACAATATCGACAGGTTGCTTTGCTTCGAGAGATTCTTTGAGCATTAACATTGCAACCGTTGCCGAATCGGCTTCGCGGACATTTATTTCCCAGTTTGCCAACTGCTTTGAAATAGCGTGCCGCTGCATGTCGGTATCATCAACGATCAAAACATTTTTCCCTTTCAAAGAGAAACGGCCAGTACGGTCATGCGTTTCGCGGAACGGGAAATGGCGACGTTCCATTCTGTTTGCCATATTCGCGTTTTCCGGAACATTGTTTTCATACTCAAGATTGACATCGAAGTAAAACCGCGTTCCCCTACCCACGAAACTCTCGACTTCGATGATTCCTCCCATCAATTTGACAAGATTTTGCGAGATCACCAATCCGAGGCCTGTCCCCCCGAATGTTCGTGACGAGGCTTCGACCTGCGAGAAATTCTTGAAAAGTCGGTTCATTTTCTCCTCGGGGATGCCTATACCCGTGTCCGTCACATCGAAATGCAACTTTGCATGGCCCTCTCCGAATTCAACGGTTTGAACGTGAACCTGGATGCCACCCGTTTCGGTGAATTTGATGGCATTGCCGAGTAGGTTAATGATCACTTGCCGCAAACGGTTGCCGTCGCCGATCAGTTTGCGTGGTGTCGGTTCCTCGCACGTGTAACAGAGTTCCAATCCCTTGGGTGCCGCACGGGACACGAGAATTCCCAATGCACTGTCCACCATCTGATGCAAATCGAATGACTCATTGGCAAGTTCAAATTTACCTGCCTCAATTTTCGAGAAATCGAGAATGTCGTTAATGAGGAACAGGAGCGACTCGCCGGACGCACGAACCAAGTTGATGTAATGCTGCTGCTGGGGCTGAAGATTTGTATGGAGTAGCAGTTCGGACAATCCGATGACTCCGTTGAGCGGAGTACGAATTTCGTGACTCATGTTCGCCAAGAATGTACTTTTTGCTTCACTGGCAGATTCGGCGGCTTGCTTTGCCACCGTCAATTCGGCGGTCCGGGCGGAAACCTGCTCTTCCAGGTGTTTGCGGTGGTTTCCCAGTTCGGTAACATCGCGATATCGCCAAACACGCATAATTTCGTCGTCCATAATTTTCGCCGCACGACCATGCCATGAAATAACCCTGCCGTCTCTCAATTCGGACATACCCGATACTGGTTCCAACGTGGAGATGAGATGAAAGAGTGAATCCCGAAATCCCGTCGGTTCTTGCATCTGTTCCGTCGTCATGGCATGCAACTCTTGGGTGTGGATACCAACGATTTCTTTGCCCTGCAACCCCCACATTTCCATGAATCGGTCATTGTGATGAGTCACAACATTTCGGCTGTTTGAGAACGTGATATAACCGTCTTGGGCAACGCTGAGAATACCGCTGACAAGACTTTCCCGCTCGGCAAGCAATCGCTGTTGGTAAACGTAACAGTGTTCGACATCCATGATACCATTGTGGACAGCAATCGCCATTTCGCGGCAGGAAGCATAACCGCAACTGCCACAATTCAATTCGTCACGCTCCGATATTTTTCGGAGCCGAGCACGGAAAATCTCCTTGATCTCCTCGTCGTTGGGAACGTTCCACGAAATGTTTCCCGATAAATCGGCATATTTTCTGACGTAAAGTTTGGGTCTCCAATACTGGTCGAGCGTTTGCTGTATTGCTTGGGAAGTTTCGGCAGTGGTTGCTCCGACGTAGTGTTTTTTCAGTTCCACTGCCCGTTTTTTGACGTGTCCTTCCAAGTCATCCGGTGATCGCTCGCCAGCAACGGATGCCGGACCGGCATTGCAACCGAATTCGCAGTTGAGGCAGTCGATCAGTTTGGGGTTGCATCCCATTTCGAGCATTTTCGGCAATTTCTGCAAGTACTCAAAAACGGTGTTCACGCCTTCAATGACGCGGGTTGTTTCCCCGATTCCTTCCATATCCCGGGCGGCAGTTTCGAGCAACCCGCCGGGCATCGGAAACAAGGAACCTCGTTCGGCAGGCGGATCGTCAAAAACTCCTTCGGGAAATTGGGTTAAATCAATGTTGTTCTCCGTAAAATACCGGTCGAGGGACCTGAAGGTAACGAGATAATCGCCGAGTCCGAGGTCATCAAATTCACGACGTTTGGCGATGCAAGGGGCGAGAGCCGCTATTGCCGCATCGGCGTACTGCGGATAGTATTCCCGAATCATTTGCATGGAACACTGCATCGGACTGCCGACGGGTGCGAGCCATTGCAGCATTTCGGGATGGTGAATTTCGAGAAACGAGACGATGACCGGACAAGGTTGCGTAATGACGACTGACGGCGATTTCTTCTTGATGTAATCAACGTAGGATTTGACGCACAGTTCGGCACCGAAGGAAACATCGAATAAGGCGAGCACTCCTCGTGAGCGCAACCAACCGAAAATTCGCCGATAGGTGTCGGGAAAATTGGAAACAATTGCCGGAGCGACGATGACGACGAGACGTTTTCCGGCATCAAGGGCACTGAGGAAATCTTGGCAATCATCGACTGCGATTCTTGCTGCGTGTGTGCAGGCAGGAATGCAGGCACCGCAACCGATGCAGGTATTGTGATCGACTTGGATCACGGAACCGGAAGCGATATTGCAAAACTTGACCGGACAAACGCCCACACAGACGTGGCAGTTGACACATTTTGTTTCATCAATATGAATGACGGGCGAAAGTTTTTTGACAGATTTTGCCATTTTGGGGATACCAATAGATTCACAATTCCCATTCTTCCTCATTCTAGCACACCTCAATGGAAAAAACAGCCCCCGATCCACCCTTTGGGCATAAGGCGCACTCCGCCGACCAGTTTGGTTTTCCCGTCACCCCGCGAAGGCGGGAGTCTAGGAAAACAGGGTTTACATCTCCCATCTGGATTCCCGCCTGCGAGGGAATGACGGTGTTTTGCAAACTTGTCGACGGGTTGGGCATTCCCACGCGATAGAATTTCAAAAAGTGATATGCTAAAATACTCTGCCAGTTTGAATGTCCATTACCGGATTTTTGGAGTACCGATATGAACAAAACGATTGTTTTTTGCGCTGTCCTGTTTTTCGGTGTTGTTTCACCGCTCGTTGCCGTTGAACTGAAACCTGTCAATGTTGAGCAGGGATTCGTCGATCATGGACAAGCGGCGACATTCCGGTTTTCCATCGAAAACGGCGATCTTGCGTCACCGGAATACCACATCCTCGATGCCTGGGGCAAGTCCGTTCAGACGGGACAGGCAACAGTCAGCGGCACAACACTGACCGTCAACGTGGAGCCTCTATCGCAAGGGTTTTGGGAACTGGAATTCCCCGCAACCCTTCAACGGTTTGGTATTGCGGCACTGCCCGCTTTCCGTGAAAAACCTGATCCTTTTTTTGCCATCGACGCTGGGTTATCTTGGCTTGTTCATGACGATACGCTCCGAGAGGGACTCGTCAAAGCGGCAAAACGTACCGGGATCGGCATGATTCGTGAACGTGTTATCTGGGGCGGCATTCAACCGAGTGAAGATGTCTGGGATTGGGAAGGAGATCGACGATATGAAAAAATCCGAAATGTTTGCAAAGACAACGGCATCGAAGTTCTCGAATTGTTTCACGGTGCGCCAGCATGGACGGGACTCGTCGAAAAATATCCCGATGATCTGATCAAGACGGCGGCATCTTGGGACACCATCGCCCAACGCTGGTCGCCAACATGGGGTGCTCTTGAAATTTGGAACGAACCGGATATTAGTTTCGGAGCCTATCTTCCTGCCGACCAGTATGTACCGATGGCGAAAGCAATCACCTATCGTCTCAAGCAACGAGGAGCCGCCACCCCGATTTTCGGCGGAGTCATTGCTCTTTTCGAGGAAGGTTGGCTCAACACCGCCGCACAAAACGGATTATTGGATGCCGTTGACGGATTCAGTTTCCATACCTATTGCCATGCACCTAGCATGGAACAACTCGTTACCCAATACCGTGATTTTCTGACGAAATACGGCAAAAAAACAATGCCGCTTTGGCTCACGGAATGTGGTCGTCCGTGGACAAAAGGACCCCAGCGTCCCGACATTGCCGAAGATTGGACGAGTGCCGTCGATATTGTTATGAAGGGTGTTGAAGCCCGATGTTGCGGTATCGACCGCTATTTTCCCTTTGTTTATCCTTATTACGAAGAAGAAAACAGCAACTTCGGAATGATGGACAAGTTAGGTACGCCTACCCGGTCGTTTGCGGCTTACGCCCACTCCATCCGCATGCTGGCTGGTTCAGAATACATTGGAGACATGAAACTCGATGATCCCGACATCCTCCGAGCCAGAGTCTTTGCAAAAGGAAATGAGGTCGTTCTCGTTCTTTATTCAGGTGAAATCAAGGAACCAAAAAATGTGTCCGTTCCCGGCACGATTCTCGGAGTCTCCCACGCAACCGGCGAAGAGATCAAAACGGAAAAAAGCGTTCCTCTTGCCTCCAATAGCATGATGTACGTTCGACTACAACGGCAGTCGATGGAAACATCGTTGAACAGAGACACTACCGCCATGAAACTGTACCGTCCAAGCCGGGAACAATACACGGCAGTTCCTTATGCTACACCGATTGTGTTGCGGTATCAGTTTGACAAAGAACGTGTTGCCGCAATGCCACTCGGCTACGCCATTCGTCCGACGGAAGAAAAAACGTTGCCGATCACGATTCGCACTTTCAACCTTCAATCAAAGCAGATAACGTATCCTTTTCGGTTTTCGTTTGACGGCTCTCTAGTGGAGCAACGCTCAATCACCGTCCCCGCACAGGGTTTTATTGACACAACGTGGAGTCTTCCGTTGGACAGTGCCAAACTTTCTAGCGGCGACTTCGTAACCGTCCGCGTCGATGTCGAGGGTGTCGAAAACGCTTTGGCTTTTTCCCTGTGTGGAGAACCGACGTGGGAGGGAGTGTGTGCGGCAGTGGGTAGCGTGACAGAATTTTCCATCGGCGACATGAAACGTTGGAGCAAGAGTGCTCCAGTAACCTGCACGATGTCGATGGAAACACCGCTCCCCGGCGAGCAAGCGGTCTGGAGGATGTTTGCGTCATTCGGTGAAGGTGACCGCTGGGTGTATCCCCGCTTTGAGATTCCAGAATCAATCGACCTTTCGACGGGCGACGGCATCATTCTTTGGGCACGTTGCATTGGCGATGCGAAACCGGGGTTCATGTTGTTTGAGCGTGGCGTGTCGGGCTACCTTGTCCAACCTGCGATCAAAAGTGATGGAGAATGGCATGTCGTAAAACTGCCCTTTGAGCGGTTCTCGTACGTTTCCGCAACGCCTCCTGATCCAAATGGAAAATTTGATCCCGACCAGGTAAATGTGTTTTCCTTTGGTGCCAATCCCAATGGAATGAATTGTGTCTTGGAATTGAAAAAAGTCGCCCTCTATTCCGACAAGCCGTGATGCGTGTCCAGTATAGGGGCAGAGGTACTCCGCAGTCCTTGGACACTGATCCACGGGAAACTTGCTAATTTACCGCATATAGATCGGCAACACACCATTGTCAAGTTGCAGAATTGTCAAGTTAATCGACGTGAGATAGACTTTTCCCATGTTCCCATTCCATGAACCATCGCTTCCCGCCTCGGCGATGAGACGTTTGAAAATTTTGTTACGGTACTCTTCCCACTCTTTACCCCCTTGCCGATATTTGACTTGGGCATAGTAGTAATGGGCATAATGCCAATGTCCGTCGTTATGGTTCAGATTTCCCAATGTCCGATCAGTGTATTTCAGCAGATTCGGCACGAACTTGTCGTCGTATTCACCTGCGTTGAATAAGCATGCAATCGCCGCTGCACTGATGGGCGGGCGACCGCCGCCGCCTTGTACGCTGTACTGAACTCCGCCCACGCCTTCCTGAATCGAACATCTGCGAATATATTGAACCGCCTTGTCAATAATTTCCTTCGGGACAGGAATACCGGCATTTCGGCAACTGCGGAGAGCCTGTACTTGAGTGATCGTTGTCGAACCTTCGTCAAAATCTTTGCCGTCTTTGGCACTGACATACCCCCAGCCCCCTTTCGATGTTTGAGATTGACCGCAAAAGAGGACTGCCCGCGTGAGTACATCAATCAATTCTTCACGCCGGGCGTCATCTTCCTCTTCGCCAAACACCTGGGACAAAAAGAGGAGTCCGAATCCATGTCCATAAGTGTATCGGTCGTCGTTATCGACGCCGATCAAACCATTTTTTTTCGACTGTTTTAGGAGAAAATCGACGGCTTCCCGAATGTTGGGGGCGTATTTTCCTTGCGTGGTGGTTGAACCTTCGGCGAGCAGAGCAATTCCTGCCATGCCGGTCATTGCCGACTGATACATGCCATTGCTATCCCAACCCCCGCGTCGGGATTGATTGGCTGCCAACCAATCGAGTCCCTTTGCGACCACTCGATTCCGGTCGTCGTCGAAGACCTGTCCGCGAAGCACCGGCGGACAATGAACGAAAACGCAGAGGATAATGGCGTACAGAAAAAGACGTGTCACGGTATCGCAAGCAAAAAAGCGCCCCATGATTATAACAGATTTAGAACATAATCTGAATTGGTTGAGAGCTTTGCTTGCCGGAAAATTTCCAACCGTTTATCGTCCCATTCGGTAGGTGTCCAGCAACGCATCGTCGGCGTTCGCAAATTGATCGAGCATTGCCGCCTCGACCACGAATACTACCACCGACTGTTTTCCATCCTTGTCCGTAACCAAGTGATAAATCCATCGCAACGAAAGATCATCTACCACACCATCCAGCAACACTTTATAGATTTTGTAGCCGCGAGCGTCTTCGTACTCTCCTGAAGCCGCAACGTTGCCGAAATTGTTCCCCAATCCAGTAATTAAATCTTGTTGGAACTTTTCAAGCGTCGTCATCGTTTTCAAATCGACGGTGCCCATGTCGGCAACGTTGCACTGGGCGATCAAGTCGCCGTTCACAAGTTTGCGCAATACCGTCGTTTGGGGATCATCCTGATAAACATACCAACTCCGGTCATGAGAGAAACGCCAGGGTCCCTTGCCGCCGTCGTATTTTAATTGCAAAACGGCAGCACTTGGTTTGGTCGCAATTTTTTTCATCGTTGCGTCGGTGAGTGCTTGGGGTGTGTCAATCGGCGAAATTTTGACCTGCAATTTGGCAACCAATTCGACCCCAGGTCCCACGTGTCCGATGGATCGACGCTCTTCAATCATTGCTCCCAGCCAGTTAATCCGCTGAATGGAGAGATCAAACTGAAGTTTCGCCCTAACGGAGATTTCCGTCGTGGCACCCAGATAGACACCGCTGACATCGCCCACCACTTCGATCATGGCGACGTTGTCCGCCACCGCTGTCAACACGGCTTCGACGTTACTCGATAGGACTGCGTCCACCGAAAGGAAAGAGCGGAGTACGGCATCGCTGATTTTCCACGATTCACCAACGGACACTTCGGCATTCGGCATCAGACGGTCAAGCGTCAATGTATTGCCCGGTATGTCTTCGATCAGCAAAAGTTGTTCACCGCGAAGTGAACCGCCCGGCGAAAACAGGGATACTTTATCTCGATCCAATGTACAAACGATGGTTTGCAAATCGCTGGAAAGTTCCGGCATTTTCACGCTTTCACCCACTTTCATTTTGGACTTCGCCAAATTGTATTGCCGAACGCCGACCAGTTGTCCTGCCGGTGAAAATTGTTCGACCCGCTCTTCATAACGGAATCCGGCAACCACTTCCATTTTCTCTTTTGTTTCCTTGAGATCACTGTTCACCTGCATGGCTTCGCCGGTTACTTCGAGCAACGTTTCGACCAAATCGGTTGAACCTTTCTGGCGACCGCTTTTCAACAGGTACTTTTCTGTTGCGGCAGACTTTGCGGCACTCGGTTTGGCAGACGGAGCGGACGGTTGCAACGATGCCGTGCGTGGAGTAGCGGCTGACGGTGCCGGATTCGGCGATGTAGCAGGAGGGGGCGTGGCAGCGGCAGTTTTGGTGGTAGTCGTTTTGGTCTGGGCGGTTCCCCAAACAACTCCTCCCTCTGGTTTTTTCGAAGCAACCTTCTCTTCGAGGTCGTCGTTATCGACGGTTTTCGCCTGTTCGATGTCCGCACTCGACAATGTGCCGCTTTTTTCGTTTCCACGGCATACCATGAAAGCGGAAAAGACGAGAAATAGAAAAATTCCGAGGGTCGTCCACTCGAGGAATAACTTCAGGGGGAGATGATAGCGCATAGAGTTCATTTTGACAATAATGACCAGCGTTCAGGCAATGAACGGGGGTTCTCCAGTGTTATCGGCATCGGACTGTAACGACTTTGACGAAAAATGGGAAAAAATCGAAAAAAGGGGATATGTTGACAACTCCGCGGAGTGGGTAGGAAGTGTTCTGGCATTATATTTCCATTCCCTCTCCCACCGTCAGGTCTTTTCCGGCACGGGGTTGGGTGAGTGCGGTGTGGCAGACCAATATGAAAACACTCTATGGTACTTAACCCGCTTTTATGATGATACTTCATGGTGTATAATCCCCCTGCCTTTCCTTTCAGGAAAAAGCAGTGGGTAATGAACAACATCGTAAACGTGGAGATAAAAGTATGTACAGAAATATGATTACCATCGTGGCAGTATCGGCGGCAGTCCTGTTTTTTTCGGGGTATTCCTTTGCCCAAGAAAAAGATAGAGACGGTTTTGTAACGATTTTTAATGGTAAAGACCTGACCGGCTGGGAACACAATCCGGTAATATGGAGCGTTGAAAACGGCTGCCTCGTCGGGCAATCGCCGGAAGGCAAACCGTATGACCAGCAAGACTATATCTATTGGGCGAAAGACGAACCTGCCGACTTCGTGCTCAAACTGAAATACCGCTTGACCGGCAAAGGATCGAATTCCGGTATCCAAATCCGAAGCGAAAAGCGTCCGAATTGGGACTGCTACGGTTATCAAGCCGATATGGAAGAGGCACCGAATTGGACGGGATGCCTGTTTCACCATTCGCGCGGTGCCGTTGTGAAACGCGGGTTCAAGGGCATTGTTACGTTCGAAGGCAATGATGAAACCAAACAATTCGCTGATCCGGCGGAACTTGCCAAAAAATACAAAACCGAAGGAGATTGGAATGAATACGAAATTTCTGCTATTGGTTCGGTCATCTCGCTCAAAATCAACGGCACGCTGATGTGTGAAGTCGATGACCGGCACGAACAGGCAACAAAAAAAGGGATTATTGCCTTTCAGATGCACCCTGGTCCTCCGATGAAAGTTGAATTCAAGGATATTAAAATCAAAATTTTTGACTAGGGAATCTGCCGTACCAACCAATGTACAACGGTAAATATAACGACAGCCCATGTCCGAAGTCATTGAACTGCTCAAAAAGGTCAGACAAGTGGAGATCGTCGCTCGCCGGACGGTCAACGAACTCTTTGCCGGACAATACAAAAGCGTCTTTCGCGGACGCGGAATGGAATTCAGCGAAGTTCGGGAATATCAACCCGGCGATGATGTCCGGTCTATTGATTGGAACGTCACGGCTCGTGCCGGAAAGCCTTTTATCAAAAAATTCGCCGAAGAGCGGGAACTGACGATCCTCTTTCTCGTCGATGTTTCTAAGTCAGGAATCTTCGGTTCGCAGCGTTCTAAAATCGATTCTGCCATTGAAGCGGCGGCGACGCTCATGTTCTCCGCCCTGAAAAATCACGACAAGGTCGGACTCCTCACCTTTGCGGATCAGGTACAACATTTTTACCGTCCTCGAAAAGGAAAGTCCAATGTATTGCACTTGCTTCGAGAACTGATCGTTGCCGAGCCGACAGGCGATCATACCGATCTGTTATCCGCTTTGGAATATGTAAACCGAACGCAAAAACAACGAGCGGTTGTTTTTGTGATGAGCGACTTTTTTGTGACAGGACTATTACCAGATAACCGAGCCTTGCAGGATCAAGCCGAGGCATCGCAGCGGCAACGGAAGGTCGAAGGAATGTTGTCGGGAATCAACAGTCCAGTTACCTTTCGACCGGGACGTAAGCGGTATGCGCTCAAAAGTCAAACGCCTACGGAAAAGGCTTTGTCGATTTGTGCGAGAAAACACGATGTGATTGCCATGACGCTCACGGACAAGCGGGAAGGAACCTTTCCGGCGGTCGGTTTAATCTCATTGCAGGATGCGGAGACCGGCGAATGGAGAGAAGTCGATACTGGCAACGCACAGGTCCGTCAAGCCCTCGCGGAACACTTTCAACGAACGCATGGACATATTGAAGCCGCCTTAAAACGTTGCCGGATCGATCAACTTCGAATCGAATCGGGAAGCAATTTTCTGGTGGACTTACGTAAATTCTTCCGCAAACGGGAAAAACGTCATTCATGATTTCCTCCCTTCGCCGTCCCCTCTCCCACAAGAGCGGGGGATGTCAGTCCCCCGATTCCAGACGTTAGTCCGCCGATTCTTACCGTCACTCCCGCGAAAGCGGGAGTCTAGGAAAATAGGGTTTACATCTCCCATCTGGATTCCCGCCTTGCGGGAATGACAGTGTTTTGGCAAACTTGTCGACGGACTGGTTGGTCGTCCGAACGTCGGAAAGTCGAGTCTTGACAGAAAAGTAGAAAGGTTCTACAATCGTACTTGCGCAACCATTTTGGAATGGTGAAGAAATCCTAACGCCCCCTATCCCTATGAAACAGGCACTCCCACGTCGAAATTTTTTCAAAGCGGCGGCATTGACCGTTGCATCTCCGTTTATCGTTCCTGCCACTGTATTTGGTCAAGAGGCACCCAGTGAACGTGTGACCGTTGGACACATCGGTGTCGGCAATCAAGGCGGACATCTGTTCCGCGCCACGCAACAAGTCAAACTTGCCCAGAGTGTTGCCGTCGCCGACTGCTACAAGAGCCGACGCGATGGTATCGCCGCAATCTGCAAGGGCAAGGCATACGCCGACTACCGCGAATTGATCGCCCGGGACGATATTGATTGCGTGATCGTTGCCACCCCGGATCATTGGCATGTCCCGATTGCCGTCGCCGCCGCCAAAGCAAAGAAGGGTGCCTATGTCGAAAAGCCGCTCGGTCTGACGATTGCCCAAAATATCGCTTGCGAAAAAATATTCAAAGAGAACGGTGTCGTTTTCCAGTACGGTACGCAACAACGCGGGCAGGAAAATTGCCAGATCGGTTGCCGACTCGTTCGGCAGGGGGCAGTGGGGAAGGTCCATACCATTGAAGTGGATGCCCCCAATGGCGCAGCAGGCGGATCGACAACGGAAGCATCGATTCCCGACGATCTGGGTAAAGACGGATACGACATGTGGATCGGTCCTGCTCCGATGACACCTTACACAGTTGACCGGTGCAAGCCGGAAGGCACGTATTTTATCTACGACCAGTCGATAGGCTATCTTGCCGGTTGGGGAGCGCACCCATTGGACATCATGGTGTGGGGTTCCGAAGCCGATCTTTCTGGACCGATTGTCGTGGAGGGAACCGGCGTGATTCCGACAACGGGTCTCTACGATGTCGTGTATAACTGGGACATGAAGATCAAACTTGGCGATGTCAACCTGATATTCAAGCCCGGCGGCGACCGAACACGTTTTATTGGCGACAAGGGTTGGATCGAAGTTCGGCGTGAAGGCACCACCGCCAGTAACGAAAAAATGCTTGCAGAGGAAACACGTCGGGTGAGTCAAATGCCGCTCCGTCGTCTGGATCACTATACGGACTTCATCGAAGGCATCAAGAATATGACCACTCCGCGTTCGACACTTCGGGATGCTGTTCGCAGTGATAACATCAGTCAACTTTGCGACATCGCGGTTCGCACGAAATCGACGGTCAAATGGGATCCAATCAAGATGCAACTGATTGATCCGACTGCCGCCCAGTCGGCGATGATTGACCGTCCAATGCGTGCGCCGTGGACGCTGTAATCATGTACGGTACTCACTAGTGCACCTTTCCTCATAAGGAAAATGCTGTAAAATTTTGCTGTTTACAAGGAAATTTTTCATGCAGATCATTTTCAAAATGACACACTAGTACCCCGTCAAATCTAATTTTGTGGATGAAAGCCGGGAGCGCAACGCAGTGGAGCAACCGGATGATGCAGAGCGGTTCCACAATTTTAGACTTGACAGGGTACTAGGCTTTCGCCGAAAAATTTCATACATGGGGTTAGGTTGCCGACTGCTGGGCGGCAACATGCGGTACTTCACACCGGGAATGTATCATACTCCCGTCAAAAACCTTCTTGCATTTTCCGCGCAAGCATGATAGAATAGGTGGTATGAGCGGTCTATCGGTTAATTCCCTATCGGGTTCTCTGGCGGCGGCGTATCGGGTTCAGCGGACTGCGGCAAGTCTGTCGAACACGATGACCCAACTGTCCACTGGTTTGCGGATCAATTCCGGCAAGGATGATCCGGCGGGACTCATTGCGTCCGAACTTCTGCGGTCAGAAATCGCCGCCAGCAATGCCGCCGCAAAAAACACCGTCATGGCAAATAGTATGTTGAACATTGCCGAAAGCGGGATGAGGCAAATTAGCAATCTGTTGATGGATGCGAAAGCATTAGCAGTGGAAGCGGCAAATACAGGGGCGATGACCCCGGCAATGATCGAAGCCAACCAAATGCAGATGAATGCGATTCTCGATTCGATTGACCGCATTTCCGGCATGACCAACTGGCTTGGTAAACCACTCTTGGACGGCACTCTTGCGTCAGGAAACGGCGGTGCATTGTTCCAACTCGGTCCCGATGTCGTTTCCAATCAACAAGTTACAGTAGGGATTGAAGGAACAAAAACGCATCAAATCGGCAATGCGACGGGCACGCTCATGGATTTGCGAAGCGGCGGGGCGGCATCGCTCGCGACGAATCCTGCGCTTGCGGATAAACTTTTGAGTTCGGCAATTTCCCAAATTTCGATGCAGCGGGGCGAAATTGGAGCAACGCAAAAATACACTCTTGAACCCAACTTGACGGCATTGCAGGATTCCATCGTGCAGTTGACTGCCGCAAAATCGATGATTTCCGATACCGATTACGCCCTTGCTGTTTCCAATATGGTGCGTGATCAGATTTTGCTCCAAGCCGGTTTTCACGCTCTTGGACTGGTCAACCAAAACCGGAGTTATGCGGCTTCGCTACTGGGATAGGAGCGGGGCGGTTCTATCCGCCGAGCATCATTTTTTTGATTCCTTGGATGGTTTCATCAAGCATCGCCCGCTCGCCAACGTCCTGCTGTAAGAATTGGTCAATCAGCGGCTTCATTTTAATCGCATGGTCAATTTCAGGATTCTTACCTGCAACGTAGGCACCTATCGAAATCATATCTTCATTGTCCAAATAGACTCCCAAGAGTTTTCGCATCACCCTTGCCGCCTTCAGATGTTCAGAATCGCAAATATCAGGCATCAATCGGCTGATGCTCCCTATCGGATCAATCGACGGATAGTACCCCCGCATACTCAATTTTGGAGATAACCAAAGATGCCCGTCGAGCAAACCTTGCACTGCATCGCCAATCGGATCGCTCCGGTCATCCCCCTGGATCAGTACCGTGAAAAATGCTGTGATCGTTCCCTTTGCCGAACGTCCTGCCCGCTCCACCAACTTGGGTAACATCGCAAAGACCGAGGGAGGGTATCCTTTGGTCGTCGGCGGCTCTCCTGCGGAAAGACCAATTTCCCTCTGTGCCATTGCCATTCGGGTCAGTGAGTCCATCATCACCAAAACGTTTTTGCCCTGATCTCTAAAATATTCGGCAATCGCCATTGCCGTCTGAGGAGCGCGTACCCGCGTTAGTGCTGGTTCATCGGACGTGGCGACCACCACAACGCTTTTTTTGAGCCCTTCTGCTCCCAAGTCTTTCTCAATGAAGTCATTCAATTCCCGACCACGTTCACCGATCAAACCGATCACAATAACATCGGCATCGGTGTAGCGGGCGATCATGCCCATTGTAACACTCTTTCCTACTCCCGGTCCGGCAAAGATACCGAGCCGCTGCCCATGTCCGCAAGTAAACATTCCATCAATGGCACGCACTCCTGTTGAGAGGATCGAATCGATTCGAGGTCGGGAAGCGGCAGGCGGCGGAGCATTGTTGAAAAGAATTCGGTCTTCCAAGACGGGAATCGGTAGATTATCGGCTGGTTTTCCTTCGGCATTGATGACACGACCCAACAAATTTTCTCCCACGCGAAGCCAGGGGCGCGTTTTGGTGAGGCGGATCCGATTTCCCCGCCGGACACCGGTAATGTCGCTATGCGGAAAGAGGATAGTCAAATCGTCTTTGAAGCCGATGACTTCGGCGGTGAGTGGTTTTCCGTCGAGCCGATCGATTTCGGCGACGCTTCCGACCGGACTGGGAAAATCCGCCGCCGCAATGGTGAGACCGTGCGTTTGAACGACCGTACCGACGATCTGGACGGGCATGATCGTCTTGATATGTTCCTCCAGTTTAAGCATAGAGCGGGATGGTACAGATTTTTTCCCGATGCGGGAAGGGCAGATTGTATTTTGAAGGTTGGCACTCGACCGCCGGTCAGTGGCGGACTGTCAGACGATCACGTCGGCGATAACAGACGAAAACAGTAGAGTGAGGGCAGTTCACGCACGTCCCCTCTCCCTCTGGGATGTCTTTTCAGACGCGGGTTGGGATGAGGGCAGGGCTGACGCATCAAAAATTATCAGACGTTGCTGTCTTCAGTGTCTGGTGTTTCCAAAAAGCGTTTTTTCGGCAGTCAGTGTAGTTTTGGCAGAATAGGTAACTT
>Ga0082212_10006713_pt1 | contig 15390 bp, 11 predicted proteins | sample TergutNt197P3_FD_71548 | JGI IMG/M metagenome (GOLD analysis project Ga0082212, IMG submission 71548) | Neocapritermes taracua P3 segment gut microbial communities from Petit-Saut dam, French Guiana - Nt197 P3 | ecosystem: Host-associated > Arthropoda: Insects > Digestive system > Gut ...
GAAATTACAGATATTCCTTTTGAGGAAATTCGCAATTTTGTGCTTGAATTCATTACTAATAATGCTAAATACTATGTAAATAAAGACTATAATGAAACTGCAGTGGCGTTGACTGATGAAATTATGAAAACAGGTATAAAAAGGAAAGACGCCTCGCATACGGCCTGCGCTATCATAGCAAAATGTGATTATCTGATAACAACCGATAAGCGGTTATTGAAATATAATGATAACCGGATAAAAATAGTAAATCCTATTGAATTTTTAGAAATATGGAGGAATTTGTAATGTACAGCGATGTACAAACTTCTGCGATAATGAACGCCGGTATGCGGATTTCAAGAGAAAATCTCGGCGTAATTGAATCCGAAATTTTCATAACAAATATTGGGAACAATAAATTCGATTACACAAAATGGCGCGAGAATTTATGGGAAGATTTAACAACTGCGGAGTTATTTGAGCGTGCGGCGGCGACAGAAGAAAAGTATGGAATTCCCAAAGGCGTCGAAGTTATAAAATAATTTTCTGTGGTACATTGCAGTACGCCGTCCCCTGCAATACATTTTTCGACAATATTTTTCAACAAATTGAATAAAATTATAAAAAAATAATTGACAACGGACATATGTTTGTATTATAATGTGTACGATGGGGTTATTATTGATAATATTATTTATAATATTTTGTTGGGAGGTATGGGAGATTGGCAGTTGAATTGATTTTATTTTCCGCTTCGGTAGCTGTTATCGGGGCTATGATTTATATGCTTATCAAAATGAGGAAAAGCGGCCTGCGCGAACGCCGCATGAAAACCTTTCACCGGATGGGCACGTCCGCTCTTGCGTGGATTGCGCTTAACGCCGTCACCGTAATCACAAACCCCGATTATTTCCCGTTTGTGTACACGGCGAAAGTTTCGGTCGTCTGCATAGTGCCTTACATAAGCGCGTGGTTTTTCCTGAGCTTTACGGAGTCTAAATTAGTCGAATCTAAATTAGTCAGACGATTGTTTTTTATAATACCCGCGGTCGATATTTTAATGGTGCTGACTAATCCCCTGCACCGCCTGTACTTTGTGTCCTACGAGTTCCCCAGCGTGCCGAAAGCTCCCGTTTTCATGATACATCTGGCGTTCATGACGTTTGCCGTCCTGCTCGCCTACGTCTATTTATTTATATATATAATAAAGAATTTCAAGCATTACCCGTTTTTGTTTATTGCGGGAATCGGAGCGGTGCTGCCTTTTATACTTAATGTATTTTACTCGCTGAACATGCTTGACCATGATTATTCGCCTCTCGGATATTTTTTCACGGTCGTCGGGTTTGTCTATTTTGCGAACGTGTCGAGGCTTAACAACTCGAACTCTCTGAGCAAGGCTCTGGCTGAAATCACGAAAAACCCCGCTCTTTCCGGCGTTATAGCCGAAGAATCGGCGTGCGTAATCGCAAAAGAGGCGTGCCGCGCTTTAAACTCGAATTCTATACGCGTAGGAATATGGAGAACCGCAGAATACGGGAAAACCTCAAAAAATATAACGTATTACGATATATCGACGCAAAAACATTCGGTTGTTGAGGAAGAGCTGGACCTTACGGATTACGCGGAGTATATAAATTTTTTGAAATCCCAGCGCGTGGTAGCTATAGATAATATCAGGACTTTCAAGCTCCGTTCGCCCAACAAGGGAATGGGAACGGGAGCGGGCGGGCAGAATATCTGCGCCCTGCTCGAAGCCCCGATACGCAGCATAAGCGGCAGATTTCTCGGGGTCGTCTGCATAGAGCAGGACAAATGCGCCGAGTTCCCCGAAAAGCGCGAATGGACGGTCGAGGAGCAGAACTTCGCGTCTTCTCTCGCGGATTTCATGGCCCTGTCAATATCGAGCGCGGAACGCCACGAGCTTATGCACAGAACGGAAACTATGATGAGCAACCTCCCCGGAATGGTTTTCCAGTGCGCGGGCGACGAACGGTCCGGCTTCAGGTTTAAATTTGTCAGCGACGGCTGTCTGGCGCTTACGGGGTATTCGGCTGAAGAAGTCCTCGGAAAAGACGTGGAAACGCTGACGCAAACCGTACACCCCGAGGACGTGAACCCGATGGACAGGGTTTACCGGTCTAAACAGGCGTCCGCAGGACTGCTGCTCGAAAGCACGTACAGGATTACGGCGAAAGACGGGACCGAAAAATGGGTCTGGGACAGGAGCAGGGTCGTCGAAGTAACCCCCGAAGGAACGCCGCGCTTAATCGAGGGATTCTGCACGGATATTACGGAACAGAGAAAATTAGAGGCGGCGGCTCTGGCAAACAAAACCAAATCGGATTTCCTCGCGAACATGAGCCATGAAATCAGAACGCCCATGAACGCTATTATAGGCATGACGGAGCTTGCACTTCGCGAGCAGGGCATCACTGATTCTCTGCGCGAAAAAATATATATGGTCAAGCAGGCCGGCTCAAACCTGCTGGCAATAATAAATGATATTCTTGATTTTTCAAAAATGGAAAGCGGCAGATTGGATATTATACCCACGGATTATTTATTGTCTTCGCTGATAAACGACGTGGTGAGCATTATCAGAATGAGGTCCGTGGATTCAAGAATAAGATTTGTCGTGAAAGTCGAAAGCTCGATACCGAACGCTCTTTTCGGCGACGAGATAAGAATACGTCAGGCTTTATTGAATCTTCTGGGCAACGCCGTAAAATTCACGGAACAGGGGTTTGTTTCGCTTACGATAAAGGGAAAAATCAAATCGAGAAACAATGTGGAGCTTCAAATAGAAGTAACCGACAGCGGCATAGGAATCAAAAAAGAAAACTTGGAAAGCATATTTGACGCGTACTCCCAGAGCGATTTGGAGAAAAACAAGAATATCGAGGGAACGGGACTTGGCCTCGCTATAACGAAAAATATGATAACCGCGATGAAAGGGACTGTAAGCGTCGCGTCGGAATACGGCAAAGGCAGTACTTTTACTGTGACGCTGCCGCAGAAAATCCGTTCGCAGGAGCCTATAGCGACGGTAAATAATCCGAAAGACAAAGAAATATTAATTTACGAGCACAGGGATATATACGCTGAATCTATTATAAGCGCGCTGAACGAATTCGGGGTGCGCTATGAGTGCGTTTACGACGACGCGGGATTTTTTGATAAGGCGTCGAGCCGCCAGTGGTCTTTTATATTTGTAGCCACGCAGAGGTACAGGCATATAAGGGAAGAGATTCTCGCGATAAAGATTCCCATGAATATCGTCGTGTTCACAGGGTTCGGCGGCGGGGTTTCGGAGCCGAATATAAGAAACCTGTCTATGCCTGTGTATTCTTTCCCGCTTGCCAACGTGCTTAACGGGGTAGCCGGAGATTTCTATTACAACGAAAACAGCGAGGAAAGCGAAGATTTCATGAAGTTTACAGCCCCAGAGGCAAAAGTTTTAATCGTGGACGATATAAACACGAATTTAAAAATAGCCGCAGGGCTTCTCGCTTCTTACGAAATGCAGGTCGATACGAAGTTAAGCGGCAGGGAAGCGATTATAGCAATCAAACAAACTAATTACGATATGGTTTTCATGGACCACAAGATGCCCGAAATGGACGGCGTCGAGGCGACGCATATAATCAGGGAGCTTGGGGAGACGGAGCACGACGAGTATTATAAAAAACTGCCCGTTATCGCGCTTACCGCAAACGCGGTTTCAGGAATGAAAGAAATGTTTATAGAAAACGGCTTCAACGATTTCCTGTCAAAGCCGATAGATACCGTCGAGCTGAACTCGATGCTGAAAAAATGGACGCCGCGTGAAAAACAGCTGGGCAAATCAGGCGAGAACGCCCCGGAACCCGCGCCAAAGCCCGAGCCCAAATTTGATAAGCCGCCTGAAGAACCCGAAGAAACCGCGCCCGAAATTATTGACGCAGGGCTTGGAATTGAAATCGAAGGCCTGGACGTAAGCGCGGGCATAGAAAATTCCGGCGGGACAAAAGAAGATTATCTTGAAGCCCTTAAAGCATTTCACGCCGACGCGCTCGAAAAAATAGACGGGTTCAAAGAATACGCGCAGAACGGCGGCCTGCCGCAGTATATAGAATATATACGCGCTTTAAAAATTTCAGCCGCCGGAATAGGTGCGGTCCTGCTTGCGGACACCGCAAAAATTCTCGAAATCGCGGGAGAAGACGGGGATTTGGATTATATAGAAAACCGCGGCGGCAATTTCCTGTCAGATTTGGAATCGCTGGTAAACGAGATTAACGAGAAACTGTTAAATTAAAGTACGGGGATAATAATAATTAATCTATAGCAACCGCCGCCGCGCCTATGAGCGCGGCGTTGTATTTTAACGCGGTCTGCGCGAGCTTTATATTTTTGTTCGCCGCTTTGAACATGTATTTTGACAGCGCGTTTTTTATCCCCGGTTCGAGCAAATCAAAGCTCTGCGACACTCCCCCGCCGAATATAATCATTTCCGGATTGAGCATATTTATAGCGGACGATAACGCTTTGCCTATGTAATAACCCGTGTCATACATCACGTCTGCAGCTTTAGTATTGCCCCTGCGCGCTTCTTCCGCTATTTGTTCGGCTGCGAGCGTACCGCCGTATCTTTTTTTTATTCCCGGACCGGCCGCGACGGCTTCGGCGCACCCGTAATCCCCGCACCCGCATTTAAAATCTTCCCCGTTTTCGCCAGCTTCGCTGTCGAGCACTTTTATATGCCCGATTTCCCCCGCGTTGCCGTTATAACCCGTGTAAAGACTGCCGTTTGCAAATATACTGCCGCCTATGCCGTTGCTTACCGTCACCCAGATAAAATCGTTAATATCTTTGCAGAGCCCGAAACGCTTTTCGCCGACGGCGCACGCGTTCACGTCGTTTTCTATGTACACGGGCTTCCCGTACATTTTATTGATTTTTTCGGCTATGGGAAAATTATTTATGCCCGAAAACGGAGCGTAAACCCATACGCCGTTTTTAGCGTCCGCAAGCCCGGGTATCGTCGCGCCTATCCTGTCAAAGCTGTACTGCTCCGAGATTTTACCGCATATATTTTTGATAATTATAAGCAGGGAATCCGCGGTTGTTCCGTCGGGAAGCTGTTCTTTTTCCGAGCACAGGACTTTCCCGCCGTCAGAATCAACTATACCGGCGGCAATTTTCGACCCGCCTATGTCGATTGCAAGTATATTCATTAATTTTCACCCCTCGAACTAATTTTATTTATATTATATCACATAATTTAAGGGCTGTAAACGACAGAATCAAATCTTCGGCTTTCGCGTTTAATACGCTTTCGGGAATATTAATCTGTTCTTCGAAAGGCTCGAGGGTTTCGTTTTTTATATTTTTTACGCTTCTCTGCAAATCAAGAATAACGCTGCCCTCGTCTAAATTTATACTCGAGAATATAACCGTGTCTTTTTCTTTTAACCCGCACGTAATAATCTGCGTATTCTGACCGGCGGATTTCACGCCGTTTGAATTTTCTATGTTTAACAAAAGCGATTTTATATTTCCCAGCTTAGCAGTATCAACGCTTTTCCTGCATTCTCCCACAACCGCCAAATCTATAAGAGACGGATAATATAACTGCCCGCAGGAATTGACGCACTTGAAAATCAGCACGTCGTTTTCAACTATATATTTTTTTATATCCGGACTGAAATCCGCGTTCCCGCAGAGAAATATGCTGTTCCTGCAGTTATTTGCTTCAAGTATATTTTTTATTAAATCAAAAATTTTCGGCTTTTCCTCGATAACGCACACAACCAAAATTAAATCACCGCCCCTAATATTATTTTATTATGCGTAATTCGTTGATATTTTATCCGGAACGTGGTATAATTATTAAACGAACGAAGTTCGTTTCAAAACGGGGGGATAAAACTATGTTAAAAATATTAATGCTCGCAACGTCGATGGAATACGGCGGCGGAGAAACGCATATACTCGAGCTTTCAAAATATCTGAAATCAAACGGGACAGAAATTAAAATAATGTCAAACGGCAACGAATTTTTCGAAAAAGAAATCGCAGACGCGGGTATAGCGCATATTTTCGCGCCTTTTCATTCGAGAAATATATTTGATATGCGGAAGTCCGGAAAAATCCTGAAAGACACGATAAAATCATATAATCCGGACGTCGTACACGCACATTCGAGAATCCCCGCGTTTATAGCGTCTGGGGTATGCAAAAAATTTAAAATTCCGCTTGTTACGACAATGCACGGGACGTTCAAACAGTCGCTTATGACTAAAATCGCGACAAACTGGGGCGATTATTCTCTCTATGTCAGCGAAGACATAAAAACTTACTGGCAGAAATATTATAAATTAAAAAACGGATATATGTTTAAAACAGTAAACGGCGTGGATACGGATTTGTTTAACGGGGAAATCAATCCTGTAGGGACGCCATATATGGCGTCCGTTATCGGACACGACGCCAACGGACACGATATATCGTGTCCCTACGACATCCGCCAAGAATTTAATATCAAACCCGAAGAAAAAATAATTTTATCAATCAGCAGGCTTGAAGAAAGAGGCGGGTTTAATCTTGCTTACTCGGCTCTGAAGCTCTGCGAAATAGCCGAAGAGATATATAATCAAGACAAGAACACAAGAATAATAATAGTCGGCGACGGCGATATGTTCGCAGAGATAAAAGACAAAGCCGGAAAAATAAACGCGAAGCTGGGATTTGAATATATAATCATGACAGGCAGACGCAACGACGCGTATAATTTCTGTAAATCGTGCGACGTCGCCGTGGGGCTTTCGCGGTTTGCCCTCGAAGCTTTAGCGTGCGCGAAACCTGTTATAATGTGCGGGGACATGGGCTATCTGGGCAGGTTCACGAAAGAAAATTCTGATAAATGCGAAGCCACGAATTTTACGTGCAGGGGTTTTGACGAACCCGAAAATATAAATAAAGTCTTATCAGACGAGATATTATTTTGTTTATCGGGAGAAGGACAAGAGGACGCAAATTTCGCAGCGGAGTTAATCCGTGAAAAATACAGCGTCAAAAAAATGGCCGCCGACGCGTATTCTGTTTACCGGCAGGCCGTTTTAAAATATAAAGATTATGATTTTGTTCTAAGCGGATATTACGGCGCGGGCAATATCGGCGACGACGCTTTATTATTCACGGTCATAAGCAATATAATACAGGAAAAAAACGCCCTGAAAATCTGCCTGTTTACGAAAAATCCCGGGAAGATTCAAAACCATCTCGACGAATATTTCTGTAATATCACCGCAAAACGAAATTTTAACTTTTGGGAAATAAAGAACGCAATCAAAAAGTCAAAGGCTTTAGTATTCGGCGGGGGAAGCTTATTGCAGGACAGCACAAGCGGACGGTCGTTCTGGTATTATTCATGGCTGCTGAAAACCGCGCAGAAACTCGGCAAAAAAACTATCCTGTACTCAAACGGCATAGGTCCGTTATACAGCGAGGGCAATAAGAAAAAAGCCGCGCAAATAGTAAATAATATAACTATGGCGACAATGAGGGATGAGGAATCATATAATTATCTGCTTAATATGGGCGCGAAAAACGAGCAAAGCTCGTTGAGAAATAAAATATATTTAACTTCAGACGAAGCCCTGACTATCAAAAATAATAAATATCTGAACCCATACAAAAAAGATTTCAAAGAATATTTAAATAACAGCGATTATATCGTCGTATCTGTGCGGAAATGGAAATATTCAGACGTGAGCTTTTTCGGGAAATTCGCCGCCGCGATAGATATTATATGCCGCGAAAATAATTTAATCCCCGTGTATCTTGTAATGCAGCCCAGCAACGACAAAAGGATTTCTGAATATTTAACGCAGTTAAACGGCAGGGCGTACTGCCCTGATATTAACGGCGATATAGAAAAAACCCTCTCGATTATACGCTCGGCAAAAGCCGTAATATCAATGCGCCTGCATACGCTTATATTCGCAGCCGCGTTCTCAGTCCCCATGATTGGCGTAGCATACGACCCTAAAGTAAAAAATTTCTTGAGTGCTATATTTGACAACGACGGCTACACAGTCGAACTGAAAGATTTTTCGAAAGATAAGCTGACAGAAAAATTTAAAATTCTCATGTCAAATCATGAGGACGCGAAAAATAAAATTAATGAATCGGCGGAGAAACTAATAAAAAAAGCGTCGTCAAACGCCGGACTGTTTCTGAAAGCGATGGATTTTGAGCATGAATAATTATAATAAAAGAATATTGGGCGTAGATTTAGGAGATAAAAGAACGGGCGTCGCGGTCACGGATTTAACGGGGATTTTAGCGGGCGGGCTTGAGGTGGTCGAGGCTGAGGGCTTAAATTCATGCGCGAAGAAAATCATGGTTCTTGCCGAAAAATACGAAGTGTGCGAAATAGTTCTGGGTTATCCCGTAAACATGAACGGCACAAAAGGCGAAAGCGCGTTAAAAGCCGAGAAGTTCAAGGGCATACTTGAAAAATTAATAAACGAAAAAGATTTAAGCATAAAAATAATATTATTCGACGAGCGTTTGTCAACGTCTCTGGCGCACGTTTACATGAACGAAACGGGTATAAAAGGCAGGGACAGGAAAAAGAAAGTCGATATGCTGTCCGCACAGATAATTTTGCAGAATTATATCGACGGGAAGCGTTAGTTTAAATTTAGTTTATATTGCATAAATATAATTATCTAAAATAAATTTTGAGGAGATGAAATCTATTGGTCAAACTGTTTAAAAATCTAAAACCATACGCGGGATATATCGCAGTCACGCTGCTGTGCGTGCTTGCGACTTCGATTCTGGATTTGTTCCTGCCGGATTATATGTCAAATATAATAAATAAAGGAGTTATGGGCAGGGACGTGAATTATATTTTAAAGATAGGCGGGATTATGCTTGCTATATCGGGCGTATCTATGATTGCGTCGATTATCGCCAGCTACTGCTCGTCGATTTCCGGCATGGGATTCGGCAAAACGATACGCGAAAAAATCTTCACAAAAGTCGAGAACTTCTCGCAGAACGAATTTGATAAATTTAGCACCCCTTCTCTTATCACAAGAACGACGAACGACGTAAATCAAATGCAGATGCTCGTTATGATTGCTCAGAGAATGATGGTATCAGCCCCGTTTATGTTTATAGGCGGGATTATAATGGCGGCGAGAAAAGATGCGAGTTTGCTCTGGATATTATTAATTATTTTACCCGTGATTGTCGTAATAGCTATGCTCATGATGAAAGTGTCGCTGCCTTTGTTTAAATCTATGCAGTTAAAAATCGACAGGATAAATCTTGTCCTGCGTGAAAAACTTTCGGGAATCAGGGTTATACGCGCTTTTAATAAAACGAAGTACGAGGACGAAAGATTTTCTGAAGCAAACAGGGATTTAACCGATATTTCGTTAAAAATCGGCAAAATAATGGCGTTAATGATGCCTTTGATGATGTTTATAATGAACGCGACGAGCTTATTAATATTATGGTTCGGCGGCGGAGCGATTGAAAACCCCGCGAAAATCGGCAATTTAATGGCGTTTATGCAGTATATCATGCAAATCATGATGTCGTTCATGATGGCGACGATGATGTTCGTAATGGTCCCCAGAGCGGCAGTATCGGCGGGGAGAATAAACGAAGTTTTAGACTGCGAGTTTACTGTGATTGACAACGAAAATATTGTGCCGTTGATTCCGGATAAAACCGAAAATATAATCGAGTTCAAAAACGTCGCGTTCACATACGGGACGGCAAAAGAACCTGTTATAAAAAATATAAATTTCACGGCACAGCGCGGCGAGACAGTCGCTATAATCGGGAGTACGGGAAGCGGAAAATCAACGCTCGTGAATTTAATCCCGAGATTTTACGACGTTACAGAGGGCGAAATATTATTCCACGGCACAAATATAAAAGATTTAGCGCAGAAAGAACTGCGTCAAAACATAGGCTATATCCCCCAGAAAGCGTTTTTATTCGACGGCACAATAGAAGAAAACATAAACGTAGGGACGAACTGTGTTCGTCCGCTTGACACCCCGGATATCCAGAAAGCCCTCGAAATCTCGCAGTCGTCAGAGTTCGTGAGCCAGATGCCCGACAAGACAGACTCGCGCATATCGCAGGGAGCGACGAATATCTCCGGCGGTCAGAAACAGCGTTTGTCTATAGCCAGAGCTTTAGCGCGAAACGTCGGATTATATATATTTGACGACACGTTCTCCGCTCTTGACTTTAAAACAGACGCAAAACTCCGTTCGGCAATCAAAGAAAATCTGAAAGACGCCTGCGTGATAATAGTCGCGCAGAGGGTCGGGACAATCATGAACGCGAACAAGATAATAGTTTTGGAAAACGGCGAAATTTGCGGAACGGGCACGCATAAAGAACTGCTTAAATCATGCGAAGTTTACAGGGAAATCGTCGAATCGCAAATAAAAATTGAGGAGGGGATTGCGTAATGAATAATCAGTCAAAATCAGGTCAGCCCCCAAGGCGGCGCGGACCGATGGGCGGTCCGGGCGGCGGTCCTCCGGGTTCGCAGCAAATCGAGAAAGCAAAAAACGCGAAAGGCGCGCTTGTCAAACTTTTAAAATTGCTTATACCCCATAAAATACTTGTGACTTTTATCGTGCTTATGGCAATAATCAGCACGGTTTTCACGATATACTCGCCGAAAGTCATGGCGCGGTTTATTAACGAGATGGTAGGCGGATTAATGTCGGGAATCACCCACGACATAACAGAAGAACTGAAAGTCGGCGAGTTCACGACTATAAAAGGCATGTTCAAAGATTTTTTTGAAATAGACATGACCGACGAACAAGTTCAGAAACTCTTGATTTACAGTCAGATGAACGATATGGATATAAGCAGTATAAATCAGGGTTCGGCGGAGGATATCAGAAAAGCAGTTGAAGAAGCGGATAAAATAGATTTATCTCAGCTTCAGTTGGAAATGTTCTCGTACATGGAAAACGTGGGGCGAACTGAGTTCGAGACAGCCGCGCCCGAATCAGAACCGGAATCCGAAGAAAAATACGGCATAGATTTTGCCGTACTCGGAAGATTGGCGTTAACTCTTGTTATTTTATATATAGTCAGTTTCGTGTTCAGCTACTTGCAGCAGTATTTCATGGCGGTTATAACCCAAAAGACTATGTTTGACATGCGAAACAAAGTCAACGAAAAACTGTCGCGTATGCCTTTATCTTATTTTGACAAGACGGCAAAAGGCGAAATCATGAGCCGCATGACAAACGATATAGATAATATAAGCACGACTTTACAGCAGAATCTGACCCAGATTATAACAGCCGTCACAACTATTGTCGGCATATTAATCATGATGTTTTCGATTAATATTACTATGACGTTTTTAAGCCTCGCGACGATTCCCGTCTGTATGATTATTTTAATGCTGATAATGTCGCGCTCGAGAAAATATTTCAAGAAGCAGTGGGAAATCACGGGCGATTTAAACGGTCACATCGAAGAAATGTACACGGGGCATAATATAGTCAAGGCGTTCACGAGAGAAGATAAAGCAATCGGCGATTTTAAAGAAATGAACGAGGATTTATATAAAACAGGCAGAATGGCGCAGTTTTTATCGGGGATTATATTCCCGCTCATGGGTTTTATAAATAATATAGGCTATGTATTAATCTGCGTCGCGGGAGGTTTGTTTGTTATCGACGGGAAAATGCAAATCGGCGATATTCAGGCTATGATTCAGTATTCGCGGAATTTAACCCAGCAGGTAAACCAGTCAAGCCAGATTATAAACACGATACAGTCGGCGTTAGCTTCGGCTGAGCGAGTGTTTAATTTATTAGAAGAACCCGAAGAAATATCAGAAACTATAACTACGTCGCTCGCTCCTGTAAACAACGAAGTGACGTTTGAATCCGTAGAGTTTTATTATTCAGAAGACAAGCCGTTAATTAATAACATGAATTTAAAAGTTAAACCCGGCGAAATGATTGCGATAGTCGGACCGACAGGCGCGGGAAAAACAACGCTTGTTAATTTATTAATGCGTTTCTATGACGTACAGAACGGCGCGATTAAACTAAACGGCGTGGATATACGGGGAGTTTCGAGGGCTGACCTGCGAAACGTGTTCGGCATGGTTTTGCAGGACACATGGCTGTTTTCGGGGACGATATATGATAATATAGCCTACGGCCGCGAGAATTCCAATCAGGACGAAATATACGCCGCCGCAAAAGCCGCCAGAGCAGACCATTTTATCGACACATTACCCGACGGTTACAACACGGTACTTGACGAGGACGGCTCAAATATATCGCAGGGACAGCGGCAGTTGCTGACGATAGCAAGGGCAATAAACGCGAATCACGAAATTTTAATATTAGACGAAGCGACAAGCTCAGTCGATACGCGAACCGAAGTTTTGATACAGAAAGCCATGACGGTATTAATGAAAGGCAAGACAAGCTTTGTAATCGCGCACAGGTTATCGACTATAAGAGACGCGGACACAATTCTCGTAATGAACAACGGCGATATAATAGAACAGGGTTCGCACGACGCGCTTTTAGAAAAGGGCGGGTTCTACAGCGAGTTATATCACAGCCAGTTCGCAGAATAGGGAGCGGAGTTTGACGTCACTTCTTCTTATTCGGGTCAATATCTTTAAACCCCAGCCCTATCACTTCGCGAGCGTCGCTCAGGATAAAAAACGCGTTCGGGTCGTACTCGTTTATTATATTTCGCAGAGCGTATATCTGCGAGCGGTCAATCACGCACATTATCATGGGCTTGGATTCTTTAGTGAACCAGCCCCTGCTTTCTATAACAGTCACTCCCCTGCCAAGCATCTGCATGAAATTGTCGGCTAACTCGTTGTATTTATCGCTGATTATCAGCGCGAGATTAGCCCTGTCGCTCGTGCCTAAAACCGTGTCAAGAACTTTTGTATATGAAAAGATAGCGATTGCCGAATATAAAACCATATTCGCGTCCCTCGCTATCAAAGCCGCAATAACGACGACTACAGAATCAAAAACAAATAATATAAATCCCGTAGTCATATGCGGGAATTTTAATTTTAACAGCCAGATGACTAAATCCGAGCCCCCGGTCGTATAACCGTTCTGATAAATAATCCCTAAGCCAATCCCCTGTAAAACCCCGCCGAAAAGCGAGCAAATCTCAAGCGTCAGCACTTCTTTAAAAATTTGCATTGCGCCGAATATATCAATAAACACAGACGAAGCGATAACCCCGATTATCGTCTTGAAAATAAATTTCATGCCGAAAATCTTAGCGCAAATAATAAACATAGGTATATTCAGGACAATTATAGTTATACCAACAGGAGACGACGTAAGCTGATTAATAATAATAGATATGCCGGTAAAGCCGCCGATTGCGATTTTAGCCGGAGTGATAAACAGTCCTACTCCCGCCGAAAATATAATAACCCCGGCAAAAAAACTCACAAACTCAAAAAGGGTTTTTAATTTTTTATGTTTTCTTATAAACGCGGTATTCATGATTCTTTCACCTCATGGACATATATATTGTGTATAATATCTGTAAAATAATTTAAATCAGGTATTTATATGATTGCTCAAAACGATAATAATAATACAGTTTTATTTGTATGCACGGGAAACACATGCAGGTCGCCGATGGCTGAATATTATTTCAACAGCCAAATAAAAAAACCCGGCGTAACGGCAGTTTCACGCGGACTCTGCGCGGATATTGGCAGCCGTATGTCACGAAACGCGCAAACCGTTCTGGGGCTAAATAATTCTGAACACAAAGCAACGCAGGTTGACGAAGAAATCATAAAACAAGCCGCAATTATCTACGGAATAACTGTGCACCACGAACTAATATTAAAAGAAAAATTCCCGCAATATCAGGATAAAATCTTTAGTATGCCCGAAGACGTGGGCGACCCTTACGGCGGCAGTCTTGAGGTTTACGAGAAATGTTTTGAAAATATCAGGAAATCTGTTGACGTTATCATAAAAAATTTGACCGAGGGGGAAACTAACCCTGCGGGGGACACATGATTCAGATAATCCCCCTGACAGAAGAACACATAGACGGGATATGCGAAATCGAAAACGAAAGCTTCGGCGACCCGTGGAACAGACAGATGTTTCTCGGTTTGCTTGACAGTTCGCTTTCTGTGTGTTATGCTGCTCTTGAAAATACAGAAATCACAGGATATTTAATCGCGTATCATGTCGGCTATGAAATCCAGATATTAAACATAGCCGTAAAAAAATCAAAGCGTCACAGAAAAATCGCGACCGAACTGTTCGGCGTTATTTTTGAATACGCGAAAGCAGAAAACGCCGCGGAATTTACGCTCGAAGTCCGGCCGACGAACGGCGGCGCGATTGCGCTGTATAATAAACTTGGATTTAAAATCGACGGAGTGCGGAAAAATTATTACAGAAACCCGAAAGAAGACGCGGTTTTAATGAGCTTGAGGTTAGAATAAATGTTAATACTCGGTATAGAATCGTCGTGCGACGAAACGTCCGCCGCATTAGTCAGGGACGGACGTGAAATCCTGTCGAATATAATATTATCGCAGGCGGATATTCACGCAAAATACGGCGGGGTCGTACCCGAAATCGCGTCAAGAGCGCACACAGAGGCGATATATTCTCTCTGCGAACAGGCGATAAATCAAATTGATATTAAAAAAATAGACGCGGTCGCGGCGACTTACGCGCCCGGATTAATCGGGGCGTTACTGGTAGGGTTAAATTTCGGCAAGGCGCTTGCCTATAAATTAAATTTGCCGTTTATTCCTGTGAATCATATAAAAGCGCATATCGCCGCCGCGTATTTGGGTTTGCCTGCGGAGGCGGGACGTCGGGGTCGCCGTCCCCTACAGCCGCCGTTTCTGGCGTTTATAGCGTCGGGCGGGCATACTTCGATTATGGACGTGAATAATTATATTAATTTTAAACTGCTGGGCATGACGAGGGACGACGCAATCGGCGAAGCCTTTGACAAGACCGCGAGGGCTATGGGGTTTGATTATCCGGGCGGCGCGCAAATAGAAAAATGCGCGTGTCTGGGTGATAAACACAGCGTAAAAATCCCGCTCGCCAGAGTCGAGGGCAGCGAGCTTGATTTTTCGTTTTCGGGCGTAAAAACGCACGTAATAAATTATATAAACACGCTGAAGCAAAAAAACGGCGGGCTGTCCGAAAGCGATAAATATAATATATCCGCGTCGTTTACGGAAAATGTCATACAGTCCGTGAAAACACGAATCAAACGCGCCATTGAGCTCACCGGGCATAAAACGCTCGTGTGCGCGGGCGGCGTTATGGCTAACGGGCATATAAAAGCAGCTTTAGGAAATCTCTG
>Ga0082212_10006714_pt1 | contig 15390 bp, 17 predicted proteins | sample TergutNt197P3_FD_71548 | JGI IMG/M metagenome (GOLD analysis project Ga0082212, IMG submission 71548) | Neocapritermes taracua P3 segment gut microbial communities from Petit-Saut dam, French Guiana - Nt197 P3 | ecosystem: Host-associated > Arthropoda: Insects > Digestive system > Gut ...
TTGAACAAATTGAAGCATCAACCGAAATTATGATAATACCCGGATATAAATTCAGGATTGTAAACGGCATAATAACCAATTTTCATCAACCAGGCAGTACGCTGCTTCTGCTTGTATCGGCTTGGACAGGTGAGAGATGGAAGGATATTTATGACTATGCCCTGAATAACAGTTTCAGGTTTTTGAGTTACGGCGACTGCTCGCTCATATATTAAAATTTTGTTAATTCTTAAATTTTAATTAAATTCTTATGGTTTTTTCAACTTTATTTTGTTCCTTTGCGCATTCAAAAACAAATTTGTATTTAACATGAACGAAAACATAATTTTACGACAAGTATCTGCAATATTTTCGATTTTTATGGTCTTGTTCTACATAGGCGTAGGCGCTTATTTTATTTTTTATTTCGACCAAAGTTACATTGATAGAGCAGTTAGGGTAATCATCGGCTCAACATTTTTGTTTTATGGACTATTCAGGGCGTTCAAAACATTTATTCAGATAAAAAATCTTTTTTTTAGTAAAAAACCCGATAACGACTACGAGTAATGCGTATATATATAAATAGGTGTTCTAGCATGTTTCATTGGCGTATGTTTGCCATTGCGCTGTCGTGTGTTGTTTTAACGTCTTGTATTTACCTTAATCCTAACAAAGACTTAAAGGCTATAAATGAGACACCTACAAGAGGCGATATTACGATAACTGTTGATGAGTCGTTTCAGCCTCTTTTGGAAACACAAATTTTTACATTCACACACCTGTATAATAATGCTCACATCACGGCGCAATATAAATCCGAATACGATGTTATAAATGATTATATGAACGATTCGGTAAAAGTGATAGTAACAAGTAAAAAACTTACCGATGGTCAAATTCAGTATCTCAGAGATTTGCAGGTAATAGCCCGCACCACTCCATTTGCACACGATGCCTTGGCTTTGGTTACGCACAGAGATAACCTCGATACGCTTATCAGTTACAGCGCAGTAAGAAATATATTCCTCGGAAATATATCGACATGGGATCAGATTAATCCGAAATCGAGATTAGGCGAAATACGCGTAATTTTCGATAACAACGGCTCGGGAAATATAAGGTATTTTAAAGAACTGTTCGAGATAACCGACAATTTGCCAAGTAACTTCTATGCAGTAAACAGCAACGCCGAAGTTATAGATTTTGTAAGCAGAAATCACAATACTATTGGAATTGTAAGTGTAAACTGGATAAGCGATACAAACGATTCTCTCGCTATGAGTTTTGTGAAAAAAGTTAATGTTCTTGCAGTATCGCAGCAATTTTCTAACGAAAGAACATATTATCGCCCGTACCAAGGCTCTATTTACGATAAGTCGTACCCGTTTGTAAGAGAAATTTATTTTATCTCGCGGGAAACATTTGCAGGGCTCGGTACAGGCTTCATACAATGGGCTACTGCCGAACAGGGACAACGCATTGCATTAAAGTCGGGGCTTGCTCCGGCTACTATGCCGGTACGGCTTGTTGAAGTAAAACGTTAAAATATCATAAAAAACAACAATATTTTTAGTATATTTTTATAACTTTGCAAAATAAAATTTAGATATTTGAAGCCGAATTTAAAAAATAGAAATTAACTGATATAATAATAAAATTATGAAACCTTTTATCTCAAAACCAATTTTAACTATGGTAGCCTTGCTGACGGTTGCAGTTTTTACTGCCGGAGCGCAAGATTTGAATACTGCCATTCAACTTACGAGAAGCGAGCAGTACGATAAAGCGGAAGAGCTTCTCAAACAATTGTCATCAAACAGTAAGAGCTATTTCTATCTGGGAGAAAACTATCTGTTAGACTACATTTCAGATACAATTTCCAACTCGTTTACAGTAGCATTGAACAATGCAAGAGCCGCATTCCAAAAAGGCGTTGACGCAAATCCAAATGAACCTCTGAGTTATATCGGACTTGCAAAAGTAGAATTTCTGCTTGGCAATAATCAGAAAGCCAATGAATACAGGGAGAAAGCAAAAAGTTTCCTTGTTCCACATAAAAACATAAAAAAAATAAAGCCGGCAGCTCCGGAATATTCTTTTATACTTGCAAAAATAGCAGAATCGTATATTAACATTATTAATAACCAAGTTGACACCTCTTTGGCGCTCCCTTTGATAAGAGAGGCACTTAGAATTGACAACAAAAACAGCGAAGTTTATTTGATTGCAGGCGACATTTTAAATCTCAAAAACGATGCCTCAAAAGCAATTAGTTATTACAATCAAGCCCAAATGGCTGACCCTAAATCACCTACTGCAAATATGAAAATCGGATCCGTATATGTTAGAGGACGTGCATTGCAAGCCGCTATTCCTTATTTTGAACAGGCAATTGAACTTGATGCAAACTATGCTCCTGCATATCGCGAATTAGGACAGTTATACATGCTGGCACAAAGGTTTCCACAGGCAAAAGAGAATTTTGAAAAATATCTTGCTCTAACGGCAGGAAATATTCCGGCTAAAATCAGATACGTCAATGCTCTTTTCTATGCAAGAGACTATGAAGGTGTTATTGAAAACGTTGAAGAGATATTCAAAGTTGACAGGTCGAGAACCTATATGAACCGTATAGCAGGATATTCAAGTTTTGATAAAAATCCGCCCGATTACGACCAAGCGCTTGCTTATATGGAAACTCTTTTTGCATCGTTAACACCAGATAGACTTATTCCGAGAGACTATCAATATATGGCAAGAATACTTGTCAGAAAAAATGCTAATGCCGCTAGAATTACCGATGAAGCAAACGCAATAAGAGCCGAAGTAGCCAGAGACAGAGCAAGAGTAGCCACGATGAGAGCAGGCGATGAAAGAGATGCTTTGAATACTGAAATAGCAGGCAAAATGGAAAAAGCCGACAGTTTAGACGCTGTTGCTGCGGTAATGTATAAAGAAGCCGAAAAAGCATTCGAATATTATGACAAACTTCTTGCGGAAACCCCCGATAATAAAGCCCTTCTATCAGAAATTGCACAGGCATACAATATGTTCAGAAATTATAACGGCTATGCAAGAACAATGGCAAAAACATTAGGACCACTTCCCGAAAGCAGAGAAGAGTATTTGCAGATTGGAAGAGCGCTTTATAGTGCCGACAGATTACAATCAGCCGACTCTGTTTTCAATATTATTATTCAGTCATCGCCCGATTATGTTCCGGCATACCTTTGGGTTGCAAGAACATACTCAAAACTTGACCCCGATGCCAAACAAGGGCTTGTAAAACCAAAATTTGATAAAGTAGTTGAAGTAGCACAAAGAGACTCTGTTAAAAATGTAGCAGAATTATCTGAGGCTTTAAACTTCTTGAGCTATTATTATATGTCGAACGAAAATTATGGACAAGCCAGAGCTTATTATAACAGGCTGGCTGAACTTGACCCCAATAACAACGATAACAAAATTCGCGCATACAGCGGTATCGGCATGATTGAAATAAGACTTGCCAGTAATGAAAAAACCAATGAAGGCAGGTTGCCATACATAGCAAGGTCAAGAGAAGCCTATAACAGAGTGCTCGCCATTGACCCCAACCATGCAGGCGCAAGAGCACAAATTGCTTACCTCGCTAATTTTGAAGCCTCAGTTAGAAGCGGTGTTAATCCTAATGAGATAAGAGGTGTGATAACCGATGCATCAACAAACGCTCCAATTGCATTTGCATCAATCAGAGTAAAAGATACAGCCGCCGAAAATTTAACCAATCAAAGAGGCGAATTTAGATTCGAAATACCCGGAGGCTCGGAAGTATTGATTATCAGCGCAAGAGATTATGCTACGATAGAAATTCCCATAACCACAACACGCGTTTATAATGCAGCATTATCAAAATAACTTTGATATTTTTTGAAAAAAGAAAAATTAAATTAATATTTGTATAATTGTTAAATTTTTAAAACCTAAACAAAATCAATTAAAATGAGTAAACAAGGAAGTTCATTAAAAGAAGCGTTTCAAAACGTTTTTACGATTAGTGCTATTGTAATAGCCTATTTAGTGTGTTATACACTGTTTCACAAAGTGATGGGTAGTCCCGTTAACTTTGAAGGAGGTAACCCAAATGGTCATGCTTTGGAAGGAAACTATCTCGGAATTATTTACAAAGGAGGTTTCGTTGTTCCGATTCTTATGACTTGTAGTTTAGTTCTTCTTATTTTCGTTGTTGAAAGATTAATCTCTATTTCAAAAGCAAAAGGAAAAGGCAGAATTAATGTATTTGTACGCAAACTTCAACAACTTCTTTCAGAAGACAGAATTGAAGACGCTGTAACTGCATGCGACAAACAAAAAGGATCGCTGGCAAACGTTATGAAAGCCGGTCTTTTGCGCTATCGCGACCTTCAAAAAGACAAAGAACTTGAGAAAGATCAAAAAATTGCTTCTATTCAGAAAGCTTACGAAGAAGCAACAGCACTTGAGCTTCCCATGCTTTCAAAAAACATGGTAATTTTCACAACCCTTGCTTCAGGATCAGTGTTGATCGGTCTTATCGGAACAGTTCTTGGTATGATCCGCGCATTTGCTGCTCTTGCACAATCAGGCGCTCCTGATGCACTTGCTCTTTCGCAAGGTATTTCTGAAGCTCTTGTAAACACCGCATTAGGTATTACAGGTTCGACCCTTTCAATTTTTGCATTTAATTATTTTTCGTCAACTATAGACGATTATACATACAAAATTGACGAGGCAGGATTCAGTCTTACACAAAGTTTCGCTGCATCACTGAAAAGCAATTAATTTATCTTTTGGTTTAATTTTTATAAAAGAAAAGTGTAATGCCAAAAATTAAATTAGGTAAAGCGCAACCCCGAGTTGACATGACACCGATGGTTGATACATTTTGCGTTGTACTGACATTCCTTATGCTTACAGCACAAATGAGACAACCCGAACCGGTTGATGTTGACACTCCTTTCTCAATATCAGAAAAACCAATTCCTGATTTTAACAGAATGACATTTTTGCTGTCGCCAGATGGAGCAGTTTTCATGGATTTCGATAACGGATCCGATACAATTCTCAAGTTTCGTAGAAAAACTTTGGAGGAAATGGGTAGACTTTATGAAATCAATTTTTCAGAAGAAAACCTGAGAGAATTTGAAAAATACCCCTCATCTATCGGCGTTCCGATGAACAGAATGAAAGAATTTCTTGATGCGCACGATATGGCAACAAGGAAATCTCTTCAAACCGGAATTCCGCTTGACTCGGCAGACAACCAATTGTCGCAATGGATTCTTCACGCAAGACAAGTTAACCCTGATATACAAACATGTATAAGGGGCGATGTAAGCACAAATTTTGCGCTTGTTGAAAGACTCCTTGATATACTTCAGGATAGAAATGTAAACAGGTTCAGTCTGATTACGAGTTTGCAAACAGCTGTTATTAACCTTGATGAAATAGATTAAAGATATGGCAGATATAGTTCAAGCAGAATCAGGAGGAAAAGGAAAGAAGAGAGCCAAAAGGCATCTTCCCCACATTGATATGACCCCGATGGTAGACCTTATGTGTCTTCTAATCACGTTCTTTATGCTTACCACGGCTTTCAGCAAGTCGAAAGTAATGGAAATAATACTACCCGACAAGATCCAAAATCCGGATAGAACCAATGCTCCACAAATTGCAGCGAGCCGAACTTTCAATCTAATTCTTGGACCCGATAATAAAATTTATTGGTACCCGGGAGGAGTAACAGAAGCAGATTATAATAACCTGCCCCCTGTTGCGGAAACAAATTTTAGCGCTAACGGAATACGCAGAATGCTCCTTGAGCGAAACAGGACACTCGCCAGAAGAATTGATGAGCTGGAAAGAGAGGTTCTTACAGGCAGTTTAGTAATATCGCAAGACTCGCTAAGAGCAAGAATCAGTGATCTTAAACGCGGAGACGATACAGGACCGATAGTGCTTATAAAAGCTTATAAAGACGCTAATTACGGCAACTTTGTAGATATTTTAGATGAAATGAATATCTGCGGAATAGCCCGTTATACTTTTATGAAAATTGCATGGTACGAGGAGAGAATGGTTGAAACTGCTCTTGGTATTTCCTCGCCGAATTAACCCGTAAACCTGAAAAAAATATGGCTAAAAATAATTTTAAAGCGCCTGATTTCGATGATATAGTATTCGAATTCAGAAATAAGGAGTACGGAGCTTACAGACTTCGTAAAAAGTACAACAGAAACATTATGATTGCTGTGTTTATAGGAGCATTATTTGCTGCAACTGCAATTATTACACCTTATCTTATTGCAAAAGGTATAGACCGCGAAGACAGGGAATACGAAATTAATGAGGTAACTGTAACAATGGAAGACTTGATTGCACCAGACGATGTTGATGTACCGCCGCCGCCACCACCGCCGCCGCCAGTAGATGTTGATGTTCGGCAGGCGTATGTACCTCCTGTAATTGTTGAGGAAGTAGATGAAGAACAGGCAGTAACATTTATGACTGCCGAAGAGGTTAGAGAGGTAGTTGTGGATAGAGGTGTTGATGAAGTGATAGAAGTAGTTGGTACTACTCAACAGGTGGAGATTCAAGACGACAGAGATGAGATTCCGCAATTTGTTATGGTAGAAGAGAACCCCATATATCCGGGTGGCGATGCTGCACTTTTGCAGTATCTTATGGATAATATCAAGTATCCTGAAAGGGCAAAGGAAAATAACATACAAGGTAGAGTTTATATAGAATTTGTCGTTACTTCCAGAGGCAATATTGGCGAAGTAAGAGTAATGAGAGGTTTCGATGATGAATGTGATGCAGAGGCAGTAAGAGTCGTACGCACAATAGAGGGATTCAGGCCGGGAAGACAAGGCGGAGTAGCTGTTCCAGTATGGTATCGAGTACCTATTAATTACCAGCTTAGATAAACAATAAGCAATAAATTATAAAAAAGCCGGTAATTTTATCGGCTTTTTTATTTATATTTGGCAAATGCAACAAGAAGCAACACGATACTTTATGTTTCTTTCATTTGAAGGGACAAATTATCATGGTTGGCAAATACAGCCTGCCGCCATTACAGTGCAACAAGCTCTTGAAGATGCACTAAGTCTTATATTGGGCGAAAAAATTACTTCAATCGGGGCAGGAAGGACAGACGCAGGCGTTCACGCTGCAATATTCTGTGTCCATTTTGATAGTTATAAAAACGACATCAATACAGATAAAAAATTGATATTCAGACTAAATAAATTTCTTCCGGCAGATATTTCAATTAAATCGATCAGAAAAGTTATTCCAGAAGCCAACGCAAGATTTAGTGCCATAAGCAGAACATATAAATATTACATCAGTAAAACAAAAGACCCTTTCAAACAAAAATTTAGTTGGTACATTAACCACCCCATTAATATATCACTGATGAATACTGCCTGCAACATACTTAAAGAATACTCCGATTTCACAAGTTTCAGCAAACTTCATTCAGATACAAAAACAAATATATGCAACATAAGTTCGGCAGAGTGGATAGAAAATGACAATGAAATTGTTTTCTCAATTACATCTAATCGGTTTTTACGCAATATGGTAAGAGCAATTGTAGGCACAATGGTTGATATAGGTGCCGGAAAAACCGGTATTGATGATTTCAAAAAAATAATTGAGCAAAAAGACCGGTGCAAAGCCGGTAAATCTGCTCCCGCCAAAGGACTTTTCCTTACAAATATTGACTATCCTGAAAATATTTTTTTGTAGTTTAAAAACAATTATTGTGTTTAGATAAGATATTTCTTTTTATTCTGCAAAATCTGATTTTTAATGTTTTTTACTTACATTTGTATTTTTAAAAGATAATTTTTGGCTATTTCGTTTATGGCTCAGGTAATAAAAATAAAAAAAGGGCTTAACATAAATCTGAAAGGGAGACCGCAAGCAATAAAAAGGCAAACGGTATCTTCGTTGGATTACTCACTTTTTCCAGATGATTTTCAGGGACTTACTCCCAAAGTAGCGGTGAAACAAGGCGATACTGTGCAAGTCGGAACTCCGGTCATGTATGATAAAAACCGTCCTGAAATCAAAATCGTTTCGCCGGTAAGCGGAGAAGTGATTGCTATCAATCGGGGGGAAAAGCGTAAATTGTTGAATATTGTCATTCGTTCGGACGAAAAAAATGCAGGTGAAAATTTTGGAAAGAAAGAAATAAAATCTTTATCTCCGGATGAAATTAAATCAACGTTTGCCGAAACAGGAATAATGGCTTTTATCCGGCAGCGTCCGTATGATATTATTGCCAATCCGAAAGATACCCCTCGCGATATTTTTGTTCCGGGGTTTTATTCTGCGCCTTTGGCTCCCGATTTGGATTTTATATTAGAAAATCAGGAGGAAGATTTTCAGGCAGGCTTGGATGTACTGGCTGCTCTTACCCCCGGAAAAGTATATTTGGGTATCAATAACAACACTCGAAACGCTTGCCTGAAGAATGCGAAGAATGTAGAAACCATTATCTTTGAAGGACCTCATCCGGCAGGCAACGCCGGCGTTCAAGCCAATCATATAAAACCCGTAAGCAAAGGCGACATCGTGTGGACAATCGATCCTGCGCATGTCTTGTTTATCGGACGGCTGTTTAACAAAGGTATTATTGATTTCAGCCGTTGGGTAGCGCTCACCGGCTCGGAAATTAAACCGGAAGAAAGGGCTTATTATTCCATGCTTCCGGGCGTTCAAATCGGGGAATTTATAAAAAACCGCACGGAATCGACTCATGAGCATTTGCGTTACATCAGCGGGAATGTTTTGACCGGCACTACCATCACAAACGACAGTGCATTACATGCTTACGATAGCCAACTGACAGTGATTCCGGAAGGCGACCAAACCCACGAGTTTTTAGGATGGGCTGCTCCCGGTTTCGACAAGTTCTCGGCAAATCGCAGTTTTCCGTCTTTCTTCACAAATCTGTTGTTTAAAAAGGAATACACTATCGATGCCCGTATCAAAGGAGGTCCGCGTGGAATGATTCTATCGAACGAATGGGACAAGGTTTTTCCGATGGATATTCTTCCCGAATATTTAATCAGGGCAATCCTTACTTCGGATGTGGAAAAAATGGAAAGCCTTGGTATCTATGAAGTAGCGCCCGAAGATTTCGCTTTGTGCGAATTTGTCGATACATCGAAAATGGAATTACAGTCAATCGTTAGGAAAGGATTGGATTGGTTGAGAGCTAATGAATAATAGTTATAAGATTAAATTTTAGTGTAAAGAGTGTACCTTTGCAAAAAATAATTTGATATGGAAATGCAGGTATTAAGTAAGGAAAATCGAGATGAAATAAGTTTCATTTCATTTATCATTCCCGAATTTGCGGCTGCCTATAAAATGAATATACAAAAAGCCTATCAGTATCTAAAACAATACGGAGGAATTGATTATTTGCGCGAAAACTGGTGGGCTTTACATACCGATAATCCATTTTGGGCGGTACGTGAATTGTTTGATGTTTGTCATCAAAATGGAGGTATGCGATGATAGTATTTCACGGGAGTTATATGGCGGTCAATGAAATTGACTTGACAAAAGGCAGGAGTAATCTTGATTTTGGCAAAGGTTTTTATGTTACCAGTATTCGCTCACAGGCAGAATATTGGGCAGAAAGAACCGGTAAATTTCATAAAACAAACGGCATTGTTTCAGAATTTGAATTTTACGAAAATGCTTTTAAACATTTTGAATTGAAAGTGTTGCGATTTTCGGATTATTCGGAACAGTGGCTTGATTTTGTAGTGCTTAACCGAGACCCTCTATCGCCAATTCCTGCCCACGATTACGATATTGTAGAAGGACCCGTTGCAAACGATGATGTGAATGACCGCATTGATGACTATCTTGCAGGACTTGTTCCGAAAGCCGAATTTTTGAGCGAACTTGCCCTTCATAGACCTACGCATCAAATTTGTCTTTGTACGGCTCGTTCTTTGCAAATGATTAAAGCGATAGACAAAAAATACCATATCAATGTAAAGCATATTTCCCGACCAATAATAGAAAAACTGATAACAGAACAAAATATTGATAAATACGATGCTGCCGATATGCTGTACAACTCAAATATATTTTCGCAATTATCAGACAAAACCACCGAACTATATAAAAAACAATGGACGGAAATTCATGATATGTTGAAAATAGAATTGAATTTGAAATGATTTACGATTTGCCGATATGAAAATATTACGAAACTATTTAGATAAAATTAGACCGAATTTTGAAGCGGGAGGCAAATTGTCGATGTTTCATTCGCTGTTCGACGGAATGGAAACTTTTCTTTTTGTCCCAGCCAAGACTTCAAAAACAGGGGTTCACATTCACGATGCCGTTGACTCCAAGCGAGTTATGTCCTTGGTTGTGATTGCTTTGGTGCCTTGTCTGCTCTTCGGAATGTATAATGCCGGTTATCAGCATTATTTGGCAATCGGCGAAACACCCGGTTTTTGGGCGACTTTCGTGTTTGGTTTTCTAGCGGTTTTACCCATTGTTGCGGTTTCCTACATTGTTGGTTTGGGAATAGAATTTACGGTCGCCCAATGGAAAGGTCACGAAATACAGGAAGGTTTTCTTGTTTCCGGCATGCTGATTCCGTTGATTGTTCCTGTTGATACTCCCTTGTGGATGATTGCAGTAGCGACGGCTTTTGCTGTCATCTTTGCTAAGGAAGTTTTCGGAGGAACAGGATATAATATATGGAATGTAGCGTTAATCGCCCGCGCTTTTCTGTTTTTCGCTTATCCATCAAAGATGACGGGCGATACAGTATTCGTAAAAGCAGGAAGTATTTTCGGAATGGGCGGCGGTCAAGCCATTGACGCTTTTTCAGGCGCAACTCCTTTGGGACAAATCGGAACAGCCGTTTCATCCGTTCAAATCACAGATACAATCGGTCATCCGTTGGATTATTGGGATTTGTTTATCGGACTTATCCCCGGCTCTATCGGTGAAACATCAAAATTGTGTATCCTCTTGGGAGCAATTATCTTGCTGGTAACAGGCATAGCAAGTTGGCGAACCATGCTTTCGGTTTTTGCAGGAGGCATATTAACCGTATTGCTATTCAATGCTATCGGAACAACTCCCGCTATGCTGGTTAATCCTTTGGAGCAAATTCTTTTGGGTGGGTTTGCTTTCGGAGCGGTATTTATGGCAACCGACCCGGTTACTTCCTGCCGGACAGAAACAGGGAAATACATTTTCGGTTTTATCGTCGGCGCATTTGCCATAATGGTCAGAGTGTTGAATCCGGGTTATCCCGAAGGAATGATGTTGGCAATTTTGTTTACAAATTCGTTTGCCCCGTTGATTGATTATGCGGTAGTAGAAGCAAATATCAAACGGAGATTGAAACGAAGAATTAGTAATTAATGATTAAATTATGAATAAAGAAAGTAATTTATATACAATAATTTATTCGGTAATAATCGTGGTTATTGTTGCCGTGATGCTGGCTTATACATCGGAAGCCTTACATACGCGGCAAGCAAGGAATATTGCGATTGATAAGATTCGCCAAATGCTAACCTCAATCAACATAACATCTACCAATTCGGATGCCGAACAATTATTTGAAAAATATGTTATTGACTCCTATTTAGTTAATTCGCAAGGCGAAAAAGTTTCGGGCGATGCTTTCAAAACCGAATTAGCCAACGAATTGATAAAACCTGCGGAAGAAAGAAAATATCCAGTATTTGAAGCCCTTGTCGATGGAAATAAAAAATACATTTTATCCATGCGCGGAACCGGATTGTGGGGACCTATCTGGGGATTTGTTTCTTTGGATGACGACAAAAACACAGTCTATGGCGCATCGTTCGGACACGAAGGTGAAACGCCGGGTTTGGGCGCCGAAATTGAACAACCTCCGTTCAGACATAAATTTATTGGTAAAAAGTTTTTTAACACAGAAAATAAATTCACTTCCATTGCAGTTGTCAAAGCAGGAAAATCGGCGCAGGGACAGGATTATGTCGATGGCATTTCCGGCGGAACCATCACCAGTCAGGGAGTAAATGAGATGTTGAAATCAAGCATAGGCTCATACGAAACGTTTTTAAGAAAATAGAAATGAAAGAAAAAAATATAGAAATATTTTGTAATCCGTTAAGCAAGAACAATCCGGTAACCGTGCAAATGCTGGGTATCTGTTCGGCTTTGGCGGTAACCAGTAAATTGGAACCGGCTTTCATTATGGCGATTTCCGTAACAGCCGTTACAAGTTTTTCAAATCTTATTCTATCGCTGTTGCGCAATACAATTCCAAGCCGCATCCGGATTATTATCCAATTGGTTGTGGTGGCTGCTTTGGTAACTGTTATCAGCGAAATACTCAAGGCTTTCGCTTATGATGTCAGCAAACAGTTATCGGTATTTGTGGGATTAATCATCACAAACTGTATTGTCATGGGGCGCATAGAAGCCTTCGCTTTGGCAAATAAACCTTTGCCATCCCTATTGGACGGAATCGGTAACGGATTGGGATATGGAATTATTTTGGTGCTGGTTGGATTTTTCCGTGAACTGTTTGGTTCCGGTACGCTATGGGGATTGCAAGTTGTTCCCAACGCTTTTTACGAAGCCGGATATGCCAACAACGGATTTGTAATTCTTCCGCCGATGGCATTGATTTTGGTCGCTTGTATTATTTGGGTACAACGAGCAAAAGATAAAAATTTACAAGAAACGAACTAATGATTAAATACTGATGCAAGACCACTTAAACATATTCGTTCGCTCCATATTCGTGGAAAACATGATTTTCGCGTATTTCCTTGGTATGTGCTCATTCTTAGCCATATCGAAAAATGTGAAAACCGCTTTGGGGCTGGGTATCGCAGTTACCTTTGTTTTAATTGTTACCGTTCCTGTTAATTATTTATTGGAAAATTATGTATTGAAACCGGGCGCTTTGGGATGGTTGGGGTCGGCATTCGACGATGTGAATATCGGTTTTCTAAGTTTCATTCTTTTCATCGCAGTAGTTGCATCAATCGTTCAATTATTGGAAATGATTATCGAAAGGTTTCTACCCGCATTATATAATTCATTGGGAATATTTCTCCCCCTGATAGCGGTGAATTGCGCTATTTTGGGAGCAAGTCTTTTCATGCAACAAAAAGAATTTCCCAATGTAGGCATGGCAACCACCTACGGATTGGGTTCGGGAATCGGTTGGCTGCTCGCCATTTCCGGAATGGCGGCTATCCGCGAGAAACTGAAATATTCCGACATTCCCAAACCGTTGAGGGGACTGGGGATTGCATTTATAATTACTGCGCTGATGGGACTTGGGTTTATGAGTTTTTCGGGAATAAAAATATAAAATTAAGCAATGACAATAATCGTTAGTATAGTCGTTTTTCTTATTCTCATTCTGTTGTTTGTAGGTATTCTGCTACTTGCGAAAAGCCGGCTGACGCCTTCGGGTAATGTGAAAATTGTCATCAATGAAGATAAAGAATTAGAAACGCCACGCGGAGGAAATATATTAAACACCCTGCAATCGAGAGGTATTTTTCTTTCAAGCGCCTGCGGTGGCGGAGGCACTTGCGGACAATGCCGCCTGCAAGTTGTAGAAGGCGGAGGTGTGATTCTCCCAACCGAAACCGGATTTTTCACCCGTAAACAGGTCAAAGACCATTGGCGTTTGGGATGCCAGACAAAAGTGAAAAACGATTTGGATATTCGTGTGCCGGAAGAAATTTTCGGCGTCAAGGAATGGGAGTGCGAAGTGGTTTCCAACTACAATGTAGCCTCTTTCATCAAAGAATTTGTAGTTAAACTGCCCGATGGCGAACATCTGAATTTCAAACCGGGTTCATACATACAAATCAAAGTGCCTCGTTACGAAACGCCTTTTTCGACATTCAATATTGAAGCCCGTCCTGAAGAGGGACGCGATGCCGACCGTTTCCGTTCGGAATGGGATAAATTCAAGATGTGGGATTTGACAGGGAAAAATGAAGAAGAAACTGTCAGAGCCTATTCCATGGCGAATTATCCGGCAGAAGGCGACATTGTGATGCTGAATATCCGCATTGCCACTCCCCCTTTCGATCGGACGACAGGAACTTGGAAAGCGGGGATTGATCCCGGTATTTGCTCTTCCTATATTTTCGGTTTGAAACCCGGCGACAAAGTTCAGGTTTCGGGTCCATACGGAGATTTTCATATTTTAGATACCAAAAGCGAAATGTTGTACATTGGCGGAGGCGCAGGAATGGCTCCGTTGCGGGCGCAATTGCTGCATCTTTTCCATACTCTGAAAACGACCGACCGCAAAATATCGTACTGGTACGGTGCACGCTCAAAAAATGAACTGTTCTACGAAGAAGATTTTCGCCGGATTGAGAAAGAATTTCCAAATTTTCAATTCAATGTGGCATTGAGCGAACCTTTGGCAGAAGATAACTGGACAGGTTATGTGGGGTTCATTCATCAGGTGATTTTGGATAATTATTTAGTCGATCACGACGCTCCGGAAGATATAGAGTACTATATGTGCGGTCCGAGACCGATGGCTAATGCGGTCAAAATAATGTTGGACGATTTGGGCGTTCCGCCCGAAATGTTGCTGTTCGATGATTTCGGATGATAAATAGTTATCAAACAAGACAGTTTTAGAATTTGATAATTTAATGTAAAAAAACGAAAAGGGCGCAAATGCGCCCTTTTACATTTATGTATTTAATACGTAATTAAGATTTCAGTTCAAAAACAGCCTCAATCTCTACTGCTATATTTGAAGGCAGCGATACCATTCCAACTGCGCTTCTTACTCCTTTACCGTGGTCTTCGCCGAATATCTCAATCATCAATTCGCTGAAACCGTTAATAACTGCGGGCGAACTGTAAAAATCTGGAGTACAGTTTACCATTCCCAACGTTTTAACCAATCTGCAAATTTTATTCAAATCGCCAAAATATGCTTTTATCACAGAAATCATTGTAAGAGCTGTGTGGCGCGCTGCTGCTTTACCTTCTTCAAGGGTCAAATCCCCTCCTACTTTACCGATTATCTGCGTACCTGCATCGTCAATGTTGGGTCCTTGTCCTGAAACATACAGCAGATTTCCGGATACAAGAACCGGCTTAAATAATCCGGGTAGTGGCGCCTTTGGCAAAATAAGCCCAAGGTCTTTTATTCGTTGTTCGTGGTCAATACCCGATGGAGTACATGAATTACAAGCATTGCCGCTTGAGCTAGATGCACCGTGGCATGAACTTAATATTGCCGGAATTGCCATTGATCCGACAGCCGTCATGCTTCCTAATTTTAGAAAATCACTTCTTTTAATGTTCATAATGTTTATTTTTTAACGTGTTACA
>Ga0082212_10006715_pt1 | contig 15390 bp, 3 predicted proteins | sample TergutNt197P3_FD_71548 | JGI IMG/M metagenome (GOLD analysis project Ga0082212, IMG submission 71548) | Neocapritermes taracua P3 segment gut microbial communities from Petit-Saut dam, French Guiana - Nt197 P3 | ecosystem: Host-associated > Arthropoda: Insects > Digestive system > Gut ...
AAATGGCTGTTTTGTTGTGTTATGAGAGTTATCGATTTTTTTGACAGAACTGTTATTGGCTGTATGGTGAATAACAATATCAGTTTTATTAATATCTGCCTCCCATTTACTGCTTAAATCGAGTGCACCCCATTCACTACGGGAAACTAGGTTGCTTCCCAATGATTGCGCTACAAGAACCCTTCCATAGAAAGCTTTCAAGTCTCTTTCTGTAGCCATCAGTGTACCGTTAACATTCGTTATATTAAGTCCATGATTATTTACCCCTGATACAGATGAAGTCAAGGTTATATCACCTAATGTAGCTGTTGCTTGGCTTGTGTTGCCGTTCCATGTAACCGTTCCATTTCGTGATTCAACAAAATCTCGAATAGATACTTGTGGCAATTTCGTTGAATCGGTTGCAACCCTTTCCCAAGTATGCCATTGAGTGAGTAAATTATGACTTGGTAGGTCTGGCCCTCCTGCTCCTGTATCCTTAGTTCCTACTGGTACAACTTGGCTAGTCTCTTTTCCACCAGTCCACGCCTTGTAAGCTTGATGGCCACCACCGTGTGTATCTGTAGCTACTTTACTTTTGTCGGTATAGCTACCTCCATAAGGATTGTAACCGATGACTTCACCATAATTGTTCCATACGGCATTACTCAAGTCAGCCTTTAGTCCTAGATGTACGACTGCTGGAGTTGAAGATGAGTTACTGCCACTAGAACCACTAGAGCTACTACTGCTAGAACTTCCCGATGAACCCACTCCAAACGTCGAATTCATTTTGCCTTCATCAAACTTGCCATTCTTATTATTAGTATAGCCCTGAGATACACCATTAATGGTTACTTTAACACATGGTACACCACTTGAATTTGTATAATACGAAACTGTTCCCCCGTTTGATTTAGCATAATCAACTATATTTACACTGGCATATCCAGTGGGATCGAAGTAAACGAGGGGCGAATTTTTTGCGTATACGTAGCGATTAAGGCTTAACGAATCCCGCGAGTCGCCCCTGAATGTATCCTCCTGTAGGAATCGTGACGTCAAAGGGTCATAGAACCTAGCACGAAGATCGTAAATCCCCAAGTCATTTTCGTAGAAATAGCCTCTGTATCTAAACGGATTGTTTCTTGCGATCTGCCCTCCGGTTTCTTCGATCACCTTCCCCCAATCGTCGTAATAATAGCTCGCTACAGGCATTCCGTTGCTGATAAGCTGCGTAACATCTCTCTGCCCATCATACATCAGATGATACTTACCTGTAGAGCTTTCCCTGCTTATCAAATTAATACCATACACATTCCGTGTATCCTGACTGCCATTCCGCTCTAAAATTATCTTGTCAAATTCATATAAGAAGTGTGTCGTGGTTCCGCCCGAAGTTTTCGAAACACGCAGCCCACTGCCATTATACGCGTTTGTAACGGTCGTGCTGCCCTCTACAACTTTGACCAGCCGATTTCGGGCGTCATAACTGTAGGTGGTGGATGGAAAGCTTTTCCATGCCATATTGCCGTTGTTATCGTAACTATAATGGGTGGTGGTTGCCGAAGAACCTACTTGCTTAGTTGTCTGAATCAGCCGACTAAGACTGTCATACTCGCTTGACGTGACGGTCGTAACGCCGTTCGCGACTACCGTCTCTGTAGTGCGATTACCTCCGCCGTCATAGCCATATGTAATCTTTTCCCCGCCGGGTTCCGTCACGGTCAAAAGTTGGTTCATACTATTATAAGTATAGGCCGTCGTACCTTTACCGTCAAGCTTTTCTATCAGGTTGCCGTTGGCGTCATAAAGGTAATTGTACGCTTCGAGAATCTGTGCTCCCCGTTTGTTTGAGAGAGTCTTCAAACTGTTATCCGCGTAATAAGTGAACTCCTCTACAACGTTGTTTGGATAAGTGACGCTTTGCTGGTTACCGTTTTCATAGTAGGCATATGTGGCGGTAACCGAGCCGTTATCTAACACTTGGCTAAGCCGCCCGGCTTTGTCGTGAACCCTGCGGGTTACCCTATTGTCGGGTGTTCTGGTTTCTTCCGCCTGATGCCCGGATAGTAAGCCTGTCGTGATATCATAGGTGAACGTAGTCGTCCCAAACACCGGTACGGTTTTAGATGTCACTCTGTTCAACGCGTCATAAGTTCGAGTGGTCGTGCCGGTCGAATCGGTCATCGTCAGCTCATTACTATTACTGTCATAAGTGTAGGAAATTAAATCCCCGCCCGCGTTTTCTGACTGCAGCCTTCCATAAATATCGTAAGCATAGCTGATTGTAACGCCTTTCCGGTCTTTCTTGCTTGAAAGAGAGCCATCTGCCCGATAAGAATAGGTCTCCGAGTTTCCGGCGGCATCTGTACAGGAAGCCGTCAAGTTCCGTGCATTGTAGGTAAAGCTCTCTGTAGTCCCTCCGGCTACTTTCGTTAAAAGATTACCGTTTAGGTCGTAGGAGTAGGTCACACGGCTATTGTCGGGGTTGGCGATCGCTGTAAGACGGTTAGACTGGTCATATTCGAAACGAGTGACATTTCCTCTACCGTCCGTTTCCGAATCTATATTGCCCACATTGTCGTAAGTCTTGCTTCTTCGGCGGTTCATTGGGTCTATTGTTGCGGTAAGCCGCCCGTTTTTGTCATACTCAAAATGGGTTGCTCTGTCAAGGGCATCGGTTGACTTAATCTGGGCGTTAAGGTCGTTGTATTCCAGTTTTTCTATTACTACGCCCAACTGATTGACTGTTTCGGCAAGCCGCCCGAGATCGTCAAATCGGTATGCAAAGTTATTGCCCAATCGGTCCGTCATCTTGATCTTGTTTCCGTCTTTATCATATTCATGAGAGGTTTTATGAACCACGCTTCCGACGGTTATACTTTCGCTCGTTAAACGGTCAAGAAGATCGTAGATATATTCTGCTCTGTTCCCGTTACCATCGGTGTGATATCTCAGATTTCCCTTGACATCATAAGCGTGTCCGACTGTTATCCCTGATGTTGAGCCTTTTTGACGTGCCGTTTCGGTCAGCACACGGCCTTGGTTATCATAGGTGATAAAATTCTCTTTATTGAGGGAATCCGTATGTGATACCAGTCGACCATTGACATCGTATTGATACTCAATAATATTCACTGGAATGTTGGCATCGCCAGGCAGGGAGACTTTTCGTGGCAAGCCAAGCAAGTTATATTCCCTAGCTGTGGTGTTGCTGTTGGCATCAGTTGAGGTGATGGGATTGCCGATAAAGTTATAAGTGTTGCGTTCGACCAACGTTCCGTCTATAGTTTTGGTCAACAAATTCCCTGCGTGGTCGTAGCCGAGGTTCGTTTCCGTGCCTCTTGCATCTGTTTGCCTTGTCAGCCGCCCCAATGCATCATGAGCATACAAGGTTGTATTTAACAACGGATCGAGGACAGAGGTGAGACGATTGGCAAGATTATAAGTCATTATGCTTGCGTTGCCTAGGGCGTCTGTTGTTCTTGTTATATTCCCGTTTCTGTCATATTGCAGCCGTTCGCTGACGACTTCCCGTCTTGTGCTTGAGCCAAAGTTACTGTATATATCCCTTGTTTCTGTAAGTCTGTCCATGCTATCATATGTAAAAGTCCGCCGAGATATGTTGGACAAAGCGACCCCTTGCACGAAGTTTTTTGGCGACACCTGTGTGGCAAGCCTCCCGGCTAGATCGTATTCAAAATAGCTCATACCACCTGTCGGATCGGCGACATGGGTTAGTAATCCCATGGCGTTATATGTATTTGTTGTAACATGACCACGTTCGTCCCTATATGTTAAGACGTTGCCCATCGAATCGTAAGAATTTTCTGTAGCGATAGTAACAGCTGCACCGTTTTCGTTTATACCAGGCACGCGTGTAAATCTGAGTTGATCCAACGAGTTGTATTCGAATGTCGTTATCACATTTCGCGCGTCAGTGGACGAAGTCAGATTACCGTTACGGTCATAGCCAAATTTTGTGATTAACGCCATCTGCCCTGTAGCTGCCTGGCCGTGGATGTCTCTTCTGTCAACGGTTACCCGCTGTTCGTTCACTCGGCCCATGGGATCGTAAAAATATTCTATTATCCTGTTCCGGGTGGCGTCAATTCGGATTTCCTCGCGGCTGACATTTCCAGCCCCATCATAAGTATAGGCAACCCTTCCGCCCGCGCTGTCGGCTTTTTCTCTGACGCGACCATCTGCATAATAAGCGTAGCTTACTGTTACATGTTCCCCATTGGGTTGATCTAAGGGTACGGTGTGTATGTAATGCAGTTCGTTTGTAATCCGGGATGCCTTATCGTATTCATATTTTATGAATGAATAGAATACCGTGCCGCTTCTTAATTCCGCAGGGGTATAGCGTTCCGTCAATCGCCCAAGGGCATCGTATCTGTATATGGTTTTGCTGTTCATAGCGTCGGAGGCTTCTTTTAATAGCCCATTGGGGTAGTAGGTGTTCGTGATCACACCACCGTCAGGATTTTCCTGCTTTATTAAGCGTCCGGCATAGTCCATGGTGTATTTTGTCACGGAGGCAGCAGTTGTGTCGTAAAACTTGGTTTCTGTAATAGTCGTTTGTCCGTTTTGACTGGAATAGTTTTTTGCTGATAAAAGTTGAAATGGTGCCCCTAAAAAATCTTGAAAACGATTTCTTACCGGCCTATTAAGCATGTCATGTTCATAAAAACACACGCTGCCGTTGGGCTGAGTCATCATCCACATATTTCCGTACAGGTCATATCTATAATATGTTGTGCTGTGTTGTGGGTCGGTAACGGAGATAAGACGCCCACCATCGTAACCGTTTCTATAAGATGCGCCAGTATAACCTCTGTCCCAGCTGTTAAGCATATTTTCAGCTGTGAAAAATGTTATTGCACCATTTGCTGTGTCGTTTGACAAGGAGTATAATTCAGGAGTAACCCGTTGTGCAACATTTCCTCTGTTATCATAAGAATAACGCTCGACACCGCCGTCAGGGTTATGCTTTCTTAGCAGCTGACCATTTCTATTATAAAAATAGTTAGTAGTTTTGTTGTTGCCGTCGATGGATGACTTCAACCAACCAATTGTATTATATGAATAGTGCTCGGTGCTTGAAACAGGGGTTGTTTTGTTTGCCAGATACCCCCTTGCATCGTAGGCGAAAGTAGTCGTATTACCTTCCGGGTCAGTTTCGCTTGTCAAAAGCCCATGGATGCTACCTACCGTGGTGTATTGATAGCTTGTAACGGCAAAGTTCGCCTGGTTGCCGCCTATGGTGTATGCATCATTCCCGTCTATCCGTCTTGCGGTTCTTATAAGGTTTCCGTTGCCATCATACACATAGAAGGTCATGTTGCCGCTCTCGTCTTTTTCGCTGAGCATGTTGTTTTTACTGTCGAAAGCATACTCGCGAACCGTCATGTCAGGGTTTACTACTTTTATAATATTACCATTAGTGTCGCGTCCAAAGTAAGTCGAGTTTCCGTCGCGGTCTATTATGGCACTTTCCTCACCATATCGGTTCAACCCACCATCAAGGTTATAGACTATTTGGGTTTCTTTACCTTCCGGGTCAATCTCGCGTATTTTATAGAGGAAATGATCAAAATATGTAACCGTTTCCCTATTATTACTATCAACAGCTGTTACCTTGCCATTCATTTTATCATATGTGAAGGTTGTCATGTTGCTGTTGACGTCCACATGGGTTTTTAGTTTTTTTAGCGACTGGTTTGATGTATATAGCCGAATATCTTGCAATGTAATCGGGCTACTCGGATTGCCAACAGCTACCCTCAAGCCTATTCTAAAGCGATTTAAGGATATCCTCCCCAAGTCAACAGAATACTCATGAGTACCTGCTTTTACGTCAAACACAGTGTATCGTTCATCAGAATAAACTTGGCCACTGCCTGCCCAAAATATCATACCTGTAGAATCTTCATTGCTCGTTGCTGTTAGATTGATTGTTATGTTTTCGTTTTGTATATTGGTAATCCATGTGCTAAAAAACGGATCCCATCCTGTTGGCACATAACTAATCCTGTTCGGGAGGTTGTTTTCTGTTATTGACATATGATTTTGCCAATCAAACGTATAGTTTCCACCATAAGTTCGAAGATCGGGTTCCATAAAATATGTAAAACTCTCAACAGTATTACCATTATGATCCACAATGCGTGTGAGATAACCGTCGGAATCATATTGAAAGCTTGTATTGATCCCGGCGGGGTCGGTAACATTGATCAGTCTTTTGTTTGCGTCATAATCGTAAGAAACTGTGCGTCCTACGGGATCGGTGATGCCGCCTATCATTGCGTTGCCGTTATAAGCGATAGTTGTTACCCGTGATAGCTGATCGGTTACTTGCGTAGGCTTACCGGCGGAGTCTACGGTAATCGTAATCATGTTTCCGTTGGGGTCTTTCATTAAGTCCATATATCCGTTTTCGTTGAACTCGTAGATATATTGATCCTTAGTCGTAAGAATATGCTTTGTTCCGCTTTTTACCAGCTTGGCGCGGGAATCTTTAGCGATGTATGTCCCATTTGGGTTTTTATTAAAACTCAAAATACTGCCATTTGGTAGATATACCTTAGCATCTTTGCCTGTTGTATCAACCTTGCCCTGGAAACCAAATGTCCAGCCACGACCGAACAACAAATCAGTCGTTCGGTCATCTCTTGAGTTGTATGTCCGACTGAGCTGTACGTTAAAGCCGGGTGCTTGATAAGACATATCGGTAAAAGCGCGTGACAGATTGCCTGTTGGATCAATGATGCCTGAGCCGAAACGGAGATATTCGTCGTCATGGTCGTTAACATCCAGGCCATAATCAATCGCGTTGACAGACGGTGTATACTCAATCAGGCTTTCAGCATAGGCTGTGTTTCCCACAAATATCATTATTTTGTTATTAAGAGCACAAGTGTTATGAATGTTGTGGAACCTGTCATCAACATCGATACTGCTAAAACTGCTGTAATATGATACGTTGTTACGCTGTATATCATAATTGGATATGAACCGAAATGGGGTTTTATCGTTATAGCCCTTGCCTAAATCACTCTTTTTATAAAACAATACGTTCGACACATAGACGTTGGATGTTCCGCCGCTTAAGAAAAGTAAAGAGGACGTACTCCAGCTACTGGCTCGTATATCAATCTTGGATTTTTGTACTTTTTGTGTCGGATGGAAATTATACATCTCGAAACTGCCTGGCCACAATGTTGCATATGCCCAATCAATTGGACCATCCGACCAGTATTCAAATTCCAATACATATTCCTCATTGGGGTCTAATTCCAACGTTGACGAGGATGCCCGTGAATCCGCGCTTGGCTTAAGCCATAGTGCTTCCGCAGGACGCCCTACCGAACCATACACGCTGGGGCGGGTTACTATGCGATTCTCAGCGTTCTGAAATGATGCGAAAGAGTCTGTTTTTACGGCTCTATTGAAATCCAAGTAGTGGTCTAACGCTATGGTTTTCTTATTATAAAACCGAATATTCGTTATATAGACATTTGAGTTCCCGCCGCTGAGAAAGAATAATCCTGGATATGATGGCCCCAAACTACCGGCACGTATATCTATTCTGGCCTTTTGCAGCGATTGCGTTGGACTAAAATGATATACTTCATTATCATTCGGCCACAATGTCGCGTAAGCCCAGTCAACAGGTCCATCTGACCAATACTCAAATTCCAGTACATATTCTTCGTCGGGATTCAAACCTATCTCTGGTGTAAATGCCCTTGAATCCGCGCTCGGTTTTAATCGTAATGTTTCCGATAGATTCTCTGATAAAGGATGAGTCGCTTGAATTCTATCCGCATTTTGGAATCCGGTAAAATGACCAGTGTCTACCCCGCTACTTAAATCAAAGTATTCGCCAGAAAATCTAAACGGTGTAAAGTTAACGGCGTTTTTCACGTACACTCGAAAATTGCTTACAGTGACTGGACTGCCCTCTACGCCAATATCTGTTCTAAAGCGATTTAAAGATACCTTCCCTAAGTCAACCGTATACTCATGAGTGCCTGCTTTTACGTGAAATTCTTTGTACCTTTCATCAGAATATTGCTGGCCATTGCCCGCCCAAAATATCATACCTATTGAATCTTCGTTGGTTGTTGCCGTTAACGTAACGGTTACTTCTTCATTTTGTATATTACTAATCCATGTGCTAAAATACGGATCCCACCCTGTTGGAACGTAGCTTAATTTGTTCGGAAATTTATTTTCGGTTATATTCATATGAAAAGAACCTCCCCAGGTAAATGTGTCCACACCTGGATAGAGCAAATTGCCTTGGGAAGAAATGCTATAAAGCGAGCTGAGAACAGGGGTTACATGACCGTTGAAACTTCCGTTTAAGCTTTTAGTCTGCCATGTGTTGGTTACTGGAGTATATATATATACATTATTGTTAGCTCCAAAAGCAACCAGGTTATCTGCTATAGAGTATATTTCATCAGTTACATTTCCCGGAGTATTCGCCGCGACACTCCATGTTTTTGTTATGGGGTCAAAGGTATCTATGGTTTGGCCAGACAGTAAATATATCTTTCCCAACATAAATGCCGCATGGCTGTATAACTTGCTGCCGGTATCAGCAACCTTACTCCAAGCATTCGTTATGGGGTCAAACACAAAGACATCGTGTGAGTATCTAGAGAATTCACCTGTAACTGTCATTATCGAGCTGCCAAACAGATACAGCTTGCCATATGCGCCGACAACTGTAAAACCATGCAGATAATCAGGCAGCTGTGCCTTTTCTGTCCATTGGACAGTTATGGGGTCATATTCATATACGCTCTTCGACTGGGTAAATTTCGCATTTACATATTCTTGGCCGCCTAGCATGTAAGCTTTCCCGTCCAGTTCAGCCGTTTGAAACTCTCTTAGTTTCTTGGGCAGAGAAATTTTGTTTGAAAACCCTAATTCCAAAGCCTCTACAGTGTTAAAAATATATTGTTCGTTTTTACCACCAATAATATATACTACGCCGTCTACCATGGCAGCGCCCAGACTCCCGCGAGCTGCTGACATTATTGAAGGCCGTACATAATAAGTAACGTTCATACTTTGTTGTGTTATCGTAGAATTATAGTTTAGATGCTTGGTTTTGCTTCCCCCTATTCCAACAAATCGGCTCCCATCTATAACAACAGCTCCATTCATAGACTGCAACCGACTGTTTCCAGTCTGCGTTGAAACCTTCGTGGCTAGATTAAACATCTCTTCAGTATTTGAAAAAGAACCACCAACCCAAGTACTTCCTCCATCTACATAAAGCGTGTCATTATACACAAAGGCTGAGTGCTCGCCTCTGGTGGATCGAAGCGTGCCTATAGTTCCATTTACATCGCTGTCATTTCTCCAGTGGTTATCTGTAACATTGTATCTGTAAATTCCATTTGAATATTGATTAGAGCCTTGTAAGCCGCCTGTGATATAGATGTTTCCGTTGTATTCGGTTGCAGCAAGTGACGTGAGGGCTACAGGCATAGCGGCTCTGGAAGACCAAGTGTTTGTATCAATATCATACACTTCCACAGAACTCAAAATGTTCGAGGTATACTGGCCATTTACTCCGCCAAAGACATAAATTTTATTCCCTACGGCGGCTATTCCAAAATAAGACCTTGCCGTTGCGGTTCCACTGGGATACTTTCTATCCCAAGCGTCCGTTTTGGGGTCATATACTTCAATTATATTGTAAAAAGTATTGTTAAATTGGCCACCTATGGCATATATTTTTCCGTTTACTTCTACGACGCCCAAACCTTCTCGTGCCGTTGGCATGGGTTTTCTAGTCGACACAAAGCCATCGGCACCAAAAAGCTCAAATTCGTCTTCATCTTTTATCTCCCAGTCACCTTCCGGTATCGGTTCGTCAGGTATATCAAGAACGGTCGGATTAACATAACCGGGCGATGAAACTGCATGAAATACATCTATCAATCTCCCACCGTTGACTTTATCCTCCAAACCTGTAACCCGGCTTGAGGAGGAGACGATTACATTTTTAACATCGCTTGCGGACATCTGTTCGTTTAAAGACATAATAAGTGCCGCCTGCCCCGAAACCGCAGCGGCGGCAAGAGAGGTACCGCTGTTTAACGTATACCCGTTGTCTAAATTCAATACTTCTACATCAGCACCGGGGGCAGCCACATCGACAGTCGTGAAGCCATAATTTGAAAAACGGCTCAATTTGCCGTTGCTGTCAACAGAAGCAACAGATATAGTGTTCGAAAACCCATAGGAGGCTGGATATACAGGCTGATTATCTATGCTTTGCAATCGATTTCCTGTGGCTCCCACAAATAGCATGTCGCTAGCCAAAATCGCCTCCGCGAGCGCGGGGTTTTCTGCTGTTGTACCCCAGCTGCAGTTGACTATCCTTGCACCATGGGCTTCGGCATAAGCTATGGCTTCGATTATGTCACTGGTAAAAGACATGCCTCCTTGAAAGACCTTCAGCGGGAGCACTTCTGCCCCCGGTGCTATGCCGGGTGCCTTGCTGTTTCTATCGGCAGCTATTACCCCTACTACGTGAGTCCCGTGCCACTGATCGCGATAATGTACACCGCTGTTTGCATTGCTGGTTTTGTTCACAAAGTCCCAGCCTTTTTCGGCGTTTATGGTGTTTTTTAACGCCGGGTGATTTGTGTCCACACCTGTATCAAGCACTGCGACTATTACACCTGAACCGTCGGTGATTGAAAGGGCGCGTTCATAGCCGACATCTATTTTTATGCTCTCATATAGCTCGTAAGGCTCATCCTCAAATTCAAAGAAAGACAAGGCACTCATCTCGTAGTCTGGTTGCACAAAAGTTATTAGGCCGTCTTCTTGATGTATTTTGACATCTATTTTTATGCTCTCATATAGCTCGTAAGGCTCATCCTCAAATTCAAAGAAAGACAAGGCACTCATCTCGTAGTCTGGTTGCACAAAAGTTATTAGGCCGTCTTCTTGATGTATTTTCTCATAAACCTCCTGCGCAGTCATTCGTTCGTTGGTTTCCACCCTCAGTTTTCTGTCGAATTGTCTATTTCTTCTACTGAGGCTTGCTGGGCTTAAATCCAACTCGACCAAGTCGTCCGCTATTTCTTCCGTAGCTATTATGTAACGTGACATCCTGATATTTATTTGCTGCTTGGCATCATCAAACGATTTTCTGCTTCGCTCGGCTTTGTCTTCCCTGCTTATGCTTTTTGGCATTGCGCCGGGAGTTCTTCTACCAGAATAGTCTTGTGAGATCATTGTTTCTGCATCGATATCGTTATATTCTGTATCATAAGGTACCGGAAAGAAGTCCGGCGGCGTTTGCGCCGGTTTCGCTGCAGACGAAACTACTGAAGCATTATCAATCGTTTCGTCTATGTTTTTATCTAAATCGCTATCTGACTCTTCGCGGCTTTCCGTCAGCTCTTCATTATCTTCTTCTACATCAACAAATTGCAGCACTTCTTCGTCTGCCAGTCGGTAGCTTATGATAAATCTATCACTGAGGTATTCAGCGTCGATCCCTTTTTCTTCCTGCTCATATGCCTCCATGTCCATTTTTTTGGCGATGGCTGCATCTAAATCGTTTATATATGGTTGCAAGCTTTCATGATCATATGAAACCTCTTTAAGTATAGCTGAGGGTGCTTCCGCAAGTTCAGTATCAAGTATTTGCTGCCACACTCTGTTTGATTCCTGAATGGCCATGTGCTCATTTAGGGCGTATATAACAGATATTGAGCTTTCAGTTAATAACGCGGTCACCAATAAGCTGCATAATAATCTTTTAAACATGTGGTATATTCCCCTTCATCATAGGTTTTTTGGAATAATTTAGAATAATGTTTTTATTCTACTATTGGCTCCATAAAAAGTCAAATATAGACATTTTAACAGTGTCTTTTTTGTTTGCTTTTCAAGCATTCCTGTTTTAAATGAAAATGGGGTTTGAATAAAAGAAACACCCCTGCTAAGATTCATGTGTGCATCGCAAACGCACATAAATCAAAAGACAGGGGAGATTCAGCAATGAAAAACAGTACAAACAAGCGATTAGAGGAAATAACGGTCACAACAGTCATCGTAGGGATAGACATAGCCAAGTCGGTGCATTGGGCAAGATTCGTAGACTATCGTGGAATGGAATTGGGGAAAGCAATATCATTTAAATGCAACCGCCAAGGCTTTGAGAGTATCGTAGCAAAAGTTAAGGAAATATGCAATAACAAACTGCGAAAGCTTGATAAGGTAATAATGGGAATGGAACCGACAGGCCATTATTGGAAGACGTTGGCGCATTATCTGATTAAAGCTGGATACAGGGTAGTCGGAGTAAATCCGTATCACACGAAGAAGGCAAAGGAATTGGACGATAACAGCCAAACCAAGAACGACAAGAAGGACGCACTCACAATAGCGCGACTCGTAAAAGACGGAAGGTTTTTCGACCCATATTTACCGGAAGATATATACGCTGAGCTAAGAGTTTTAACAAACGCCCGTGTAAGTATCAATAAGCGGTTTTGCAGAGCAAAGAACACCATCACAGCAATACTTGATGAATATTTTCCGGAAATATGGGAGGTATTTAAATATCCGCTTAAAGGTAAAGCATCTAGGCAAGTGCTTAGGAGTTGCCCGTTTCCCTCATTTATTTTAGAACTCGGGGAAGCCGGCGTCTTGGCAGAAGTCAAGAAAGCCGTAAAGAGGACGGTAGGAATCAAAAAGGTACGTGAATTAATTGAAATGTCACAAGCATCTATTGGTGTAGACTACGGTTTGGAATCGGCTAAATTACGTCTTAATCTGTCACTTGAAGAGTTAGAGCAATCAGAGCGGCATCTAGCTGATATAGAAACCTCTATGGAGCGAATGCTACATGAAACAGGATACGCAGAACAATTTTTAAGTATAAAAGGGATAGGAGTTATCACGGCAGCGGGCTTTCTCGGCGAAGTTGGAAATCCCCTAAGATTCCAGGATGCGCGGCAGATAGCCAATTATGCCGGGTACAATCTCATAGAGGATTCATCCGGAAAGAGTAAGAGTGGAACCTGCATATCTAAGCGCGGGAGAAGTCAATTGCGAAGCGTATTATACCAAATGGCCTTTACAATGGTTGGTCTGAACGAAGAAATGAAAGAGTTGCATAAATATTTGACTACACGGGCAAAAAACCCGTTGAAGAAAAAGCAATCTCTTGTGGTGGTTTCAAAGAAAATCATCACAGTGATATACAGCTTGCTTAAAAAGCAGGCCACTTACAACCCGGCGCTTGTGCTGGGAGATGTCAGGCGAGAAATGATGAAGGCTGCCTGATACAACAATATTCGCTGATAAGGCAAGGGGCAAGGAGGTCAGCTCCATAAGCCCTTAAATGAGGCAGTATTAAAGCTAAACGCTGCCCCTTGTCTTTATCATAAAGACGGAACGAAGGAATGTCAGCGAAGCCGCCAGATGGCTTACGCAGCGAGGCGTGATAGGGTCAGTCTTATGATAATGTCAGTGATGAAGTTGCGCAGTCGTGGCTCCCCCACCCAAGTACCCCAGCGGGAAGTACATTGGCATAAAGGATGGCTCATCCAACCTCTACTGCCGCGCTACCGCTTGCCCTCCGGGTAACGCGAATCGACGTGTCGTGGTTTCCAACAAGCTGCTTGGCCGCGCACCCGCGAAGAAGCTCTAAAGACATAAATATCATGTAATTCTATGATAAACGAAGAATTTCGTAGGTATATTTAAAAAATAAGAGATAGGAGCTGTTCAATTTTCAATTAGCTCACCCCACAACAGCGTTTGTATTTTTTCCCGCTTCGCAGGGGCATGGTGCATTTCTGCCTCCAATACAGCTATTTCGATGCTTAATTATACTTCGTTAAAACGAACGTATAAAGATAATTATTGCAAAATATGCCTTGCACATTGCGGCATACCCCAGTAATTTGAATGATGTTCTTAGTTGACGAAATCATTTCAGTTTGCTATAATACTACAAATTTAATATGACAGTTCGCAACCATCCTGTCAATAAACAAAACTACGCTATATGACATTGTAAACCTACCAAGGTTTTTATGTTTGTCTATGGTTTGCGGCTGCTCTGCATAAAGGAGATTTCATGCAAACCATGAGCAAAACCAAGAAAATGTGCTTTTCCGGCATATTAATTGCAATGTACGTTGTAGTTATGTATCTCACCCAAGGCTTCGCTTTCGGGCAGTACCAGATGAGGGTTGCCACCGGTTTCTATTCGCTTGCCTATTTTTTTCCGTTTTTGATAGTCCCACTTGGGCTTGCTAATGCTGTTAGTAACTTCTTTTTGGGGAGCTTTGGGGTTATGGATGCCATTGGCGGCATGTTGGTCGGCGTGTTGGCCAGCGGCGGTGTCTTTCTGGTTCGTTTGTTGCATTTTCATGCATGGTTGGTAATTCCAATCATTATATTCATTCCCGGCCTGATTGTTCCCATATGGCTATCCCGTTTCACCGGAGTGCCATACTTGGTTTTGGTACTTAGTCTTTGTATTGGCCAATCTCTACCAGCTGTTTTAGGGTACATACTAGTCAAGATACTTCCGAATCTTGGAGTTGAAAGATTATGAACGAGAAAACAGACCGTCTCTCTTTGCTGGGGAATCAGGCGGTAAAATACCCAACTAAATATAGCCCGGAGATATTGGAAACGTTCGAAAACCGGCACCCTGATCTTGACTACATGGTCAAATTGAATTGCCCGGAGTTCACCAGCCTGTGCCCGATTACTTCACAGCCCGACTTTGCGGCGATTTACATCAACTACATCCCTGACAGACTGATGATTGAGAGTAAGTCTCTCAAGGTATATCTATTTAGTTTCCGAAATCATGGCGACTTTCATGAGAATTGCGTCAACCTGATTCTGAAGGACTTGCGCGAGCGAATGAACCCAAGGTTCATTGAGGTGCAGGGCAAGTTCGCCCCCAGAGGCGGAATCAGTATCGATCCCTATACCGCTTGGGGAAGGCCAGACACCAAGTATGCCGAGATGGCGGAATATCGCATCAAGAACCACGACTTATTCTTTGAAAATATCAATAACAGATAAATATACTCGTCAACGCCACAGCGGGTTCATACAGCGATTTCCTTTGAAATGAAAAAGAGTAGATGATGAGAACTGCTATCATGTGTCATCTTCAAATGGCTCATTATCATACAGCGGAAACAAATGTGCCATTGTCTCCTTAAGATTCAGTGCAGCCGTGTAGAATTCTTTCTTCGAAATCTGTCCCTTGTGCTTTTCATGCAATGCACGAATGGCATCTTTTACGGAACTTCTATTTTTTATAATATGGTCAATCAGCATAGATTCCCGAGATTCCGTTATATCAGAGAGAGAAACACGTGGTCT